>RCNC010001591.1_pt1 | contig 15346 bp, 18 predicted proteins | sample 2041301 | NCBI WGS metagenome assembly RCNC01 (sample SAMN09708231, study PRJNA481090) | Marine sediment metagenome, whole genome shotgun sequencing project. | biome: marine sediment; feature: ocean; material: sediment; isolation source: Sewage treatment plant 13A marine sediment (STP13A) ... | reverse complement strand
TCTGGAAACGAGTAAATAAATTAAAAAATAAGTTAAACTAGTGTCATGTCAAGTTACAAATGGCTTAAAATTACGTGGCTATTTTCGTTTCCTGCAAGGCGCGAATGAACGATCATAGCAGCGCTATGTGACTGAAAGAGCAACGACGCCAGGAAGCGAAAATAGACCTTAAGATACGTTATTTGTTGCTTGACAGGACACTAAGCCCCTTCAGGGGCTTTCTCAACGACAATGACCCCTTCGAGTGGTCTTCATCAAACTACGTCCTCTGGGCGTGGTCGGTGATTCCCTATTCTGTGTCTTCGCTTACAATTGCTCTGACCCTTGCCAGCGCATCACTGGTAACACTCTCCGGTGCTTTTTCCGCAAACTGAACGCCTCTTTCTATAAAGTCGATCATTTTCACTTGTTGGCACAATACAACGCCCTTGACCTTTTCTCCATCAAGGGCAACTTCAAAACCGTGGCCCCTAACTCTGCTTGTGATCGGCGCAACCATAGCCAGCATAATTTTTCTATTGAAAGGGGCTGGGGAAAGAACAAGAGCAGGTCTTTTGCCCATTTGCTCATGTCCGGCAGCGGGATTAAAGTTTGTCCACACAACATCGCCGCGCTTCGGAATATACCTTTTCTTGGCCATTACCATTCTTCCCTACCAACAGGTTTAGCGTTCAACCATTCTTTGTCTTCTGCATCGAGCTTTATTGATTCGGGTTTGCATTGGCTAAGAAGATCGTCAAGCTTATATTCCCTCATTTCTTTTTTAATGGGCGTGATAATGATTTTACCTTTAACGGCTTCAATATCAACCTCTTGATCAAGATGCAAGCCGATGGATTCAACCACGGCTTTCGGTATCCTCGTTGCTAAACTGTTGCCCCATTTTTTTATTGTCATGTGCATAATTTCACCCCTTCCTCAAGGTTTAAACATTGTCTATACTTTAAATGTAGCACTCTGGGGAAAGTGTGTCAACAATGTTTAAACATTTTTCTTAATACTGGACTAGCATGGCCATTTGAACAGAAAGTTACGGCCTGGAACTCCCTCTTAGCTTGATAAGTGTTATATGTGTGCAAAAAATTAAACGAAAGGTACTGAATTTAATGATGTAATCGGCGTTAAAAATTTTGAATGTATGAAAAAATCACTCGAGAACAATTGAAAATGCAAGGGATTGGGGGGGATTGCAAAAGAAATATGGAATTTGGACGGCAAGCGAGATGTCTTAAGGCCATCATGGAAAAAATGAAGGTGGAGAGATTTGAAATCGTCACCTTGAGCATGTAGTTGGTGCCCCATCTACTATCTGTTTTTCTTCAGTTTATCCATCTCTCTTCTGAGTTTATCCTCAATACTACTGTGCATGTCTTGTCTTTTTTTTTCTAGATCTGCTTTGATAGTTTCAACTTTTTTGTCCATATCTTTTTTCTTTGCCATAAACGCTTCGAGTTCTTTGGTGAGTTTGTTCTCATCCTTAAGCTCTCGCGGAAGTTTTTCAATTTCCAGATGATTTGCAATGGCAAGTTTGATTGAAAACGGATCTTCTGATATGTCGATAATGCCAAGCTTTTCAAGGGAACGACAGGTTGCCAGACCGGCTTCAACTGAGATATTGATGGTGTAGCAGACCTCGTCGATAGTCGGTGGGGATTGCTTTTGATAGTGAACAATCCTTATTGCTGCAGCAAATAGATGGGCCTCGTTATATGGATCCATTGTCAAACTCCCCTACCGAAAAACTGATTTTGATTAATACGCCATGTTGAAGATCAAGTCCCTTGTATGGCAGATGATGATAATTTCTTTAAGGAGCTGCTATTAATTTCAACGAATAATAATACCACATGAGATGTGGGTATCGTGTAAGTCTATACAGCAACAACCGACAACGCATAACCGGTAGGAGAGACCGCTGCTCACGGACCCGGAGATGGTGAAAACAGCTAAGACTTATGAATCATAATTATACTGGACACGTTATCCTGAGTCTCGTTATTTTTTCTCGAAATTTTTTCAGATCTCAACGCTGGATGAGTGCTCGATAGAGGCTCCGGCGGTCCGTAGCTCTTCAAGTGCCTTTTCGGTATCTGAGGGATCTATGTTGACCCCTTTGCAGAGGTCTTCCAGGACAACAGTTGTATAGCCCTGCTTCAAAGCATCCAAAGCCGTGAATTTAACACAATAATCGGTAGCAAGGCCGCAGATAAACACTTGTGTAACCTTTATGCTCGCCAGATAATCATGCAGCCCGGTGCTGGACCCGTCATCATCGAAGAAACCGGAGTAGGAATCAGCCGCAGGGTTGGTTCCTTTGACGAAGTTTTGGCCACGTACCTGCAGATTTGCGTGAAACGCTGCCCCCTGGGAATTCTGGACGCAGTGATCCGGCCAAAGCACCTGCCTTCGGCCGGATAACCTTCCGACATCATATGGTTTAGCACCCTTATGGTTTGAGGCAAATGAACCGTGATTCTGTGGATGCCAGTCCTGGGTAGTCGCAACCACTTCAAACTTCGAGGCAATCCGATTTATGCCCTGCACGATGGTATCTCCATGTTCAACCGCCAGCGCACCCCCGGGACAGAAGTCGTTTTGCATGTCGACGATGATGAGTGCTATCATTAAGAGCTCCTTTTTACTATACGAAGACAGAGTGCTATTTCATCTGCATCACCGGTATGTTTACCCTCTGTATCGGAAAGCTTGATCATTGGTACCCACTCTGCCTCGGTGCGGCTTCTGCACTGAGAGAGTTTAATTACCATGTTCAATGGCTTTGAGCCAAGGTCGTTTGACAAATTGGTGCCTATTCCAAACGAGGTATTGATTTTACCTTCGCAGTATTCCTTAAGAGATATGGCATTATCTACATCTAATTCATCAGAAAAAACAATGGTCTTGGTCAACGGGTTGATTCGCAGTTTCCTGTAATGGGCGATAAGTTTGTCAACAAAAACGTATGGATCCCCCGAGTCCTGCCGCACCCCGTCAAAGAGACGAGCTTCTACCGAGTCGAAACTACGTAAAAACAAATCAGTCGTATAGGTGTCAGTCAAAGCAATTCCCAAATGCCCCCGGAACACCGAAGACCAGGCGTCGATCGCCGCCCTGTTTGCTCGTTTATAGCCGTGTTCTGCTGCATGAAACATGAACCACTCATGAGCGTGGGTACCAATGGGTTTAAGACCAAACTGTTTTGCCCAATGAACGTTACTGGTACCGATCAATGTATTATTTTCAACAGAGAGAATGTCCTTGATTACCAGCTCCTGGTTTTTTGCCGAGAAGCGCCTTCTGGTACCAAACTCGGCAAAATCAACGGCCGCATTTTTGAGTTGCTCGCTCTTTTGAACGTTCAGAAGCCTTCCTTCCTCTCTAGGCAGGGTTTTCGGGATAACCATAGTAAAATAAAGCTCACTGACTATGGCCAGCAGGGGCACTTCCCATAGTATCGTCGTATACCAGGGGCCGCTGATATGTATTTTCAGGTCTCCGCCAAACTGTTCGATGGCAACATTTTCCGGTGAGAACCTGTAGTGACTTAAAAAATCAAGATATACGGGGGTAAGGAAGTAGCAGGTTTCTTTGAGGTAGCGTAATTCATCGGTGCGCAGCTTCAGGTCTGCCATTTTCTCCAGCTGATGCTGCAGGCCAATATGAAAATCTTCAGGGAATGCCGTTTCACCCCGATTTATAAATTCATACTGGACCTCTGCACGGGGATAGAGCGCGTGGACTGCCTGCTGCATGGTAAATTTGTACAGGTCATTGTCCAGTATACTTTGTATCATTGTTTAACTCTTTGGGTTTCATTAGCAGGTCCGCCAACTGCATTCAGCGGATATTCGTCAGAATCTACAATTGTACCGACCTATCTGAATTTTCATCCTCTTCAAAATATAAGAAATTATTACACGAATTGCCTTCAAAATGCACATCCTCCGGTTTGTTATTCTGTGTTGTTTAAAACTATAACCGACGTGACTATTCGAAGTTTCACCTTGAGAAGCAGATCAATCTGTGTTTCGGGGAATCGTGATTTCTTCATCAAGAATGAATATTTGAGCCTGTTCAGTCTCTTTAACCTCTATCGTAAGTAATTGATGAATATACACAATCTATCAGCAAGGGTAAGCGCTGACACCTTCACAACGATCAATATTCCCCGCGCTTTCAAGGGAGCAGCTTGGGAATATCCCTTCCCCGACGCATCTAATTGTTGCTAACATTCTTTTTCAGATTAAATTTGTTTATGCAACCTGCGGTGCTGTGCCGCGGGAACGCTCATCCGTGCCAACGAGGCTCCTGCAAGGCAAAAGAATAGGTTTACCAGAAGTTCATAAAGCGTCTGTTGGTCTCAAAGGGCAGAACCAAATAGAAGGAAATGATTGAGCGGGCTGTATATCCAGATCCTAAAAGATCAAAACCACGGGAAAAGGCGATGATAAACAAACAGGATACCTTCATTGCATTTGTAAAATGTGACTGTCCGACATGTGAGCTGGTGGTGCCGGTTGTTAAACAGCTTGAAGCATCGGGTCGGCAGATCGATGTCTATTGCCAGGATGACATTGCCTTTCATGACCGTATCGGCACGGTCCACGACGACAGGACCCTTGAGCAATCGTTTCGTTATGAAATCGAACATGTCCCGACCCTCATTCGTCTGGAAGAAGGCGGGGAAACCGGGCGTGTTTTCGGCTGGAACCGAAATGATTGGGAACTGCTCACCGGCATGAAAGGACTGGGTGAAGCGCTGCCCAAGAACCAGCCCGGCTGCGGTTCGAAATCAGTTCAACCGGGAGTCCAGGAAAAACTCCGGGCACGCTATGGAGAGGTCCCCCTGACTTCGCGAAAGATCGAATTTTCGGAATGGGATGATCCCGTGGAGCAAACATATGAGCGGGGCTGGACCGATGGTCTGCCGGTCGTTCCGCCCACCGATGACCGTATTATACGTATGCTGGCAGGTACCGATCGCTCGCCTGGAGAGGTTATCGGCATCATGCCGCCTAACATGAGGGAATGCACCGTTGAGAAAGTGGCTATCAATGCGGTCATGGCCGGCGCCCGACCGGAATATATGCGTGTCATCCTGGCCGTTGTTGAGGCGGCCCTGAGACCCGAATTCACCTTGCATGGACTGCTGTGTACGCTCAGTTTTTCCGGTCCTGTCATCCTCGTTAACGGGCCGGTGACCAAATCCATCGGTATGAACTGGGGCGGCAATTGCCTCGGCCAGGGTAACCGGGCAAACGCCACCATCGGACGAACACTGCAGCTTATTGTGCGCAATGTGGGCGGAGGGGTGCCTGGAGAAATAGACCGTGCCGTCTTTGGCAATCCTGGCAAATATACCTACTGCTTTGCTGAAGACGAAACCGATCCGGATTGGGAGCCGCTGCATGTATCGCGCGGATGTGCCCCTGGGTCGAATGCGGTGACACTGCACCAGGGGCATGGCCTTACCGGTTTTTCTGATAACACTGCCCGCACAGCGGACGAACTGGCCCGTTCCCTCTCCCATCAACTGGTCAACGAGATGCATCCGAAGAGTGTACAGTGCGCCAACGTTATCGTTGCCCTATCACCTGAACATTACCGCATCTATAAAGAAGATGGCTGGGGAAGAAAAGAGATTGAAGAGGCATTACACTTTTATACAACACGCCCCGGCAAGGATCTGGTACGCGGCGCGCATGGCATTCCAGAGGGTATAGATGTTGCAAATGCCGAGGAAATGATACCGAAATTCTGGCGCGATCACGGTATCCTTCTCGTCCGTGCAGGTGGACCGGGGGGCTTGATGAGCGCTATTATTGGCGGCTGGAGCGGAGGCCGTAACCGTGATGAAGTACGACCAGTGACCCATTCATTCTGAGAGGAGAAAGCACATGCCTGATCTGAGCTATTTACGTGATCCAACCAGCGAGGCCGCAACCACGATCAGACCAACCAGCCCCTTTCCCCGCAGTTGCAAGGGAAAGACAATCGCCCTTCTGGATATTTCCAAGGAGCGTAGCAGCGAGTTTCTCGACCGGATGGCATTAAACCTTTTGGATGCGGGCTACCCGGTAAAACGCTACCGCAAGGGGAGTCATTCAAAAACCGCCGCTGCTGAAATAACCGAGGCGATCGTTCGGGATGCGGACCTTGTTATTGAAAGCCTGGCCGATTGAGGCTCATGCACGTCATGCAGTGTGCATGACATCAACAGGTTGGACCAGCTTGGGATTCCCGGTTTGATGGTTGCAACCGAGGAGTTTAAACAGGCCGCCACAGCACAGGCCCTGTCCCTTGGCTTCGAACCGAATGTCATCTGGGTCGAACACCCTATCCAGAACCGGACGGAATCCGAATTACGACTAATTGCCGACAAGGCGTTTACAGAAATCCAGCAGCGATTAACGGCTCATATCTGAACTTAAAGAGATGATGTAACCATGATTCCTTCCGGAGCAGATGGAACAAAAGTTAGATATATGCCAATTCCTAAACAAATCAGGTCTGAAATATAATAAAAGTAAGAATTCGATGAACTAGAAATTGATAAAGAAATTAAATAACAACTTACTGAAACTAATGACGCTAAAAGCCATATCCAGAATAATGGGTAAACCTTTCCTGCATCTTTGCTTCTCATATACACCATGTAAATAACTGCCGCACCAACAGGAATCCCTAATAAACCACTGATAATGAACAAATTTCGGTCATTAAAATTAATAACCCCGGCGGCGTAGAGTTCCTGCAAAAAAACAGGCACAACCAAATTTATAGAAAGAAGTAACAGACCTAAAAATAAAAATGGTATTCTCTTCACTTATTCCCTCCGACTGAATATCTTTCGCTTACCATCTATTCTATACTGATTAATTAATGATCGAAAGGACTTAATATACTTTAGTGGGATTCAAACCCGCAACCTTCGGCTACGGAGGATAACCAAAAATCGAATAATATCAGGTTTATAGAACGATACAAAAACAATTTGGCACTGATTCAGGCGTTGTAAAAGTGTTTCGCTTTTAACGATAATAATATCGAACAAGTCTCTACTCGCAAACTGATCAAAAATTCTCGGCACGACAGGAATAAGGATAAATAATTCTGGAAGCGATGGGTTAATTTCAGAGTGAAATCATATAAGGTCAGATTGGATGAGATGTTTTTGTCCCCCAAAACCATCTGTAGGATATTAAACGTTATGTAATCGGAAAATATTCCTCCCAGGTTCTCCCTTAAACAAATATTCAACCTTTTAGTTGACAATAGATAGTTCCTGTCTATATTCAACTGTATGGTTGAATACGCAAATGATATAGCTCTCACGAAATTACTTAAAGCTGTGAGCGATACAACGCGTCGTTCTCTTTTGACGCAACTCTGCCAGCAAGGCTCTAGTCGTGTCACAGATTTAGCTGACTATTATGAAATGTCACTTAATGGTATATCCAAACATATAAAAGTGTTGGAAAAAGCTGAACTTGTGTCCCGCAAGACCATCGGCAGAACCCATTGGATTGAAGCGAACATTAAACAAGTTAGTTTGGCTGAAAATTGGTTCAAAGAACTCAAATCGATCTGGGAAATACGTTTAGAAAAGCTTGATGAAATAATGAAAAACGGAGGTATTGAAAATGACTGATCTTACAGTAAATATAAACAAAACAATTCATGCACCAATCGAAAAAGTATTTGATGCGTGGTTAAACCCAAAGATGTTGTCAATATTTATGATGCCTATGCCGGGTATGCCTGAGTCTGATGTTGAAAACGATGCACGCGAAGGAGGTAACTTCACAATTATTATGCATGCTGGTGACGAGAAACTACCCCACACAGGTGAATATTTAGAAATTAACCGTCCTGACAAACTAGTTTTTACTTGGATTTCTCACAGCTCAGTTGATAACAGTACGGTTACTTTAAATTTTACCAAGATAGACGCTAATAAAACAAATATTTCGCTATCTCATGTTAAGTTTATCGATGAAAAAACACGCTCTGAACATGAAGGTGGCTGGGGCAATATATTAGATAGGCTGAATGACGTCATAAGTTAACCCATACCAAATATTTAACCTTATCTATTGTGTGATATCGTACTGCATCGTACACACTACACATAACAATCGCGTCGACTCGGAAGGCCATAAGCTGCGCCGCTTCACTTTGCAGCTTATGGCCTTCGGTTACTCCTACCTTTATCATTTCCTCTGCTAATATCTTTATGGTTCAAGGAATTTCTATTTTTACACTTTCCTGTGAAGATACAATTTCAGATGGTTGTGCAATTCGCCAACAGGAAGTCGAAGGTCTCTATCATACGATCATGGTGAGATCCCGGCCAATAGATTTTCCTGCATAAAGAGCACTCTTTAAAGGTGGTGTAATACTTTCTGGTGAGCGGTTCGAGACGATGCAGTATCTTCTCTTTCGGCACTTGAAGAAGGATTTCGTTACAGACCAAACATCGGCTCATAGGTTTTGCAACAGATGACAGCTCATACCTTTCCTCAACCTCAAGCAACTGTTTTCTGTGATCATCCGAACGAAGCAACTGTCCGAAAAGCAGATCTCCGATTTTCACCAGTTCCCTGTTTTTCGTAAGAACAATCCGTTTTTCTGAACTGGCAATTTTCACAACATCTTTTAACTTCCTGCCCACAACAGTCGCAGTGTCCAAACCCGCCATCCTGAGATTGCGAGCAAGTTTCAGCGCGGTCATATCAACAAGAAATTTCAGCCTTTCAAAAGGTTCGGGCCTGAGTGCAGAAGGCGTCCGCCAGTTGTTTTGCTTATCAAATGGATAAATCAGAATCTCCTCGTCCCCTGAAGGAATATAATGAAAAGATATTTCATTACCACTGCATTCTAATCGGCAGATTTCAGTATGCGGTACTCCGACTGCCTCAATAATATCTTTTATTGAAGCACGTCTGTTAAGATGATACAGAATCTTTCCTTGAGATGTCGGAACCTGAAGCAGTTCTTTGTTATTTCCGATAAAAACAAGTGTGAGCTGTTCATTCATTGGCGATAAACCATGAGCGTGATGGTGATAGGGGTTGTATTCAAACTGAAAAAAACCTATCTATCCCATGGTATCGGTGCAACGTTTTTCCCATATACAGAAAGAGTACGGGCCACTTATACAATCACAACCTCACTTATCGGCAATCCACTCCAGAACAGCCTCATGGACCTTGAGGCCGCCGTACAATTCAGGCGTCGAATTGATGGTAAATGTCGACAATGAGGGATGAGCTGCCTGGAAGAAGGCTTTATTTTTATGCAGTGCTTCAGTCACGAGCCGAGCCGTTTCATTGTCCATGTCAGCAGAAGTGACAAGAACCATTGTTGTACCAGATGTCTCAAGGGGGCCAGCAAAACTCTTATAGCCTGTTTCTGTAAGTGTTTGCAACGAAACTCCCGGATAGAGAGAAATCATTTTCTTAACACCATCACCGTTTAGTCCAATCAGTTTTGCCTGGCCCTGGTTCAGTAATTGGCCGATAGCTGGGTCAGGGTGAACGCCACGGTGGACCATCGCCTGGATAGTTGCCTGGTTGAAAGCAATTTTATCCTGATACATTGAGGGCGAAAGTTCAGTAATGAGAGTAAAGTCATCTTCGGTCCAGCCTTGAGCATCCATAAATGTCTTGAACAGATATTTTACCTGTGATCCTGGGGCCCCGACATTGATGCGTTTGCCGGGCAATTGTTGATAGGAGTCAATACTTGCATCAAGTCTGACTATAAAAACAACAGGAATATTGTATAATGGTGTAATAATACGGAGTTGCTCATAGGAAATATCGAGAAATCTAAACGATCCCTCTCCCGACAATGATTCACTGAGCAGCTGGGAGTCAACGAGAGCAAGATCTAAAGAACCACCCTGCACGTTTGTCAGGATGTCCAGTTCATCCTCTGAACTGACAGGATTGCAACTGAGATTATCATTTTGCCGTTCCAATATTCTGCAAAGAGCCCGGGCTGTGAACTGTGAAAATGTTCCAGGCATGCCCGCTCCGACAAGAAGTTCAAAAGCGTTAATGGATTGGGCTGTTGTCAGACTGATAATTAAACACAGGGTGAGGTAGCGGAACGAGGTGATGATACGCCAGATTAGTGAGCCGTTCAAGACTGTTTTCATCGAGTCCTCCTCTGAGGGCAGCTGAATCACGTTAACGTTCTTAGAAGGCCAAATACGGTTAAGAAAATGATATGCTGGAATACATATGTGACAAATATAAGCTCAATGTCGAATAAAATCAAAAGAGGATTAATAAAAATTCGCCAGCAGACCAGGCGGACAGCTATCTCCTGTTCTCGCACAGGGAAGGATACGGGGGTTCCCTACGTATTTCTGACCTGCCGGTCATGGCTGATATCTACCGGTCAGATAAATGATAAAAAGTAATATAGAAGCAAATATGATTACAAACCCGAGCCTGATCACTCTCAGCCTGTTATCAGCATAATCCTGAGACCACACGAAAAATCCCAATATCATATGAACTATTAGTAAGATTGTAGCTAAAGATCTTACTACGCCTGCAAATGCTGTTTCCATTGCTCTTCCTCAAGTTTGTCAAAGTGCCCACTCATTTATCATTGTAAAGTATAAACCGGGTGTTCCCCAATTGCTTCCCAAAAAGTGAAAGCTGTTTGCAAAAGTGGGATCACAATGAGCTTCTAATCTTTCAAATTCCCTTTTCGTCAGGGACTCTAATGGTGGGCGAGGCGGGATTCGACCCCACGACCTTTGGCTCCCAAGGTGTCCCAATTTTTTTATTCAGTGGGCACCGCAACTTACCGTATGGCAGCCTGTCTTCCCCGGCATGCATGATGATAGTGAATTTTCCTCCCTTACTCGGATCATTTGTCACTTCCGAAATCGGCATGTCCTCGATTGGCGGCACAATTCCGGCCTCATGTATCTTCCAGTATGGGTTGCTTTTAGCGGTTGTGGCACAATATCTGCAGTGTAAAATGTAGTTCGTTTCAATGAATACGTACTATGCTTTTAAGAGATGAAGCTGTGAATGCTACGTAAGGAGCAAAATTGTTGAAATCTTTCGGTAAAATAAACGGATGATGCGGCGGAATAACTCGCCAATTGCAGAAGAACCAACAATGCAATAAATGCAAAAAAGTGTCATTGAAAATGATGAGTGACAAAAACTGTCTTATGTCGAGGCCGAAAGGTAGAGGGCGCAACGCAATAGGAGCTGTGGTTTTGGCTTTAAGTTTTTCTGCAACGCCACTCATTGCCGGTTACGGAGATCAGATCAATGGATATCCCAACCAGCAGGAGAGAGAACTTCATCTGGCGACCAATGTTGTCCGAACAGCGCCGCAGGAGTTTCGAGATACGTATATCGGCTCGTACAATATCCTGCTCCCGCAAAACTACCCGCCTGTCAATCCGATTTATCTCAACCATGATTTGAACCAGGCTGGACGGGTTCATGGTGAAGACATGGCAGCAAACTGCGGGCTATCACATAATTCTTGCGACGGCACCTTGTGGTCGAACAGAATTAAATCCTACTACACTGACAGTGGTTGGATAGCTGAAAATATCGCCACAGGAAGATCAACCGGGTTTTCAACTGTCATCCAGTTTTTGCGAGATGATGTAAATGGTACGCCTGCAGCTGACAACTCAAGCAGCGATGGACACCGCGAAAACATTATGAACAGCCGGTATGCGGACTTTGGTCCCGGCTACGCCTATAGTTCTGCGCGGCCCTGGTACCATTTTTGGGTCCAGGACTTTGGTGGTGGATCTCCGCCCTATTATGCCATTGCCTCGGGGAGCCATCTCTATCTTCCTGCCCAGACAACAATCTCCTTTATGGCAGTTTTCTATGATCCCGATGGTGACGCGCCTCAGTCTGCACAGGTTGTCATCAATGGGGTAGCCCAAAATATGAGCCACCATCTCGGAAGTCCATCACGCGGCACCTATCTGCTTGACCTCCCGGACGACAATAACTGTCGTGACTACTACTTTCAATTCCTGGATGCGGATGGCACTAGCTGGCGCTTTCCGGAAACAACTGAATTATCAAATAATCCCGGACAGAAATGTTACACCCCAGCAAAACTGGCGGATGCTGTTCTGGCATTGCAGGTGGTTTCAAACAGTCTGTCAAACCCAGGTGATGCTTCTGGAATCATTGATCAGGATGTGGATGGGAAAATAGGATTGACAGATGCAATCATAACTCTCAAAGCGCTATCTGGGAACTAACACTGCGTGCTGTTGAGGCTAAACAGGGGTGATAAGTCGTCACCAATACATTTCATCTATTGCACGACAGCTATTCTTCATGCTGGGCGAGGCGGGAAGCAGATCAGCGTGAGAAACCTGTCACTTGAAAAATCTCTATGTCGTGTCCCAATAGAAAGGTCAGGACATCTGTCCGACTCTGACGTTCATACTTAGCAGTTCCACTGGATCGCCGAATTGTGTGTAGATGGCAACGTCAGCAGCGTCGCGACCAAAAGCGATCGCAACTCGTCCTCCTTGCAGACTGACTTGTGTTGGATCAAATGTATACCATCGATTTCCGACATAGGCCTCGAACCAGGCGTGCAAATCCATTGGTTCAAGCGTCTCAAGGTAGCCTACAACCATGCGAGCTGGTATCGATAGTGCCCTGCAGCAAGCAATGCCCAAATGGGCCATATCCCGACACACTCCGCTTCCCAACTCATTTAGCTCGGAGGCACTGATGATCTGCTGTCCGCTACCAGGCTCATACCGTATCGTGTTGCGAATATAATCAACGATTGCAGAGCATTGGTCGTAACCAGAGGCACGCTCCGAAACGAGCGATGCGGCCATTTCAGTGAAACGATCCGATTCACAATACCGACTAGGGTACAGGAACGGTAGGGTTTCATCGGGTAAATGTTGCACTTCTACAAACGGTGCCCCAAAGGCGGTGTCGGATGCCTCCGCGGTTTCGATGTCCACGGAAGTACGAACGGAGAAATACCCTGCTGGTGCAACCAACCGCTGGCACAGGTTGCCGAACGAGTCTGTAAATTCAACCGCTGGTACACTGGGTGACAAAACGTACTCTTCGCGTGCAATCCACTGCTGCATTCCACTGCGGGGGCGCAGCATGAGCAGGAACGGAGTAGGAACTGAAATTTGGAATTCAAGAAAACAGGATGCAGTTAACCACATGACAATCCTTATTTGATCGACCTTTAGACAGCCGTTCTTACTGGTGGGCGAGGCGGGATTCGAACCCGCGACCTTAGCGTGGGATTCCTAGTAGTCTAATACAACGAAAAAATATCTGCTGACAATTAATCAATCTGTGATGCAAATGTTCCTCAACCATCTAATCATACAATTTACTAACGATCTTTAATAATAGCCAAATATTTATTGTTAGAAATCCGAGGGTGTCAGTGAGGTAACCCTGGATATAACAAACAGCAAGACTTCTCTAACGAAAAAATACACTCGTAACCATAACCAGGGTTCAGTATCAAGACCGAAGATTGATCAAATCGAAAAAATGTTGAACGACCAGCTCTCCGCTATCGTCAATCAGGTTTTAATGGATATAGAATTCCGCGAGACAATAGGCAACATGTAGCTATTTTCCCTCAGTAACTTCTGATGAAAATCAGAGAACATCGTATCATTGTCAGAGTCAGAGCAGAAGCTCCAATTGGATGATGTGGAATTACCTGTTTCGGAGATATATAACTGCCAGTTCAAATCTCAAAGAAGGCGCATTTTTTCTGGGGTAGAACCTAAACCGAGAAAGATGACTGTGTGGTACTGAATAAAAAGGCCGGATCCCTTGCAAACCGATAGTTTCGGTTTTGCGGGATCCGGCCTGGTCGTTTTTTGGGCTGGCCTATGGTCTAGAATCTAAAACGCAGGCCTGCACCGACACGACCGTAGAGGTCGAAATCACTGATCTCATCAACTCCAGAGCGTGCCTCTATAAAACCGGAGAGCTTGAATTTCTCTGGTTTTTCGTAAATCTGATAGCCAATTTCCACAATCAGGTCGAGGTCATTGTCCTCGGTATCGAGGTCACTATCGCCCCCGGTGAGCCAAGCACCAATACCGCCGGCTAGGAACAGTTTGTCCCAACTATAGTTGAGCAGCAGATCGGCGAGAAAGGCTGTTTTTCCGTCGATCCCTCCGATTTTAGGAGCCACACCGAGCATGCCGATCAGCGACAGGTTTTTGTTGAAGGGGTATTCGATACCACCCCGTATGAACAGATATTGTGCAGGATCAGCCTGATAAAGGTAGCCCGCATCCAGGAGCCATCCGAACGGCAGGGCTGCGGCTGCTGGAACCACTGGTTCTGGCTCCGGTTTAGGCTCTGGTTTCGGTTCCGGCTTTGCCACTGGAGGCGGAGGAGGCGGTGCCACCGGAATGGGGCCGACATTCTTGAGCGCAATGTTGCCGCATATCAGCGGCACAGCAAAGGTATACCGGTCACCATCATGGTCGATAAAAAATTCATAACCGGTAAAGGGCGTATCGGATTCCCAGAGGACGGTCTTGTCCACGCGCACCGGCCCCTTCCCGTTTCTTCTGTAGAACATCCACTGCAATTTCTGCCCTTTATAATAGTCAACCTCATTGATCTGCGCATCACCGACCTGGGCCATGAATGAGTTGAAAACGGGTCCAATTCCGGCGATTTCAAAGCCCTTTTCAATATCTGTTTGCTGGGTCCTGACCATGTCTTGAAATTCTGTCACGGAGGTCAACGGCGGCTTGTAAAATGGATGGTTGCCAAGCGTGGTCATTGCCTGGGCCGAAAAGGCAGTGAAGGAACTCAGCAGCACCGTCAGTAGTGAATATATTAGTAATCGATTTTTCATTGTTCTCTCTCCTGTACACCCTCTTGTTGAATTCACCGAGCCGGTTTATGAAACCGGCAAATAGAACCAAACAATTGAAAAAAATAGAATCAGTTCAAATATTTGTATTTTCCTGTTGCATAATAGATATAAACTTTTGTTTTGTCAAATAAAATTTGAACAAGTTCAAATTTTTAAACTTTTCTATCAGTCATAAGTACTCCGGTTTTATCAAATGAAAAAATCACCCAGGTGTTCTCCCAGTGTTTCCCAAAAGAGGAAAGCCCCAAATCGCTTTTCAGCATTGATTGACAGTAATAGGTCTCTAACTTGATATGCTTCCTGTAAACCTCTGATTTCCCATCAGGGAATTAAGCACCCCACTCGAAACTGTAACTTCACAGCATCCCAACCGGGGTAAAAAATCCCGGCATTTATTGTAAAAGTAACAAAAAGAACATTTAATGAATAATCA
>RCNC010001590.1_pt1 | contig 15347 bp, 7 predicted proteins | sample 2041301 | NCBI WGS metagenome assembly RCNC01 (sample SAMN09708231, study PRJNA481090) | Marine sediment metagenome, whole genome shotgun sequencing project. | biome: marine sediment; feature: ocean; material: sediment; isolation source: Sewage treatment plant 13A marine sediment (STP13A) ... | reverse complement strand
TCGATATTCGAGCGGAGCTCGTTGTTGTCGTAGGGCTTGACCATGTAGCCGTAGGGATTGGTCCGAATGGCGCTGTCCATCACATCCTCCTCACTGAGACAGGAGAGGAAGATGATCGGCACGTCGCTGCGGCTGCTGATCTCGTGTGCCGCCTCGATGCCGTTCATCTCCCCTTCGAGGAGGATATCCATCAGCACCAGGTCCGGATGCTGGCGAAAGGCCGCGTCAATGGCCTGGGCCCCGCTGCTCACCACTCCGCAGATCAGGTAACCGAAACTCTCCAGCCGGGACTCGAGTACGGTGGCCACACTGTAGTCGTCCTCCACCACCAGAATTTTGGCCTCGAGTTGCCGCTGGGGGATGGGGTCTCGCCGGGGATCGGCCTGTTCCGTCTTTCTGACCAATTTTGTTCTTCCGAATTACAAAATTGAAAACGCCGGGTCCGGATCGGAGGTGGACTCTCCAGATGCCGGGAGAAATCGGGCTCGGCCTCAAACCCCCGTGATTTCTGCAATAGGGGAAGTTCGGCTGGTTGTCCAGTATCCCTTTTGGTTCGAGGAGCGGCCTGTTCCGGACTCGATGCACCATTGAATGTGCAAAATTCCTGCCGAAACGGCCGAATCATTGGTGGAGAGGCGGCTATTGACAAGATCGATTAAATTTATCTACTATACGAATGAAAATACGTTCTCTCAACGCCGATCCGATGGCGTCCGGCCCCGGACGGGCCTCGATACGAAAGGAACCGATCATGAAAACTCCACGAGTTCTGACAGTGTGGCGCTGCTCACTTGCGCTGGTCGTTCTTTTCTCCAAGGCGTCCTGTTTTTGCCGTGCCGAAGTTTAGAAACCACTTTGTTGATTTGAAATTTGCGGAAACATGTGGAGTGAAAGATAGGATCATGAGTCGTTTTGTGAGCCACACCCTGTCCGAGTGGGCTTCGAGCCTGCGTTACGAAGATCTGACCCCGGAAGCGGTTGACGCCGCCAAGCGTTTTCTCTACGACTCGCTGGGCTGTGCCTTTGGCGGCGCCCGCAGCGCCGACTACCGCATCGCCGAGAAACTGGCCGCCGCCAAGGGCTGCCGGGAGGAGTGCACTGTCATCGGGTCCGGTCTGAAGACCCACGCCGTGGAAGCGACGTTCCTCAACGCGCTGATGATCCGCGCCATGGATTACAACGATATCTACTGGAAGCAGGATCCTTCGCACCCCAGCGACATCATCCCCGCGGCCATGAGCCTCTGCGAGACTGAGGGGCTGAGCGGCCGTGACCTGATCCTCGGTATCGTGCTGGGCCACGAGATCGAGATGCGCCTCTGCGAAGCGGCGATCCCGGGCATCCGCGAACGGGGCTGGCACCACGCCAGTCTCACCGCCTATGCCTCGCCGCTGGTGGCCGCCCGGATGCTGGGCCTCGACGCCGAACGGACTCGTCATGCCCTGGGCATCTCGGCCTGCCACCACTTCACCCTCGGTGCGGCCGTGGCCGGCACCCTGTCGATGATGAAGAACACGGTGGACCCCATGGCCACCCGGGCCGGCGTCGAAGCGGCCCTGCTGGCCCGGGACGGCTACACCGGACCGGAGAACGTCATCGACGGCAAGGAGGGGATGGTCCACTGCCTCGGGCCGGACTGGGACCTGGACAAGCTGACGGTTGGCCTCGGCGAGCGGTGGAAAATCGTCGACTGCGGCATGAAGGCCTTTCCCACCGAAGCCCTGACCCACTCGCCCATCACCGCCACCCTCTACCTGATTCATCAGCATCACCTCGAGGCGGAATCGGTGAAGGAGGTACGCATCGAGACCATCGCCCGGGCCGCCGACATCCTCAGCGACCCGGCCAAGTACGACCCGCGGACCAGGGAGGCGGCCGACCACTCGCTGCCCTACTGCATCGCCGCGGCCCTGGCCGAGGGCAAGGTGACGCCGGAGGAGTTCGAGGAAGAGAAGATCATGGACCCGCGGCTGCGGGACCAGCTGCCCAAGATCAAGGTGCTGGCCAGCGAGGAGTTCGAGCGGCTCTTCCCCGAGATCCAGCCCTGCCGGGTGGAGATCGAACTGACCGACGGCCGTCTGCTCGAGCGGCGGGTGGACATCCCCAAGGGCGACCCCCGGGACCCGATGACCATGGAGGACCTGGACACCAAGTTCGACGCGCTCTCCTCGCCGCTGCTCAGCTCGGCGGGACGTGAGCGCCTGCGCGGGACGGTTTTCTCCCTGGATTGCCTGGACCGGGCAGCCGAGCTGATGGAGATGTGTGTATGCGACCTGGGCCCCGGAGCGTCAGGGGCGGGGGAGGCGGAACCGGTCAAGGTCCGCGTCAGCCGCTGAGCGGCAGGGGGATCACGGCTGCCGCATTCGCCGCACCCGTTCCAGGTTCTGTCTCGCCGCGCCGTCTTCCGGGCGCAGCTCCACGGCGCGGCTGAGGCAGGCTTCCGCTTCGTCCAGCCGGCCGGCCCGGGCGTGGAGAACACCCAGGCGCAGCTGGACCAGGGCGTTCTCCGGGTCCAGTTCGGCGGCCTGTTCCAGCGTCTCCAGGGCGGCGGCGGTCTGGCCCGCCGCCAGTTCCTGGTCGGCCCTGGCCAGCAGGGTTCCCACCTGGCCCGTCCCGTCCACCTGTCCCGACTTCAGCTCCCGCAGCCCCTGGATGATCAGTCCCGGTGCCTGCTCCCCTGGAGCCAGGTCGCTGATCCGTTGCAGTGCGGCCAGGGTCTGGTCGACGACTGCCGGCGACGCTGTGGCGGCGAACTCCACCAGTGATTCCCGGGAGCGCAATCCAGGATCAAAGGCAGTCCCGTAGCGGCGGATGAGGTTCGTGTTCTGCGGCGAGCGCCGGGCATAGACCAGGGCGTTGTCGCTAAAGAATACGCAGACCCAGTCCGGGTCTTCCCGCAGCCGGCGCTGCAGGCCCTGGCCCCGGGCGGCCGGGTCGGGGTAGTTCACCAGGGCCAGCTGGATGTCGTGGCGGGATACCGCTTCATCCCACCCTTCTCCCGTGGCCATCATCACGCCGTAACCCTTGAGGAACTCCGGCGGGAAGACATCCAGTCGCCCGTCGATGTAAACCTGCTTCTCAGGCCAGAGCTGGTGGATCATCCAGGAGCTGAAACCCATCACACTGAACACCCGGCCCGGCGGTCTTGTCTGACGCAGAAACTCCACGGCGGCTTCGGGGAGGTTGACCCGGTGCACGCCCAGGCCGGCCCGACGGGGATTCTCCCGGCTTCCCATGGGAACGCCCGGACCAACGGCCAGCAGGCCGAGGCCGAGAGCGCCCAGCAGCACCACGGCTGACGTGGCGATCGCCACCGGTCTCCTGATCGACAGTCGCTCACCGTGGGCCGCCACCAGCGCCGGGATCAGTACCGCCAGTTCGCTGACGCTGCGCACCGCCTGCAGGGCCAGAACCGTGAAGACCGCGCCGGGCAGGACCAGCGACAACTGCAGCCGGTGGAGCCGGCCGGTGAGCAGCACTGCCAGGACCACGGCAGAGAGCAGCAGGAAGGTGAGGAACAGGGCGCCGTGAAACCGCGGGTCAAAGGGCGACTGCAGTTCGGCGATCATCCCGGTCACCGCCGGCTGGGTTACCAGTTGCACCGGGTAGAGCAGGGCCTTCACGTGGTGCGGGTTGGCCAGGGTGGCCAGCAGGGAGATACCCAGGGCGATCAGCCGACCCCGCCAGTTGGGGGCGGTGGCCGGTCCGGCCGCGCCCACCCGGATGGAGATCGCCTCCCCGGCCCAGTAAAGCGTCACCAGTCCCAGCCCCAGCAGAAAACCGGAGTGCAGGTTGGCCCAGAGCAGGAAGAGGGGCGGCAGGGCCCAGCGCCAGGCAGGCCGTCCCGTGGCCGACTCTTTGCGCAGCAGGAGCAGGGTGACCGCGAGGAGCAGGGCGGTGAGCAGGTGGGGCCGGACAAAGGCACGGATGGCCAGCAGGGGAGCGGCCAGCAGGATGCCCAGGGCCGCTGCCGGGAGACGCTCCCGGGCCCGGCAGCCCGCCAGGCCGGCCCAGCCGGCCAGGCCCAGGGTCAGGCAGCAGAGCAGGGCCTTCCAGATCACCAGCAGGTTCACGCCCCCGGCCCGGTGGAGCCCGTAAAAAAGGACTTCGGCCAGCCACTCGTGGGTCACCCAGGGGCGGCCCTCCGCGGTGTAGGTGAAGGGGTCGGTGTGCGGGATCCGGCCCTCCTCGAGGATCAGTTGACCGGTGCGCAGGTGCCACCAGAGGTCAAAGGAGTGGACCGGGTAGAGCGCCAGCAGTCCGGAGACCAGTATGGCCGCGGCCAGGGCCAGGGAGGCCAGCCGGCCGACCCGCCGGTTGGATGTGGCGTCAGGCTCGTGCATGGGGGGAGTCTAGCATGCCGGCAGGGAGCCGAAAAAGAGTCCTTGACTTTCGTTTTTATTTCGCCTATATTCTTCGACAGGCGAAAATAGAACGAAAACAGGCGGGCGCCCGGCGCCTGCACGTCAAAGGAGGAGCGCCATGCCGGTGACCAGAAGGCAGAAGCAGATCCTCGATTTTCTCACCGACTACCGCACACGGCACGGCTATTCCCCCTCCATCGAGGAGATCCGCGACCACCTGGGCCTTTCGGCGGTGAGCACCGTGCACCGCCATCTGGAAAATATGGTGGCCGAGGGGCTGATCACCCGTGAAAAACACCGCACCCGCTCGGCCGCCCCGCGACCGGGCGGCGAGGCCGTTGCCATCGAGGTGCCGCTGCTGGGCATAGTGGCCGCCGGTGTGCCCATCGAGGCCTGTCCGGTGCCCGAGACGGTGTCCCTGCCCGAAGACATGGTGCGTGGTGAGGAAAGCTATGCATTGCGGGTGCGCGGCGACTCGATGATCGAGGACGGTATCCTCGAGGGTGACACGATCATCGTCGAGCGTCGCGAGACGGCCCGGGACGGTGAGGTGGTGGTGGCCCTGGTGGACGGCGCCGAGGTTACCGTCAAGCGTTACTTCCGCGAGGGCCGCTCGATCCGGCTCCAGCCGGCCAACGCCGCCATGGAACCGATCATGGTGGACGAGTCGCAGATCCGGATCCAGGGCGTGGTGGTCGGTTTGATGCGAAAATTCACTTAGATTCGCCTAGGAGCGGTTCGAGGCTCCGTTGTGGCTGGCACTCAGGCCGTGTGCCGGTCCCATCCCCCCGGGGCCTCGAGCCGCATTCAATATTCCGTTTCCAACTGCGTTAAATTGTTGAAGGGAGTCGTTGCCGTGAACCCCCACACGCACACTCCAACTGTCCTTCATATCAACACGGATGACTTCTTCGCCTCCGTGCTGCGAGTGAGCGACCCGGCCTATCGCCGGCGTCCGGTCATAGTGGGCCACCTCGCCAGCCGGGGCGGGGTTGTCTCCGCCTCGTACGAGGCCCGGGCCGAAGGTATCCGGCCCGGCATGACCATGGCCCAGGCCCGCCGCGCTTGTCCCAGCGCATCCCTGGTCCATGTGGACTGGGACCTCTACGCCCGGGCTTCGTCATCCCTCTTCGGTGTCCTTGAGCGCTTCAGCCCGCTGGTGGAGCGCGCCTCGCTGGACGAGGGCTTTCTCGACTACACCGGCTGCCAGTTTCTCTTCGGCCGTCCGGTGGACGCCGCCGCCCGGATCAAGCGTGAGGTGTGCGAAGCCACCGGCCTCGGTGTTTCGGTGGGGCTGGCGGCGAACAAGCTGGTGAGCAAGGTGGCTTCGGGCACGGCCAAGTGCGCGCGGCTGGTGGATGTATTCACCGGGTACGAACAGTCCTTTCTCGCCCCGTTGGCCATCGGCCGGCTGCCCGGCGTGGGGCAGAAGCTGGGAACGGCGCTCCGCGACATGGCGGTGCACCGTATCGGCGACGTGACCCGTTTCCCCGAAGACCTGCTGCAATCGGTGTTCGGCCCGGCCACCGGCCGCAAGCTGCACCAGCGGGCCCGGGGGGAAGACCGCACGCCGGTGCGGCCCGCGGCGGGTGGCAACGGTGCCCGGTCCCGCTGGCGGGAAGAGGAGACGCTCAACCCTGACAGTGTCGACCGGCGTCATCTCACCGAGGTGCTGCACCGGCTGGCCGGCCGCCTGGGCACCCGCCTGCGCCAGGAGAAACTGGCCGCCCGCCGCTTCACGGTCCTTGTCCAGTATTCCGACCAGGTGCGTGCGCAGCGGGGGTGTTACACCGCCGAGCCCACCGACCTTGACGGACGGATCTTCGAGCAGTCCCTCGAGGCCTTTCACGGCCTGTTCACCCGGCGGGTCCGGGTGCGGCAGCTGGCGCTGGCCGCCTCCTGCCTCGAGGGCAACTGGCAGCTGCCCCTCTTTGCCGCCGGCTACCGCAGCCGGGCCGAGGCGGTCCGCACTGCGCCCTCCACCACCCACAGCAGTGCCATGCGGCGGCTCTACGAGGCGGTGGACGGCCTGCGGGGCAAGCACGGCATGGGTGTGGTGCGGGTCGGTGTTCACGGGGAACCGAGGTCGCCGAATCTGGCGGTCTGATGTTTTTTACAAAACTATTTCGTTGACAATCAAGGGAGGGTGAGTAAAATAGCAGATCAATTGAGTCGATCATATGAATCGGCCACCATACTCAAAGCAACACAATACATTTGGAGAATGAGATGAAGAAGAGCAAGACCCTGATACTTCTGACCGCCATGGTCCTGGCCATTTTTATCGGCAGTTTTGCGGTGGCCCAGGACAAGGCCGTGGATGAAAGCGGTATGGCCGGGATGACCCCGGAAATGATGGCCAAGTGGGCCGAGATGGCTACGCCCGGTGACAATCACAAGGCGCTGGACGGCATGGTGGGCAGTTGGGCCGCCACCACAAAGTGGTGGGCCGCGCCGGACACCGAACCGATGGCTTCCACCGGCACCTGCACCAACAACTGGATGCTCGGCGGCCGCTACATCATGTCGACCTACAATGGCGACATGATGGGCCAGCCCTTCGAGGGCCTCGGCCTCATGGGCTACGACAACTACAAGCAGAAGTACATCCACATCTGGATGGACAGCATGGGCACCATGTGGATGACCAGCGAAGGCACCATGGAAGGTGACACCTGCATCCTGAACTCCGAGTTCGATGACTTCTTGACCGGCAAGAAGGGCTCCATGCGCCAGGAGGTCAAGATCATCGACAACGACCACCACGTGGTGAACATGTTCACCTTCACCCCGGACGGCAAGGAATTCAAGATGATGGAGATCGCCTACACCCGCAAGTAACCGCCTGTCCCACCGTCTCACCGGCTGGCTTTCGGCCGGCCGGTGAGCTGGTTTCCCCGCCTCATCCGATTCGCCCCACCCCTTCTCTTGAATTCCAGTGAATATCCTGTAAAATATTCATAAGTAAGATACTTATACAGAATAATCTTGATCGGTTATATCGTCTTACTACCGATGCCACTGGAGGTGCAGGAGGATGTGGAGCGTTGAATCCCTGGTTCGTCTGGTCCTGATCATGTCACTGGTGCTCTCTTTGCCCACCATCGCGTCGGCACAGTCGGATGATGGTGAGGGGGAGGAGGACCAGCCCATCGAGGTGCACCAGGAGATAGTGGTCACCGCTGAGATCGCGGGGACGGAGCTGGTCAAGCTGGACGAAGAGGAATTGACCTCCGGACGGAATACCAACGTGGGGGAGGCGCTGCTCGACATCCCCGGCGTGAATGCCGTCCGTCGGGGGGCTTCGGCCACCGAGCCGGTGATCCGGGGGATGGGCTATGAGCGGGTGGTGACCCAGCTGGGGCACCTGCCTCTCTATGGCGCCTGCCCGGCGAGGATGGACCCGCCGGTGACCTACTTCCACGCCCTGATGGCCGGCGACGTGCTGGTGGCCATGGGGCTGCCCTCGGTGACTCTGGGCCCGGCGGGTACCGGGGGCCGGGTGGTGATCAATCCCGACTACGAACGGGATCCCGAAGAGGGGAGTGGGTTTGGCGGTTGGGCCGCGGCCGGCGGGGACAGCGCCCGGAGCGGATACACCGCCGGTGTCGGGTTCCAGGGCGGCACCGGGGCCATCGATTATTCCGGCGCCGTGGAGACCGTCGACTACGGTGATTACGAGTCGGCTGAGGGGACAGAGGTCCCGGCCACCCAGCAGGGCTGGAGCGGCAAGCTGACCTTCGGCCTGCGGCCCAAAGAGGGCCACCGCTGGTGGAACGCCGTTCACCGGATCCAGGAGGACCAGGTGGACTATCCCTCGCTGCCCATGAACCTGGTGAACTCCACTGTCTGGGTTTACAACACCGGTTACCGCATCGAGATGCCCACCGGCGGCACACTACGGCGGGTGGAGATCTCCGCCGGGTACGCTGACATCGACCACCTGATGAACAATACCGGCAAGCCGAACCGGGCCATGATGGAGGCGGAGTCGGCGACTGAATCATCCACCTTCTCCGGTCTTCTGCGGGCCGACCTGGAGTTGTCCGCCAACAGCGTGCTGGCCGTGGGCGCCGACTATTTTGATCTGGCCCGGGACGGGCTGCGCGAGCGGCACATGGTGAATTCGGGCCAGACATTCTATGACCGCATCTGGCCCGACACCTCCCAGGACGACCTGGGCGGTTTTGCCGAGTTGAACGTCCGGCTCTCCCCCCGCTGGAACCTGCGTGCCGGCGCCCGTCTGGACCGGGTGGAGAGCGATGCCGGGGCGGTGGACGACCCCAGCCTCCAGGGCCGCACCGTGCTGGAGAATTACATCCGCTTTTACGGCGAGGACGCCAGTGAGGTGGCAAAGACCGAAACACTGCCCTCGGCCAACCTGGTTCTGCAGTGGGAGCCGCGCGAGGGTTTTGAAGCCCACGCCGGAGCCGGGCTGATCTCCAGGGCCGCCGGGATGACCGAACGCTACTTTGCCTTTGCCCCGGCGCCCGGTGGATTCCAGCTGGGCAACCCCTCGCTGGATGCGGAACAGAAGGTCGAGTTCGATCTCGGCGCCAGCTGGCGGCAGCCCCGGTACCTGGTTTTTGTCTCCCTCTTCAACCACTGTGTCCGCGACTACATCCTGCAGACCGAAATCGATCGTCAGGACATCAACGGTGACGGCACCGAGGACCTGATCCGCGGCTTTGTCAACACCGACGCCCGGCTTTACGGTGCCGAGGCCGGTGCCGAGATCAGCCCGCTGGAACACTGGAGCTTCCCCTGCAGCCTCTCCTGGGTGCATGCCACAGACCGGAACAGCGGCCGCCCCCTGCCCGAGATACCGCCGCTGGAGGGCCGGGCCGCTGCGCGGGCAGACTACGGTGACCGACACCCCTGGTGGGCCGAATGTGGCGGCCGCTTTGTCGACGCCCAGGCCCGGGTGGACGTGACCTTCCCCGAGAACGAAACCCCGGGTTTCTCCGTCTGGCACCTGCGGGGTGGTGTCCAGCTCACCGGGTGGCTGCAGCTCCGGGCGGGAATCGAGAACCTCTTCGACAAGGAATACCACGAGCACCTGACCCGCGAGGCGGCCATGCCGGTGGGCGACCTGATGGCCGGCGACGAGATCCCCGCCCCGGGCCGGGGGGTATACGTGAGCCTCCGCGGCACGTTCTGAGGATGGGGACAGCTACCTGCGCATTCAAGCCTCTATTTATCATGCATTTAGTTTAGCTGGGGACAGTTACCTGTTTCATCCACCTCTTGAGGAGAAAACAGGTAACTGTCCCCGCTCTTTTTAACCTCTTGATAAATAAAAGATTGGAGTTGCAGGTAGCTGTCCCCATTTTTCTTGACTTTCGCTTTTTTTTCGCTTATATTGATGTTGATGAAAATAGAGCGAAAACCCTTTGTGGTTTATATGCCGGGCCAGCGGATCTGGTGAACGGGTGCTTCGCAGGTGCACCTCTTCCCGTTTCGCCCGGGCTCCGACGCTCAGGGGCCTGCGGTGGTGTGCAGGTGCATGCCGCCGGGCGGCCCGGCAGGAAAGAGAATAGCGCTGTGCTTGATATATACCGGCCCCCATGGCGATCCCCTATGTCCACCTCAACACCCATTCCAATTTCTCCCTCCTTTCAGGTACGGCCACGGTAGAGCAACTGGCCGTTGCCGCCCGCGAGGCGGGGATGGATTCGCTGGCGCTCACCGACACCAACGGGCTTTACGCTGCGGTGCCCTTTCACCAGGCCTGCGTGGCCGAGGGGGTGCGGCCGATCTACGGCGCCGAGCTGGAGGTCAGCGCCACCGAACAGGAGATGGGCGGGGGAGCGGCTGGCCCGGGTGAAGACGGTCAGTGGGAAGGCCGGGGGGAGAAGAAACGCGAGTCGGGCCGAACCCGGCGGCAGGCCGGGCCGCGGCGGCGGGCCGTGCTGCTGGCCCGTGACCGTGAGGGGTATGCCGAGGTCTGCCGGGCGGTCACCGCCCGGCACCTGGAAGAGGACTTCGACCTCGACACCTGTCTGGCCGGGCTATCCCAACGGGTGGTGGTGCTCACCGCCGACCAGCAGTTGCTGGGTACGCTGGCCGGGGCCCGTGACAGCTCCCGGGGCCGGCAGGGGCCAGGGAACGTCTACGTCGAACTGACCAACATCCGTGACGCGGCCAGCCGCCGGCACTGCTACCGGCTGCTGACCCTGGCCGAGAAGCTCGGCTTTCCGGCGGCGGCGTCCAACCGTGTGCACCTGCTGGCCGCCGAGGACCACTTCACCCACCGGCTGCTCTCGGCCATGCGCACCAACACCACCGTGGGCACCCTCCCCGCCAGTGCCGTGGTGGACCGCGAGAACCACTTCAAAACCCCGGCCCAGATGTCCGCCCTGTTCCACGACCTGCCCCAGGCGCTGCGCAACGCAGCCGAGATCGCCTGGTCCTGCCGCGTCGACCTGGAGATCGGCCGGCCCAAGCTGCCCCGCTTCCCGGTGCCCGAGGGGGAGAGCTCCTTCTCCTGGCTCTGCAAGCTGTCCTTCCAGGGCCTCGAGCAGCGTTACCGGCCGATCACCCGCGAGGCCTACGACACCCTCAACCGCGAACTGGATGTGATCTGCCGCCTCGAGCTGGAAGACTACTTTCTCGTCTGCCACGACATCGTCCGTTTCGCCCGGGAAGCGGGCATGCCCTGTCTCGGCCGCGGGTCGGCGGCCAACAGCATCGTCTCCTTCTGCCTCTTCATCACCCACGTCGATCCCCTGCGGCACAACCTCTTCTTCGAGCGCTTCCTCAACCTCGAGCGGGAATCCATGCCCGACTTCGACATCGACTTCGGCACCGACGACCGCGAGGAGGTGCTCGATTACATCCTCCGCCACTACGGCCGCGACCGGGTGGCGATGATCTGCACTTACTCCACCATGCGTGCCCGCTCGGCGATCCGCGAGGTGGCGTCGGCCATGGGCATCCCCGTCGGTGAGATCGATGCGGTGGTGAAGAAGCTGCCCCACTTCTCCTCCGCCGATGGCGTGGCCGAGGCGGCCGAGCGCTGGCCGGAGAGCCACGGGTTGCCCCTGGACCGCGAGCCCTTCCGCTCCATCCTCGCCGCCGCCGGGCGGGTCAGCGGTTTCCCCCGCCATCTGGCCACCCACCCCTGCGGCCTGGTGGTGGCCCCGGGGCCGATCACCGACCACATGCCGCTGGAGCTGGGCGACAAGGGGCTGCCCATCACCCAGTGGTCGATGTACCCCGTGGAGGACGCCGGCCTGCTGAAGATCGACATCCTGGGTCAGAAGGGGCTGGCGGTGATCTCCGAGACCCAGCGGGCGGTGGCCGCTGAACAAGGGGACGGCGAGGCCGGGCCGGAGGAGGGCCTCCACGGCGACGACCCGCTGCGCTGTCTCAGCGACCCGCTGACCCGGGAGATGATGCGCGAGGGCCACAGTGAGGGCTGCTTCTACATCGAGTCCCCGGGCATGATCCAGCTGATCCGCCAGACCCGCTGCGACGACTTCGAGGTGCTCACCGCCATCTCCTCCATCATCCGCCCCGGTGTCTCCAACCACGGCGGCAAGCGGCAGTACGTGCGCCGCCACCTGGGCCTCGAGCCGGTGAGCTTTCTCCATCCCCGTCTGGAACCGGTGCTGGCCGACACCTACGGCTGCCTGATCTACCAGGAGCAGGTGATCCGAATCGCTTCCGAGATGGCCGGGATGAGCCTTTCCGAGGCCGACGGGTTGCGCAAATGCATGTCCAAGAAACGGAACTGGGAGCGGATGGAGAAATACAAGCACAGCTTCTTCCGCGGGTCCGCCGAGAACGGCGTACCCGACGACGTGATCACCGAGGTCTTCCGCCAGATCGAGTCCTTTGCCGGCTACGCCTTCTGCAAGGCCCACTCCGCCTCCTTTGCCCTGGAATCCTTCGAGAGCATGTACTGGAAGGCGCACCACCCGGCCCACTTCATGGCCGCGGTGCTCTCCAACCAGGGTGGCTACTACTCCTCGCTGGAATACGTGGAAGAGGCGCGGCGTTTGGGGCTGAAGATCATCCTGCCCTGCGTCAACCACGGCGGGGTCCGCTTCACCGGCGAGGGACAGGCGGTGCGGGTGGGGCTGATGATGGTCAAGGGGGTGCGCGCCGAGCTGCTGGAGAGCATGGTGGAGGCCCGGGAGGAAGGCGGGCCCTTCACCGCCATCGACGAACTGGCCCGGCGCTGTGAACTGCGCCCGGAAAAGGCCGAGCTGGAGGCGCTGGCCCGCTGCGGTGCGCTGGACGGCCTGGGCCGCACCCGGCCCGAACTGCTGTGGCTCATCGGGCTGCTCTGCTCCGGGCCGGACAAAGGGTGCCCCCACAACTTCGAGCAACTGGCCGGCAAACTGCCGCCGCTGGAGGAATACCCGCGGCAGAAGAAGATGCTCCTCGAACTGGACCTGCTGGGGCTCACCGCCACCGCCCACCCGCTGGAACTGTTTGCCGAGCGGCTGTCACAGGTGGCGAAGCAGCGGCCGGTGGTCCGTTCCGTCGACCTTGAGCGCATGGACGGCAAGACGGCCTACTGCTTCGGCTGGAAGGTGACCACCAAGCGGACACGCACCGAGAAGAAGAACGAGCCCATGGCCTTTGTCACCTTCTCCGACTCCCACGGCCGCTTCGAGGCCACCTTCTTCCCCCGGGTCTACCGCCGGTTCGCCGCCGAGCTGTCCCGGGCCTCGGGCCCCTTCCTGGTCAAGGGACGCGTCGAGGACGACCACGGCGCCCCCAATCTGATCGCCGAGGGGGTCAAGCTGCTGCGGGAAGAAAGGAAGTCCGCCGCGCGCCAAGCGGCGGGCGGGATGTGATCCGTTCGGTCGTTACTCCAGGGGGCCGCCTGCCACATCCGCACCCCACAATGTCCCCTCAAACGTGTCGAAGGAGAATTGCCGCTCGAGCTGTTCGGTGTCGGGATTGTAGAGATACACTTGAATGTCCGCTCTCTCGGACGGGTCGGGCCCTCCGCCCACCAGAATGGTGTCCACCGGCCGGCCCCCCGGCACCACCGCCACCCGGGCCCCGTAGAACCGCTGCCCCGGCGGCCAGGCATTGCCTTCGCAACCGGGAACCAGGGTCACCTGGCTGCCGTCCACATTCCAGCCCCGGAGATAGGGGCCCAGGGCCGGTCCGGGTCCGGGTGCGGTGAGGATCTCGTCCAGACCGTCGCCGTCCAGGTCGCCGCAGGCCACGTTCACACCGTAGTGTTCGCTGCCATAAGCCATGAAGCTGACCCCGGGCATGGGCGTCGCTGCCCCGCCGTCCACGTTCCAGCCCCGCACGTGAGGGCCGAACTCAATACCCGGCCCGGCGCCGGTGACGATCTCGTCAATACCGTCGCCGTCCAGGTCGCCGCAGACCACGTTCACCCCCCAGCGCAGGGTACCGTAGGCAAAGAAACTAACGCCGGTCAGCGGCGTGACGGCTGACTGGTGGTAGCGGAAGGCCCGCACGTGGGGGCCGAAGACCGCACCCGGCCCGGCGCCGGTGATGATCTCATCCCTGCCGTCGCCGTCCAGGTCGCCGCAGGTCACATTCACGCCGTATTTCAAGGTGCCGTAGGCCAGGACACTGAGACCGGGCAACGGTGTGCCGTCGGGCTCGAATCCCCGCACGTGGGGGCCGTACACCGCCCCCGGTCCAGCACCGGTGATGATCTCGTCAACGCCGTCTCCGTCCGGGTCGCCGCAGGCCACCCGCACACCGTAACTGGAGGCGCCGTAGGCCGGGAATTCATGTCGCAACACCGGTGAACCCCACCCGTCGTAGACCCGCACCAGCGGCGGGTTGTCCGGCGATGGTCCCGGGCCGACCACGTAGCCCCAGTAGGGGAAGGGCCCGTCCAGCACCAGTGTCACCGGGATGGTCACCGGGTCATTCAGCGCTCCGGGCGCACTGATCACGATCTCGGCCCGTTCGGTGCCTGCGGCCAGCGAAGATGGATCGACGCTTATGGTTACCATGTCCACTTCGCCGGTGGAGCTGCCGGAGAGCGGTGCAAGGGTCATCCAGTCCGCCGTGCTGCTCACTGTCCAGTCCAGCATCTCCTCCCCGCAGTTCCGGATCTCCAGCATGCGGTCCGCCGGTGGTGGGCCGCCAGTGTCGAGGTCGTAGGTGAAATACGCGGGGTCGTGGCAGATACGTGGCCCCTCGTACGCCGGGTAGTGGTAGCCGATATCCATTACGCCCACGTCCGCCCCTAGATCGGTTCTGGTGCTGCCGAAGGGCGGCGTGGCGGGATCGCCCTTGTCCACGCAGGAACTGTCATCCGGCTGGCCGGAACTGGTCTGGCTCAGATAGTGCGCCCCGCCCGGGCCATCGACAAAACGCGGAGTGGCGGTGAAATTGCCGGGGCCCGCGTCGAGCACCCAGGGACCTTCCACATACCAGGACACCCCGAGTTCGGAGTAGCTGTAGGAGAAGGTGCCGCCGTACATGGAGACGAAGACATCGCCGCCGCTGAACCCGGCGGAGTTGTCCCAGATGACGCAGTTGATCATTTCCAGGTTGGAAACGAAAAGACCGCCGCCGTTTTCAAAGGAGTTATTGGTGGCGATGGTACAGTTCGAGATGGTGGCACGCCCGTTCCCCGCGGACAGGCCTCCCCCCATTTCAAATGCGAGGTTGCCCCACACCAGGCAGTTGTGGGCTACCGCGTTGCCGCTTAAGGCCAGTCCGGCCCCGCTGCTGGCCTGATTCAACCGTACAAAGCAGTCCCTGATCAGACCGGCCGAGGCTGCAATGCCGCCACCGTAGCCGGCGTCACAGCCGTTGATGATGCAGTTGCTGATCACCGGGGCTGCCCCGTTCTCGATCAGGATTCCTCCTCCACCTGAACCGCTGATGTTGCCGTTGCCGATGGAGATCCCGTTGACCACGGCATTCTCATCCTCGCCGCTGTGGAAATGGAACCCCCGGCCATGTTCCTGGCAGTTGATGATGCAGGTGTCAGGACCGTTTCCCGAGGTGACGGTGATCGACTTA
>RCNC010006012.1_pt1 | contig 15348 bp, 15 predicted proteins | sample 2041301 | NCBI WGS metagenome assembly RCNC01 (sample SAMN09708231, study PRJNA481090) | Marine sediment metagenome, whole genome shotgun sequencing project. | biome: marine sediment; feature: ocean; material: sediment; isolation source: Sewage treatment plant 13A marine sediment (STP13A) ... | reverse complement strand
CGATATCACCTATCACTGATAATAATCTATAGTCAGTCTTTGTGCTGGCGGGCACAAAGACGGGCGTGCCGGCGCGTGCGAGGATGCAGTTCAAAAAGATATCATGCGCCAGCACTTCGGGGAACGGCCCACCGTGGGCGGTTTCGGCCATATCCCATTTGGTCACGGCGACGTCCATCGCGCTACAGAGATCAGACGCACCTGTGCCGACCCGGCCCAACGCGCCGATAACAAGTGCGCTCGGGCGTTCGGGCCCGATGGCGTTTAATTCGGATGCCAAATCTTGCTGCAGATGCACGGAACTTTCATAGACACTCACCCGATCAGGGATGCCGCCACGTTGTTGCGCGGCCCAGCATTTCAGCGCGACGGCGGCACCGGCATATCCCGCCCAATACCCAAAGGCGGCAACGCGGCGGCCAACCTCGTCCACCAGATATTCCAGATCATAAAGGGTTCCGCCGCCGGCTTTGAAGCGTTTGAGCAGGATCTGGCCATCGGGCTGGCCCTTGTAAGCGTGACCAAAAAGGATGTGTCGATGAGAAAGGGGAGAAAGGTCTTCGGGCAATTCCTTTAATCCGAAGATGATAGCGTCGGCAGGGGCCTCAGGCCAGCGGTTCTCTGGCGCGATTGCACAGCCCACATCGCGAAATCCCTGGATTGGGATAGCGCGAACAGAGCTTTCCTCGACTGTTACTTTGATTCCATAATCAAGTAGCTTTTTCGCGCCGTCTGGTGTCAGGCCGACCCTTTGTTCATTGGGCCGCTGTTCGGCCCGCACCCAGAGATGTGTCATGTCATTCTATCCTTAGAAAAAGCCGTCAGTCTTTGCTTTTTGAACCGACGGGCGCGCCCACATGCGGGTCTGAAAGTCGTGCAGACGGGGATAATCCGCAATGTCTACACCGTCGCTGGGCAGCCAGGTAGTCGCTGTGAACAAATAGGGGTCGGCCAGCGTGAACTGGCTGCCGATGACAAATGGCCCTTGAAACACATCGTGTTCGAAATATGAGCAGTTGGCGTCAATGTTCTCGGTCACTTTTGATTTCATGTCGTCAAAACTGGCCTGATTGGAGGCCCAACGCGCACCGCGCCCGCCCATGGCGTGATTGATGTGCCAAGTGCTGGCAAGAAAGGTCATACTGCTGCGCATCTGGGCCGCTTTAAATGGACATTCGGGAACAAGCCCGGCCTCGGGGAAACGGGCTGCGATATACTCCAGAATGGCCGCGGTTTCGGTCAGTATGCCATCACTAGTTTGTAGGGCCGGTACCCGGCCTTTGGGGTTGATCTTATGATAGTCCGGCTTGGTCTGCTCCGCAGATTTGAAGTCTACAAGGACTGTGTCATACGACGCGCCAGCTTCGTTTAGGGCAATCGCGACGGCTGCAGAGACGGTATTGCGGGCGTAATAAAGCGTGAACATATCCGCGCCTTTCCAAAGACTTAAAGGTGAGTTTGGGCGAAGTGTCGGTCTGGCATGTCCAAATGCGGCACGGCATTGAAGAGAACTGGCGAAAGTGTATCGCCGATTGTATGGAGCCGGTGCATCGAGGTGTTCATAATCGCCAGTGCGACGCGGGCAGTGGCGGGGATATCGAGGCCCAGAACTGATCGCATTACCATCGCAATCAGGCCGCCAGAGGTCACAACCAGTGCCGGCCCTTCGCCCCGCGAGATATCATGTATTGCCGCGGAAACGCGCTCTTCAAAAGATTGAAAACTCTCAGGTGGATTTTTGATTACACCGTCTTGCCATGCGGTAAATACTTGCGGCAAGTGGCTTACAAAGCCTTCACGTTCCGTCGGTATTGCGACTCCCTGCTGAGCTTTCAGCAACTCCGCAAGGGTGAAATATTCAATCTCATTCAATCGGGCGTCTTGTTGGAACTCGCGCGCCATGTCCATCGCGCTGGCGGTCTGAATGTGCCGGATCAACGTTCCGCAATATAGCCGCGCGTCCGCTGATCCTGTCTCGCGCAAATGTGTGCCCAGCCACGACGCCTGCCTATGACCAAGGTCGCTCAGGCGGTCATAGCTGATCTCGTCGCGTGCGCCGGTATTGGCCTGGCCGTGACGGATTAGGGTGATGTTGGACATTTGGGTGGTTCTCCTGTCGGTTTGTCTTAGGCGACAGGCGCGCGGGTGGAAAGGGTCGGTGTCTCTGGCAGGAGTGTTTTTGAACAGATGAAGAAACTGTGCTGCGCATCAAAACCGGAGTGCGGCAGAAACTCAGATCATAGCATCATTTGGCACTCGCATTATTTGCAGCAAGCATGGCGTCAACAATCTGAACGGTTTCGAGGATCGCAGGATGGGACATGCCCAGCGAGTCAGCCGTCGATTTAGTAAGCTTGTCGACCCGTTCGATATTCTTGGCTCCGGAAAATACGGCGCGCGCAGCTGACGAAGGCTTTAACAAGTTCTCTGCAGCGGCTGCGTATTTTGTGAAAGGAACCATATCGGCGGGGTCCGCACCTAACCGCTCGACGACCGAGTTTACAAAGTCATAGATTTCTTCCGATTTCGAGACGTCGCCATGAACAGCGTCGCGGATCGATTGTGGCCCATCCGGCGTGATGCACCGGTAATTTCCGGTGGCAAGCATTGCCCATTTGGCAAAGGGGACAAATAACGAGTCAAATACGCGGAGTTTAACCGGCACGTCTTTGCCATCGATCCGGTAGGCGTTGACATCCGCCTCTAGCGTTTCAAGGATGCCATCCAGTTTTGGATCATTGAATTTAGACACTTTGAAGTTGGTAGGCAGACCGACGTGCAGGACATTTGGGCTCTCGTCTGGTGGTCGGAACGCCTGTGGGTCCGGAGAACAAAGCGTCATGCGGCCGGGATCGAACAGGTCCCAGATTTCAGGATTTAAATACGCGTCCCGAAGTCCCGCACAATCGAGCGCGGGAATGCGTTTCATGTAAGGTAACGGTGGCATGTTCATGATGGACATGCATGCGACTTTTGCCTTTGCGGTCCGCGCCAGCAGGTCCGTCAGTGACGGATGTGAGTACTGCGGTTCCTGCATGGCGAGGCACACAAGATCAAATTCTTCGGGCAAGGCATGTTCGGGTGTCACAGCATTTGTATTGCCTGCCAGAGACTGAGAAAAGAAACTGCGATGAGAATCCTCGTCTCGCAACTTGATACGAACTTCCGTTCCATTGGAGTTAATGAGTTTCGCAGTTTCGGCCCGACAGACCAAGGTTACGTCATGGCCAGCTGCAGCAAATTTGCTTCCAAGCAGCGATCCATACGACGCGCCCAGTATCAGGATTTTGTAGGACATTGCGGGTCTCCTTTTTTCTGACATCTGTATGTACCACCGAGCTGTCAAAACGTTGCTGCCAAAACAACTTGCATGTTGGTGGTTTGGTCAACCAACTGGGCAGTTCATTGGTTTTCAGTGCACAAATTGCCGAGTGCAGGGTCGTCCCCCGGCCAGCGTGGTCGGGGGATCTAGAATAGTTATGCGAGCATATTAACCAGAGTCTCTCCGAGCTTTGCAGGCGACGGCGACACGTGAATGCCGGCAGACCGCATGGCTTCAATCTTGTCATCGGCCCCGCCTTTCCCGCCAGAGATCACGGCACCAGCATGCCCCATCGTGCGACCAGGTGGCGCAGTACGGCCAGCGATGAACCCAACTGTTGGCTTGAATTTGTGGCCTCGTCTTTCAGGAATTGAGAGGCGTCTTCTTCAGCCGAGCCACCGATCTCGCCAATCATGATAATTGACTGAGTCTCAGGGTCGGCAAGGAACAATTCTAACACGTCGATGAACTCGGTTCCCTTTACCGGGTCTCCGCCAATCCCGACGGCGGTTGTCTGGCCAAGCCCTGCCACGGTGGTCTGATAGACGGCCTCGTAGGTCAGTGTGCCAGAGCGCGACAGAACGCCGACTGACCCCTTCTTGAAAATGGCCCCCGGCATGATGCCGATCTTACATTCGTCAGGCGTCATCAAGCCGGGGCAGTTGGGGCCGATCAAACGGCTCGGGGAGGTCTCAAGTTTTTCTTTCACGCGCACCATGTCCTGAACTGGTACACCTTCGGTAATGCATGTGATCAGATCGATGCCGGCATCGATGGCTTCTTCAATGGCTGCGGCGGCGCCAGCAGGCGGGACATAAATAACACTGGCTGTGGCACCGGTTGCCGCTTTGGCTTCGGCAACGCTGGTGTAGATCGGCAGGGATTCACCACTTGCGCTAGTCCAGTCTGTTCCTCCCTTTTTGGGATGGGTGCCGGCAACCATCTTTGTGCCGTGATAGGCCAGCGCTTGTTCAGTGTGAAATGTCCCGGTTTTGCCGGTCAGGCCCTGCACGATGATTTTGGTGTCTTTGTTGATGAGAATTGACATGCGCTTACCCTTTGACGGCTTTGACGATTTTCTGGGCTGCATCGTCCAGATCGTCTGCGGCAATTACGTTCAGGCCGCTTTCATTGATGATGGCTTTGCCTTCTTCGACTTTGGTACCCTCTAGGCGGACAACCAAAGGTACTTGCAGCCCGACGTCTTTGACGGCCTGCACAACGCCCTGCGCAATCACGTCGCACCGCATAATGCCACCAAAGATGTTAACCAATATTCCTTTGACGTTCGGATCAGAGGTGATGATTTTGAACGCTGCAGTCACTTTTTCAGTTGTCGCACCGCCGCCAACGTCGAGAAAGTTCGCAGGTTCGGCACCGTAAAGCTTGATAATGTCCATAGTGGCCATTGCCAGTCCGGCACCGTTGACCATGCAGCCGATTTCGCCATCCAGCGCGATATAAGCGAGGTCGTATTTTGAGGCCTCAAGTTCCTTGGCGTCTTCTTCAGTCTCATCGCGGTAAACCATAAGCTCAGGATGACGGAAGAGTGCATTGCCATCAAAAGAGACTTTTGCATCAAGCACCTGAACGTCGTTGGACTTGGTAACAATCAGCGGGTTGATCTCAAGCAAGCTCATATCCTTGCTGGTGAACGCTTCGTAAAGCATCGCGAACAATTTTTTACCCTGATCACGGGCGCCGCCCGTCAACTCAAAGGCGTCCGCCAGCTTTTCGGCATCCGCATCTGTCACACCGGTGGAATGGGTGATTCCGATGGTATGGATCTTGTCTGGGGTTTCTTCAGCGACAGTTTCGATATCCATGCCGCCTTCTGTTGACGCCACAAACGAGACTTTGCCTGTTTCACGGTCAACAAGGATCGAGAGGTAGAGCTCGCGGTCGATGTCGGCGCCGTCTTCGATAAATAGCCGGTTCACTTGTTTGCCCGCTGGACCGGTCTGCTTGGTGACAAGTGTTTTTCCCAGCATTTCGCGCGCATTGGCCAATGCTTCCTCGGCAGAGAACGACACGCGAACGCCACCCTTCGCGTCTTCGTCAAGCTCTTTGAACTTGCCTTTTCCGCGTCCACCAGCGTGAATCTGGCTTTTTACGACCCAGACTGGACCCGGCAATGCGCCAACGGCGGCCTCGATTTCATCGAGACTGGTAATTGCGACGCCTTTGGCGACGGGGGCACCAAAGGTCTTAAGAACCTCTTTGGCCTGATGTTCGTGGATATTCATCAATCTCTCCCTGTAGTGGTTGTCACTTGATTAGCGGCAGCATTTCTTTGAATGCAACTGTGCCAGCTTGCCCTAACCATTCAAATATGACCATCTCGGTGGTTACGATGCTGACACCCGCGGCATTCAAGCGCGCAAGGCAGGCATTTTCGCTTTCCAGTGTTCGCGATGCGGTTGCATCTGACACAACAAAGACTTCATACCCTTCTTCGACAAGGCTTGCTGCGGTTTGAACGACGCAAATATGCGCCTCCATGCCCGTTAGAATCGCTTGCCTGCGATCCAGCGAATTGAACGCCTTGGCAAAGTCCGGGTCTTCCATGCAAGAGAAGTGCATCTTTGGTAGAACCTCAGCTGTGCCCGCAGCTGTTTTAATCTCGGGAATCGTGGAGCCGAGTCCCTTTGGGTATTGTTCAGTCAGCAGGGCGGGAACATCCGTTTTCCCAGCGGCCTGTAAAAGCAGACGCGTGTTTTTAATCGTGCGCGCAGGGGCCATCATGGCGGGAACTAGACGTTCCTGCATGTCGATGACAACCAGTGCCGAATCGCGCGCTCTGATCAGCAACTCTGCGCTCTCCCGATGTGATAATTATTTAGGTATGTGGTATACCACAGACGCAAAAGTCAACGACTTTATGAGGAAAACCGGCAAAAATACTGTTTGACTGGCAGTGTGTTGGGTGTAATGTATACCACATACCGATCTCTACATGTGCATCGGATGCGTGGGCGCCGGGGAGCGTCGGGGAGAATTCTAGATGTCGATTGGCGACAAGCTTACGCCGATAGCTGAGAGCTTTACGTTGAAGGATCACACCTTCACCGTGCTGCGAGCAGCAATTCTCGACATGGATATTTATGGTCCGGATGTGGACCTGCGCTTGGATGAGCGAAAGCTGGCTGAAAAGCTTGGTATTTCGCGCACTCCAATCCGCGAGGCGCTGGCGCGTCTGGCGCAAGAAGATCTGGTTCAGATCGTCCCGCGCAAAGGCGTTTTTGTTCGTCGAAAAACCCGACATGAAATTCTGGAAATGGTCGTGACGTGGGCGGCGCTTGAAAGCATGGCGGCCCGTCTTGCCACGGAAAACGCGACTGACGCTGATCTGGCAGCGCTGCGAAAATTTGCGATGAAGCACAGTAGTGATGCCGTGAGGGCGGACATTGAAGAGTATTCAGACGCAAACATTAAGTTTCACCAGATGATTCTCGAACTCTCTGGCTGTGCGCTGCTAGGTGCAACTGCTGAGGGATTGTTCATCCATATGCAAGCCATCCGTCGGCGCGCAATGGGTGAAAGTGATCGTGCCCGCAAGTCGGTGGTCGATCACATGGAGATCATCGAAGCATTGCTGGCGCGCGATGCTGATCTAGCCGCGCGTCGCGTGCGAGAACACACAATGCGTTTGCACGATCATATTAGCAAGACCTGGACCAGATTAGAGACAATTGGCTCGTCAAGAAATGCAACTGGCTAAGACTTAACAAATATCACGAGGACGCAAATGACCCTATCCGACACAGCGCAGACCATGGATGCAACGACCGATGAAGCCGCATCAGGTGATCTGACGGATGGCTTTCACCTGATTATCGACGCTCTGAAGTTGAATGATCTGAACACGATTTATGGCGTTCCGGGCATTCCGATCACCGATTTTGGCCGTATGGCGCAGGCCGAGGGGATGCGGGTTCTGTCGTTCCGCCATGAGCAGAATGCGGGTAATGCAGCGGCGATTGCCGGGTACCTCACAAAGAAGCCGGGCATTTGCCTGACAGTTTCTGCCCCGGGCTTTTTGAACGGCCTGACTGCGCTGGCACATGCAACGACGAACTGTTGGCCGATGATTTTGATTTCGGGCTCGTCCGAGCGCGAGATCGTCGATCTGCAGCAGGGCGACTATGAAGAAATGGACCAGCTCGCGGTTGCAAAAACCATGTGCAAGGCGGCGTTCCGTATTCTTCATGCTGAGGACATCGGAATTGGCATCGCTCGGGCCATTCGTGCAGCGGTGTCGGGACGTCCGGGTGGTGTTTATCTTGATCTGCCGGCCAAACTGTTCGGTCAGGTCATGGATGCAGAAGCCGGTGCAAAGTCGCTGGTCAAAGTGATCGATCCCGCCCCGGCACAAATACCGGCCCCCGATGCAGTGGCGCGTGCGCTGGATGTGATCAAGGGCGCCAAAAAACCGCTGATTATCTTGGGCAAGGGTGCGGCCTATGCGCAGGCGGACGACGACATCCGATCATTTGTTGAAACAAGCGGCATACCTTATCTGCCGATGAGCATGGCCAAGGGCCTGTTGCCTGATACACACCCGCTGTCAGCAGGAGCGGCGCGATCACTCGCGCTGAAAGAGTCGGACGTCGTTGTGATGATCGGCGCGCGGCTGAATTGGTTGCTGAGCCACGGCAAAGGCAAACAATGGGGCACTGAGCCGAAGAAGTTTGTGCAGATTGATATCGAGCCGAGGGAAATGGACAGCAACGTCGAAATTGCGGCACCTCTGGTCGGCGATATTGGGTCCGTTGTTTCTGCTCTCTTGGCGGGTATGGGCAACAACTGGAAAAAGCCCTCGGAGGACTGGACCGGCGTGATTCGAGCAAAGGTTGAAGGAAACGTCGCCAAAATGGCGCCGCGTCTGATGAACAACAATTCGCCAATGGATTACCACGGCGCACTTGGTCGGTTGAAAACCATCATCAAAGAACGCCCAGACGCGATTTTGGTGAACGAAGGTGCCAACACGCTCGACTTCGCACGCTCGGTGATCGACATGTCAAAACCGCGCAAACGGCTTGATGTCGGAACATGGGGCGTCATGGGTATTGGTATGGGGACTGCAATAGCTGCTGCAGTTGAGACCGGTCATCCAGTGTTAGCGGTCGAGGGTGACAGCGCCTTTGGCTTCTCTGGAATGGAAGTAGAGACAATCTGTCGCTACAATCTGCCGGTTTGTGTGGTCGTGTTTAACAACAACGGTATCTACCGCGGAACCGACGTAAACCCGACCGGTGACGCAGACCCGGCACCGACGGTTTTTGTGCCAGGCGCGCGCTACGACATGATGATGCAGGCCTTTGGTGGTGTGGGCGTGAATGCGACCACGCCCGACGATCTGGCACGCGCTGTGAACGAAGCCATGGACAGCGGCAAGCCAACGCTCATCAACGCGGTGATCGATCCACTGGCAGGCACCGAAAGTGGCCGTATCGGCAATCTCAACCCTCAAAGCGTGGTCACCAAAAAGTAACTGGGCCCGCAAACACAGACTTAATTCTGAAGGTATTCTGCGATGAAAGCTCTTGAAGGCGTTAAAATCCTCGATTTCACCCATGTTCAGTCGGGGCCAACCTGCACCCAGCTTTTGGGATGGTTTGGCGCGGATGTGATCAAGGTCGAAAGGCCGGGCGTAGGCGATGCGACACGCAAACAACTTGTTGATGTGCCGGGTGCGGACAGCCTTTATTTCACAATGCTCAATCACAACAAACGCTCAATCGAGCTGAATTCAAAGAATGAGACCGGCAAAGAGGTGCTGACCCGACTGATCGAGGAATGTGACGTGATGGTCGAGAACTTTGCGCCCGGCGCGCTGGACCGGATGGGCTTTTCCTGGGAACGGGTGCAAGAGATCAACCCCCGTATGATCCTCGCCTCGATCAAAGGCTTTGGACCGGGAAAATATGAGGATTGCAAGGTTTACGAGAACGTCGCGCAATGTGCGGGCGGCTCCGCCTCGACCACTGGCTTTCGTGACGGACCGCCTTTGGTGACGGGCGCACAGATCGGCGACAGTGGAACCGGGCTGCATCTTTGTCTTGGGATAGTGGCGGCACTTTTCCAGCGGGAAAAAAGTGGGCGCGGCCAGAAAGTTACGACGGCGATGCAGGACGGCGTCCTTAACCTTTGCCGTGTCAAATTGCGCGATCAGCAGCGTCTCGAGAAAGGTCCGCTGAACGAGTATTCCCAGTTTGGTGAGGGCGTGCCTTTTGGTGAGGCGACGCCGCGCGCAGGCAACGATTCAGGGGGTGGCCAACCGGGCCGTATCCTCAAATGCAAAGGCTGGGAAACTGATCCCAACGCCTACACCTATTTCATCACGCAGGCCGCCGTTTGGGGTAAGGTTTGCGATGTGATCGGCAAGCCAGAGTGGAAAGACGCACCGGGTTATGCGACACCGCCAGAGCGGTTGGGCAAGCTCAATGAAATCTTCGGTGCTGTCGAAGAATGGACTATGACCAAGACGAAATTCGAAGTCATGGACATCTGTAACCCGCACGATATTCCAGTTGGCCCAATTCTGTCGACCAAAGAGATCATGGATGATGAAGGCCTGCGTGCCACGGGTACAATTGTTGATATCGATCACCCTGAGCGCGGGCGTTACACCAGTGTCGGATGCCCAATCAAGCTAAGCGACAGCCCGGTTGAGGTGACCCGGTCACCGCTGCTGGGTGAGCATACAACTGAAATTCTGTCTGACGTACTTGGTTATTCTGGCGAGGATCTTGCCCGCGTGGTGGACTCTGGCGCGGTCGGTACCGTCAAGGTAGCGGCCCAATGAGCAATAAGATGCGCCTGATCGTTATGGGCCAGCAGGCCTTCGGCAAAGATGCCCTTGTCAAACTTCTGGAAGAGGGTCGCGACGAAGTTGTCGCGGTCTATTGCGAACCTGATCGCGAAGGCAAGCCTGTGGATCCTGTTAAGGAGTTTGCGCTTGAAAAGGGACTGCCGGTTCATCAGCCGGCGAATTTCAATGATCAGGAAACGCTGGATACGCTGTCCGCGATCAAAGCCGATCTGATGGTCATGGCCTTCGTCAACGTCTTCGTTCCAGAGGCGGCGCGCGACACGCCGACCCATGGGTCAATTTGTTTCCATCCATCGCTTTTGCCGCTGCATCGCGGGCCAAGCGCCGTCAACTGGCCCATTATCATGGGGGCCACCAAATCGGGTTTCAGCTGGTTCTATCCATCTGACGGGCTGGATGAGGGTGACAGCCTTTTGCAATGGGAATGCCCGATTGGCGCAGATGACACGGTGATCGATCTCTATTTCAAAAAGATCTACCCCCCCGCCGTCGACTCAGTCTTACAGGTGTGCGACCTCTTTCGTGCTGGCAATCCTCCGCACATCGTACCTGATGAGGCAGAGGCAACATATGAGCGCCGCTGCATCAAGAAACACGCGCGGATCGATTGGAACAAACCTGTTGGACAGGTCTACAATCTAATCCGGGGAACAAATCCGGCACCGGGCGCATGGACTACTTTAGATGGCGCAGAAGTGCAGGTTTACGACTCTGCGCGCGTACTGGGCGACGGAGTTTCCAGTAAAATTATTGACATCAATGACGAGGGTGTAACCGTCCAGTGCATTGGTGGTCGCATTCTTATCAAACGGGTACGCCCTGCCGGAGATGGCAAGGTTACGGCGTCTGAATGGGCGGCATCAGCTGGCCTTTCCGTCGGCGACTTGCTCGGCACCTGAAACGACACAAACTGATAGGTCAAAAACATGTCTGATATCGAAATTGCCCGCGCCGCCAACAAAAAGCCGATCCAAGAGATTGGCGCCAAACTTGGCATACCTACAGAGCATTTGCTGCCGTTTGTTCATCAAATCTCTGGCGGGGAACAAGGACGGCCACCTGATCCTCGTGACTGCGATCAATCCGACACCTGCGGGTGAGGGCAAGACAACAACAACCGTGGGCCTTGGCGACGGGCTGAATGCAATCGGCAAGAAGGCCGCCGTCTGTATCCGCGAGGCTTCATTGGGCCCATGCTTTGGCATGAAGGGCGGCGCCGCTGGCGGAGGGTACGCACAGGTCATTCCGATGGAAGAAATGAACCTGCACTTCACAGGCGATTTCCACGCAATCACATCTGCGCATAACTTGCTTGCCGCGATGCTGGACAACCATATCTATTGGGGCAACGAACTGGATATTGATATCCGTCGCGTCGTCTACCGGCGTGTGTTGGACATGAACGACCGTGCCCTGCGCCAGATCGTGTGCAATCTGGGTGGCGTTGCCAACGGTTTCCCGCGCGAAGCTGGTTTTGACATCACCGTTGCGTCCGAGGTTATGGCGATCCTGTGTCTGGCAAACGATCTTGCCGATCTGGAAAAGCGACTGGGCGACATCATTGTGGCGTATCGCCGTGACCGCACGCCAGTTTATGCCCGCGACATTAAGGCCGACGGCGCCATGACGGTACTGTTGCAACAAGCCATGCAACCTAACATCGTGCAAACTCTCGAGAACAATCCGGCCTTTGTACATGGCGGACCCTTCGCGAACATCGCGCACGGGTGCAACTCGGTTGTAGCAACCACAACAGCGTTGAAATTGGCTGATTACGTCGTGACCGAAGCCGGGTTTGGTGCGGACCTTGGTGCCGAGAAGTTCATGAACATCAAATGCCGCAAAGCCGGGTTGTCACCCGAGGCCGTGGTGCTGGTGGCAACAGTCCGGGCAATGAAAATGAACGGTGGGGTCGGCAAGGCCGATCTGGGAGCAGAGAACGTTGAGGCCGTCAAGAACGGGTGCTCAAACCTTGGTCGACACATTGAAAACCTGAAGCAATTTGGCGTGCCTGTGGTGGTTGCGATCAACCACTTTGTCACCGACACTGACGCCGAAGTTGAAGCGATCAGAGCCTATGCGTCTTCACAAGGCTCCGAAGCGATCTTGTGCCAACACTGGGCAAAGGGCAGTGACGGCACCAAGGATCTTGCAAACCGCGTTGTTGAAATCGTTGAGGGGGGCAGTGCCCAGTTCGCGCCGCTTTATCCAGACGAAATGCCGTTGTTCGAAAAAATCGAAACCGTCGCAAAGCGGATTTACCGCGCCGACGAAGTGTTGGCGGACAAGAAAATCCGCGACCAGTTGAAACAGTGGGAAGATCAGGGATACGGCAATCTGCCGGTCTGCATGGCAAAGACGCAATACTCATTTACGACCGACCCGACCCGCCGCGGCGCGCCGACGGGTTTCAGCCTGCCGGTCCGGGAGGTACGCCTGTCGGCTGGCGCTGGTTTCATCGTGGTGATTTGCGGAGAGATCATGACCATGCCAGGCTTGCCACGGGTACCATCAGCCGAAGCGATCTGCATCAACGAGGACGGCCTCATCGACGGCTTGTTCTAGGGAGGAACTGACGTGATACGCAAGATACTGGTTCCCGTGAGGGGTGACGGCAAAGGCGATGGCGTCCTTGCGCATGCGGCCGCTCTTGCGCATCGCTACAAGGCCCACATCGAGGTCGTGCATTGCCGCGCACGGCCCGAAGATTTGATGCCGTTTGGCGTTCCCCTGCCAGAGTTCTTGCGCAAACAAATTATCGAACAATCCCATAAGGTTGCCGATCAGGAAGAAGCTGGCTTGCGCGACGAGCTTGGAACGCTTGCAACCAAATTGAAACTAGACACCTCGGGCGACAACATAGGCAAGACGGCGACAGTATCCTTCATCGAAGAGGCTGGGCGGCAAGTCGATGTCATCAAGCAGCACGGTCGATTGGCCGACATGATCGTGGTGGCCAAACCTGATCGCGACAGAAACCTTGGTCACAACACGTTAAAGGCGGCGCTTTTCCATTCCGGGCGACCTGTTTTGATGTGTCCACCAACCGCGACCCCGCCAGAGATAATGGGTGCCACGGTGGCGATTGCCTGGAACGGAAGCTCAGAAGCGGCACGCGCATTGTCACAGTGCAAAAGCGTTTTGCGCGCGGCTGACACTGTCTGGGTACTGAGTAACGGTTCAGATTCCGGGCCGGGGACGTCGACCGACGATCTCGTTTCCTATCTAGGACTGCACGGCATCTCCGCAGAGGTACAGCTCTTTGCATCCAACAAGAACGTTGGAAGCGAGCTGCTGCGCGCAAGCACAGAGCTTGGCGCCGACATAATGATTATGGGGGCCTATGGCGACAGCCATGAGCGGGAAACTATCTTTGGGGGAAATACCCAGACGATTGTCGATACTGCGAAACTACCGGTGCTTCTTAACCATTGAGGATCGCAGGGATGAGGAACGAAAACTGAGACAGGGATCTCAAAAGAAGGATCTCACGAACCGCGAGGACATACCTCGCAATTTAACTAAATGCCTATGGGAGGAACCAATTAATGGCATCTACATCTAAATTTCTATCCAGAGTCGCCGGCGTAGCAGCGCTCGGTCTCATGTCGCTCTCCGGAGCAGCCCAAGCTTGGGAACCAAACAAGCCAGTTGATTTCGTAATCATGGCCGGTGCCGGTGGTGGCGCTGACCAAATTGCGCGCTTCCTGCAATCGGTTGCTGAAAAGAAGGGCCTGACAAGTCGCCCGCTTGTTCCCAATAACAAAGGTGGCGGTTCGGGTGCAGAAGCACTGATCGCGTTGAACACGGCTTCTGATCCGGATCACACGATCCTTGTGACGCTGAACTCGTTCTTTACGACGCCGATGCGTCAAGAGAATCTTGGCATCGACGTATCCACCTTTACGCCTGTGGCGATGATGGGCGTCGATCCGTTTGTTCTGTGGGTCCACAAAGACAGCGGCATCACCACCTTCGAAGAATGGGTTGAGGCGGTGAAAGCATCCGATGATTATATCATGGGTGGCACGGGAAAAGGTCAGGAAGACTCGATCGTGATAGCCTTTATGAAAGGCTCCTTTGGAGTTGACATCAAATACATCCCTTACGACGGTGGTGGAGCCGTTGCCAAAGATCTTGCGGGTAAGCAGATCATGGCGTCGGTCAACAACCCTGCGGAAACCAAAGGTTTCTATGCGTCGGGCGACGTTGTCCCCCTGTTGTCATTCTCGGACGAGCGGATGGCGGCATTTCCTGATGTTCCAACTGCAAAGGAAAAAGGGTTTGACTTCAGTTACTACAACCAACGTGCGGTTGTCGGAGCACCTGGTCAATCTGCAGAAGCGGCCGAGTACTACCAGGATCTCTTCAAAACCATCTACGACACCGAAGAGTGGCAGGGATACATGGCGTCGGAAAGCCTTTCACCTCTCTGGATGAACCCAGACGAGCAAAAGGCCTACTGGCAGGTTCAGATTGAGAGCCACAAGGCACTGCTTGCCGCGATGGGCGAATAATCAAACCAACCGAGATTTAAGCAGGTACCTAGGGAGGTCAACATGCGACGTGGAGAGTTTATTACGGCAGGCGTTTTGGCCGTCCTATCCATCTACATGATGTGGAAAAGTACCGAGCTGAAAGTCGGCTATATCAGCGGTGAAGGTCCGGGAGGCGGGGCGTGGCCGTTCTGGCTCTCGGCGATCATGCTGATTTGTACCGGTCTGATTGCATACAACGCGGCAAGGCGGACATCTCCGCCTTCCCAATCCTCCGAGCCTGTCCTTGATGCAGAAGGTCGCAAGATGCTGCTGCAGGTTTTTGGTGGTATCTTTGCCTTCGTCGCGCTTGTGGGCATCATCTCGATGTACGGTGCGATGCTGATTTTCTTGTTTTACTACCTGTGGTTTCTGGGGCGGCATACGCTCAGATTGTCCCTGATAATCTCCCTTCTCACCCCGGTAGTTTTCTTTTTCTTCTTTGAGGGCCTTATGCGTGTGACGATGCCTAAGGGGATGAAGTTCACAGAGCCGTTCTACAACTGGCTTTACACCATCATTTACTGACCGAGTGGTTATGAACGCCCCAAGTCGGGCGAAGAAGTGGGACAAAATTCATGGAAATTCTGGGACTTCTCTCAACTGGTCTGCTTGACGCGCTGCAACCGATCAACCTGATGCTGATCATTTTA
>RCNC010001589.1_pt1 | contig 15352 bp, 13 predicted proteins | sample 2041301 | NCBI WGS metagenome assembly RCNC01 (sample SAMN09708231, study PRJNA481090) | Marine sediment metagenome, whole genome shotgun sequencing project. | biome: marine sediment; feature: ocean; material: sediment; isolation source: Sewage treatment plant 13A marine sediment (STP13A) ... | reverse complement strand
AATAAAGCACCCTGACGGTACCGTCAGGGTGCTTTATTTATTAACTAGCTTTTTCGAGTAAAGAATCTTTTTCACCATATAAAAGCTCGGCGACTTGTATCAATTTTTTTATCGTATCATTCACGTTATCATTATCGTTCACCAACGATGAAGCCATTTCTACAGTAATCAAACCATTCCTGATTAATTTATTGATCGAATTATTTCCGAGTCGCATGGCATCTTTTGCCTCTTGTTTTAATAGAATTAGTTTTGAATAGTAAAGTTCTTTTTCGTCTTGTGTTCTAAATAGGTAAATAACCCTTAACACCTTAGCGATTTTTGTTCGAAATTTATCATACTCTTTACTAATATGTTTATTATTCGAGTCTAAATAACGTGATACATTTTTGTTCAACTCCCTCACATCCCTAATAATCTCCACCATTTTACGGTTAGCAACAATAATCTCAGATATTTTATTATTCTGCCAGTTAGACAGTTTTAATCTACTTTGGGCAGTGGTGGCATACTTAATGATTTCACCGTAAATGGTCTTTACTTTTGTATAGTATAACTCTTCAACATCGGTATTCATATCTTCATGCGACTGCTTTACAATTTTTTTCAATTTCAGATCGGACTTAATATCTCCCTTGTGAATATTCAAAGCATGGGCCACTATTTCAAAAATTGCTTTTTTGTAGAGGTATTTCGACTCTTTTATCAATGCCGAAATCACTGAAAGAGGAAATTCCAGTACAGATTCGTTCAAATATTTTGGTTCATGAATATCTTTTTCTTCTTTTTCCTTGAAAAATCTTAGTAGTATTTTTTCCAGCTTTTTAATAAATGGAATCATAATCAATACACCGATTATATTGAAAATGGTGTGAAAAAGGGCAAGTTTTAAGGTATAATCAGTATTGGAAATACCAATTGCATCAGATAATATATTTACTAAATTCGCTAAAGGATAAATAAAAACCAATGCAACCAACCCGGTAACTACGTTGAATATTAAATGGGCGCCAGCAAGTCGCTTCCCTGCCACATTTGAGCTTAAAGAACCTAAAACCGCAGTAATTGTAGTACCAACATTGGCGCCAATGGCCAAGGCCAAAGCATTTTCATATTCTATCTGCCCTGCTGCCAATGCAGTTAAAATCAAGGCTAACGTAGCGCTGCTAGATTGCAAAATCGTAGTGATTAGGATGCCTAAGCCCGTATAGACCACAACGCCCCAAAAACCAGGAATGGCGTATTCTGATAAATCGATGAATTCCTTAAAAACATCGAACCCTTCTTTCATATAATGAACGCCCAGAAAGAAAAACCCTAAGCCAGCCAGAACATTGCCAAGTCCTTTTAAGGATGCTTTTTTCTGAAAAGAAAATATTACTCCGAAAACGAGCATGGGCATAGCCAAAGCGGATATTTTTATTTTCAATCCAAAGCCAGCTACCAACCAAGCAGTTGCTGTAGTGCCTATATTCGCCCCGAAAATCAAACCTATGCCACCAGCCAAACTAATTAAACCCGCACTTATGAAAGAAATAGTTATTACCGATACCAAAGAACTAGATTGAATCAATGCGGTTACGAAGGCCCCAACAGAAATACTTTTATAAAGTTTGTCAGTGGCTTTTTTTAGCAGATTTTGAAGTGGTCCTTTTGTAAATACCCTAAAACCTTCCTCCAACATAATCATTCCAAAGAGTAATATGGCAACGCCTGCGGCAATGGTCTTAAAATTTGGATTGTAAATCAATACGATGGCCAATGCCAGCAAAAAGAAATAAAAAAAAGATTTTTTGAACATCTTATAATGGTTTTATGTTGGAAATAACTAATTCCAGATTATTTACTTATGTTTTAAAAAAGAATTATTTAGTGTCTTATTCGTCATTTTATGCTACTTTCAAATCTACGTTTTCCAACAAATAATCTTGCTCGCCATATAGTAAAATAGCGACCTCAATAAGTTTTTTGGTGATATCATTTACATTGTCATTGTCATTGACCAAAGATGAAGACATATCAACGGTTATTAAGCTTCCGCGTATTAATTTATTGATAGAATCAGTTGTTTCATGCTTTCCTTCCTTAGCTTCATTTCTGAGTTCTAAAAGTTTGGTATAATATTGACCTTTATCTTCTTGTGTCCTGAACAAATAAATAATCCGTAATACTTTTACTATTTTTTTTCTAAACTTATCATATTCCATCCGTATATACTTATTATCTGAATTCAAATAAAATGACACATTCCTGCCAAGTTCCCTGACATCACTGACAATTTCGACCATTTTACGATTAGCAATCTTAATTTGTGAAACCCTTGAATTTTCACTCTTACTCATCTTCAAATCACTTTGGGCAGTAGTTGCATATCGTATTATCTCCCCATAGATATTTTTTACTTTAGTATAATACAATTCACGAACATCTGTTTTAAAATCCTCTTTTGATTTTTTAATAACCTTTTTTACCCCAAGATTGGATGTAATGTCCTCACGGTGAATATTCAATGCATGGGCAACTATTTCAAATATAGCGGTGGTAAATAAATATTTTGATTCGTTTAAAAGCGAAATCAATAAAGTCTCGGGGTATTGCAATACTTTTTCGCTTAAATACTTGGGTTCGTCTATCTCCTTTGGCTCGATTTTGGCAGGCACCATTTTTTCCACAATTCTAGCAATAGGATTTATAAACCAAACGAGCACAAAGGTGTTGATGATGTTAAAACTTGTATGGAATAATGATAGCGCTACTGGTATTGCAGCAGCACTAAGATAAGGTGACTCCGAGCCTGTCAAACCAACCAGCCATTCGACAAATTTTAAGAAAGGATAAAAAAGCAGAAGGACCCAAATAACCCCCATAATGTTAAAAATAAGGTGGGCTCTTGCTGTTCTTTTCGCATGAAAATTAGCCACGATTGCCGCTAAATTTGCCGTGATTGTAGTCCCAATGTTTTCTCCCAATACCATTGCAGCAGCGAGTGGAAAGGGAATCCAACCCTGTACCGTCATTATGAGGGTGAGTGCCATTGTCGCACTTGAGGATTGAATAACTATAGTGAGTAAGGTACCAATAGCCAGAAATAGTAGAATAGACCAAAATCCCAAATCAGTATACCGTTTTAAGAATTCAAGAATTTCGGGATTTTGATTAATATCGGGAACTGCGTCCTTTAGGAATTGCAATCCAATAAACAAAACCGCAAATCCAATGATAAATCCACCCCAATTTTTTAAATTTTCCTTTTTAGCAAACGTAAAAAGAAAACCTAGGCCTACAAGAGGCAAAGCTATTGCACTCATACTGACCTTAAATCCCAAAATGGTGATTAACCAAGCGGTAATTGTTGTACCGATATTAGCACCCATTATAACGCTAATGGATTCCGTCAATGAAAGTAATGAAGCATTGGAAAAACTAACGACCATTAAGGTAGTTGCAGATGAAGACTGGATTACAGAAGTAATGAAAAACCCGGTGAATATTCCTAAAAACTTGTTTGAGGTCATTGTGGCAAGGATTTTTCGCATTTTATCCCCTGCCAAACTCATGAGAGCATCACTCATTACCTTCATTCCAAATAAAAACAGGCCTAAAGACCCGAACAACTGCAATATCTCGTATAATCCGTAATTCACCTATTTATCTTAATGTTAATTTAATGTAAATAAAATGTAAACAATATACAAATGGACTTAAGATAAATCGTAATAAAAACCTTGGGAAAAATCAATTACTACCATTGAATTTCATACAAATCGGCAATAGTAGTTCATATAATTACTGAAAAACAAATAACAGCTTCATTTGAATTGATAACATTTACGTTACATTCATTTTTAGGATTTGAAGTAGGTTTGCAATGTTACTTTCAACATTTGATTATGGATAATATTTACCTGCTGATGATAATTGCATTAGCTGTTTTGGCTGTTGCGGATTTGGTTGTCGGCGTCAGTAATGATGCCGTGAATTTTCTAAATTCCGCCATTGGTTCTAAAGCCATTTCTTTTAGAACCATAATGATTGTAGCTAGTCTAGGTATTGCATTTGGAGCCATTTTCTCAAGTGGTATGATGGAGGTGGCAAGAAAGGGAATCTTCAATCCTGGGGAGTTCATGTTCAGTGAGATCATGTTCATTTTTATGGCCGTGATGATTACGGATATTCTTCTATTGGATTTCTTCAACACTCTGGGAATGCCTACCTCAACCACAGTTTCTATAGTATTTGAACTTTTGGGCGCTGCTGTAGCTATGTCAATGATCAAAATTTGGGGTGCTGGGGGCGATTTAGCTGATGTAGCGAATTATATAAATACTTCAAAAGCATTACAGATTATAATGGGTATTCTATTATCTGTTGTATTCGCATTTTCTATTGGTGCCATCGTACAATGGTTCTCGAGACTTTTGTTATCCTACAGTTTTGAGAAAAATGCGAAATGGGTTGGCGCACTTTTTGGAGGTGTGGCATTATCTGCCATTACCTATTTTATTTTAATGAAAGGTATAAAAGGTACGGCATATGCCAGTCAAAGTTTCGATCTTATTGGTGGAATGACCATTAAGGATTTTTTGGAAGTCAAAGTCTGGAGCATCATACTTATCAATTTTCTTTTATGGTCTTTACTTTCCTATATATTAACAGTGTTTGTAAAAATCAACATTTATAAACTAATCATTGGGGTGGGTACTTTTGCATTGGCTTTGGCATTTGCAGGAAATGATTTAGTGAACTTCATCGGTGTGCCTATTGCTGCATACCAATCTTATGAGGCATGGTCCGTCTCGGGAATAGCAGCGACAGAATTCAGTATGGATATACTCGCGGAGAAGGTGCCTACACCAACACTGCTGTTGTTCATTTCAGGTATGATAATGGTGGCTACCTTGTGGTTTTCTAAAAAAGCAAGATATGTTTCAGATACGGAAATAAATTTGTCAAGAGAAGGTGAGGCCAAAGAACGGTTTCAACCAAATATTTTATCAAGAGGTATTGTTAGATTGTCAGTTACCTTATCTAAAGCGTCGACAATTTTACCTAAGTCGATTGCACACAAAATCGATGCGCAATTCAATAGGCCAGTAATTGCTCTTTCAAAGGAAAAAACCTATGAAATGCCCGCTTTCGATATGGTGAGGGCAGCTGTAAATCTTATGGTTGCCGGTATATTAATATCAATCGCCACCTCTTACAAATTACCGCTGTCCACAACCTATGTTACTTTCATGGTGGCAATGGGTACTTCTTTGGCAGATAGGGCTTGGGGCGCTGAAAGTGCCGTTTACAGGGTTGCCGGAGTACTCAATGTGGTTGGCGGTTGGTTTGGTACAGCAATTATAGCTTTCATTGCGTCAGGAGCTATTTTGACCATAATAAGCTTTGGCAAAGGGGCTGCTATTGCCGTTCTATTATTTGTCGCAATTTTGTTGTTGGGTCGAAATTACATTTCTTACAATAAAAAATCGAAGGAAATCAAGGCTGAAGACAGTTTACGTAAAGCTGAAAGTAGTTCTATTCAAGGTGTTATCGAAGAAAGTGCAACTAATATCTCAAGTGTAATCAAACGAACAAATAAGATTTATACCAATACCATCAATGGCTTGGCAAGGCAAGATTTAGACCAACTTAAAAAGAACAAAAAACAGGTTTCTAAACTTACCGATGAAATTGATGAACTTAGAGATAATCTTTTCTATTTTATTAAAAATCTAGATGAAAACAGTGTTGGTGCGAGTGATTTCTATATTACTATTTTAGGCTATTTAACTGATATTGCGCAGTCGTTGGAATACATCACGAAAATCAGTCATAAACACGTAAACAATAATCATAAGAAATTAAAATACAATCAGATAAAGGAATTAAAGCTACTGGATTTTGAATTGGAAGAGCTGTTCAAAAAGACAAAAAATGCATTTGACAAACGTTCTTTCGAGGAAATTGGATTTGTATTGAAAAGTAAACAAAAATTGTTCATTATGGTCTCAGATAAAGTTCAAAAACAGGTGGAAAGAACCCGTACCGAAGAATCAAGTCCTAAGAATACCACGTTATATTTCTCATTACTCTTAGAGACTAAAGACTTAATGGCAAGTACCATGAATTTGTTGGAATCTTATTATAAGAAATATGATAGCAGCATTAAGCCTGCAAGGATAGAGGAATAGTCTTTTCGAGAGCCAAAGAAAAAGACTATCTTAGGGATATAAATATTCATGTATGGTTAGGTATTTCTTTGTATTAATATTCTTTATGGGTTTCTCGAATTTAAAAGCCCAAGAAATTTCAGCCTCTGATTTGTTGGATAAGGCAATAGCCTACCATGACCCCAATGATCTTTGGGAAATCTTTCAAGGAAAACTATTTATAACCATGACCTATCCTGACGGAAAGGAAAGACTTAGCGAGGTTGAAATTGATTTACCAAAGGAATACTTTAGAGTAACCTCAACAAGTGAGGACATTGTCATTGAACAAACCATAGATAAAGAGGATTGCACATTAAAGTTGAACGGAAGTACCTCTATCTCGGATGAGGATAAAGAAACACATCGCTTGAGTTGCGAACGTACCCAATTTATGAAAAATTATTACCTCTTTTTATACGGTCTTCCGATGAAATTAAAAGATACAGGTACACATTTGGATTCTGTGGTGCAAACCAAGAGTTTTAAGGGAAAAGAGTACTTGGTACTAAAAGTTACTTATGATGAAAGTGTAGGTAAGGATGTTTGGTATTTTTATTTTGACCCTGATAATTACGCAATGGAAGTATATCAATTCTTTCATGACGAATCTAAAAATGATGGGGAGTATATTCTGTTGAGTGAAATAGAGAATGTGGCTAGAATTAAAATGCCCAAAATAAGAGCTTGGTATTACAATAGTGATGATAAACATTTGGGCACAGATGTCCTCACCAAAGCCACACCTCTCGAGTGATAGGGTATTTATTTTAATCTTGGTTACGCTTTATTCTTTTTAGCATTCAAAAAGAAGATAGATGGGCATGCTTATCGACCTAGTTTTCTCCTAAAACAACTCCATATGCTCATTGGCTATGTATTTAATGGAAAAATCATATTATGAATATATTGCAAATGAATAGAAGCCTTAAATTTCTATTGTTCATTGCTTTCATTGCATGCCATATAGTATTCTCACAGGTTCCGATAGACCTTTCAAAAGATTCAAGTAATGTTTCAATTCCATTTTATTCTGGATTAAATGGTTATTTTTCATACCGCATACCTACTTTAATTCAATCAAAAAAAGCCCTAGTCGCTTTCGCAGAGGGTAGAAAGAATTCTACCAGTGATTTCGGTAATATAGACCTGGTTTACCGAAGGTCTACCAACAAGGGAAAAACTTGGGAACCCATCAAAATTTTGATTGACAAGGACACCATAGCTGTCCAAAATCCTGTGCCTATATATGTGAAGGAAAAGAACAAAATTGTTCTTTTATTCAACATTACTTCCCAAAGCGAACATGACATTTTAAACAATGAATATGACCCTAAGGATGAGCGCAAGGCCTATGTAACCTATTCCTATGATGATGGTCAAAGCTGGTCAATACCAAAGGATATTACCAAGGATGTAAAACTTCCCCATTGGCGATGGCATGCCATTGGACCCGTTCATGGCATTGAACTAAGTTATGGTGACCATAAAGGACGATTGGTAGCCCCAGTGGCTATAAGTATTGATAAAGGCCAAAAAGCCTATTGCATGGCCTTAATTTATTCAGATGATCAAGGAGAGCAGTGGAAGATTGGAGCCGTTGACAACGATTTGACTGATGCTGTACAAAGCAACGAAACGACTATCGTAGAATTGACCAATGGCCATATTTATGTAAATACTAGGGACCACCTTGGCGGTTCGCGGGAAAAGAATAGAGGAGAAACCTATAGTTTGGATGGCGGACTCACTTTTACCAAGCCCATTATCGAGTCTGATAAATTTCCAAGCCCGATTGTTCAGTCTTCGTTATTGCGATGGAATTCGAGTTTGATATTGTTCTCAACCCCTTCAACTGTCAATAAACGAGAGAACCTTATCATAATGGCTAGCTATGACGAGTCAAAACGTTGGGAACCTCTTTATAAAATACACAATGGGTTCTCTGCCTATTCCGACATGGTGAAATTGGATAAAAAAACCCTAGGTGTTGTTTATGAAACCAATGATTACAAAAAAATTAAATTCAAATGGGTGAAGATTAAAAGACCTTGATTAATTTAACTCTATAATAGAACCTTCTATCGTTTCCCATACTACTTTCTTCGAAATGTAACAGCCTGATTCAGATCATTGTGGAATATTGATTTCTGATTTACTTTTAAAATTATAAACGGTAAGATCTTTTATGTTGGTCCACCCATTCGTTAATCTTTAAATCTAAAATCATGAAAAAATTTATTATTGGTTTATTTGTCATTGGCCTAACCAGCCCCGTATTAGCACAGGTCCCGAAAGTAGAACAGTTATCTGAAGTTGTCGTAACAGCTATCAATTATAAGTACCTAAATGCGACCGACTCTAAAGAGGTGGCTATTCCAGTAAAAATGTTGGAAAGAAAGGTTGCCGCTTACAACGTGGAGAATTCTGAGTTTTATTCAGATGATTTTGACTACTATACGGTATCCTTTTTTATTCCAGAAGGAAAAATAGTTGCTGCCTATAATACCGAAGGTGAAATAATCAGAACTATAGAAAAGTTTGAAGATGTTAAACTACCAACCGCAGTTAGGGATGCTGTTGCTGAAAGGTTCCCTAAATGGGAAATTGTAAATGATGTTTACCGAGTTACTTACAACCAAAAGAAAGGTGCCAATAAGAGCTATAAACTAAAACTTAAAAATGGAGAGAAAACCATGAGAGTTAAAGTTGATGATACTGGTGAATTTCTTTAGTAGATAACCTTTTAAATTAAGTAAGCCCTGCTCCTTATCATGAGTGGGGCTTTTTTTCATAGAATTTCATCTAGAAATAAAAATCCAAACTGATTCAGATCATTGTGCATATGTGCCTTTGCTATTAATTTTGGCCAATTAAAAGTTAGATTAAGCTATTTGATATAACTATTCATTAATCTTTAAATCTAAAATCATGAAAAAATTTATTATTGGCCTGTTTGTCATTGGCCTGACCAGCCCAGTATTTGCACAGATCCCAAAAGTAGAACAGTTATCCGAAGTTGTGGTAACTGCGATAAACTATAAATACCTTAATGCAATAGATTCTAAAGAGGTGGCTTTTCCAGTAAAAATGTTAGAACGAAAAGTCGCTGCTTACAACGTACAGGATTCTGATTTTTACCAAGATGACTTCGGTTTTTACTATATTTCATTCTATATTCCAGAAGGAAAAATAGTAGCTGCCTATAATGCCGAAGGTGAAGTAATCAGAACTATAGAAAGGTTTGAAGATGTTAATCTTCCAAATGCAGTTAGGGATGCTGTTGCTGACAGGTTTCCAAAATGGAAAATTGTAAATGATGTTTATCGAGTTACTTACAACCGAACGAAAGGTGCCAATAAGAGTTATAAACTAAAACTTAAAAATGGAGACAAAGTCATGAGGGTTAAAATTGATGATACTGGAGAATTTCTTTAGGAGATAACCTTTTAAATTAAGTAAGCCCTGCTCCTTATCATGAGTGGGGCTTTTTTTCATATATAATTTCATCTGGAAATGAAAACCCAAACTGATTCAGATCATTGTGCGTGTGCGCCTTTACTATTAATTTTAGCCAAATAAAAGTTAGATTAAACTATTTGATTTAACTATTCTTTAATCTTTAAATCTATAATCATGAAAAAATTTATTATTGGTTTGTTTGTCATTGGCCTAACCAGCCCAGTATTAGCACAGATCCCGAAAGTAGAACAGTTATCTGAAGTTGTAGTAACTGCGATAAACTATAAATACCTAAGTGCAACAGATTCTAAAGAGGTGGCTATTCCAGTAAAAATGTTGGAAAGAAAGGCCGCTGCTTACAACGTAGAGAATTCTGAGTTTTATTCAGATGATTATGCCTTCTATACCGTCTCCTTCATTATCCCTGAAGGAAAAATAGTTGCTGCCTATAATTCCGAAGGTGAATTAATCAGAACCATTGAAAGGTTTGAGGATGTTAAACTTCCAACTGCGGTTAGAAATGCCGTTGCTGAAAGATTCCCAAATTGGACAATTGTTAAAGATGTATATAGGGTAACTTATAACCAAAACAAAGGTGCAAATAAGAGCTATAAACTTAAACTTAAAAATGGGGATAAAGTAATGAGGGTTAAAGTTGATGATACAGGTGAATTTCTTTAGTAGATAACCTTTTAATTAAGGAGCCCCGTTTTTTAATAAATGGGGCTTTTTTTGTTTTCTTTTATCTATAAAAATTCATTTCATCCAAATAATCCCAAACAGCATCGGGTAAAAGAGGTTTAATGTTTTTACCTTTCTTATGGTTGTTTCTGATAAAGGTTGATGACACTTCCATTATAGGTGCATCTACATGATGAATTTTGGGATTGTCCTTGAATTGATGTTCTACTTTTCCGTTAGATATCCTTGGGTATACATAAATACTATGGCTTTCTAAAATAGCCTCATAGTTCTTCCATTTATGGAAGCCTTTGAGGTTATCCTCACCCATGATCAAAGCAAATTCATATCCTTTTTCATATTTATCCTCTAAATGCACTAAAGTATTGATTGTATAATTGGGCTGAGGTAGGTCAAATTCTATCTTACTGGGTTTTAATTTAAGATAGTCCTTGGTTGCTTCATAGACCATTTGGTAACGGTGATGATTATCCAGTAAAGTCTTTTTTGTCTTGAACGGACTCATAGGTGTAATTACGAACCAAACCTCATCTAAATCGGAAAACTCGACCATATGATTGGCGATTACCAAATGCCCAATATGTATAGGGTTGAATGTGCCAAAAAATAACCCGACCTTCTTCATTTTAATCTTCCTTTTTGGAAGTTGATGCCCCGATAAATTCGGCGACTAAATCACGTGCTTCCTTAAGAGCGATTTCCAAATCGTGGTTATTTATGATTTCATCAAACTGCGGGGCTGTGGCCAATTCTACTGACGCTTTTGCAATACGCATATTGATCTTGTCATCACTTTCGGTACTGCGCTTTTTCAATCGAATCTTTAACTCATCAACACTTGGTGGTTTTACAAAAACGGCTAAAGTCTCCTTGGGATATTTCTTTTTAATGCGAAGTCCCCCAACCACGTCAATATCAAAAATTACATTCTTTCCTTCTGCCCATAGTCGTTTAACCTCACTCTTAAGTGTGCCATAAAAATTATCACGATACACCTCTTCCCACTCCAGGAAGTCATCATCCCTTATGTGTTTTTTAAACTCTGAAACATTCATGAAATAATAGTGTTCTCCTTGTTTTTCCTTTCCTCTTCTAGGTCTTGAGGTAGCTGAAACCGAAAAGGCCAGATTCAACTCTGGTTGTTCAAGCAAATAGCGCACAATGGTTGTCTTGCCACTGCCAGAAGGTGCTGAAAATATGATTAGTTTGCCCCCTTCCATTATAAAACGTTGAGCATTTGCTCTTTAATTTTTTCTAACTCATCTTTCATCTGAACCACCAACTGTTGCATGGGTGCAAAATTGGCTTTTGAACCTATGGTATTTATTTCCCGCCCTATTTCTTGACTAATGAATCCCAATTTTTTACCATTACTATCATCGGACTCCAAAGTTTTTGAGAAGTAATCCAAATGATTGGCTAATCGTACTTTTTCCTCGGTTATATCGTATTTTTCCAAATAATAGATAAGTTCTTGCTCAAATCGATTTTCATCAACTTCAGCTTTAACATCTGCAACCGCTTTTTCAAGACGTTCACGGATGGTCGATTGTCGGTCTGGATCCATTTGAACAACCTCATTCAATAAAGATTCCATCTTTTTAATTCGCTGAATGAAATCATTCTCCAGAACAAGACCTTCCTCTGATCGGAATTTATTGATCTCTAATAGCGCTTGCTTCAATGCTTCTTTTATGGTTTGGTATTCCTCTTCATCAATATCCTCACGCTCTGTTTTCATGGCATCAGGCAGACGCAAAGCCATTTCCAACAACTTAAAATCATCACCTTTGGCAATGGTTTCCAATTGTTTCATATACTGCCTTACCACCGCCTCATTTACCTGTGCCGAAGTTTCGTCACCCGTATTTTCAATATACAAGCCAAAATCTATCTTGCCCCGGACCAAAGAACTTGCGATTTCTTTTCGCAATTCGAGTTCTTTTTCACGGTAAGCTGAAGGCATTCTGGCATTTAAATCAAGGCTTTTACTATTGAGTGATTTAAGTTCAACGGTTATTTTTTTAGATGGAAGTTGTACCACATGCTTCCCAAATCCTGTCATGGATTGAATCATAAAGTGAATTTATTTTGATGCAAAGGTAGGCATTAAGTGTAAATTGAAGTATTGGTTATAACACCCTTAATCATATGTTCCTGTAACTTGGCCTACAATCATCTTGATGGTCCTTTGCTATATTTGGGATTAATTTGTTCAATGGATTAAACCCCTAATATTTTCTTTAGCACACTCTTGTCTATTTCGGCTCCAGCAAAATCGTCGAATGTTTTTTCGGTTGCCTCGATAATATGATCCTGGATGAAGATTGCCCCTTCCCGTGCTCCTTGTTCCGGACTTTTTATACAACACTCCCATTCCATCACCGCCCAAACATCACAACCATATTGGGTTAACTTAGAAAAGATACTTTTGAAATCAATTTGACCATCACCCAAAGAACGATATCTCCCTGCGCGGTCTCCCCAATCGTTATAACCTCCAAAAGCTCCTTTTTTGCCGGTAGGATTGAATTCAGAGTCCTTTACATGAAAAGATTTGATGAACTCATGATAATGGTCTATATAAGTAATATAATCCAACTGCTGCAATACAAAATGGCTTGGGTCATAAAGTATATTAACCCGCTTATGATTACCTGTTGCTTCTAGGAATCGTTCAAATGTATCACCATCATGCAGGTCTTCCCCTGGATGTATTTCATAGCAAACATCAACACCTTCCTCATCAAAATGATTTAAGATGGGCATCCATCGCTTTGCCAATTCTTCAAAACCCATCTCAACCAATCCAGCGGGTCTTTGCGGCCATGGGTGCCAAGTATGCCATAAAAGAGCTCCTGAAAATGTCGCATGTGCTTTGATACCCAATCTATGGCTAGCAGTAGCTGCCTTCTTGACGACATCAACAGCCCATTCGGTTCTTGCTTTTGGATTGTTCCTTACACTATCAGGGGCGAAATTATCGAACATAAGGTCATAAGCAGGATTCACAGCAACCAATTGGCCCTGTAAATGGGTAGAAAGTTCAGTAATTTCAAGTCCGTAAGAATTTACTTTGCCCTTTAATTCATCACAATATGTTTGGCTCTCGGCCGCTTTGTCAATATCAATCAAGAAATTTTCCCATGTAGGTATTTGTATTCCCTTATACCCTAAATCCGCAGCCCATTTGCACATTCCATCCAAAGTATTGAAAGGCGCTTTACTATCTACAAATTGGGCTAAAAACACGGCCGGTCCCTTAATTGTTTTCATTTTTTACTATTTAATGTGATTAATATAATTTACTTAAATTCAGTCGGTTTGCTTATTAAGAATAAACCCTATATTTATTGAATAAAACAATTGTTTTATTCAAATTATCCCAATTCCTAAAGATAGGAAATAGATAAGAATTAAAAGAATAGCATCGCTGTGTTTTTCAACTTGTAATGAATACGCCTTTACGTCTAAAAATTATTTTTTAATTTGAGTTTTAACCAAAATTTTTCTTAAAACACTAAATCAGGGGCTTTTTCGTTTATAAATTAGATTTAGTCCTAATATAATTATTGAACTGAACATTATTTAAAAACAACAAATAACCATGGATAACGCATCAGCCAGAAATATGTGGGGTGATTATTTAGACAACCACTTAGAAGATGCCTTTGCCGAGGCGCCTAAAACAGTTCATTTTTGTGATAATGAGGAAGATGCGAATGAATGTGCCAAGCTGGCCAAAAAAGGAGTAAAACGTACGACATCACATTCGCTTTTAGGCCTACAATACCGCAAAGAACCTTTACCCCAAGCAGGTGATTTTACAGTGGTGACGAACTGGGACGGAAAAGCGCAATGTATCGTGAGAACAACAGCGGTTAAATTCAAACCTTTTTTCAGTATTGATGATGAGTATGCAAAGCTTGAGGGTGAGGGAGATAAAAGTCTAGAATACTGGAAAAAAGCACATTGGGAATATTATGAACGTGAGCTGGAGCCCTTTAATCGAGTTCCCAGAGAAAGTATGATTATCGTATGTGAGGAATTCGAAAAAGTGTTTGATAGAAAATAATCAAAGTCATTGATAGCAAAAAAGGAATTTAACCAAAAAAGACCCTTAAATAGGGTCTTTTTTGTTATACAAATTTAAAGTTTACTCTAACTTCACCCAGACGTTACCGCCTTTATGTGACTCAACTGTGGCCTCAATAAAATTCATTCCCCGAACACCATCCAACATGGTGGGAAATTCCCCATCATTATACTTTCTGCCTCTAATTGCCTTAGCTACCCCTTTATAAATATTGGCCATTGAATCAAAAATACCCTCTGGGTGGCCGGCGGGTAATTTGGTTCCGTCCAATGAAAGCTTGGAGTTATAGGCATTCCCTGGTTTGTAAACTTGGGTCGGTTTGGTATCGCTCAACACATATAGGAAATTTGGATTTTCCTGTTCCCACCTAAAAGCAGCCTTTTCGCCATAAATAGCAATTGCCAATCCATTTTCCTCACCAGTGGCCACTTGGCTGGAGCGTATTACACCTTTTACATGTTCGGCCATTCTAATGAGAACGGTACCATCAACTTCCATCTTATTATCTTTATACAAATAATTGAAATCACTTAATATTGATTTGACCTTTATACCTGTGGTGTACTCGACCATATTAAATGCGTGAACACCTATATCACCGATGCAGGAGCTTATTCCTGCTTTTTTAGGGTCCAATCTCCAAACCGATGAACGTTTTTTCTTATCATGGATGATGGTATTGATCCATCCTTGATAATAAACCGCATCTACTTTATGTATTTTACCCAAGGCACCCGCTTTTATCATTTCCCGCATTTGACGTACCATTGGGTAACCTGTATAGGTATGTGTTAATGCGAATACGGTTCCAGCTTTTTTGTGTGCCTTTTGTAATTTTTTTGCTTCATCCAAAGAAGTGGTCATTGGCTTTTCACAAATAACATGGAAACCATTT
>RCNC010001588.1_pt1 | contig 15367 bp, 16 predicted proteins | sample 2041301 | NCBI WGS metagenome assembly RCNC01 (sample SAMN09708231, study PRJNA481090) | Marine sediment metagenome, whole genome shotgun sequencing project. | biome: marine sediment; feature: ocean; material: sediment; isolation source: Sewage treatment plant 13A marine sediment (STP13A) ... | reverse complement strand
AAAATTCCCATGGCCTCCTCCTCTTTTTATTTTCCGAAAAGTTTTTTGGCGAACCCAAGGACGCCTTCAATACCACCGATAGACTCTAGCAAGGCTCCTCCACTACTGGCTTTATCGACCATTTGTGGAAGCGCCTCTGATAGACCGCCGGCTGCTTCGCTAACGTTAAGACCAAGCTTTGAGGCAAATTCAGTGAGTTTCTCAGTGCCCAGGGCGTTAGTGATTTGTTCCGGCGATATTCCTTCATTTTCACCATCACCGAGCCAGGACTTTGCCATATCGCCCAGGCCGGCACCATCAAAATTATTTACCAGTGCGCCCAGATCAAATCCTTTATCACCTCCGGTCAAACTTGATAATGCGGAAACCAGTGAACTGGTATCCAGGTTGCTGCCGGCATCACCGCTGAGGTTGCTTTTACTGAATAGTTTTGCACCCGTTTGAAGTAATTCGTCAATGTTCATAGCTGTCTCTCCTTGTTAGATACTATGTTAAAGGATAGTACTTTTTGTTATAAAGAAGTTTATCTGCCAAACCGTGCAGTAATCTCCTTCAGCCAATTTGCTCGTTCATCGTTCAGGAATTCAGGAGCGCATCGCCATTTCCAGTTTCCGTTTGGAACTCCGGGGGTATTCATTCGGCAGTCGCTGCCAAACCCGAGAAGATCCTGGAGGGGGAAAATTGCCAGGTTTGCTGTAGAGGAAAGGGCGAGATACATTAAATCTTCATTGATAGATGAATAGTCATGCAATTCTCTGTTTGCCATTTTTTTTATGGTTCGTCTGAGTTCATCGTCGATATTTTCTGACAGGAACCATCCGAGGGTTGTATCATTGTCATGTGTTCCGGTGTATACGACACAGTTGGGAGTAGTAAAATTATGAGGGAGAAACGGGTTGTCCAGGTTTCCATCGAAAGCAAACTGAAGGACTTTCATGCCGGGAAAACCTGATGTGTCTCTTAGTTTCAGGACCTGCTCGGTAATCTCTCCGAGGTCTTCTGCTATGATATCGAGGTGCCCCAGTCTTTTGCGGATTTTTTTAAAAAAGGCAGTCCCTGGTCCTTTGAGCCATACCCCTTTTACGGCTGTTTCTTCACTTTGGGGTATAGCCCAGTAAGAATCAAAACCTCGAAAATGATCTATTCTGGCAACATCCACCAGGTCGAATACAGCTTTGAACCGATTGGCCCACCAGTCGAGCAATCGTTCTCTTATATCATTATTTTTACTGTTCCACCGATACAAAGGGTTTCCCCAGCGTTGACCTGTTTTACTGAAATAGTCAGGAGGGACGCCTGATACGCGTTGTGGCAGTAATGTTTTGGGATTTAGTTCAAAGAGTTCCTGGTGTGACCAGACATCGGCACTGTCCAGTCCTATATATATAGGGATATCGCCAATTATTCTGATGCCGTTGTCAGCAGCATAGGTTTTAAGCACTGACCATTGTGAATAAAAAAGAAATTGTTCGAATAGAAAATAATTGTACTGTTGTTCATATTTCTTCTTAGCAGCTTCCAGAGAAGACGATGAACGCTCTGCAAGATCCCGGGGCCATTGATACCAGGGCTTTTGGTGGTAAACGGATTTCAAGGTCATGAACAAAGCGTAATCATCGAGCCATTCCGTCTGCTGGCAGAACAGAGAATATTCATGTCCCGGTGAGCGCTGAAAGCGCTTGAAAGCGCTATCGAGAAGGTTTTGCTTGAACGCTGATACCTGCTGGAAATCGGCAATAAAGGGAGGAAAACTTTGTGACGATTCGAGCTCTGAGTGCTCAACCAACCCCTTGTCAACGAGCAATTCAGGGGAGATAAGCAGGGGTGAACCGGCGAAGGCAGATGTACTCATATACGGGGAGCTGTCGAAAAAAAAACTGGTGGGGCCTGTTGGTAGAATCTGCCAGTATTTTTGTCCGGCTTCTTTGAGAAAATCAATGAAACGGCAGGCTGAGGTGCCTATATCTCCTGTCCCGTATGGTGATGGCAATGAGGTGATGTGTGCAAGTATGCCGCTTGCTCTTTTTTGTGTCGATAATCTGGTCATTTAATGAATGTGATTTATAATGTTTATGATTTAAATACAAAAAGATGAATGGCATGCTCCGCCAAAGGTCCTTTAAAAAAAAGGACTCTTACTTGTATATGAACAAATAGGTGCTATAATTATGCAACAGTTTATGATTGCCCGGCCTGCTAATCAAGGTGTGTCGGGCAGTTTTTTTATAAAATAGTTTGATGAGTACATACCCTGTCTTATAATTTATTTGCAACAAATAGACAAATGTTGTATTTTGACAGGTTTGCACGAAACATTAATTTTCGACGGCCGCTGGCCTTCGTTGATAACGTACCATATTTGAATATAAACCATATAATTTCATACCCTTTGCTCTTGTCTGCGCTGGTTCTGACAAGACCCAAAAGAGGTGCGTGAAATACCCTTCCAACTGAGCAATGGAGATAGTTCCCTGTGCTTTCTGAACTTAAAGAAAACCTACTCAAAGCTGGAAAATCTGAAGGATGCATCAGTTTCGATGATTTAAATGAACTGTTACCCGATGAAATTAAAGATCCTCAAGATATAGAGAAAATTTTTAATTTTCTCGGTGACCATAACATCGAGATCGTCACTGAAGAGAAATCCGGAGAGAAGCGAACGCTGTCAGGCGAAGTCTGGGTAAAAAAGAGCGCTGACGGATCCGGTAGTTCTGCAGATGAAGAAACCAGCCTGAGTTTTTCTGAAGAAGACCAGCATGATGCTGAAGAGACTACGACAACCTATCTTCGTGAGATGGGGCGCTTCGATCTCCTCACTCCTGAAGAAGAGGCCAAGTACAGCAAGACGATCCGGCAAGGATTTGAGGCAATAATTAATGCTATCAGGGAAGATACCTCAGGCACCCCAGAGATTGAGTTGCTTCGCGACCGCATTGATTTGTGGGAGAAACGTGATCCGACCCTGAAACCCAAGAAACAGCAGCTCAATTTTATGCGCTACAATGTTACAAGTTGCGCCAAAAAATATACTGAGAAACGGGAACTTTTCGAACTGCAGGCAAAGATGGAGGCATACAGCCGGTCTATAGAGGTCGCCAAGGATACAATGATCAGGGCGAACCTCAGGCTTGTGGTTTCAATTGCCAAGAGATACATGCATCAGGGACTGACACTTGCCGACCTGATTCAGGAAGGGAACCTCGGGTTGATGAGGGCTGTTTTCCGTTTCGACTACACAAAAGGTAATAAATTCTCAACCTACGCAAGCTGGTGGATCCGTCAGGCTATTACCCGTGCGATTCTTGACAAAACCAGGACGATCCGTTTGCCGGTCCACTTTTTAGAGCTCAGAAGTCAGTTCTTCAAGGCTTTTTATGCGCTTTACAAGGAACTTGGTCGGGAACCGACCCCCCTTGAGATATCAAAATCTACAAATTTGCCGATGGATAAGATCCTCTCCATCCTTGAGGCATCACGTGAACCTATCTCACTTGAAACCCCTGTCGGGGATGATGACTCAACACTGGGAGATTTTCTTGAGAATCAGGAGTCGCAGTCACCTTATGAGGCTGTACAGACAAGGGAACTTGCCGGTAGAGTCAAAGAAATCCTGTCAACACTCTCTGACCGGGAAGAAAAAATTATCAGGTTGAGGTTTGGTATTGGAGAAAAGGCAGAGTACACACTTGAAGAAATCGGCAAGCGTTTTAATGTTTCAAGGGAGCGAATCAGACAAATTGAGAAAAAGGCTCTCAACCGGCTGAGGCATTCCAGTCGGAGAGAGAAACTAAAATATTTCATCGATTGACAATCCAATCATAATTCTCCTCAAGCCGGTGGAATCACACCGGCTTTTTTTATTACCGTGAAAGAATATATCAAACAGGCAGGTCTTGGCGGAATATACGACAAGGTGGTAGCCTCGGAGCGACTGACCCTCCAGGACGGATTAAAACTCTATAATACCGATGATATACTTGCCATTGGCTATCTTGCCAATATGGTCCGGGAACGACTCAATGGAGATCGGGCGTACTACATCTATAACCAGCACATCAACTATTCCAACGTCTGTACAAATCTCTGCAAATTCTGTGCTTTTGGAAGAGAGAAGGGTGATGAACTGGCCTATGAAATGAGTGTTGAAGATGTCAAGGAAAAGGTGAGACAGCGGCTGGACGAGCCAATTGTGGAGATTCATATGGTTGGCGGTATTCACCCGGATCTTCCGTTTGATTATTATCTCGACATTTTAAAGGGTATCAAGGAAGTTCGCCCGGATGTTCATATTCAGGCGTTCACCTGTGTTGAGATTGCCCACCTGGCATCTTTGTCCAATTCTACCGTTGCCAGGACGCTCGAGATTTTAAGGGCTGCCGGCCTTGGATCTATACCGGGCGGTGGGGCTGAGGTATTCAGCAGACGTATCAGGGAGAGGACATGCGAGCATAAGCTTTCCGGTGAAAAATGGCTCCAGATTTCCAAAACTGCACATCAATGCGGGCTTCACACCAACGCTACGATGTTGTACGGCCATATTGAGACCTATGAGGAACGGCTTGAACACCTGGATGCATTGCGATCCGTTCAGGATGAAACAAAGGGATTTCTGGCCTTTATCCCACTGGCCTTTCATCCTAAAAATACGGCAATGGATACCCTGAGTGGTAGCACCGGAATTGATGATTTAAAGACTATTGCTGTTTCACGACTGTTTCTCGATAACTTTCCTCATATTAAAGCCTACTGGGTGATGATCGGGCCGAAACTTGCTCAAATTGCACTTTCATTTGGTGCTGATGATATGGACGGCACTGTCAAGGAAGAGGTGATCACGCATATGGCCGGCGCTGAAACTGACCAGGCCATCGGCAGTGCGACGCTCATAAAACTCATCAAAGAAGCTGGTCGAACTCCCGTCGAGAGAGGCACCCTTTACGACGTCATCAATGTCTACAACGACAAATAACAGGGCCAGATATGTTAACCTCGATCAAGGATAAAATTTCTGCCCAAAATCGAATCAGTGACCAGGACTTTCTGAGACTCGAAGCTGAAGCTGATCTTTTTGAGCTTGGTACGCTCGCCAGCTCTATCCGAAAAAAAAAGCATCCTGACAGTGTTGTAACCTATGTGGTTGATCGAAATATCAACTATACAGATATTTGTGTATCTGCCTGTAAGTTTTGTGCCTTTTTTAAGGCTCCTGAAGATGGTTCTGGGTATCTGCTGGAAAAAGAAGAGCTCAGGCAGAAGATTGTTGAGACCCAGGAACTTGGTGGAACACAGATCCTTTTACAGGGCGGACTTCACCCGGATTTATCGCTTGATTATTACCAGGATATGCTCCGCTTTATGAAAGAGACCGGCATCCATATTCATGGTTTCTCGCCTCCTGAAATTCAGCATTTTGCCAGGCTTTCAGAGTTATCTGTTAAAGAAGTGCTGGAAAGATTGATCGCCTCAGGGCTTGATTCAATACCAGGCGGCGGGGCTGAGATATTGTCTGATCGGGTGAGACAGGCTGCTGCTCCACGTAAATGTAACAGTGATGAATGGCTGGAGGTAATGGAGGTTGCACACGGTCTCAACCTGAGAACCACCGCAACGATGATGTTTGGACACATCGAAACGGTGGAGGAGCGTCTCGAACATTTACGCAGGTTACGAGAGCTGCAGGATAAAACCCATGGGTTCACCGCTTTTATTCCATGGCCGTTTCAACCAGATAATACCGCTCTTGCCGAATCGACTGCCATTGAAAAAGCAACAGGGTTTGAATATCTTCGGATGTTGGCGCTGTCAAGAATTTATCTTGATAACTTTGATAATCTGCAGGCCTCCTGGGTGACGCAGGGACCTAAAATAGCACAGCTTTCCCTGTTCTTTGGAGCAAATGATTTTGGCAGCACCATGATCGAGGAAAATGTCGTGGCCGCCGCAGGAGTCCGGTTTAGATTGTCAGAAAAAGAGATTTGCCGTCTTGTCTCAGATGCGGGATTCACACCGAGAAAACGACTCATGGATTACTCACTGGTTTAAAACAGTTTCTTTGAGACTGGTTGCACTATGACAGAGGCGAAAAGGATTATAGCCAGGGTCGGGATGGTCCATTACATAAACACTGCGCCCATCCATGAAATCTGGAAGGAGCAGGTTGATAATGCTTCATGGCAGCTAGTAGAGGAACACCCAGCTGCTTTAAACCAGATGCTCGCCAGTGGACAGATTGATCTCGGCTTTGTTTCATCCCATGAATATGGCATAAGACCTGAAAAATACCGAATCCTCTCCGATCTTTCCATTAGTGCAAACGGGCCTGTCGGCTCGGTTTTCCTGTTTTCGCGCATTAAACCGGAAAAACTCTCCGGCCTCCCGGTTCTGTTGAGTTCCCAGTCAAAAACATCGGTGTGCCTGGTGAAGATCATTCTTGATCAGTTCTTTAATGTAAAACCTCACTATCTTGAAGGAGAAGTAAGAGAGGCTCGAAAACGCAATGTGCAAGCTGTTCTTGCTATCGGCGATGATGCAATCCGTTTAAAACTTGAAGGATCATTTCAATATCACCTTGATCTTGGTGAAGTGTGGTTACAGCATACCGGCCTGCCATTTGTTTTTGCTGTCTGTGCCGTACGTGAAGATTTTTGTACAGACCATGAGCAGCAGACTAAACAGATCCATCAAACCCTCATCGACTGTCGTGACAGAGGCGTGGCCGATCTGTCCCGTATATGTTCCATTGCCGCTCCGAGAATCCCGATGGAGATCTCATCATGTCATTCCTACCTGAAGGGTATCGAGTATGATCTGGATGATGACAAATTGAAGGCTTTGACTACTTTTTTTCAATACCTTGTAAAATTCAATGAGGCTTCTGAAAAGGCGCTCCCTTTAAAAATCCAGCATCTGACTTAATGTACTCTGAGCACGATTCTTTTTATAAATAACCTTGAGTGAAACTATGACCGATCATATTATTGTTGCGATAACAGGAGCATCAGGGATGCTCTATTTGAAGGCCTTCCTTCAGCAGTGCAGAAAACATGATGATCTTGTAGTTCATGGAATATGTTCTGACTCCGGAAAACAAGTGTTGAACATGGAATATGGGATAGATCCGGAATCATTTTCCGGGGTATCACGCTGGTTCCACATAGACGATTTTGCCGCTCCTCCGGCATCCGGATCCAGTAACTATCGTGGTATGGTAATATTACCGTGCTCCATGGGGACGCTGGCGGCAATCGCAGGCGGTCTGTCAATCAATCTCATTCACCGAAGCGCTGATGTTATTCTCAAGGAACGTAAAAAGCTTATCCTGGGGGTCCGTGAGACCCCGTTTAATCGTACCCATCTTGAAAACATGCTGAAAGCCCATGATGCTGGAGCTGTTATCTGTCCACCGATGCCGAGTTTTTATTTCAAGCCGAAGAGTCTTGAAGAGGCAGCGTTAAGCTACTCCTGGCGTGTTATGGACCAGTTTGGAATTGAGTCAGAAGGAAGAAAACGGTGGGGAGACCATGAGTAGTATTCTTCATAAAATTTCCATATTGCTTGAAATGATCAAGTTCAAGATGACAATCTTTGCGATGCCGTTTGCCTTTACCGGCGCATTTCTTGCCGCTGGTGGTGTTCCGCAGCCCATGGTCTTCCTGTGGATAGTTCTAGCGATGATCGGTGCGAGAACAGCAGCGATGGGATTTAACCGTATCGTTGACTGGAAATTTGATGCCAACAATCCCCGCACAGCAAATCGTGCCATTCCTGCAGGCGAAGTTCGACTTGCAGAAGCATGGGGTATGGTTGTACTATCTGCTTCGATCTTCTTTTTTTCCTGTTATCAGCTTAACCCTCTGACCTTGCTCCTCTCACCATTTGCCCTTGGGCTGACCCTGTTTTATTCCCTGACAAAACGGTTTACAAGTTTCTGCCATCTTGTGCTGGGAATTGCTCTGGCGTTCGCCCCTCTGGGTGGATGGGTCGCGGTTACCGGTAGTCTTAACGAGTACCCGTATGTCTTATCTATAGGCGTGCTTTTCTGGGTAGCTGGTTTTGATACCATATATGCCTGCCTGGATGCCGATTTCGACAGGAAAGCAGGACTACACTCTCTACCTTCTCGATTCGGACGTCAAGGAGCCTTTCGCCTTGCTGTTTTTTTCCACCTGCTCGCCTTTATTTTTTTTACCATGACCGGAATCAGTACCGGGCTGAATTACTTCTATTATATCGGCCTGGCGCTTACCGCCGGAGCACTTTTCTACCAGCACCTGATTGTTAATCCCCGGGATCTGACAAGAATTAACGCTTCCTTCTTTTCAATGAACGGTTTTATCAGTCTGACTATATTTTTTGCTACCTGGCTCTCTCTTGCCACTGCCTGATGGGAATTGTATGAAAAAAGGATTGTTCCTGACAATATTACTGTTTCTCTTTCCTGCAGCATTACATGTGTTCGGATCAGATGATACAGGGGAGTCGATGACTGATGTCGTCAAAAAGCACAACATCCCGTATGGTGTCATCGATCCCTCATTTGTTCCGGTTGCATATTCAGGCGGAGAATTCTTCAGATATGATGTTTCATATACCGGCGGTTTTAAACTCGGAGAACTTCACCTTGTGCTCAGGAACAGCGGAGAAGCGGCAGACAGCTATATAATTGAAGCCCGTGTGACCACAGAGAATGGAATTTTTTCAAATGTCTACCCGATCGAGGATATACACGTAACAAAAGTTTCAGGACCTGAAAGACTGCCCTTTCACTACGAGGTCTGGCAAAAGGAGGGGTATAGCTATGAAGCACACCGGATTACACTCTATGACCAGGAAGACAAACGTATACACTACTATGTTAATGATAATCCGGTTGAAGAGTTTGTCATAAGTGATTCCACTCAAAATGAGTTTTCATCTTTTTTTGCCAGCAGGGTAATGGCCTTTAAACCCGGTGATTCCTTTATCGTACCCACGTTTGCTGATGAGAAACGTATTGAAGTGGTTGTCAGGGCTAAAAAAATCGATACGCTCAAAGAGACGGTTCTCGGCACTGTTGATACCGTTGTCGTTGAGCCGATCATGACCTTCAGCGGTCTCTATGACAAGAGAGGAGATACGGTAATCTGGTATACTGATGACCAATGCCGGGTACCTGTTAAGATAAATTCCAAAATTTTGATCGGATCATTAACGGCGAAGCTGGTATCATACCGCAATCCTGCATGTCCCGAGTATGACGGTGCAACGTTAGAAAAAAATAGTAAAAAGGAACCAAAAGAAGAATAACTTCATTTCATTAGTGAGAGAGGAGCGGAAGATGGCTGACGCAGTAATAAAGACAGACTTTGAAAAACTAAACCTGGTACATCGTGGCAAAGTACGGGACATGTATTCTATCCCCGGCCATGATGATAAACTGCTGATGGTAGCAAGCGACCGCATTTCAGCCTATGATGTGGTAATGGAAGATCCAATTCCCGGAAAGGGAAAGATCCTTACCCAGTTATCACTTTTCTGGTTCGAACTGCTCGGAAATATCGTTGACAATCACCTGATAACGGCTGATGTTGCCCAGTTCCCGGATGTATGTCAACAATACGCCGAAAGTCTTGAAGGCAGATCGATGCTGGTCGTTAAAACCAAACCATTACCGGTTGAATGTATCGTCCGCGGATATATCTCAGGATCATTCTGGAGTGCTTATAAAAAAGATACAACAGTCTGCGGGTTTAAACTTCCTGACGGGATGAGCGAGTCCGACAAATTTCCCTCCATTCTCTTTACCCCGTCAACGAAGGCAGAACTCGGTGATCATGATGAGAATATTTCACTTGATCAACTGAAAGACATTGTTGGAGCAGAAAGAGCAGCCGAAATCAGCCAGATCAGCATTAAACTTTATGAAAAAGCTGCTGATTATGCCAAAGAGAAGGGGATTATAATTGCCGACACTAAATTTGAGCTTGGTGAAAAAGATGGCAAATTGATTCTCATTGATGAGGTTCTCACACCAGATTCCTCACGTTTCTGGCCACTGAATGAGTATAGGCCAGGACATGGACAGCCAAGCTTTGATAAACAGTTTCTTCGCGATTACCTCTCTACACTGGACTGGGGGAAACAACCGCCGGCACCGAAATTGCCTGAAGAGATAATAGAGAGGACTCGGCTGCGCTACCAGGAAGCGGTTACCAGGATTATCGATAAGTAAATTGATATTGGCAGCACGCTGATTATAAACAGGAAATTCTTATCCAAAGGATTTCCCGTTATTGATGAAATAGAGTTACTTGCGCTAAGTTGAGTTTTGATGGTAATCAGGATGTTTTAAGTTTGCAGGCAGTATTGAATACTCTCTTCGAGATTTTCAGCCACAAATGAATACCCTTTGTCTGTGAGCACTTTTGGCATAACCCTGGTGCTTGATAAAACCAGCTCACTTCCCATCTGACCAAAAACAGTTCGTGCCACAAATGCAGGCATTCTCATGATGGTTGGTTTGTTCAAAACCTTACCGAGTGCTTTGGTGAATTCATAGTTTGTTGCCGGATGAGGTGACACGAGATTTACCGGGCCGGAGATTGTCGGCTCATTAATGATAAAATGCGTTATCGAGACGATATCGCGGATATCTACCCAGCTTACGTATTGTTTGCCGTCACCGACGATGCCGGCAATGCCGAGTTTGAATGAAGGAAGCATGGTTGAGAGTGTTCCACCTTTTCCACTGAGTACCATGCCTATCCTGACATTGACAACGCGAACACCAGCCTCTTGAGCTGTTCTTGAAGCTTTCTCCCATTCCCTGCAGACCTCTGCGACGAAATTGGTACCGGTACTGCTTGTCTCCTCGAGGATCGTGTCTCCCTGGTCACCGTAGTAGCCAATGGCAGAAGCACTGATAAATACTTCCGGTTTGTGATGGAGTGCCGAGCAGAATTCTGCCAGTTCTTTTGTACCATCAATTCTGCTATTTAGTATCAGTGCTTTTTTCCGTCTTGTCCAGCGTCCATCTGCAATATTTTCACCGGCCAGGTGGATGACAGCATCAAATTTAAGTGAACTTCCCTCTGCATTTAACCTGTCGAAATTCCAGAAAGAAGTCGAATCACTATTCTTGTTTCGCTGAAGACTGAACATAGAGTGTCCTTCGTTAACAAAGTGTTCAACGAGTTTGCTGCCTATGAGTCCTGAGGCTCCAGTGATGAGGATGTTCACGGTTTTGATTCTCCAGGGGTTATTGACTTTTTACTATCCGCACGTGACAGTTTTTTTACCGTACGTCTCCCGTCAAGTAGATGACGAAATGCGAGATAAGGATGATAGAGCATCATTCGAGGACCTGAGTATCTCATGACCTCAATGATCTCACGGCGCATAGTGGGTTTATAGCAATGTACAGGACAGTTCCCACAGGTTGGTTTGTTTTCCTGGTATGTACAGTTCAGGAGCCTGTTAAGGGCGTAGCTTTGAAGTTCTTGGCAGTGAGTACAAAGATCTGTGGTGCGACCATGGTGTGAACGGCAATAAATATCAATCATGGCGATAACGGTAGATAATTCCCGTTTTATCCGCGGTTGGGTGTTTCTGGTCGTTGTCGTTGTTTGTTTGCTTAGATCAGTCATCGACCTGCATCGCTCTTTTAATCAGATAGTTATTCATAACAGACTTTTGGCAATAATCATTTCGGCCACTTCTTCCTGGCTTGGTTGATTACTGGGTATAACGATGTCCGCATATTTATTATAGAGTTCATGCCGTTCGTCAAAAAGATCCTGAAAACTTTGATCCGGCCGTTTTGCCAGACCTCTTGTGTCATAATTTTTAATTCTTGATTTCAGGGTGTCCAGGTCTGCATCGAGAAAAACGATACATCCGTTTCGCTTCAGGTGAATCATCGCCGGTTCGCTGTAGGCAGCGCTGCCGCCTGTTGCTATAATGTGATTTTCACACTTGATATCGAGCAGCACATCTTCTTCGATTTTTCTAAGAGCCATGTGTCCCTTGCTGTCCACAATATCCTGCAGGGAACATTTGGTCACCAGTTGAATAAGTATATCGGTATCCAGATAGGGACGAGTCATCATTTTTGCAAGGATAACGCCTACGGTACTCTTGCCGGAACCAGGCATGCCGATCAGGATTATGTTCGAATTTTGATCCATATTGTATCTCGTCGAGTAACAGATTTCATTTTAATGAAAGTAAAACAGAAATGGTGAATAGTGAATGCCAGCTCTGTAGGATTTAACCAGGAGGTGTTTTTAATTTTCATGGGCTGCAAGTTGTCCGGTAATCATTTGAACAAGAATTAACGATAAAAAACTGAGCAAGGCTCCACCAAAAAAAACCAATCGGTAATCTATTATCCAGAGCAGCCCGCCGAGTGCAGGTAAAAAAACAGCAGCAATGTGGTTAATGGTAAAGCCAACCGCCATACTCGGAGCAATATCTCTTGGATCTGCGATCTTTTGGAAAAAGGTACGTATTGCTATGGAAAAATTAAAGAATATATGATCTGCGACATAGAGAATTCCTGCCACTATTTTTGAGTCAACCAATCCATAGGCAACAAAAACAATGATGAGAAAGCCGTATTCGACGGAAAGAACACGCCGCTCACCATAACGCACAATGCATTTGCCGATAAATGGGCTGAGAAAAAAATTTATGACATTGTTAAGGAGAAAGAGTGCCGCAACCTCGGGTACCGTATAGGAAAATTTTTTGACGAGTAGAAAAACGGCAAAGGCTATAAAAATCTGTCTTCTGGCCCCTGCCATAAAGGTGAGTGCATAAAAAAGCCAGTACCTGCTTTTGAAGATCATCTGTTTGCGTTGAGGCACGAGGGTGGTATCCACAGGATTTCTGCTCAGTGCCCAGATTGAAGTACCCATAATGAGTACACCGAAAATGAAATAGAGGTGTTCATATTCAAGAAACGAAGCCAGAACAAATATTGCTATCCCTACAACTATATTACTTGCGGCGGCAATACTCCTGAGTCGTCCGAAGACCATAGGAGCTGTGGCTTTGTCAAAGTATTGCAGTGTAAGAGACTGATTCGTTGTTTCAAAATAATGAAATCCAAAACTCATTATCAGGGTCGTGAATATAAGTCCATAAAAGGTAGGGAAAACACCAGTAAGGGTTATTCCTGCGCCAAATACCAATACAGAGATTGCGGATAACCGGTGTTCTTTGATAACCAACAGAACATAGACCACGAGAAGAGAGAGAAATCCTGGAATTTCTCTTACAGACTGTATTATGCCGATATGAGAGCCATCCAGATTGACAATATGGACTGCAAAATTATCAAAAAGGGTACGCCAGACATGCAAGCCAGCTGTCGCACAGATGGTCAGTACCATGAGGTAAAGATACATTTTGTTGTTCTTGAAATGAATCATAGAAACAAATTACCCAAAGGATGGGGTTTAAAATCAGCCAAAAGCTAATTAAAAATTTGTAAACTTACAAGAGGTTGGTATAGAATCTTATAAGAATAGTCTGTAAAATCGAAAACAACGACATTAACCCGATGTATATTCCACAAAGAGAGGCTGTGTCATCTGAAAAGTGATTGCGGACTGCACGGTACAGTTGATTAAACAACGATTTCTGATAAGATTTAAATAAGATAGACTGTATATTCAGGTTTTATTGAAAGACAACAGGCGTCAATTACTGTTTTGACTCAAGGAGAGGTAGTGAGATGGGTAACTTTCTTGATAATATTTTTTCTTTTATAGATTCCACTAAACTTCCCCAACAGATTACCGAGGTTGATTCTATCGGTTTGTTCACCAATCCCTGGTTTTTTGTTCCTTTTATTGGGTTTGTCGGTTATTTGCTTTATAAGCAGAAATGGCGCGATATCATTTTTGTTATCATATTTATTCTTATCTGGTGGGTTAGTGGCACAGATTATATGCATTCACTTGTGGTTGGAGAAGAACTCCAGGTCAATAAGGTTCTTCCCGTGTTGTTCGGAGGTGCCGTCGTTCTCGGTATTGTAATATATCTGCTGTTTGGCAGATCTGACTGACTATGCCTCTTTGCCGATTTGTTTTGATTTGACGGGGTTTTGGTTTTTAAGATAAAGGTTTTTTACACTACAGTTATCAGCTATGCAGTTTAGAAACGGCGTTTTTATCATAACCGAAGAAAAAAACTGTCCCCTCTACAATGCAGGGGAAGAGATGGAGGTGGATGAGGGAGCCCTTAAACTTCCTGCGAGCAAACCGACTTGTCTTATTCTTGCTAAAGATGTGATTGAACTGGCGACAGAGGATGTTGTTTTTGAGTCATTGCATCAGGGAGCAAACACGAAAACAAAATTTGAATGTGGCGGCTGCACGGGTATTATCAGGTTTGAGTTCAAGAAGGAAAAGGGTTACGCAACGCTGCAAATGAAACTTCTTGTTGCGGCGGATAGAAAGGAAAAGATTAAAGAGGTCGCCAATTATGCAGGAACCCTTCGCGCTATTTCAATATTTAGCTCATTATCTGATGATGATTTGCTGGATCTTGCCACACTGCTTGAATTTGAGGATTTTGAATGGGGTTTCCCGATAGCCCAGAGAGGAGATCCAGGTTCAAAATTATACATAATGATCAGTGGCAGGGTTGAAGTTATAGATGATGATGGGGTTGTTCTCGCAGAAATGGGAACTGGCGATGTATTTGGCGAGATGAGTCTTCTGTCCGGAGAACGGGTCACCGCCACAATTCTGGCTTCGGAGCCGTGTGAGATAGCAACCATGAGCCAGAAAAACTTCCGTCACATTTTAAACAAATACCCGGCTCTTCAGGTATTCTTCTATAAGTTGCTGGTAAGCCGCATTACCTCTACCAATGTTCAGAGAGCTGAAGAACTTGCCTCAGGAATGGTCGGTCAGTTATCAGATATTTCAGTCGTTGAATTATGTCAGATGATCAATAGCAACCAGAAAACCGGTCATTTGAAATTGGAAACATCCTCCGAATCAAAGGGCCGCATTGTTTTCAATGAAGGAGAGATCATAAAAGCCTATATCGGCATGGCAGAGGGAAAAGAGGCTTTCTATGATATTCTTGAATTGACAGAGGGGCGTTTCAAGTTCATTCAGGGATTGTCGCGTTCAGAGAAAAAACTGCCGGTAGTTGGCGGTTTTATGGGGATGCTCATGGAAGGAATGAAGCGACATGACGACAGACGCCAGTGATGGTTTACCTTTAAACAATTTTTTTTCCCTATCTCTATTTGCTCTTGTTCAGGCCCCTTCAATGTTTAACCCGACAAGTCGGAAAACTTTTTAGAGTCACTGGATAAGTGCCTTGGTGGAGACTCTAAGTTTCTGATTTCAAACTTCTCTCATGATTT
>RCNC010002347.1_pt1 | contig 15368 bp, 11 predicted proteins | sample 2041301 | NCBI WGS metagenome assembly RCNC01 (sample SAMN09708231, study PRJNA481090) | Marine sediment metagenome, whole genome shotgun sequencing project. | biome: marine sediment; feature: ocean; material: sediment; isolation source: Sewage treatment plant 13A marine sediment (STP13A) ... | reverse complement strand
GGTGAAGGCGCCCGTGTCCGCAAGATACTCGAGAACAGCCTGCGCCAGAGAACTTCCTTCCTCCGGGTCGGTACCGATCATGATTTCGTCCAAAAGCGCAAGGCTCGTATCCTCGACGGAAGACAGGAAGTCCACAATCCTCTGGACATGGCCCGAAAATGTGGACCGGCTCTCCTCCAGGCTCTGGCTGTCGCCGATGTCCGAAAAGATGCGGTCGAAGAAGGGAAGGTTCGAGCCCTCGCCAACGGGCAGGGCAAATCCTGCCCGCACCATCAGGGAGAGCAGACCCACGGTCTTGAGAATGACCGTCTTGCCCCCTGCGTTGGGCCCCGTGATCAGCGAAGTACGGTGGGGTGGAGTGATCAGGATGTCGTTGGCAACCACGCTCCCCTTTGTCAGGAAGAGGAAGGGGTGCCGGGCCTGGTGGAGTCGAATGCCCTCGTCACGGCTCAGGGTCGGCACCTTCGCCTCGAGGGCATTGGAGAATTCCCCTCGGGCCTGGAAGAGGTCGAGCCGGGTCAGGAAGGTATGGCCTTTTTCTATTTCTGAGGCATCCTGTCGAAGGTGGTCGCAGATGCCCAGAAGAATCCTGTTAATTTCCCGCTGGGACTCGAGCTGTGCGAGCTTGTAAGTGTTGTTGAGTTCAACGACCTCCCGGGGCTCGATGAAGAGTGTGGCCCCGCTGTTCGAGCTGCCCAGCACGATCCCGTCCACGAACCCTCGCTGGTTCGTCTTGATGGGCAGCACGTAGCGGTCTTCCTTGATCGTGTAGAATTTGTCCTGCAGGAGACTTTCAAAGTCTCTCTCCGTGAGATAGGTGTGGAGTCTCTGATGGATCTCCTTGTGGACCTTCTTCGCCTTCTTCCGTAGCGTGGCGAGTTCCGGACTTGCCTCGTCGCGCACCTCTCCCTTCTCGTCCACGCAGCTTCGAATGTCATAGATGAGATGAGAGAAGGACGGGGCTGTTTCAGCGTACCGGTAGAGCAGGGGTGCCTGCTGGCGGCGAATGACCAGAAATTTTCGGAGGGCCTCTGTCGTCTCCATCCAGGAGGCAATGTCCAGAAGCTCCTCGGGTCCGAGGATCGCGCCCTTGTAGATGCGTGGCTGCAGGGGCCGTATGTCAGGCGGATCTCCCAGGGGAAACGAGTGCCCTGCCGCGAGCAGGGCCCGGGTCTCCTCGACTTCTTGCATGGTCTGGACGGCAGCGTCCCGGTTCGGCACCCAGAGGAGGTCTGCACAGCCCTCGCGTGCGGGAATCGTTCGGAGCCGCTTCTGGATCTGTTCAACGAGCCAGGGCCAGTCGAGCTGCCCGAGGGACTCCCCGTATGCGAAGGGCGTGTCAACAGGGATGGACGATTCTTTTTTGCTGTCAGAGTCCATAAACCCTATGTCTCTTTCGTGCTTATGCGTGAAGGTTCAGATGAAGAATGAAGGAGTAGACGGACTCTCCGGAATTTTCTTTACTTTTTTCGAAAAGATACTAAAATGATGCAATGCGAAACGCAACCAGGCCCTCGCGAGTCAAGGAGGCGCGAAACTCCAAGATTCTGTTTTGGGTGCTGATATGGGCATAACTATCGTACAGAAGAGCGATCTCAATCGCCCCAAAGACAACCCGAAGATTGCCATTGTGTTGGCAGGGGGGGCCGTCACCGGTGGGGCGTACAAAGTAGGCGGCCTCCATGCGCTGGACGGCTGCCTCGAAAACCGGAAGGTTACCGACTTCGATACCTTTGTCGGGTTGAGCGCCGGTTCGATCATTGCTTCCCTGCTGGCGAACGGTATCCGCCCCGCAGAGATGCTGGACAGCATCGAGGGAGGAGCCGATCAGCTGGACTTTATCAAATTCCTCGATTTCTACAATCCCAACCTGGAAGAGTTTATCAAAGGTCCCTTTCACTTCCTATGGGATTGCCTGAATTTCGTTCCGGACTTCCTGCTCGGGTCCCTTCTGTCCAACAGCCTGCTGAAGGAGGATTTCCGGAAGTCCGTCTTCGAACTGGTCCGACATCCTTCCTACGAGAACGGCAGGCGTTTGCTGGCGCGGTATGGTCGAGTCCTGGGGCTGACCCGGCAGTTCCCATCCCCCCTGAACTATCTACCCCGGGGCATCTTCAAGAACGATCGAATCGAGTCCGCCCTCCGAAGAAGCTTCGAAGCGAACCGCCTGCCCAACGACTTCACCGCCCTCCACCGCTGGACGGGAAAAGAACTTTATATTGTTGCCGGCAACCTGGATACGGCCGAAAGGGTGGTCTTCGGATACAACCAGAACAACAATCTCGCAATCTCCCAGGCGGTTCAGGCCTCAACGGCCCTGCCCGGGTTCTACCGGCCTGCCCGGATCCAGGGGGTGGACTACGTCGACGGTGGGGTCCGCAAGACGGCCAACATCGACGTGGCTGTAGAAAGCGGGGCGGACCTGATCATCTGCTACAACCCGTTTCGGCCGTTCAACAACAAGGTCATTGCGCGGTATTCGCAGGAGAAGAAGAAGCATGTGGTCGAAGGGAAGCACATCGCAGACCAGGGCGTCTTCTCGGTCCTGAACCAGGTCTTCAGGATCCTGCTGCACACGAGGCTCGATTATGGAATCGACCTCTACCGGAGAGACCCGCGCTTCCGGGGTGACATCATCCTGATCGAGCCCACGGAGTACGATTACAAGTTCTTCGATATGAATCCCCTTGCCCTGCGGGAAAGGCAGCGAGCTGCCAGGCGAGGGTATGACTCGGTGTCCGAATCGATCGAGAGGAAGTATCACCCCCTCCGGCGAATCCTGGATGCCTATGGAGTTGTCCTGAAGAGGCCGTCCGAAGACAGGGCCTTTGGGGCGAATGGGGCAGCCGGTCGGGAAGAGATCCTGCCCTTTCCCGTCGGGATGAACAGAGATTATCTCCAGGCTGCTTCCTGATCGGTATCAGGGCCAATGACAGCCCGTTTCAACCCGGAGCGATGCCGAGCAGGGACTCCGCAATCTGAATCGCGTTGAGGGCCGCCCCTTTTCGGAGTTGATCCCCGACGATCCACAGGCACAGCCCGTTCTGCGCACCTTCGTCCTTGCGAATCCTGCCCACGAGACAGTCGTCTTTGCCGGCCACCTGGACCGGCGTCGGGTACTTCGATTTCTCCGGCTGGTCGCAAAGTTGCACCCCCTTGGCCTTGCGGATCAACGAGCGAGCCTTGGCGACAGAGAGGGGCTTCTCGGTCTCGATGTGCACGGACACGGAGTGTGAACGAAAGACGGGCACCCGGACGGTGGTGGCCGAAACCTGAAGATCCGGCTGCTCCAGGATCTTCCTGGATTCGAGCAGGCATTTCATTTCTTCCTTGGTGTAGCCCCCCTCCAGGAATTTGTCGATATGGGGAATCAGGTTGAACGCGATCGGGTGCGGAAACTTTTCGGGTCGCAAGACGACCTTGTCCTCTGTGCCCATCGTCGCGTTCTTGATTTCCTGTAGGGCCCATTCGAGGGTCTGTCTCCGGAGTTCCTCAATGGCCCAGGCTCCGGCCCCGGACACCGCCTGGTAGCTCGAGAGGATGACCCTGCGGATTCCATAGGCCCGAAGGGGGTAGAGCCCCATGAGGGTGACGATGGTCGTACAGTTCGGGTTGGCGATGATGCCTTTGTGTTTCCGGATCTCTGCCGCGTTGATTTCCGGGACCACAAGGGGCACCTTGGCCTCCATCCGGAATGCGGAGCTATTGTCGATGACGACGGCGCCCGCCTTCACCGCGGCCGGTGCGAACTGCTTGCTCCTGTCGGCGCCGGCTGAAAAGAGGGCGATGTCGATTCCTCGAAAGGAGTTTCGTTTCAGTTCCTGCACCTCCACCGATTCGCCGCGAAAGGGAAAGGATTTCCCGACGGAGCGTTTCGACGCCAGCAATCGGAGGGACTTCACCGGGAATTTTCTTTCCTGGAGGATGGAGAGCATTTCTTGCCCAACAGCGCCCGTGGCGCCGACGACAGCTACGTGATATCCGGCCATCGTTTACGTCCTTTCGCGTGCGTCTGGAAGTGGGTGGTCGCAGGGGAACTCCCCAGCGTAAAAACACTAACTTCCTACCCTAGCCTCAAAGGATTTGCACTGTCAACAAGAAAGGGCGAAAGGACTTGAGGGGTCAGGGATCAGGGGCCGGGGGTCAGGCTCCACGCCGCCCCCTTGGCCGTTCTTTTTTCTCCGCCCGAGGACGCGTCTTCGCTGAGGCCCGTCACCTCCGCACACGATCGTTCCGAAGCACCCCGTCTTGGGAGTGTCGTAAGGACGTTACAATGCTTGAGCTCGGTCGTTCGCTGCTGTCCAAGGGTCCGGCTCGATTTGTGCAGGGTGACTGGTGGAGGCTTCCCGAGTCCCCTCGGGCGTTCCCAGGCACTCGCCTCCGGCGCCCTGCGGCTCGTCGCGGGGGACGAGGGACTACGTTGCCGGAACATGGAAGCCAAGGAAATCGAGACGGAACCTTGGACAGCAGCGGGGCGCGCACCGAGTTCTGCAGGGGGAATGTTTTGATGTCTGCCTGCCGGGCGGCTAGCGGATCTTCAAGGATGCCAGGGCCACCAGCGCAAGAACGCCCGAGACAATCCAGAATCGCACCGTGATCTTGGTCTCTGCGAGCCCTTGGTACTGGAAAGAGTGGTGCAGGGGTGCCCGGTAGAGGAATCGGCGGCCCGTTCGCTGGATCCCGATCCAGTCCTGAAGCACGACGGAGAGAATCTCCGCGAGGAAAATGCCGCCCACGATGAGGAAGAGGATTTCCTGTTTCAGGAGAACAACCATCGTCCCGAGAACGCCGCCCAGGTACATCGATCCGGTGTCTCCCATGAAGATTTCCGCAGGGTAGCTGTTGTACCAGAGAAACCCCACGCAGGCGCCGAGCAGGGCGGCGCACAGGATGGTCACCTCTCCGCATCCGGGCAGGTAATCGAACATCAGGTACTGGCTGAGTTTCGTGTTTCCCAGGCAGTAAGCAAAGATTCCGTATACGCCGATGGCGTATGCAGAGGGCACGATGGCGAGGCCGTCCATCCCGTCCGCGAAGTTGATCGCGTTGGCCGCGTACACGACGAACAGGACGATCACGAAGGTGTATCCCCAGGCGAGATCCACCACGGGATACTTGTAGAAAGGAAAGTAGAGCTTCGAAACGATGGTGGCCGGTACAGGGGACGTGGACGGATGGAGGAAGAGCAGGCTGAAGAGCAGGCCGAAGGAGATCTGCCCCAGGTACTTCATGCCTCGGGACAGCCCCTTGTTGCTGTCCTGGTATTTGATCTTCTGGCTGTCGTCCCAGAACCCCAGCGTGAAGAACCAGGCAGAAGCGAAGAGCAGGAAGAGGATGAAGCGATTCGTCAGGTCGCACCACAGGAGCGTGGACAGCATGGTTGCCGAGAAGAGGATGACGCCCCCCATGGTCGGCGTACCCCCCTTCTTGTGTTCCTGCGCCTCTTCCATCTCCGCCCGCTGGGTGTCCCGCATTCCCATTCTGTACAAGGCCCGGATCAACGGCCGGCCCGCGAAGAGCGTGAAGGCGAAAGAGGTGATTATGGCGAAGATGGCGCGGCTGCTTATGTAGTTGAAGAGCCTTATGAACGAGAAAGGCCCCTCGGGGTCGTAGAACCAACCGTAAAGTGCATGGAACATGTCAATAGGCCCCTTTTTCCGTGTTCGACCGGTGGTCGCATTCCATCTTCTCGGACCGCAGACGTTGGAAGTCATCCCAGGTCTGTTTGAGCGGAAAGCGGGGGAAGAAGTCGAGGCCCTTCATCGGGATCTTGTGCATCCATTCCTCCGCCTCCGGCGGCAGGCGGACAACATCGGCCTGCATGAGTCTCATCAGGCAACGGACGGTTGCCTGCTGTACCTTCCAATTCTTGTGGGCGAGCAAGGGGACGAGATCGGTGAGGATGGTCGGGTCTTTCGTGATCTTTCCAAGGGCCCTCAACGAGGAGACCACGACCTCGAACCAGCGGTCCTCGAGGTTGCGTCTCAACAGGCGCACCAGTTCCGCGTCCTCGCCGATGGAAGAGGAGAGGCGGTCGACCCCACGAGCCGCCCAGGACCTCACTTCGTAATACGGGTCGCTCAAGGCCAGGAGGAGCGCCTGCCGGACCTCCGGACCGTACGCCCCAATCCGCCAGATGGCCTGCAACGCGTTACGTCGTATGAACCCGACCTGTTCGAAGTCCCCCCCCAGGAGCCTCCGATGCCAGGCGACCGGGGTCCGGTCCGTGATGGAGTGCAACAACGTGGGCAGTCGTTCCCCGTGGGCGATGAGTCCGACGAGCTTGACGCCCGTGTTCCTGTCGTGCCACCGGGCCGAGCCGAGCAGCTGATCGGTTTTGTACTTGAGGTACGCCTTTTCGCTCTCCGACAGATCCTGTTTGCGTTGCCATTTGCCCTCGACGCGTGCCAGGAGTGCGTCGGTTCCGAGCCACTCGATCCCTGTCCGGCCCCCCCCAGGAGCCGCCGCCCCGTCCGATCCCGAAGGGCCCGTCATCGGGACCTTTGGAGGGGCTCCCTGCTTTCCTTCCCGCAGATCCCGGAGCCGATCGTAGAACGGGTCTTTTCCGGAGGGAAGTGCCGCCTTCACGGCAACCCTCATCTCGTCGTGCCCTGCCGGCGGATAGAGGATCGAGGTAACCGCGTCCGCCAAAGCATCCGAATCGACCGATTCCGATGCTTCTCCCTCCGGAGGTACGGGTCTCGTTTCGAAGAGAAGGCGGGCTTGTCCCTGCCTTGCGAGAAAATAGGCGTTCTTTACCTGATGATCCCCTGGGAGGTTCGACTTCGGTATGAGAACGGCCGGAATTCCGTAGGAGGCAATCTCCCAGACAGCGCCCGCGCCCGACCTGCAGACCACCAGATCCGCGACTTCATAGTAGCGTTCGATGTGATGAAGGTACGGTTCCTGGTGATACCGTTCTCCCACGTCCTCCTTTTCCACCGGCAGACCCGGCAGGATCTCACCGAATTCCACTCCCGGATCGTATGCACCCTGGGGGCGCCCGGTTGCATGAAAAATGTGGAGGTCCTGGCGTGCGAGGAGCCTGGGAAGGGCCTCGAAGACGGCCCGGTTGATCGCTCGGGCCCCGGAGCTTCCTCCGAACACGAGCAGGACCTTTCCCGCCGGGGGAACCCCCATGCACTCTCGTTTCTCTTCACTGCCGTCCCCCCTCCGCTCAGAGGATGACTCCAGATCCTTTCGAAGGGGATAGCCTGTCCAGAACGCCTTCTTCTTCGAGAGAAACCGCAGGGTTTCCGGAAAGCTCGTGCCCGTGAAATCGACCCACCCCGAGGCCCACCGGTTGAACCTGCCTGGGATGATGTTTGCCTCATGGAGGCTCAGCAGCCCCTTCCAGAGCCCCAGGGACCTCATGAGGATGGCCGCCAGGAGAACAGGTGCACTGGCGTATCCCCCGGTGCCGATGATCACATGGGGCCTGAATCGTAGAATTAGGCTGACTGCCTGCAGGAGGGACTTGCCGAGCAGCAGGATCGTCTGAAACCAGACGAAGGGCCCGGCCTTGGGCGGAATCCCCTTCACGGCAAGGGTGCGGAGCTTGTGTCCTTGAGCGGGTACGATTCTCTCTTCGGCTCCGTTTCGTGCTCCCACGAACAGAAACTGCGCATCCGGCTCATGCCGTTGGATTCCCTCCGCCAGGGCAAGCCCCGGGTATACGTGCCCGGCGGTCCCTCCACCTGTGATCAGATACCGCAGATTTGCTGTTTCAGAGGTCTTCCGCATTCTTCCGCCAGGAATCAAGGATTTGAAAAAGATGTTTTAGCATACCGGGTGAGGCAATATGATATGAATCCCTTTCCCCGAATGCAAGGGCAGGCCCTCGAGGCGGGTACGGCCAGGGCGATCGATTGTATAATCGCTTTAGCGTTCTACGGAGGACAAGGGTCTCCGCTCCCGATCGTGAAGGCCCGAGCTTTTCCTGCGTGGGGCCGACTTGATTTTTTTATTGACATTTCTGACCGGAGATCCTATGCTTGCCCCAAACATAAAAAAGCAATTTATCTATTAGCCCTTCCGTTGGTCTGCCTTGCGACAGGAACCCGAAGAGGGTCTTCCGCATCGGTGGGAAGAAGAACAGCGTCGGGGCGGGAAAGGCTTGTCTACGCTCAAGGGGGGATGGGGTGCACAGGGGGATGTCTCCCTTTGTTTTCAGGGTTCTCGAAAACAGCTTTGTAGAGACGATCCAACCGGATGGATTCGTAAGAAAGAAGGCGCGCAAGGGAGTAGACATCATGACGATTACGGAAGTGAGAGTGTTCCCTGTGAGCGAGGAGCGTTTGAAGGGCTACGCGACCATAATCTTCGATGACTGTTTTATCGTTCGAGACTTGAAGATCATTCACGGCAATACCGGGCTGTTCGTGGCCATGCCGAGCAAGAAGCGAAAAGACGGCACCTTTAAGGATACGGCACATCCCCTCAACAATTCTACCCGCAAGATGATCGAAGAAAGAGTGCTCGACGAATACCGCAAGGAACTGGATCGGTTGCGCGATTCGCCGACCGGCACCGAGATCTAGCCTGTAACGCGGCTTCCTCCTTTTGCATTTTCCAACCTAGAGACTATAATAATCTCAAAAGAAAAGCCCATCGATGCTTGATTGGGGTGTCGACAAGCGGTAAGTCACAGGACTTTGGCTCCTGCATTCGGAGGTTCGAATCCTCCCACCCCAGCCATCCTGCCCCTCGGGGAAGCCGCGAACCTCTCTTCGGGGCCCCTCGTTCGCGAACGGGGCCGGAGGCGCAAAGGCTTTACTTTTCCTCACCTCTCTGGTAAGCTGACAATTTCTCGATTCCCGCCAATCTACGTCCAAGTATACGAGATCGAAAACACATGAAGAAACTGCGTATTTTCTCCGGAAACTCGAACCGGAGCCTGTTCCAGGAAATCTGTGACGAACTCGGCATCAAGCCCGGCAGCGCGGAGGTGAAACAATTCAGTGACGGAGAGACCTCCGTTGCGATCGAAGAAAACGTTCGCGGGCTGGATGTTTTCGTCCTCCAGTCGATCTGCCGGCCGAGCGACACCAATCTGATGGAACTGCTGATCATGATCGATGCCCTGAAGCGCGCGTCCGCCAAGACGATCGCGGCGGTCGTGCCGTATTACGGGTATGCGCGCCAGGACCGGAAAGCAGCGCCTCGGGCCCCGATTTCGGCGAAGTTGATTGCGGATCTGCTCACGATTGCCGGGGCCACACGCATTCTTTGCCTGGACCTTCATGCAGGACAGATCCAGGGCTTCTTCGACATCCCGGTGGACAACCTTTTTGCCACGCCCGTCCTGCTTCCCTATATTCGTGACCATCTCTCGGACAATGTCGTCCTCGTAGCCCCGGATGCGGGAGGGGTGGAGCGGACCCTCGCCTTTGCCAAGCGACTCGACCGGCCGATGGCGATCATCGACAAACGGCGAGATGCGCCGAATGTCTCCCGAAGCATGAACATCCTCGGCGAGGTGGAAGGCTGCCGGGCCGTGGTGGTGGATGACATCGTCGATACGGCCGGGACGCTGGTACAGGGCGCGGAGGCACTGCACAAGGCGGGTGCGAAAGAGGTGTATGCTTGCTGTACGCACGCGGTTCTCTCCGGGCCGGCCTTGGAGCGCCTTCAGAGCTCCCATCTGACGGAATTGATCGTGACGAATTCGATTCCCCTGAGTGAAGAGGCGCGGGGGTGCGGGAAGATCAGAAGCTTTTCGATCGCCAGACTGCTCGCCGAGGGGATCAAGCGAACCTACTTCAGCGAGTCGGTAAGCGGCCTTTTCATCTAAACATGTCCGGGCCTTGAGAATGCCCTCTGCCAAACCCAGGAAAGGAGTTCCCTGGAATGCAAAAGCAGGATTTGGAAGTCAGAAGAAGATCGGAAACCGGGAAGGGCACGGCCCGTAAGTTGCGTGCCAAAGGTTACGTCCCGGCGGTCTGCTATCGAAAAGGTCTTGATCCCATTCTCCTGAGCCTGGAGAAGAGGCAACTGGAAAAGATTCTGCAGGCGGCAGCCGGCCAGAACGTTCTCATCCAGCTCAAGATCAAGGACGAGGAAGCCACGGGGATTAAGGAAACCGTCATCATCAAGGAAATCCAGAAAGACCATCTCAGCCGAATGCTTCATGCGGATCTCATGGGGGTCTTGATGGATCAGCTCATCACGGTCGAGGTGGCCGTGAGGTTGGTCGGCGAGCCCACAGAGGCACTCCAGGAAGGGGCGATGGTTCAGCAATTGAGACGAGTGGTTGAATTGGAGTGCTTGCCGGGCGACATCCCGGAACACGTGGACGCGGAAATCGCACACTTGAACATGGGTGAATCCTTCCATGTGGGGGAGCTGAAGGTTCCCGAAGGGAGTCGTATTCTCACCGATGCGAAGGAGGCGGTCGTCGTTATCTCGGCTCCCGTGGAGGAGGAAGAGGAAGTGAAGCCGGAAGAGGCGGAACCGGGCGAGGAAGAGGCGGAAGGGGAAGAGGGGAAGGAAAAGGATAAAGAGCAGAAAGAAGAGAGCTGAGTCGATTGTGGTTGATTGCTGGACTCGGGAATCCGGGACGCCGCTATTCGAGGACCCGCCACAACATCGGATTTCTGGTATTGGATCTTTTCGCGTCCAGACAGAAGTGCCCGTGGGAAGAACAAAAGCGATTTGCGACGATCGGATCACACGCCCTGGACGAACCCAAGATCCTTCTCGTCAAGCCGCAGACCTACATGAATCGAAGCGGAGAGGTGGTAGGCAGAATACTCGACGAGTCGGGTGTGCCGACCGAGTCAGTCATCGTCGTGCACGACGACATGGACCTTCCTTTCGAGACGATGAAGATCAAGAAGGGGGGCGGGGCGGGTGGACACAGAGGAATCGAATCCATCCTGTGGGAACTCGGTTCCGGCCGTTTCTTACGCGTCAAGATGGGGATTGGCCGACCGGAGGCTGGTGAACAACCTGAGGATTACGTATTGGGGGCTTTCCCCAATGAGCAGGTAGAAAGGCTTCCACAGTTTCTAATGCGGGGAGCCGAGGCCCTGGAGTGTATCCTGGAGCAAGGCATCGATCGGGCCATGAACCTTTTCAATACCCGGATTCGGGGAGAAGGGGAAGAGGCGGAGCAGGGAACAACGGTTGAGGAATAGGCTTTCCAGCGTGGAAGCGAACGTGGGCTAGACGGGAAACCACCGAGCAAAGGAGGAGAGTTGCATGGAAGCGTTTGCGGAGTTCTGTCGGACTTGGGGAATGTACCGGATCGGGTTGATGGCCGTGTTGGTCGTGGCGGCTGTCGGCCTCGTGTTCGCGCGTAAGCTTTACGGCGACATCGAGGCGAAGGATCCGGGCAACGACAAGATGCGCGAGATCGCCGAGATGATCCACGAAGGCGCGATGGCCTTCTTGAAGACGGAGTACACGTATCTGTGCGTGTTCATCGGGGTGGTGTTCCTGCTGCTGGCGTGGAAGATCTCGGTGGTGACGGCGTTATGCTTCCTGCTGGGTGCGGGCTGTTCGATGACCGCCGGCTTTGTGGGCATGCAGGCGGCTACGAAGGCGAACGTCCGGACTTCCTGGATGGCGAATCAGGAAGGGCAGGGCGCCGCGTTGGAAGTGGCCTTCAACGGTGGGGCCGTCATGGGATTGACGGTGGCCAGCCTGGGGATGCTGGGGGTTACGATCCTGTATCTGTGTTCCCGGTGGTTCGGGTTCTTCGAGACCCAGGATATCAACGGTTTTGCCATGGGCGCGAGTTCGATCGCTCTGTTCGCCCGTGTGGGTGGCGGGATCTTCACGAAGGCCGCGGATGTGGGCGCGGACCTGGTGGGCAAGATAGAGGCCGGAATCCCGGAGGACGATCCTCGGAACCCGGGCGTGATCGCGGACAACGTGGGGGACTGCGTTGGGGACACGGCCGGCATGGGTGCGGATATCTTTGAGTCCTATGTGGGCTCGATCATCGCCACGATCGCCATCGGGGCGACGTGGGCGGCGACGGCCGGGGACAATGCGTTCTATTTCATGAGCCTGCCGATCTTCATGGTGGCCATCGGCCTGGTCTGCTCCTTCGTTGGGGTCAAGAGCATCGACTGGCTGAAGCAGTACAGCCCGGCAGCGGCGTTGCGGTACTCGATGTTCATCGCAGCGGGCCTTTTCATCGTGGGCTCCGGAATCTGGATCTGGCTCTTCGGCGTGAACGGTATGATGCGCGAAGGGGCCGCAGCAGCCGCAGCGGCTGCGCAGGGGGACGGAACAGGGGCCGCCATGGTAGAGCTGGCGGGGCGAGCCAATATATGGCTGGCGGTGACGATTGGCTGTATCGTGGGGCTCGTGATCGGTCTGGTGACCGAGTATTACACGGCCGGGAAACCTGTACGTGATATCGCCAAGAGCGCGGAGACCGGAGCCGCGACCGTGATCATCCAGGGCCTGGCGGTCGGGATGGAGAGTGTGGTTGCGCCGGTGATCTTCATCTGCGTGGGCATCTATTTCGCGAACCACTACGCAGGCCTTTACGGGATCGGTATAGCGGCCGTCGGGATGCATGAGCGTGGACTCCTACGGGCCGATCGCGGACAACGCGGGCGGCATTTCGGAGATGGCCGAGCTTGGGCCTGAGACCCGGGAGATCACGGACAGCCTGGATGCGCTGGGGAACACGACGGCGGCGATCGGCAAGGGCTTTGCGATCGGCAGCGCCGCGTTGACGGCGTTGGCGCTCTTTTCGGCGTACACGCAGGCCGTGGATGTTGACATCCCCTCGACGGACATCAAGGAATGGCTGGTGGTGAACATCACGCAGCCGAAGGCGGTGATCGGGCTGTTGATCGGCGCCATGATCCCGTTCCTGATTGCCAGCCGGACCATGTTGGCGGTGGGTGCGGCGGCCTTTGACATGGTCACCGAGATTCGGCGGCAGTTCAAGGAGATTCCGGGGCTGCTGGAGGGGACCGGCAAGCCGGATTCTGCCCGGTGCGTGGACATTGCGACCAAGGGAGCGCTCCGACGGATGATAGTCCCCGGGCTGATCGCAGTCATCACACCGCCGATCATCGGTTTCTGGATGGGGCCGGTGGCGCTGGCCGGTGCCCTGGCCGGGGCGACCGCATCAGGGGTTCTGTTGGCGCTGATGATGTCCAACGGTGGCGGTGCCTGGGACAACGCGAAGAAGTACATCGAGGCAGGCAATATGGGCGGCAAGGGGAGCGACAACCATAAGGCGGCCGTGATCGGGGACACCGTAGGCGATCCTTTCAAGGACACCTCCGGACCGTCGATGAACATCCTGATCAAGCTGATGTCGGTTGTGTCTCTGGTGATCGCACCCCTGCTGTAAGTAGTGGAAGGAACGTGAGAGAGTGACGCTCGCCAGGGGTCGGAAAAGACCCCTGGCGAGTTTTTTTGTGAGATCCATGTTCCGGCCCAGATTTGCTTGGGCTCCGGCTCTCCCTCCCCCTACAAAGTCGCCCGGCACAAATCTGGTCCGGAACATGGGATCTCACCCGATGCCCAGCCACCCGCCACGCTATTGAGGGTTCGATGGGTTTCACCTGCGGAATAGTCGGACTGCCGAATGTGGGCAAGTCGACGGTATTCAACGCGCTCGCAGGAGGATGCGCCGAGGCCTCGAACTATCCTTTTTGCACGGTGGAGCCGAACCGGGGCCGGGTGGCCGTCCCAGACAAGCGGTTGGTGATACTGGGAGAGAGGCTCAAGCCCGAGAAGCTCACGCCGACCACGCTCGAGTTCCTGGACGTCGCGGGCCTGGTGGAGGGAGCGAGCCAGGGGGAGGGCCTCGGCAACGCCTTTCTGGGCCACCTGCGGGCGGTGGATGCGGTCGTCCACGTGGTGCGGTTGTTCGAAGACCCCGAGATCGTCCATGTGACAGGCCGGCCGGACCCGGTCCGGGACATTCAAATCGTGCAGACCGAGCTTATTCTTGCCGACATCGAGGTGGCTGAAAGGCGCAAGGAGAAGGCGGAGAGGCTGGCCAGGGTGGGCCAGAAAGAGGCCCGGCAGGAGTTGGAGGCGTTGGAACGGGTCCTGGGATGGTTGAATCAGGGAAGCCCTTTGAGACGTGTGGCCGGCGAGCTAGAAGGGTTTGAGGGGCGAACCAAGGAGTGGGGCTTCCTGACGGACCGACCTGTCCTGTACGTCCTCAACCTCGGGGAAGAGCAGATTCCCGGGCAGGCGGAACTCCTGGCGGAGGTGCAGGAAAAGGTTCAAGACGTGGACTGCGTGTTTCTCCCCCTGGGCGCTGCGGTGGAGAAGGAAGTCATGGACCTGGACCCGGCTGAACGGGAGCGTTTTCGGGAAGAAATGGAGTGGGGCCCTTCCGGGCTCGAGCGCCTGGTCGAGGAAGGCTACCGGCTCCTGGACCTGATCACGTTCTACACGGTCGTGGGAACAGAGGTCCGCGCGTGGACGCTCCAGCGAGGGGAGACCGTGGTGCAGGCCGCGGGCAAGATCCATTCCGATATGCAGCGAGGGTTCATCAAAGCGGAGATCACGTACTTCGAGGATTTTCGTCGGGCCGAGTCCGAAGAGGAGGTTCGCCGGCAGGGTCTCACGCATGTGGAAGGTAGAGACTATTCGGTCCAGGACGGGGACATCGTCCGAATACGGTTTCAGACATGAAGAGTTCCTGGCAGGAGAGGTTGTAAATCCGGCGCAAGGCTGGTAAATTCCATAGGTTAGGCAACGGCAAGTTTCTGGTGGGTAACCTGAACCCCCTTGCTCCCACCCGGGGCCGTCTGCGGACAGCCTCCGTACAGTGCGGGGCCATTTGACCAGAAGGAGGGAAAATGAGGAATCGGAGATACGAAACGGTCTTCATCCTTCCATCCGATTCGGATGAAGGAAAGAAGAGGGACATCCTCGACCGGTTGGACGGTGTCGTGGAGACAGGCGGAGGGATCCGCATCAAGAGGGAGGACTGGGGCGTCCGCAGGCTGGCCTACCCGGTGAAGAAGCAGCCGAAAGGCCATTATTTTCTGCTCGACTTCGTGGGAACGGCCCAGATTGTTGCCGAGTTGGAAAGGCACATGAGGATGCTCGAGGACGTCCATCGCTTCCTCACAGTGAAGACGGATGATCGCGTAGACCTGGAAGCTGCCCAGAAAGAGCAGGCAGAAGAAAAGGACAAGGAAGCGGCGAAACAGGTTGCCGCGAAAGAGGCTGCCGAAAAGGAGGCTGCTTCAAAGGAGGCTGCTGCGAAGGAGGCCGCGGAGAGGGAGGCTGCCTCAGCGCAAGCGGCGTCGGAGGCAGAGGAAGCCGCCCTGTCCGAGGCGTCTGCGGTGGAAGAGGCGGAGACGGAGGAGGCGTCCGACCCGGAGACGGAAGAGACGTCCGACCCGGAGACGGAAGAGACGTCCGACCCG
>RCNC010001587.1_pt1 | contig 15369 bp, 12 predicted proteins | sample 2041301 | NCBI WGS metagenome assembly RCNC01 (sample SAMN09708231, study PRJNA481090) | Marine sediment metagenome, whole genome shotgun sequencing project. | biome: marine sediment; feature: ocean; material: sediment; isolation source: Sewage treatment plant 13A marine sediment (STP13A) ... | reverse complement strand
GGCCTCGACTTCAAACTCAATCTGACTCACGTCATAGACGGCTACCCCGGCGTGGAGCACGGTTATGAACTCGTCCCGCACGATTCCAGTGCGCGCGTCTACAACATCCGTATGCGTGTCCATAGCAACTGGCATGCAATCAAAGGGCAAACGCTGCAGTGTTGGGGGACTTCGTTGGACCCCGGCCGCGGGCTTATCCCCGTGATGCGCCTATTGACCGAAAGCGGTACCGTCGGAGATACAAGGCCGGCGCTGCTGATCTCGCTAACCAGGTTGTCGAAATAGCCGACAGTGGCGCCTCTCAATTTCGTACCCTGTACAGCGACGATTTGCCGCTTTGGGATAAAGCAAAACGGGTTGCTACTTCAATTTATGGTGCGGACGACATCATTGCCGACAAAAAAGTGCGTGATCAGTTTACGCAGTTTCAGGAAGCGGGCTACGGGCACTACCCGGTTTGCATGGCGAAGACGCAATACAGCTTCTCGACTGATCCGAACCTGCTTGGCGCGCCGGAAGGGCACGTTGTGCCAATTCGCGAAGTTCGACTGGCAGCTGGTGCTGAGTTCATTGTAGTTGTGTGTGGTGCAATCATGACCATGCCTGGACTGCCGCGGGTACCAGCAGCTGACGCTATTCGCGTGAATAGCGACGGCCAGATAGAAGGTCTGTTCTAGGCTCTGGCGCTGCGGCGCTGGTTTATCGCGATTTCTCTTCAAGCATATGGCTGTCCGCAGCGGTGAGGTCGCAGCCATAGACCGACTTCAGTTGGCCAATGACATCCTGAGTGGCCTGCTGGAAGGGCGCTTTCCCCTCGAAAGCGTGCAGAACAATCCCTTCCAGCAAGTCGCCCAATGAAAGGTCGGTATATTCGGCCAACGCCTTCAATACCTTCAGAAGGGATGTCTCAATGCGCACGCCGGTTTGTGTGCGTGTGACGACTTTCTTATTCATCTTGGTTTGCTCCGTTGGTTATTAGGTACAATGTTACCAATATAACATGCATATTGTCCAATCGAACGAGTACCATTGACCGCGGCTTATCGCTGACAGGGCTGTTAGGTGCCAACCAAAGAAGAACTCGAAAAGGGCTTCACGCTTGGCGACTGGGAGGTGTTTCCCGGGCGCCGCGAATTGCATCGTGGCGATGCCATAGTTCGGCCTGAGCCCAAACAACTCAAAGTACTTTTATCCTTGGCTATGCGCGACGGCGAAGTTGTGACTCGCGACCAGCTCGTCGATGAGTGTTGGGACGGCAGACCGACTGCAGATGAGCCTATCAACCGCAGTATTTCTCAGCTGCGCAAGCATCTTGGCGATGACAAGCCCTATCGATACATCGATGTAATAGTGAAGGCCGGATATTGTCTTAAGCAGCCCGTCATTCTTAACGAGCCGCACGAAAAGCTTGTTGCACCAGTGGTCATTGAGACGCGCAAGGCGTCCCGTATTTGGGCTGCGGTTGCGGCGTTGGCGATTGTGGCATTGATCGTTTGGATGATCGTTGTTGGGCCCAGGCAGTCTGTTACGTCGATTGCGGTGCTACCGTTTGAAAATCTTTCCGGCGATCCGGGTAATGCTTATGTAGCGAGGGGATTCAAAGAAGAGCTGGTAAGTACGCTGCAAAACGTGCCCGAGCTCGCCATTAAAAACGCTCAGGTAATGCTTGCGGGAAAGCCGAATTCGGAAATGGGCCGAGAGCTCGGTGTTGATAACGTATTGGTAGGCGCATTACGCATGCAGGGTGAGGAGCTAAAGTTTAGCTACCAACTCGTGAGCGTCAATGACGGGGTCAATGTGGACTCAGGTCAGGTTGCGGGTCCGCGGAGCAAGTTGTTCGACTTACAGGAAGAGCTGGCGAGACTAGTATGGATTCACTTTGAAGGCGACTCCGCGCAACAATTACTTTCACCAAGTCGTTCCGAAAATTCTGACGCATTCGATGGTTATATTCACGGTCAGTATCTTCTGGAACGTCGTGGACGCGTTGGGAACCTGGAAAAGGCCATTGCTCTGTTCGAAAAATCCATCGAACTCGATCCGGGCTACGGTCCTGCTTATCTGGCGTTGGCAGAAATTTATGTGCTCCTACCCGACTATCGAGGTGCAGCTCTTGTTGAGTCGCACGACAAAGCGATCCAAATCGTTAGCAAAGGCATCGTAGCCGACCCGGCAATTGAAGAGGCTGCTGCTGCAGTGTTCGGTTTCGTTTATCACAAACAGAAAAAATGGATTGAGGCGGAACGGGCATTCAAAATCGCCACTAGCGCGTCAGTCTTTGAAGCAAACGCTTTTAACTGGTACTCGCTAATGCTCGGCAGCGTGGGTCGTATCGATGATGCATTGCAACAAGCACTAGCAGCTCTGGAAATAGACGGCAGTTCGGCGGTCATCAATGGGCGTGTCGCCATTATGTATACGTGGACAGGGGAGAATGAGAAAGCCGGCTTCTATTTTGAGCGTGTCAGAGAGCTCGGCGGCAGCACCGCGTCCATCTTCTATGCGAACGCGCTGTATCTGCTCAGGCTCGGTGATATTGCAGGCGCACGTAAACTCGCCAGTGCGGGGGCTGCGGTCGGCGGCGGTGCAGACGATTGGGTTGGCCCAGTGTTCGACGCATTCCAGGATCCGTCGCGCGCAGATGCAGCTCTTGCCGCACTGGATCAGGCAGCGGCTAAAGACGAACTGGGACTACAGGTAGAAGTGACTGTACGCATTATCCTCGGTGATGTTGACGGGGCACTGCGAGTTGCTCGTTATCTTGTGGAGCCCGGCCAGGCTTTCGAAACTGAGTTGCTGTTCCTGCCTGAATTCATGCCGCTACGCGAACGACCGGAGTTCCTGGAGTTGATGCAAATGCTCGGTGTTACGGACTACTGGGATCAAACTGGATGTGCCTGGGAAAACCTCACCGTCCAATGTAACTAGCTATCTTCGATTCGACTACGATTCTGCTTTAGCTGGCCACGTTTGCGCTTGTTGTCGATGCGTTTTTTCTTCGCCTTCCTGGATATCGCTTTTTTCCTGCGTGGCTTCGCGACCACCAACGCAGATGCCAGGAGTGTTGCCAATCGTTCCGTGGCATCGCGAAGATTCCTCTCTTGTGTCCGGAACGACTGCGCCTTTATGACGACGACACCTTCAGCAGTAATACGGCGATCGCCGAGCGCCAATAGCCGTTCTTTTACGGGGTCGGGGAGTACGCTGGAGTTCGCAATATCGAAACGCAGGTGGATGGCGGATGCGACCTTATTGACGTTCTGGCCACCGGCACCTTGGGCGCGAATTGCGGATATATCGATGTCACTGAGGGGAATCGATATCTCGCTGGAAATTGGCAGGAATTCGGAAGGCATAGGCAAAGATTATACGGTCACTCGGGGGCATATATGTGAGAATGCGCCGAATGCAAATTCGCAACCTCGTCCTGCTTGTTTTTAGCCAGATGATTTCGGCAACCGGTTCCATCGTGTTCGTCACCTTGGGCGGGCTGATCGGTACATCACTGATCGGTAATCAGGCGTGGGCAACGCTGCCATTAACTATGATCGTTCTCGCGAGCGCTTTGACAACAATGCCGGCCGCAATGTTGATGAAGAAAATTGGTCGTCGCGCGGGATTCGCGCTGGCGTCGTGTTCGGCGGTCATTGCTGTATTGATCGCAGCCATGTCATTACGAGATAGCAATTTCTATATGTTCCTGTTCGCCGGTTTCTTGTTCGGTATCAATTTCGCGTTCACACAGCAGTACCGTTATGCGGCGGCAGAAAGTGTCGAGGCGAAGTATGTGCCAAGAGCCATTTCCTTTGTTTTGTTAGGCGCAATCGGTGGGGCGCTGATCGGCCCGAAAATCGTAACCTATGGTCATGAACTTGTAGACGGCATCCCACACGCGGGATCTATGCTCATGCTCGCCTGTCTTTATATTGTGCAAGCAATATTGTTTCTGTTTCTCGGAAAAACCCGAGCAGAGCACAACACAGAAGTCATTCCCAGCGGGCGGTCCGTTTCCGAGATCGTTTTACAACCGGTCTTTATGGTTGCCGTACTGGGCGGTATCGCGGGGTATGGCCTGATGACCCTGGTGATGACGGCGACTCCTTTAAGCATGAGTGTCAATAATGGTTATTCGCTACAGGTAACTGCAGGCGTGATCAGTGCTCACGTTTTGGCCATGTACATACCGTCGCTGATATCCGGTTTCCTGATCGAAAGACTGGGGGTCGTTCGCATGATGTTCGCAGGTGCCATTGCATTACTTGCTACATCGATCGTCGGCTTGCAGGGGCACTCCGTGCTGCATTACTGGTGGGCCCTGGTTTTGCTCGGCATTGGTTGGAATTTTCTGTATGTCGGCGCAACAACCATGCTGACCTATAGCTATTCCATTGCCGAGCGATATCGAGCGCAAGGTATCAACGAGTTTCTGGTATTCGGCTCGTCGGCGACTGCGTCCTTACTGGCAGGAACTGTTATGCATTACTTTGGTTGGTTCCGACTGATGTTGATTCCGATCCCCGTTCTCTTGCTGGTGTGCGTTGCCTTGATTATTGTTCGCAAGAACTCGTTATTGGATAGGTCTGCGTCGTGAAAACCCTATTGGAAGATGTGGCGGCGCGCGCGGCGCGCTTTCTGGAAGGCCTGCCTGGCCGGAATGTTGCTCCCGGCGCGGATGCCGTGGCGGCGCTGAAACTTTTTGACGAGGCCATGCCTGAAGAAGGCGAGTCGGACGAGTCGACGCTTGCCTTGCTGGACGACGTTGGCTCACCCGCTGCAGTGGGAATGGCTGGGCCGAGATTTTTCGGCTTCGTCATCGGCGGCGCTTTACCCGCCACGGTCGCGACCAATTGGCTGACCACCGCCTGGGATCAAAACGCGTGCATGCATGAAGTTACGCCTGCGGTTGCAAGGCTTGAGGGCATCGCGTTGGATTGGCTGGTAGACGTGCTTGGCCTGCCAGAGGGAACCGGGGCCGGATTTGTAACCGGCACAACTGTGGCCAATTTTTCTGCTCTTGCCGCCGCGCGACACAAAGTTCTTACTGATGCAGGTTGGGATGTAGAGGCAGACGGACTCATTGGGGCCCCCACAGTCACCGTAGTGGTTGGCAGTGAGGCGCATCCGACGCTACTCAAGTCGCTGGGTTTGCTGGGGTTCGGTCGCAATCGTGTGGTGCGTGTAGCGGTCGATGATCAAGGTCGAATGATCGCGGCTCAATTGCCCGCGATCGAGGGTCCGACAATAATTTGCACGCAGGCCGGAAACGTTAATACCGGAGCTTTTGATCCAATCGGTGAAATTTGCGATGTGGCGCGACCAAAAGGAGCGTGGGTACATGTCGACGGGGCATTCGGTCTGTGGGCTGCCGCTTCGAGCAAACTTCACGAGCAAACAGATGGGCTCAACAAAGCCGACTCCTGGGCGACCGATGCGCACAAGGGCCTGAATGTGCCGTATGACAGCGGCATAGCTTTTGTTCGCAATCCACAATACTTGAAATCTGCGATGTCTATTACGGCTGAGTATCTGGTCACAGATTCGCTGCACAGAAATCCTTCGGACTTTACGCCGGAATTATCGCGTCGCGCGCGCGGTATAGATGTCTGGGCTGCTCTGCGCACCCTCGGCCGACGTGGCCTGGCGGCCATGATCGATCGCAACTGCAGCCAGGCGCGTCGATTCGCCGCTGGGTTTCGCAACGCAGGCTACGAAATTCTCAATGATGTTGTGTTGAATCAGGTGCTGGTCAAATTTGGTGACGACGGCATAACTCGGCGCGCCATTGACGAAATTCAGCGCGACGGAACGTGCTGGTGCGGCGTCACGGTTTGGCAGGGACATACTGCGATGCGCATTAGCGTAAGCAATTGGTCGACGACCGATGCGGACGTGGACCAGAGTCTGGAGGCGATGGTGCGAATTGCGCGCGAGGTGACAGCGGCCTAAAAGTTGTAGACGAATCCTATTTGCAGCACAGGCATTGCCTTGAAGTCACTCAAGTCTTCTTCAATTTCCTGACGCTCGGCTTCGAGCGCGGCTTGGAATCCCGGGTTGCCGCTAAGTGCCCCGTCTGCAGTGAGTGTTACTTCCGGATCACCCTGCCAGATGACGCCGAAGTCCACGTTCATACCGATCTTGCCCTTGATCGTAAAGTCATAGCCGATGCCAAAGTACGGGGCGCTGCTCACGAAAGTAGTGGTACTAACCAATGTTCCGATGCCTGCTCCCGGGTAAATAACGCCACCGATTTCCTGATCAAGCATCTGATTATTAATCAGCAATAGCTCATTGCCATTAGAATAAAAGCCAGCAGTAATTCGCATCGGGCTGTCCGTGAAGTGGATATTTGCGGTGCCATAAAAAGACTGCAGGCTTAACTCCTGTTCGTAGTTGATGCCGGCCACATCGCCGTCATTGCTAAAATCGAAAGCGTTAGCGCCAATGCGAAGTTCAAGATAGCGCAGCGGTTTCCAGCTGGCTTCAAGCCCAAGTCCCAATGTGCTGGCTTTGATTCCGACGCCGAAGTCGTGTTCTGCATGCGCAACGCCTGCAGAAAGCAATGCCAGCAGTAAAACGATCGCTGTGCTTGGAAGAGTCCTCATAAATCACCCGTTTGCCCGAACGAATATCAATCAACGTACGGTAAACGGCCCGTAATCACCGTTCTGTGCGGCGCATCACAGGGGGCGATTTTGCATAAGCCGGGCTAATGCCGACTTATGTCAAATAGACTGTCCAAAATTAATGAATCCTAGAGAACGATAGTGGGTTCGTTCATTTTGTCTCTGCCGTATTCCAGAAACAGAGCTGGCCTTGCCTCAGGATCTATATTGACCAAATCGAGATCGCCCTGAATCTGGGGTAACGCGAGCAACCGCTTATCCATCACCCGGAACCAGAGTTTTGGCACATAGGCGAGAAGGTACGCGCCGAAATAGCCGGACGGTAATGACGGCAAATCGTCATAGTTTCGCAGCGACTGGTAGCGCCGAGTCGGATGGGTGTGGTGGTCCGAATGCCGCTCCAGGTGCAGCAAGACAAGATTGCTGTATATGTGGTTGCTATTCCAGGAGTGATGCGGCTGGCAGCGTTCATATTTGCCGGCTGCGTCTTTTTTCCTTAGCAAGCCGTAGTGCTCTACGTAATTGGCGCTGGTGAGTTGCCACCATGCGAATACGTTGTGCAATACGATAAATGGAATGACGATCCAGCCGAAAACAGCGATCAGGGTGACAGTGAGCAGGGCAGTAATGGCGAATGAGTGCAGTATCTGGTTATTCGTACTCCAGACTGATTTGCCGCGCCGGGCCAGCCGATCTTTCTCCAACGACCAGGCTTCAAAGAACGCGCCTGGCATTTCGCGCAAGGCGAATTTGTAAATACTCTCTCCCATGCGTGCGCTTGACGGGTCGGCAGGCGTAGATACATTGCGATGGTGTCCGAGATTGTGATCCACCGTAAAGTGGCCGTAGGCCGGGACTGCAAGCACGATTTTGGCGAGCAGTTTCTCGGCCTTTGAGTTCTTGTGGCCAAGCTCGTGCGCAGTGTTGATCGCAAGTCCCGCGGTGAGGCCGGCAACCATTGCCAAACAAACGTATGCGCCAATACTCAGATTCTGGGTCGCGGCGTAAGCAGCGGCACCTAGAAAGCTGAGGAAATGCAGTGGTATGCCAATAAATGTCAGGCGTCGATAGTAGTGGTCCTGTTCAAGCTGTGAGATGACTTCCGGAGGAGGATTATTTTCATCTTCGCCCAAGATCCAATCGAGCACTGGGCCCACAGCGTAGGTGAGCAGCAATGGCAGACCAAACCACCATTCATTGCCGGTAATTGCATGCAGGATTATGCCGCCGAACGGCAGCAGCGCGTACGCCAGAGATAATGTCCAGAACCAACGTTTGCGGTCGACATATTCTATTTGCTCGCCATTGGCCAGAGTAGCTATGTATGCCTTCATGCAATCGAGTCTATCCCTCGATGTCGGCAAATTATACAAACGCGACATTGAAGAATACCGTCGATCTGATAAAATACTTAACAATCAAACAGATACAGTTTTGGTACGTTAATTGCTCCTTTTAAGCAAAGCACCAAATAAATCGAAAATGCGAAGGAGCGGATCGTTGGTAGAAATGAGCGAAACTATGGTTGATAACAGAGTGGATACGGACCGTCGTAGCTTGGGATGGCGGACAGTATTCTATGGTTTTCTCCGCTCGCGGCGGCGCTTGCACCGGCGCGAAGAAGAATCGGAGGTCCGATTTATCGATTGGCACCATCCGTGGCTGTTCTTCCTGGCCGTCGGCACGATGCTGATGAGCTGTCTTGATGCGTTCATGACGCTGCAGCTCATTGATCGGGGCATGGTTGAGATTAACCCGGTAATGGCAGCCGTCATCGGGCACGGAACCGCGGTGTTCGCCGCGAGCAAGCTTTTTCTGACCGGAATTGGCGTTCTCGCTCTCGTATACCTGGCGAAAGCACAATTTCTGAACCGTTTTCGAACCGGCATGTTCCTGACCATGATCTTTGGTTTTTATGCTTGTTTGGTCTGTTACGAGTTCGTTTTCCTGTTGCAGACGATTTAGGCAGCATTTAATTCCCAATATCAGTAGCTTGGGCTACACTGGCGCCCCTTTTTTGTAGCCACCCCCCCCGGTCGTCGTCGACCTGCAGATACATGAGCAATTCCCTCAAGGAAAAGTACGCTTCTACGCCCTTGTTTGGTGGCAACGCTAATGCGGTTGAGGCCTTGTATGAGAGCTACTTAAGCGACCCCAATTCGGTTGCAGCCGAATGGCGAGACTATTTCAAGACGCTCGGCGCGGACGAGACGGAAGTTGTGCATTCGGTAATTCGTGATGAGTTACTCAAGGGCGCCACTAGCCGGCGACGAGTGCGAGGGAGTTCCGCAAGCTCCGCATCGCAGACAGCATCTTCCGGGGAAAAGCAGGCTGCTGTCTCCAGGCTCATTCAGGTTTACAGCCTGCGTGGTCATCAAATAGCCGACATCGATCCATTGGGTCTGATGGAGCGGCCGGTTCCCGGTGTGCTGAAGCTCGACTATCTTGGATTGACTGACGCCGACATGGACACCGAGTTTTACACAGGTGGCCTGGCGGGAATGGACAACGCGCGTATGAAATTGCGCGATATTCTCGATCTGTTGCGTTCGATTTATTGCGGCACTATTGGCGCTGAATTCGCGCATATTTCTAGGGCCCGCGAACGCTTGTGGCTGCGCAAGAGATTTGAGCGCGGTGCGGCTGTAAATACGCTGTCCTCTGAGGAGCAGTTGTCTCTACTGGATCACCTGACCAGTGCCGAGGGTATCGAGCGCTATCTGCACACGCGCTATGTCGGACAAAAGCGCTTTTCTCTGGAAGGCGGCGAAAGTCTGGTGCCGTTACTTGACGATCTGATTCAGCAGGGCGGAGCCACCGGTATTCGGGAAATTGTTATCGGCATGGCGCATCGCGGCAGAATAAATGTGCTGGTCAATATCCTGGGCAAGTCGCCAGAAGAACTTTTCGAAGAATTTGAAGGCAACTACGACCTCGACGAAATGCAGGGGTCTGGCGACGTTAAGTACCACAAGGGATTTTCCGCCGACATGAAGACTGCCGGCGGCAACGTACACATCGTGCTGGCATTCAACCCGTCGCACCTTGAGATTGTTAATCCGGTGGTTGAAGGATCCGTGCGGGCGCGACAACAACGTCGTAACGATATCGAACGACAGGAAGTGCTACCGCTTCTGGTGCACGGCGATGCAGCATTTGCCGGACAGGGCGTTGTGACCGAGACGTTTCAAATGTCACAGACGAACGGCTTCCGAACAGGTGGCACGGTGCACATCGTCATCAACAATCAGATCGGCTTTACGACGAGTCGACCATCTGATTCACGCTCGACCGATTATTGCAGCGACGTTGCCAAGATGATCGAAGCACCGATCTTTCACGTCAACGCAGATGACCCGGAAAAGGTCCTGTTCGTTACTCGCCTGGCGTTGAAGTACCGGCAGAAGTTCAAGAAGGACGTCGTTATCGATCTTGTTTGTTATCGACGCCACGGCCACAACGAGGCGGACGAGCCGGCCGCAACTCAGCCAATCATGTACGGCCAGATTCGCGATCATAAAACCACTCGTGAGTTGTATGCCCGCAAGTTAGTCGAGCAGGGGGTAATTGATTCTGCTGGCGTAACGCAACTGCAAGACGCCTATCGCGACCGACTGGATCGTGGTGAGCCTGTACCGAAGTCTTCGCTGGGGATGATCGGCGATGAGTTTACGGTCGACTGGAGTCCCTATCAAGGTTCGCATTGGTACGATGCGGTCGATACGACCATCAGTCCGGCTACTGTGAACGAACTGGGCAAGGCAATAACAATCCTGCCGCCTGATATGAAACTGCACGGCCGGGTGCAACGCATAATTGACGAGCGAGCTAAAATGGTTGCCGGCAAAGTAGACATGGATTGGGGTTTTGCCGAAACCATGGCCTACGCGTCGCTGATCAAAAGCGGAGTGAAAGTCCGTCTTGTAGGTCAGGATAGCGGCCGCGGCACATTTTTTCACAGGCACGCTGTGCTTCACAATCAGGTCAATAATCGCGAGTACACTCCGCTGCAGAATCTGGTTGACGGCAAAGACGCTTTTCGCGTCATCGATTCGTTGTTATCGGAAGAAGCTGTGCTCGGCTTTGAGTACGGCTATGCGTCAACCGAGCCGGAAACCATGGTTATTTGGGAAGGCCAATTTGGTGACTTCGTAAATGGTGCTCAGGTAGTCATCGATCAGTTCATTAGTTCGGGCGAATCGAAATGGGGCCGCTTGTGTGGCATGACGTTGTTCCTGCCGCATGGTTATGAGGGACAAGGTCCGGAGCATTCGTCGGCACGATTGGAGCGTTTCCTGCAATTATGTGCAGAACACAATATGCAGGTTTGTGTGCCGTCCACACCAGCGCAGATGTTTCATATGCTGCGTCGCCAGATGCTACGACAGTTCCGCAAGCCGCTTATCGTGCTAACGCCGAAGAGTCTCCTGCGTCACAAAATGTCAGTTTCGCCGATTACGTCCTTATCCAGCGGTGAATTTGAGCCGATCATTGCAGAGACTGAAGATATTGCGGTCGAGAAAACTCGGCGCGTCGTATTCTGCAGCGGCAAGGTCTATTTTGACTTGCTGGAGGGGCGCAAAGTGCATGGCATACAAGACGTGGCCTTGATTCGCCTTGAGCAGATCTACCCGTTCCCGATTGACGAGTACGCGGCTCAGCTTAAGCAATATTCGCACGTCAGTGACATCATCTGGTGTCAAGAAGAACCGCAGAATCAGGGCGCCTGGTATCAAATTCGTCATCGACTGCAAGAGGCTATGACGAACGAGCAACAACTTTATTATGCGGGTCGTGCATCAGCAGCAGCGCCCGCGTCAGGCATTTTCAAAGTACATATACAGCAACAACAGGCATTGGTTGAAGCGGCGCTCGGTATCGAGACCAAAGCAAGCAAATCTGCAAAACCCAGAGAGGCTAGTCGAAAGAAGAAATGACTATTGAAATCAAAGTCCCGCAATTACCGGAATCGGTGAGCGATGCGACACTGGTCGCATGGCACAGAAAAGCCGGTGATACCGTAGCGCGTGACGAAAACCTGGTTGATCTTGAGACCGATAAGGTCGTCCTGGAAGTACCAGCGCCAGCCGGCGGAGTACTGCAGGAAATACTTATTAAGGACGGAGCTACGGTTGTTGCCGGGGATGTATTGGCAATTCTCGTCGAGGGAGACTCGAAAGCATCTGTAGCTGCGGCGCAGAGCAGCGCTCCTGCGGTCGAGGTAACGGCGGATACTTCAAGTAACGACGACTCCGGGCCGATCAAGACCAGCCCTGCGGTACGCCGTTTGCTGGAAGAGCACGACCTGGACGCAACCATGGTCACCGGAACAGGCAAAGATGGTCGGCTTACGAAAGCCGACGTAATGTCGTTTCTCAAATCTGACGACAGTAGCGACGTTACACCGGGTGATCCTGCGCCAGCCGTTGCGAGTGGCGATCAGGTGGTTGCGCTGGAGCGAAGCGAGCAACGCGTCCCGATGACGCGGCTTCGAGCTCGAATCGCTGAACGACTTTTAGAGGCCCAACACTCCGCCGCAATGCTGACGACATTTAATGAAGTCGATTTGACTGAAGTAATGGCATTGCGCAATCGTTACAAAGATCAGTTTGAGAAAGAACATGGCGTTCGCTTGGGATTCATGTCGTTTTTTGCCAAGGCAGTCACCGAGGCGTTAAAAAAGTTTCCAGTCGTCAATGCCTCGGTTGAGGATACCGACGTTATTTATCACAACTACTATGATATCGGCATTGCTGTTTCAACGGAGCGCGGTTTGATGGTTCCGGTGTTACGCGACGTTGATCAGATGGGCTTCGCGGAGTTTGAACGCGAGCTCGGGGCGATCGCCAAAAAGGCACAAGAAGGTTCTATCGGTATGGAAGAACTTACCGGCGGCACTTTCACAATTACCAATGGCGGCGTATTTGGCTCGATGATGTCGACACCGATTCTTAATCAGCCACAGAGCGCGATACTCGGTATGCATACGATTCAACAACGGCCAATGGTTATCGACGGTGAAATTATCGCTCGGCCGATGATGTACGTCGCATTGACCTACGATCACCGCATAATTGATGGCAAAGATTCCGTACAGTTTCTCGTCGCAGTCAAACAGTTGCTCGAGGATCCGAGCCGCCTGTTACTCCAAATCTAATTCGATAAATCACAAAGAAGACAAATGAGCAGACAATTTGATGTAGTCGTTATCGGTGCAGGACCGGCCGGATATATAGCAGCGATCAGAGCAGCGCAGCACGGCAAGAGCGTGGCCTGTATTGACGAGTGGAAAAACAAAGATGGCAAGAACGCGTTTGGCGGAACTTGCCTGAATGCCGGATGTATTCCGTCAAAAGCACTGCTCGAATCGTCTGAGCTTTATCACCGGGCACAACACGAATTCAAGAAGCACGGCATCTCAACCGGCGAGGTTAGCGTTGATATCGCGACCATGCAAAAACGACGCGCGGGTATTGTGCGACAACTAACCGGCGGTGTAGCGGGTCTACTCAAGGCGAACAAAGTTGCAGGACTGGTTGGTCACGGCAAATTGCTCGCAGGCAAGAAAGTCGAGTTCACACCAGTTGATGGCGAAGTTGAAATTCTCGATGCAGCTCATGTGATTATCGCAACCGGGTCGGCGCCTATCGAGTTACCGATGGCGAAATTCGATGACGAAAATATTGTCGACTCCTGGGGCGCGCTCGAGTTTGACGCCATACCGCAACGCATGGGCGTCGTTGGCGCTGGCGTCATCGGTCTCGAACTCGGTAGCGTTTGGGCGCGTCTCGGCGCTGAAGTGACTGTGATCGAAGCGATGGATGATCTTCTGTTCATGGCCGATCGCGACGTCGCTGCAGTTGCGGCCAAGGACTTTAAGAAGCAAGGTCTCGATATCAAGCTCAGCGCAAAACTTAGCGGCGCGCAGGCGGACGGCAACACTGTATCCGTTAATTATGACGACAAAGATGGTGCTCAGACATTGACGGTCGACAAGCTTGTGGTCGCTGTTGGGAGGCGACCTTTCACAGATGGCCTTCTCGCCGAAGATGCAGGTATTCAACTGGACGAACGTGGCTTTATCGAAGTCGACGAAGAATGTCGCACGCGCGTTAAGGGTGTTTTTGCAATCGGTGATTGTGTGCGTGGCCCGATGCTCGCGCACAAAGGTTCAGAAGAGGGCGTTATGGCTGCCGATCTGATCGCTGGCGAGACCTCGGAAGTGAATTACGACGTTATACCTTCAGTTATCTACACCGCACCGGAAATTGCATGGGTCGGTAAAACCGAAGAACAGGCCAAAGCCAGCGGTCGAGAGTACAAAACAGGCTCATTTCCGTTTGCAGCAAGTGGTCGCGCCAAGGCGATGGAACAGACCAGTGGCTTTGTCAAAGTGATCTCTGCTGTGGACGATGATGAGATTCTCGGCATTCATATTATTGGGCCGATGGCCGGCGAATTAATATCCGAAGCGGTTCTTGCAATGGAGTTCTCAGCGAGCACAGAAGATCTGCAACGCACCATTCACGCACACCCGAGTCTTGCAGAAGCGGTTCACGAAGCAGCTCTCGCCGTTGACAAGCGAGCGCTAAACTACCCGAACTAACTACTTCTTCCAGAAGTCAGCATTTTTGATGCCGAGCGCCTCGGGATCAAAGGTATATTCTGTGACGCCGGCTTTGCGCTGTCGTTCGTAATCACGCAGCGCTTTAACGGCCGGTTTGGCCATAAAGAACAGAATCAAGATACCAACGATATTAAGCCACGCCATGACGCCGACGCCGATATTGCCCAGGTCCCAAGCGAGATTCGCTTCACGAACTGTGCCGAAAAATACTGCACCTAACAGCATCAGCTTTATCAGCGTCAATTCACCGGGAAACTTGAATGAGCGGCGAATGAACGCAACGTTTGTCTCCGCGATGTAGTAGTAGGCGAGCAACGTAGTAAACGCAAAGAAGAACAATGCTATTGCGACGAATACCTTGCCGAATCCACCCACAGCCGATTGGACGGCAGATTGCGTAAATGCGGGGCTGTTAATAACGACATCCGTCGCGAGCGTGCCGCCGCTAATGGCAGCGTCGATTCCCTCGACGTAGTAAGAGCCGGAAAGTAAAATCATAAACGCGGTAGCGGAGCAAATGAATAACGTATCTATATAGACTGAAAATGCCTGCACCAAACCCTGCTGCGCCGGGTGCTGCACTTCTGCTGCCGCTGCGGCGTGCGGTCCGGATCCTTGACCAGCCTCATTCGAATATACGCCGCGCATGACGCCCCAACCAATTGCAGCTCCCAAACCGGCCATTGGCGTCCAGGCATCTGTGAAAATCAGCGCGATGATGCGCGGCATCTCGGTAATGTTCATGATGATAATCAAGAGCGCCATGAGAACGTAACCCAGCGCCATGAACGGTACTACGATCTGGGTGAAATGAGCGATTCGTTTGACGCCCCCAAAAATAATGAAGGCAAGAATCAGAACCGTTCCGGAGGCAACAATTAGTTTGGTGTAAGTGACGCTACCCACCGCTGTATCCAAAACAGCGCCAGTTCCGACTGCGTTTTGAATCGCTTCACCAATTGCATTTGATTGTACTGTTGGCAGGAGCATGCCGACCGCGAAAATCGTCGAAATGGCGAATAGCCACGCATACCATTTCTGACCCAACGCCTTTTCGAAGTAGTAGGCCGGTCCACCACGAAACTGGCCTTCGTCGACTTCCTTGTAGATCTGGCCGAG
>RCNC010001586.1_pt1 | contig 15372 bp, 9 predicted proteins | sample 2041301 | NCBI WGS metagenome assembly RCNC01 (sample SAMN09708231, study PRJNA481090) | Marine sediment metagenome, whole genome shotgun sequencing project. | biome: marine sediment; feature: ocean; material: sediment; isolation source: Sewage treatment plant 13A marine sediment (STP13A) ... | reverse complement strand
TCGAGAATTTCAAGTATTCGTTTTTCGTTCATTTTATATCTCCGTTCAAGAATTATTTAATAATGAAAAATTTATGTTTACATTATAGTAACTCGATTAACTTTTTATACAATATGGGGATGGTTTGTTTTTGATCCCCGCCAATATAATAACCTTTTCCCCCATATGCTTCAGGAACTCGTGTAACAATACTTTTCTGATCACGATAATAATAACCAACCTTTGAATCGTTTTTGATATGATCAGAGTTGTAGGGCCTCAAATCAAAGTTGGCTGTAATGATCTTATTGGGGACTTTCCCAATATTTCCTGCCATAGATGCAGCTTTCAAAAAGACTTCCGGACCTGTCACGGCACTCCCGACATTTAGAATTATACCTCCATCTGTAAACCTGGAGATTTCATCAGCGTACATTAGAAAATCTCGTCCGGAGCACCCTCCTTTGGCCTCCCCATCGAAATAGGGGTGCTGATCGGTGACATCTGTTCCAATTCCTGCATGTACCGTAAAGGGTATTTTCTTTCCGTAACAAATTGCCTGCAAGCTAATCTCAGGATATTTGAAATCTATGCTTCCTTTTTCCAGGCCCAGGATCTTTTCTACTTCTTCCCGAAAAGTTGAGTCAAGAATCAATTTTCCGATTGACTCTCCATAGCCCAATTTTTTTCTGTTTCCAAGCATCAGGGCTGCATTAATGTAGTTGAATTCAAATGCCATTCCGAACTCCCCTTTTTCTAAAGCCTGTGGTACATATTCACTTGTTTCTCCAATGAGTCCTAATTCAAAATCATGTATAGAGGTTGCCCCATTGCCTGAAATCATTGTAAACAGGTCTTTATTAATCAGGTCTCCCAGCAATTTACTTAAACCATTTTTTACAAGATGAGCACCGGTAAAGAATACTACTGGCTTACCTGCTTGTTTGGCCGATATAATCTCTTCTGCAAGAAAATCAATCCTGCATACTGTTTCTTCTGGAATGTTGGTATTAACTCTGTCAATACTATCAGGATCAATGAGGTCATTTAACTTTACCTTATTGTTTCTACCTGATAGGGGGTAGGTTTTAATTTTCGAAGGATCAAAGATCTTGTATTGTCCTTTGTATTCCATATACGTTTTCTTAAGTCAAACTAAATATTTGGCCAGCTTTATTTCACTTTAAAACTAGTTATAAAAATAAATAAGCCATAATAAAATTATGGCTTATTTAACTACTATGATTAAAAACTTATTAGTAAGGATTTCCAGTTCCTTGGACTAACCAGAATTTAGACCATGAACTGTCCTTTCCATCCTGAGCAGTAAAGCCTGTTTCCTCAAGACCTTCAATTGCATTCAGGTAGTTTGTATTATTTCGGTTTTTCTCGTCATTTCCATAGAGGAAACGCATAGGCATGGCATCACGTGTGGCGATGGGCCCCAATGTAAGATTCGGGAACCCGGTTCTTCTCCAGTCAACCCATGCTTCATGAGCAACGGTCCAGTTTGCAATCCATTTCTGGCCCATAATTTGTTCCAGTGATCCATCATAAGCAACACCTGCACCGGTAATGTAATCAGCAAAATCAACCGCAACATCCCATGTATTGAAGGAGGCTTCAATCCCTTTTTCATACCAGGCCTGTTGTGAGCCGCCAGCAGACCATCCTTTTTGAGCTGCTTCAGCCAAAATAAAACAAACTTCCGCATAGGATATAATCCTGGCTAATAACATATCGCCGCTACCTTCTTTATACATATCGTCCAGTTGTGAATTATGTACATTTGGACCACCCTGGATTACATTTGGATTTAGGTTCCAACCAGAACCATCACCTGTGGAAGACGCAATAGGCATACCCGGATAATTATTCGTATCAACCAATACTTTCCCAGCTGAAATATCTGCAGGCCATGTAGCTTCATCATATACAACCCAATTCCTTATAGCCATTGAGTCTGGATGGATATACCTTATTCCATCTACAATGATGTCAGCATTTGGAGATTGTGCCATTGAAACTTTAATAGGAATAACGGCAGGGTTGAACCAAACACCCAGTCTTGGGTCGTTTAATTCAATTAAAGCATCTCTGAATCCTGCACAAAGCTGAACCCTGTTAAAGCCACTTTCTGAAGCATCAAAGGCAACAGCATTTGGCCAGGCATCTCCAGAATAGGACCCTACAAATTCCATGGTAGCGTCGTCATCTCCTGATTCAAAGATGGGATATAAATTAGAATTACCTATAATTTCTTCTATCCCTGCCTGCGCATAAGCAGGAAGTTTGGCAGAAACATGCATATAATATCTCAGCATGAGTGAGTTGGCCATCTTCCTCCACATCATTGGGTCACCACCGTATATAAGATCAACGGAAGGATCAATTCCCTTATAATCTCCAACAGATTTTGATAAAAGAGTATTCGCTGTTTTAAGTTCCTGAATAATTCCCTCATAAATGGTTTGTTGGCCATCGAATACCGGGAAAAGATCTTCCTGTTCTCCTTCGGCACCATTTAAAGCTGCAGTATAGGGTGCATCTCCCCATGAATCAGCAACATAGGCAAAGCTAAATGCTCTCAGAACAATGCCCATTCCTTGCTGAAATTCCATCCCCTCATCCACAGATCTATTAATTAAGTGATTTAGGTTTCTCAGGTTGCCATAAATGCCTCCCCAACCACGTTCACCGGTCCAGTCGAATTTATTCAATCCTGAACCCCATCCACTTTTTTGTACATATTGCATTACACCGGCAACATCTCCATCATAACCCATTTGGAGATATGGCTGTGCAGTGTTTGTAATAACAGTTGCCACCAAAAGATTTGGATTCACAGTTTCCGGATCAACCCCCTTGGGGTTAACATTTAGCTCGGTAAGTTGCTTCTCGCAAGAAACAAAGGCTACCACCGCTAAAACCAGAATTAATTTATATAAAATTTTCATTAATTTCATGATTATATGGTTTATAGTGATTGACATTAGAAAGTTATATTTAGTTTAACACCAACCGGGATAGTCCAGGGGTATACATTGAATCTTTCAATACCCTGCTTAAACTGGATACCGCTTCCCTGTGTTCCACCTTCAGGCTGGAAGGCCATTTCAGGATCCACATTGATACCGGCTTTGGTCCAAAGAATGATATTCCTGCTGTATACAGATACTGAGAAATTCTGGATTCCCTTAATTGGGGGAAGCTGGTATGTAAGAGCAATTTCTCTAAGTTTTATAAAGTCTGCATCAAAAGTAGCAACACGTGTATAGCTCCATCCGTAGTAGTCCTGGTATCTTATCAATGGAGTATTTTCGTCTCCCAGGTTTTCACGGGTTGCGATAAAGTTTCCATCTCCATCATAATCGCCTTCTACGCCAGGCATGAATACACCATCGTTTAAAGTAATTCCATCTTCTGTAAACTCAATCCCACCTAAGTCTTCAGTTGGACCTCCAACCAGTACAAAGAATTCACCATCAGGTGACAAGTACTCATCAGCATTTTCTTTCAGATAGGCAGGTACATCACTTACGTTACTAAGATCATGTACCTTGTCGACCCATCTTTGTGTGTGGAGGTCAGATTCTCCATAACGGAATGTTTGTGAAACAAACTGTCCACCAATTCTCCAGTCTAAACTTGCGCTAAGCGTAAATCTTTTGTAAGAAACTGCTGTTTGTAAACCCAGGATTACTCTGGGGTTGAAATTTCCAATTACGGGGGCAACCCTGTTTCCGTCTGAGTCCTGTATAGTTCTGTCGCTATCTTCCCAACCTTCGTCATCGATGATAGGCCATCCGTAATATTCTGAATTTTCGTCTTCAACGCGTACAAGGGCACGGTCAATCATTTGTCCAATTTCATCTCCTACCCAAGAGTACGCACCACCTTTTGCATCGCCCCAGAGTCTTATATAATCAAATCCTTCAGAAAGTTCAACGATTCTGGTACTGTTCTTTGTAGCGACCAGGTTAAGATCCCAGTTCCAATCACTGGTTTTAACCGGTGAACCGCCTACAGAAAATTCAACACCTTTACTTTCCAACATTCCGGCATTAATTTGCTTCCCAGAGTATCCTGATGAAGGAGGAAGGCCAATACTGAGAATCTGGTTCTCATTTTGAGCCTGGTAATAGGTGAAGTCTGCTCTTAATCGATTGCTAAAGAAAGCAAGATCAGTTCCAATTTCCCATGAAGTTTGCATCTCAGGTTTTAGATCTGGCAATAATAATGTTCCAGATGTAGACAATCGCATGTTGTTGCCCCAGTCTGACAATTTACCCATGGAAGAGATTAAACTATAAGGATCAGTATCATTACCTACTTTTGCCCAACCACCTCTAATTTTTACAAGGGAAACCTGGCTGCCCATATCAAACATATTGTTTAATAAAAGGCTTAAAGAAGCCGATGGATAGAAATAGGAGTTATTCTCTGCTGGTAGAGTACTTGACCAGTCGTTTCTGCCTGTAATGTCAAGATATGCAATGTTTCTGTATCCTAGTGAAACCAGCCCATAAAGACTGTAAACACCTTTCTGAGAGTATCCTGATGAATAAGATAAGTTATCAGGTGCCACATTGCTAATGGAATAGACATTAGGAATAATTAATCCGGTTCCCCTATTTTTGGACTGTGTTACAAGGTTTGCATTGTAACTATACCTGTAATTACCACCAAAAGAGGCTGTAAGATTGAAATTTTCAAAAGCCTTGTCATATGAAAATAAGAAATCTGTATTGATTTCCTTCCTGTTAAGTTCAGTTATGCCATAAAATCCATTGGGTTCTCCAGAGTAACTGGGAGCAATTTTGGTTTCACGGGTTTCATTGTATTGGTCATGGTTGTAACGAGCCATCACTGAAAAACCTGGAAGAAACTCCCAGTCAATTCTGGCATTTCCATATACCCTTTTTCTGCTGAACGGATTGTTCACCTCATTCGCAAGGAAATATGGGTTGTTTGTTGCATCATCTGAACCATACGTTCCATCTGGATTTACTACCAGGTTATAAGGTGCATATTGCTGTAGTCCTTCTTGTCCTGGCACCCAGTAATTTTCCATTGAGCGTACATCCAGATGAGAGTTGATTTCATATAGGGCCTGCATTGGGTTTGCACCTCGGTTACCGGCAGGGCGATTATCTGCACCTGAATTGGAAATATTAATACTTGAGGTTATGGAAAGGTTGTCCAGTAACTTAAAGGTTGAGTTTAAGCTAACAGAGTTACGGTGTAAGTCACTGTTGGGAATAACACCTTTGTTCTGCATATTGTTCCATGATAACCTGTAGTTTACTTTTTCACTGGCATTGGTAAGCGATACGCCATTTGTAGTGGTGTAGCCAGTTTGGAAGAAGTTTTTCGCATTATCAGGATGAGATTCCAGAGCAGTTGCAGTGAGATCACCATTTGCATCAAAATAGGGCCACTGGTATGCCATCATTCCTTTATCCAGCTCAGGGCCTACCCAGTAGGAATCACCTGCAGGAACTGAATAGTAAGGCAAACCATTGTTAGGACGATTGTCCTGTGTATAAGGCCTTCTACCGTTGGCAAATAAATTATGCTTTTCTACATATTTATAAGGATTTTCTACAACTGTATTTGAGGTAATTGTAACACCAATTCCTTTGCCTTTTTTACCTGATTTTGTAGTAATAATTACCACACCGTTACCTGCTCTAGAACCGTATAGTGCAGCAGCACTTGGGCCTTTTAGAACAGATACGGATTCAATATCCTCAGGATTTATGTCAGAGATGGCATTTCCGAAGTCGACTTTTGTGTCGCGAGCCATCTCAGTTATATTGTTGACCGTATTATTCATTGGAATTCCATCAACAACAAAAAGAGGCTGGTTATCACTTGTTAATGAGGAAGCACCCCTGATCACCATACTAACTGAAGAACCGTCTCCACCAGTTGAGTTGATGGCCACACCGGAAACTCGTCCAGCAAGTGAATTCATCATGTTAGTATGGGTTACGGTGGTAAGTTCTTCACCGTCCACTTTACCAACAGAATATCCAAGAGATTTTGTTTCCCTTGAAATACCAAGTGCTGTAACAACTACTTCATCCATTCCAACGGATGATGATGCCAGTACCACACTGATAATAGATTGATTGCCCACTGTAATTTCCTGGGGCTCCATCCCAACAAAGGAGAACCTCAGTACAGCGTCACTTCCTGGCACCACAATGTTGAAATTACCAACTGCATCGGTAATAGCACCTTGTGAAGTACCCACTATTACCACACTTACGCCTGGTAACAGTTCACCGGTATCATCTTTGACAGTACCGGTAACAGTTCTTTGTGCAAATGCGCTCATAGAGAACATTGCAAACAAAAGAAGCATTGGAATGATCTTTTTTTTCATAAACATAGGTTTTGGTTAAAAATTCGGGTTGTAAACAGTTATAAGTTACTAAATAAATCAGTAAAAACAGTATTTATAATACAAATTAATGTAATTTTTCATTGAAATACTTCATTATTATTAATAGAAGTATATGGAATTTTAACTCGGCTGTATATGAGAGGTTGACTTTTTTGTTAAAAAAGTTAAGAAGTTACCAGTATGCGTACTTATAACATTAAGGTCATTAATGTTATGATAATTCAAGGCTTAAGTATCTTGTTATCACTATTTTTAAATTTTACCTACTGACTGAAGTCCTTTAATCAGGGGTAAAATTTAATTATAATTTAACAGCGCGACCTTCTTTTGATGAAAGATAAGCAGCATCTACAATATTTAATACTGTTTGACCTTCAGTGAATCCAGGAACGGGTTGTTTTCTGGTTCTAATACATTCTATAAAATGTTCCATTTGGTTCGAATATATTCCCTGGTCGCAATGTTCTGTCTTTTCTGGCATAGGTGCATTGAAAGTGCCAGGATACTCTTCTACATTGAATTTTAAATGTGTGGGAAACAGGCTACCATATCCTTCTGTTCCAAAAAGTTGTGTGCCCGCTTCTGGCATATCCATGTGGGGATGCATCCAGCCGCTTTCAATTATCGAGTTTGTGCCGTTCTCCCAGGTAATAATAATGATCCCGGAGTCATCTACATCATAATCGCCAAAATAGGTTCCAATTTTGGCGTAGACCTCAACCGGTTTAGGGTCACCCAGAATATAGCGAACCGTGTCAATGGCATGCACTCCCATATCTGCAAGAGCTCCACCACCCGCTAATTCTTTTTTGGTAAACCATCCGGAGGGACCCCAATTCTCGTGGATACCATAGCCCTTGGTTTTGAAAATCGTACCAAGTTTACCCGAATCAACAACTTTTTTCAGAAAGTTCACTTCAGCATCAAATCGCCACATATGGCCCACCATTAGAATTTGATCTGTACTATTTATTGTTTTAATGAGCTCTTCTCCTTCAATGGAATTCATTGCCATCGGCTTTTCAAGGAATACATCCTTTTTATTCCTCATAAATTCTATGGCATATGGAGCATGGAATTTGTTCGGAATACCCAGAACTACAGCATCGATATCATCTCTGTCTAAAATACTCATGGCATCAGTAGCAATCTCCTTGATATTGTATTTGTCTGCAAATTTTTGAGCTGCTTCTGGTTGTGTGTCTACAGAAAGTGCAATTTCAACTCCAGGAATGGTCTGTAAACCCCGAGCGTGATAATCAGCAATATATCCGGTACCAATAATGGCGACTTTAACTTTTTTCATAACAATACTATAAATTATATTTTCAAAATACTGGTAATGAGTCTAGTATCTAATTCAAGCTTCCATGTTTTTTCCAAAGTGGAATTCTCAAAAATCAAATTTCAAATAAAACCCAATTTCAAAATTTCAAATACCAAGTGTCATTCCTAATTCAAATGCAATTTTTCTGGTTGGAATATTTTTTGATATTTTATTTGAGTTTAGGGTATTGTTTTTTGTAATTTCTATCGAGTTCTGATTGTTAAACCTCACTGTTTGTATTTTTCCTATACATTGGTTTAATTAAAGAAGCTCATCCACATTGTCTCTTATTTTTATAATTGCCCGGGCGATTTCTTCCATGTCAGCCTTGCTCCCCATCAATACTTTATGGTGAATGCAGACTGATTCTTCAGCAAATATTCTTTCGCAAACAGGCAAATTAAACCTGGAAGGGTCAATGTCACTCCAATATTGTTCACTTAGTTTGTAACGTGATGGTTTTGTTAAAGGAACATACAGAGAACAATTATTTAATGGTTCATAGCTACTATCCACACCAATGCCAATTTCACTTTCAAGAGCTTTCCTGAATTTCTCAATGGGAAGACCCTTAAATTTATCCTTGTTATACCTGAAAGCAAAGTTAAAATAAGCTTCTTTTGTCTCTCTTTCATCACGTCGCATGGGAAGAACTCCGGGAATATCAGCCAGGAGTATATTTAGATATATCCCGTTATTATCCCGGTTTTGATTCTGCTCAGGTAATCTTTTTAATCCCTCCACAAGAATTGCGGCCTGAAATTCAGTGATTCTGTAATTTCCTGATTGGATGAAGTTTCCATCATCACTATAAACACCAGCCCCCTTGTCGGTGTCAGCATATTCGTTTCCTTCCGGCCTTCTACCACAGTTCCTTAAAGCATCTAATTTTTCAGCAAGTTTTGGGTTATTGGTCGTCATTACACCACCTTCACCCGCTGTCAGGTGTTTTGATAACTGGAAGCTAAAACTGCCAATATCACCAATTGTACCAGCTTTCTTACCATTCCACTCGCCACCGTGTTTATGAGCACAATCTTCTAAGACATAGAGATTGTGTTTTTTCGCAATTTCTAATATTGCATCCATATCAGCAAAACTACCATACAGATGTACCGGTACGATTGCTTTTGTTTTTGGTGTGATTGCTTTTTCAATCTCTTTTGGATCAATGCACCAGGTATCTTCACAAACATCTACCAAAATGGGAACGGCATTCACATCTATAATTGTAGCTGCAGTTGCCTGCCAGGTTAGACCAGGTAGGATAACCTCATCGCCATAACCAATTCCCAGTGCCTCCAAAGCCAATTGAAGTGTAATTGTTCCATTGGCAGCTGAAATAGCATATTTTGCACCAGTGTATTCTGAAAACATTTTGTTGAATTCTACTTCTTTTGGGCCATTGTACGACCATAGACCACTATTCAGGACCTCTAAAAGAGCTATTTCTTCCTTCTTGTCCCAAACCGGCCAGGCTGGCCATGGTTTTGATTTTGAATCCCTGACAGGAGTTCCACCCTTAATTGCTAATTGTGTCATTTTTAACTCAATTTAATTTCTTTATTTTTAATATTCCATCCGCTTATTTTCAACATTGGATTGTCATCTACCAGGTATTTATTTGGAATGGAAAGCTTAATCATTTTTGTTTCACCCGGAAGCAGGCTAAAGTAATTGTCATCCCAGAGTACGGGTAAAATAGACTGTCCAGTTTTTTCTCCAGAAATGTTCAGGTCAATGAAAAATGCGATATGGCGTTCAGAATTAGTGATGTTGAAAACAACTTCACTATTTTCACTCCTATCTTGAATGGTATAGCTTGTCTTTAAAGAAACTGGTTCCAGTTTATGAAGTTCTTTGTAATCAGCATATTCCTTTGTAGGTGTATAAAAAGGCCAATCTTCAAACTCAAAATCATAGTCCAATACATCTTTCCTGGTTGATAACCAGTAGAAATTATTTCCTACCTCTTCGTTATTCTGGTCATACAACCTCAAGTCAAGGAAGTAGGTTGTAGTAATATCTTTCAAATCTGGAAGATTAAAGATATGTGAGCTTGATTCAGCTTTGCATGAAATCTCAATATTCTCACTGAATACCTCTTTGGAATTTATGTCGAATACTTTAATCTGTGCTCGATGATCGAATACATCGGAAAAATGGTCGTTGATCAGGTAAATACCCTCATCACCATAATGATACAAAAGATGCAATGGTTCGCAGGCTTTTTTTGCAGCATAAAATGCACCGTTTGGTTTAAGGTAAGCATCATATAATTGCCAGCACATTCTTGGCCAGGCTGAATTAAGCATCCATTGGACGATGCCGGTAGCTATCGATTTATTCACCTGGAAAGCCTCGAACATAGGCCTCATAAGTTCATAATTCAAAATTTGTGCTTTAAAGGCGAAATCATCCACTCCGGTGGCAATTCCAAATCGCTCATTGATTGCTTTAATGATCCGGTCCAGGCTTTTAAAATCATTTAACCCACAATGATATTCCCAAACCTCATCAACTGGCCACAAATGATCAGTTGGAATCATTTTCTTAATACTTTCGAGGGGTGGTACATTTGCACCAGGACAGGTTTCTGTATTAAAACCGTATGCTCCACCCAAATGTTTATTGGTATACCAGTAAACGGGAGGTGTATAAGCATAAGGTCCCAACATTTTCATGCCTGATGAACCACTGATTTCGCTAATGATTTCAGATTCCGTAATAATCCCCTGGTCGCTCCCAACACCGCCTGTAGAATTCAGGTAGGGGCGTGTAGTATCGTATTTTTTAAATGATTCTATATATTTTCTTTCCAAGTCTGGATGTGGCATCATATCACTTCCTACACTCCATGTGAAAATGCTTGGGTGATAGCGCAACCATGTAATTTGATCTTCCCAGGACTGAGCCATCAACTCAATTTCGTCTGGTTCAATTATTCCTCCATACTTTGGATCAATTGGCTTTCCGAGATATTGTTCATGCTCCCAATGGCAACTCCAGCCAGCCATAATTAAAATTCCATTTTGATCACAAAGGTCGTATAGTTTATGATCCTTTCCCCAGAAACCTTCAAGACGAATGCAATTCAGATTCATGTGTTTAACGTAGGCAATCTGGTTTTCAATAAACTCTTCGGTATCCTGAAGAAATAAATCATCTGTCCAACCGGCACCTTTAATCAGGACATTCTTACCATTTATTATAAAACCACGATGTCCATCTTCGTTCATATAATCTCCCACTTCCCGAATACCGAATTCCAGGTTTTTTGAATCGGAAGGCTCACCATTTATTTCAAAGGATAAATCGAGTTCATATAGTTTAGGGTCACCCAGGTTGTTTGGCCACCATAAATCTGGATTAATAATTTTTAATTCGGGGAAGTCATTTACAGTAAATTCTTCAGTCAAAGTACTATTTCCACGGACTAATACAGTTTTTTCAATAGAAATTGAACCACAATAACATTTTAATACCCCTGAAATAGTATCGTTCGAATGATTACAAAGTTCAGCTGATATATTTAGTTCCGCACTCTTAAGTGTTTTGAGATCTACTTTCGTTTCTACGAAGGGTTTATCGATTGAAACTCCATTGTTAAAATGAAGACTTACATCCCGAAAGATACCCATATTGTTATCTGGCGGATACTGATTCCAGTCAACGTATCCAATGGAGAAATCTCCAGGCCTGGGAGGGATAACTTCTACAGCCAGGATATTCTTTCCTACAGAAACTTTATCAGAAATATCAAATCTTGTACGTCGAAATGCCCCATTAATATCCTTGGTGTTTGCTATCAGTGATCCGTTAAGCCAGACATTTGCTTTGTAATTAATGCCATCAAAACCCAGTAAGCAGGTTTTATTTGCCAGCTCATGAGAAAGATTAAATTCGGTACAGTACCACCAGGGAACTTTGAATTTTTTAGCTGGAATTTCCTCCATATTCTTTCCGAAATATGGATCTTTATATACCTCATTCTTCACCAGAGTGGCTAAAACTGTGGATGGAATTTGTGCAGGGTACCAATCATTTGACAGGTCGATTTCTGAAGAAATCTCAACCCCGGTATTGTTTATCTTTTCAGAGGATTGAAGCCTCCAATTGTCTCTAAGTTTTAATATGTTTATTGTGTCCATTCTTAAAAATGAAGTATTGATGAGCTATGAAATCTTCCCGAATGAATAATTTAAAGGAGCAAGCTTAACTTACTCTTTCAAGTTAAGTGATTTAATCGTTTTTCTCGATTTAAACATCATTCCACCACCTATCAAACACAAAACCAGTCCTGCTGCTAGGTCTGTCATCATTTGTACAAAGGTGTCTGTAAATATCATGGCAAATACAACTATTACTCCAAAGAATGAAATAAATAATCCTAGAGCAAAATTTATTTGAGCTGTTTTAAGCTTACCGCGATTTTCTATTGTATCCATGTTTTTCAAAAAAAAGTTAGAAAACGGAATATGTGATGAATAATAAAGACAATACACCTATGGCCCATAATTTCAGGTTGTTCCACCAATGCCTGTCTTTTTTTTCAACTCCCTCAAATACATAATCATTAGGAAGTAGAAGTACTAATATTGCAATCAAAACGAATAAAATTAAGAATATCCATCTGGCTGTTTCGACTGATACGTCTGAAAGAAAATTAAAGTTAAGCATCTTTTACCTCCAATAGATTATAGTTATATCAATTAATTGCTATTTGTTTTCGTTAATGACAATTTGTAGATCAATCCATCCAGCTGGCTTGCAGGGTAGGGCTTAGTGAAAAGGCTTACTACTACAGTCACAATAAAACCAACCACGAATGACCACCAAGATACATAAAGGAAGGGATCTTCAATGGTGAAGAAACTACTTTTAAATGTATTCAGGATAATAGCAGAACCAATGCCAATAATTAGTCCGGCCAAACCACCCCATTGTGTGGTCCTTTTTGAGAAAATACCTAACAATAGAATAGCAAATAAAGGTCCCTGGAAATAGGACAGGAAAGTTTGAATAGCTACATAAATGCCAGGATATCTACTGCTAATGGGAGAGGTAGCAACACCCACAATCAGTAAGACCAGGGTGGTTATCTTACCTACACGTAAATAATGTTTGTCATCTGCTCCTTTTTTAATATAGGGTTCATATATATCCTTTGTGAAAAGAGTAGCCGTTGAGTTTAATAATGAATCCACACTTGACATCAGTCCTGCAAAGAAGGCTGAAAACATAAGCCCAATTAGGCCTGGAGGAAGAATACTTTTAATCATCATAGGCAAAGCCTGGTCACCATCTTCCAGACCAGGATGCTGTAAAATAGCCATTAGACCCGGAAACAAAACAAGGATTGGAATCAGCATTTTTAAAGCCGAACCAAAAATCATACTTGCTTTTGCATGCCATTCATTTTTTGCTGTTAAGCAGCGCTGAACAATTGCCTGGTTGCCTATCATATAAGCGTTTGCCATAACAAAAGTCAGTCCGAATAGAATTCCTGTCCACGGGAAAGGTGTTTTTGTCGTGGATGGCTGGATTAAATCAAAGTGCTGTTCATACTCCGGGCCCATTGAAGTTATCCTGCTTACCATTTCATCCCAACCACCTACTGCATGGAAGGCAAGGAAGACCAGTGTAAAACCACCAACAAACATGATAACCAGTTGAACAACATCCGTCATTACTACTGCAGTGATACCTCCAAAATAGGTATATATACCTACCACGCCAGCTGTTATTAATATTGAAACCCAAACAGGCCAACCCATTAATACATTTAACAGTACAGCACTTGCCCAAAAAAGAACACCTAAATCAACAGCAAAGAATATGATCCAGGTAAGTGAAGCAAGGGTACGCACTGTGGAGTTATACCTTCTACCCAGATATTCCGGGATTGTATACATACCACCTCTCCAAAAATACGGTATAAATATAAATGCAGCCAGCAGCATGGCTGGCACCGATCCAATCCAATCGAAATTTCCTACAGAAATTCCATATCGATAGGCCTGGCCAGAAACTCCCACAAAGTCCATGGCTCCAATATCTGAAACCACAATGGACATACCAATAGCCCAGAATGGAAGACTTCTACCACCCAGAAAATAATCTTCTGAACTATCAACAAATTTTTTGAAATAGTAGCCTAGCATTAAGATACCAAGAATGTAGGCTATAACAATGAAATAATCTATTCCAGCAAGCATATCTAAGTCTCCCTTTTGGTTATTTAATTCGTTGCTTGATTAAAAAGTTCTCAGGTCTGCTAAGACACATTTTGTAATAATTTAAACATTCCCTTAACAATAATACAAATAAATGAGAACTTATTAAATCTGGCTTCGGCTATTTTATTCAATTTGCATTATATTTTAACGTGACATTGATGGGGGAATATCTTCCGGTTTACTTCCCCAGGATTTATTCGGTTCTGGTCCCATTTCAAAAATTAGGCTCCCTCCGTTTACTATATCCGAATGATTAATCCAGGTTTTAGTATAGGGTGATCCATTCAATGTGGCAGACTGAATGTATTTATTCAAAGTCGAATTATTATTTGCTTTGATAATGAACTCCCCTTTTTCATAAGGCTCATTTAGCTTCAGGCTAACTTCGTCAAATACCGGGGATCCGATTACATAGATATTTTGACCTGGACTAACAGGGTAAATTCCCATTGCACTCAGAACATACCAGGAGGAAAGGGAACCCATATCTTCATTTCCACAAATCCCCCCGGGTCCTGTCCGATATAACTGATCCATAATCAGGCGTACCTTTTCCTGTGTTTTCCAGGGCACTCCAGCATAATTATACATATATGCTACATGGTGTGATGGTTGATTCCCATGCACATATTGTCCAATGGTACCAACAACACCAACGTACTTTGGTGGACTTATCTCTGGACTTATGATAAAAAGTGAATCTAGTTTGGAAAGAAATTGTTCATTATTGCCAAAAAGATCAATAAGGCCATTTACATCATGCTGAACTGACCAGATGTACTGCCATGCATTCGATTCCGTATAATAGCGATTTGGACGTCTTCCAACCAGGAATGGATCGAAACAACCATAGTAGGAGTGATCTCCATCCCGGATAATTTCTGCAGGAATGTCTCCGCAAGCTTCCAACCAGCTTCCATCCAGCTTTTTGGGGCGCATAAAATTCGTACTTCTATCAAATATATTCTTAAAATATCCTGCCCTTCCCATGAAAGTATTGTAGTCTTGATCCTTAACCCTTGCCTTAAGGTAGTCTTGATTCTTAACCATTGCCTTTGCCATTTGTGCGATACACCAATCATTGTAAGCCAACTCAAGAGTATTCGGAACCGATTCAGTTACTTTGTCTACCGGTACATAACCCAGGTCCATATAGTAGTTCAAGCCTGATCTTCCTGCTGAAGGACTCAAGGGAGGAGGTGGTAGTTGGGTGGCTTTTTCCACCATGGAATTATAAATAAATTCAGTATCATAGTCCCGAAATCCCTTCATATAAGCATCTACGATTATGGGTACCAGGTGATCACCTACCATTCCCTGGCCAAAAACATTTCTATGGTGCTGGGTAGGTAACCAACCGTAATTCTTAGTTTTTGCAACAATCGATTTGATCATATCATTCACATGCTCAG
>RCNC010001583.1_pt1 | contig 15387 bp, 15 predicted proteins | sample 2041301 | NCBI WGS metagenome assembly RCNC01 (sample SAMN09708231, study PRJNA481090) | Marine sediment metagenome, whole genome shotgun sequencing project. | biome: marine sediment; feature: ocean; material: sediment; isolation source: Sewage treatment plant 13A marine sediment (STP13A) ... | reverse complement strand
AAACAGGTCGTGCTACTAAAAAGGAACATCGAGACGAGTACATAAATATAAGCCGATCGTTCAAGCTGGTGGCAGTATAGCCCTCAGATACCCTGAGTCAACGATTTAGGGCCTAAAAAGCGCTAGTATTGACCGAGTCTAAAGAGGAGTAATAGTGACTAACCGCAGGGAATTCCTAGGATATTCAGGGGCTGCAGCGTTTGTGGCCATAATGCCGGCGTTTGCAGCGGACAAGAAGAAAATTCCAGCCAGACTGATTCCTGGCACGAATGAGTCAATTCCGGTGATTGGTCTCGGCAACTCCGGCTCATTCCGTGAGGCCGATCTGAGCACTGCCGCCGAACTTTTGGACATATTTTTGCAGCACGGCGGTGGCTATGTCGACGTCGGTGGCGTTAGCCGAATGTCAGTCGGCTCTATTGCGAAGAGCCGCAACGCCGCGGACAAATTCTTCTTCGGTAATTACGTCGAGCCGAAGGCCGGCCCTGCAATTCGAAGCGAGGTGGCAACCGTAGCGGAAGGGCAGGGCAAGAAAGCGCTGGATCTTGTGCACACTCGCAACCTGGCCGCTTATCGGCAAAGTCACGACTTGTATCGAGAGCTGCAGGACGAGGGTCTGGTGCGTTACGTGGGTATCGCCCGATCCGGTTCACAAAGCTTTGCTGCGATCGAACAGCTCATTAAGGACGGATTCGTCGACTTCATTCAGGTCAATTATTCACTCGCGGAACCGCAAGCGGCGGAACGATTGTTGCCGTTCGCGGCTGACAACGGCGTCGCCGTAAATATCAATCGGCCGTTTATCAACGGTCGCTACTTCGGGATGGTGAGCGGCAAGCAGTTGCCGGAGTGGGCCGCTGAATTCGACTGTGAGAGCTGGGCTCAATTCGCATTGAAGTTTATTGTCGCCAACCCTGCGGTAAACTCTGTGCTGACCGAAACAGCAGATCCGAAACATGCCATCGACAACCTGGGTGCCGGTTACGGTGGACTGCCCGACAAGTCGACGCAGAAGAAGATGCTCGAATTCTTTCAAGGTCTATAGTGAAATTTCTAGTTCTCTTGTTATTTCTTGCCTTGCCGGCAGCGGCTGACAGCCCGCTCGAACTAGGCTCGGTGACGGCTGCGTTCGAATTAGTGAATGGCGATGGTGAAACGGTTCACTTTGACGACTACGCCGGACAGAACGTCCTGGTCGCATTTGGGTTCACGAATTGCGCACACATATGCCCTATGATTGCGGCGAACATGGCGCGGGCGATTAGCGCGAGCGACAATAAGGTGATCGGCATCTTTATCAGCGTGGATACCGAACGTGATTCGCCTGCAACAACGCACGCTTATGCAAGCAAGTTCGGCGACCGGATGATTGGTCTTAGCGGTTCTCATCTGCAGGTATCTGACGCTGCGCAAAATTTTGGCGTAACCTTCGTGGTGACCAAGTCGCAGAACAATTACACCGTGCAACACACTCCAAGCATTTTTCTTATTGCCCCGGATGGCGAGCTTGTCGATACCTTTGCCATGAATACGCCATCGGCCGACATCGCCGCTGCGATGCAGTAGTCCCATGAGCACTACAACACGAGTCAATTATTCTCGCGTCGGCGTTGTCATGCTGGTCAGTCTGGCGATTGCGTGTGCGTGGTTGGTGTTTCCTTATCTAATCCAGGGCCGACAACTCTTGACCGATGTCGGCGACTCGGCGCGGATGACCAAAGGTGGTCGGGTGTCGATGTATCTGACGCGATATCTCGTCGATCATCGGGACCTGGAGTTAACAGCTACTTTTGCGACAAGTGAGTTCTTTCAGTACGTCGATAAAACCAGCTCAATCAGTTCGCTTCGACCTGACCGTAATTTCATTTTCTTCGTCAGCGAGAATATTCATGAAGGGCAACTCGCATTTGATCTCCCGGAGGTCGAATTGCATCTTGGCGATAACGTGTATACGCCCGAGACTTCTGTAGGGCCGAATCTTGCTGAGCATCACCGGGTTACCGTCTACAGCATTCCGCGCCGGGATAAAGATGGCAATGCTATCGATATCAATCAGTACGACAGTGTTCGACTGTTTGTGTCCAACTATTATCTTGAGAGCGAAGATAAGCTTACGTTTATCGGGCGCTGGGATGCGCCGTTCGACTTGCCTGAAGAATTGACCTCACGTGCTGACATCACACCAATTGCAATGTTGGCCTTAGGTGCCGGATTGTTGTCGTCCGTTCTAACTCCGTGTCTGCTGCAACTCGTCGTGATTTTCGGCTCGATCCTTGGTTCGTTCGCAACGGTGCCGGGCGAGGCCGGTCTTAGCACCGGTCAACTGACGCCACACATTCGCAAGAAGGTCATGCAGATCGCACTGGCTTTTGTCGCCGGCTTTACCCTGCTGTACACGCTGGCAGGTGCCGTGATCGGGCATGTGGGCCATACCGCACAGTTGTTGTTCTCGGAATACAGTCGCTCCGTCGCCATAGCATCGGGCGTCGTCGTTATTCTAATGGGCATCTGGATTGGTGTGCGAGGATCTCGAAATCTGGCGTGTCGCATTCCGGACAGGCGAGCAATGGCTGCGACTAATAAACGCGACGTCGCCGGTTCCTTGTTGGTGTCGATGGGCTATGCGCTGGGTTGCACGGCCTGTTTCGGCGGCGCCATCGTCGCGACTTTGATCATTTACGTAGGCGCGATTGGTAGTGCAGCAATTGGTGCTGGTGTTATGGCGACGTTTTCGATTGGTGTGGCGATTCCGTTCCTGCTGTCTGCCTGGTACATCTCACGCATGGATAGCGTGTTGGTCTTTCTTGCGAGCAAGGCGCGGGCGATTAGCCTGGTTAGCATGGTGCTGGTGATTATCTTCGGCCTGATTCTGATCACCGATAATTTTCACGTGGTCAGCGATGCTATTTACCCTTACCTGGGGTTGAACTAGTCCCTTGATGCGTCTTCTCGCTGTCGCGCTCTTGTTTATATCCAGTGCCGCTGCGGCGGTGGATATCAGCAATCCAACGCTGTTCATGTTTGTTGGTGATCGCAACGCAAACATCATTGATGTGATCTCGCTTGAAGATGCGAAGGTGGTGCATCGTATCGAAACCAGCATTCACCCCGATCACATCATTGCGACACCGTTCGCGCCTATTCTGATGTACGCAGATATCGAAGCGAAGAAGGTCGTTTTCTACAATCTTGAAGAGCAGCAAGAGTGGAACACGATCGATCTGCCAATGACGCCACGGCATGCAGTGCTCGATACTACCGGGGCGAAGATCGGCATCAGTGATGACATTGATGGTGGCTTCGTGCTGCTGCACGCTTACAAGCGTGCGATCGAATTCAGTATTGAGGATTTTCCGGCCTCGTCAGATGTTCTGTTCGACCCAAACGATGTAGACATTTACTACACCAACAACGCGGACGGCACGCTCGGATTGCTCGATACGAACACGCAGAAAACCTACGAGATGCCACTGGTCGACGATGGTAGTGCACAACTGTCGGCACCCAGTCGCAGTCTGGACGCTCGCTATGTGTATGTGTCGAACGCTGCGTCCGGTGAGGTATACAGCTTGAATGCGTATTCACAGGTCATTTTTAATACCTTCGATCTGGGTGGAACGCCGGCGCGACCGTACACGACACCGCAGGGTGCGTTTCTTTATATGATGGATGAGGACAGTGGACGATTCATGAGTGTCGTGCAGAATCAATTCGCAGAGTACGCCGATGTGCAATTCGATCACGGCGTCGACCTGGTGACAGTCGGGCAGTTTGACCGTATGAACCTGTTTCTGAGTACTCAGCACAAGCACTGGTACATCTTCGACAACGTTAGTAAGAAAATTGTGGAAAGCGGTGAATTCGACGGGCAACCGATCAACGCACTGGGTTCTGCGGATGGCAAGTTGGCCTATGTCGCGTTTGCTGACGTCGCTGCGGTAGCAGTCGTCGACCTGGAATCAGGTAAGGTAAAAGTCGTAGCGGCTACCGACAGTGGTAGCGGCGCGTTTACCATTGGACTGAGCAACAATGTCTGCCACTAATCGCCCGGTCGAGTAATATTCCAGACGGTTTCGATTTTGGTGCCGGCTGCTACGATCATTTTGGAGATAGGGCAGTACATGGCGAGTTCTTTCGCCAGTAATTCCATCTCTTCGTCGCTGGCATCGGTTTCGACATCGATCGTCAGGATCATATCCTCGAAAGGCACGTCGACTTCTTCGGCAAGCATCACGCCAAGACGATTGAAGCCAGCATCCACTTTGATCTTGTAGGACATGAGGTTGATGTTGTTTTTATTCGCAACCTTATGCGAAATGACATTGGTACAGGCAACCAGTGACGCCTCAAAGAATTGCGTCGGTGACATACCTTCATTGGTACCGCCGCGTTCAACCGGTTCGTCTGAAACATCGAGCAGATCGCCGGCTTTGAGGATTGTGACCGTGTGGCTTTCTGCCTCACCGGTCACCACCTGTCGAACGTACTTTTTCATTTTTATAGTCAATTCAGTCCTCCAACCCGCTGGCGCGTGCTTGTTCGCGTGCCATTACTGCCCAGTCCAGGTCGCCTTCGCCGCGCTCGATAGCGCGGATCAAATAGTCGCGCCAGACATGCGTACTCGGTAAAGGTACTCCGGCAACCTCGGCGGCTTCTAGTGCCAGATCAGCATCTTTGAGGCCGATAATAGCGGTCGCACCATGCGAGTCCCAGTTTTTATCGACGATCATCTTGCCGTAAACGTCGTAAGCCGGCGCTGCGAAGAGTCCCTTGGTCATGACTTCGAAAAACATTTGCGGCTCAACACCGAGTTTTTCAACCATGGATAAGGCTTCACCCATCGTTTCTATCGCACAGCCCAACACGAAATTGTTCGCGATTTTGACAGCGGCTGCTGCCTGCTGCTGTTCGCCCGCCCGAAACGTGTGTTGTCCAATAACCTCCAGCAACGGCAGTACTTTCTCTACTGCTGCATCCGGCCCCGCCGGGACAACTTTCAACAGTCCCTGCGCCGCAAGGTCGGGGCGCCCGAGGACAGGAGATGCGACAAACGTCTGGCCCGCATCCGCGTGTGCGGCCGCGGCTGCGTTAATGGCCTTAACGCCATGCGTACCCATTGCCATGTGAATGCAGGACGCGTCCATACCGTCGAGGAGGCCGCCGTCACTGCGCAATACAATGTCGAGCACCTTGTCGCTGGGCAGCATCGAAATGACGACATCGCGTCCCTCCGTTGCTGCTGCAGGGGAGCCTACCGCTACAGCGCCTGCATCTTCGAGTGACTGCGTCTGACCCGGTGTTGGGTCGGACACCAATAAATCGTGGCCGGCTTCGATAATACGGCCCGCCATACCCTGGCCCATACGGCCCAGGCCAATAAATCCAACCTTCATGCTGCGTCCTTTTGTTGTTACTCGAAGCGACCGCTTGCGAGCAGAATTTCTGAGGTAATGGTGTAATGTTTTCGGAGCAACTCGACTGCTTTTTCAGTGTTCCGGCTCAACGCGGCTTCTTGTAACTCTTGATGTTCTTCGAGCTCGTGCCGGTCACGATACTCCACGACCTCGGCGAGATTTCGATAGCGAAAAGATCGTTGATGCAATTCTGAGCAAAAGCCGAGCAGGATCTCGGAGTCGCAGGCGGATATTAGTGCCAGGTGAAACTCGCGGTGATGCTCCTCCCACTCCGGAGACGTGTACTTGGCGGCTTCATCCGTGCTGCGATCAGCGCTGGCAAGCCAGTGATACGACAAGACGATGCGTTCTTCCCAGTCTGCATCACCATTGGCGATCGATTCACGCAATGCGATTTCTTCGAGCCAACACCGAGTACGCGTAATTTCCGCTAACTCCTTGTTGCTCGCAGACGGTACACGGAAACCGCGATTTTCCTCGCGAACGACCATGCCGTTTGCGGATAATCGGTTTAGTGCCTCACGCAAAGGACTATTACCCGTATCGTAGACTTCGATCAGGTCTTTAAGTCGCAGCTTGATCCCGGGCTGGAGCTTGCCGGTCAGAATGTCGGCGCGCAGCCGGTCGTACACGGTTGACGCTTGTGTTGAGACTCGGCCGTTGCCGGCTGGAGAGCCTGCATCAGTCTTTGGCATGATTTTTCAGATCCACGTTATTCTCGATTTATTGACCAACTATAGCACTTTAATCGATATTTTCGACACTCGGGCCCGCGAGAATTCGTTGCTTTCTAGTCTTCGGCGAGCATGAACTCGCGAATTGCGAAGAACGGTGGTGAGCCGGCGCTCACAAGACGTTCGTTAAAGTCTTTGTAACTAAACGCGTCGCCCTTGGCCTTCTTGTACTCTTCGAGAATCTCCAGAATGGCGTGGTGTCCGGCGAAATAACTGGTCAACTGCACATAGCCCATCTTTGCTCTGTTTAGCTTGCCGTCTGCTTCGCCTTGTTCCTGGAATCCCTGCTCGACCATCATCTTGACCGCTTCTTCCTCAGTCCAGTCGCTGTTATGCAGCCGGATATCGATGATGGCGTTGATGATGGAGCGCAAGACCAGCTTGCGATCCGACATGTACTGCAGTTCGTAGCCGTACGCCTCGTTGGGATAAATGGTGAAGCCTTCTTCCACAAGTTGCGTCGCGATGTAGGAGGCCCAGCCTTCGATCATCGCGCCGTTACCGAATACCTTGGGTACGATGCGCTCGAACTTGTTCGAGTACTCGAGTTGCACGAAGTGCCCTGGAACACCTTCGTGTATGTAAACGAGTGCGAGCGCAGGGCGGTTATATTCTTTGAGGAAATCATCGGCCCCAGCCAGCATCTCGAGATCCCAAAACCAAACAGATTCCAGTTCCGGCTCGAACGCCGGTGCCGTTGTGATCTGAGCGACCGCGTAGCCTTGCAAATGCGGTGGAATGTTCTCTATTCGCAGCTTGGATGTCGGCGGCAAATCCATCAGGTTCTTTTCTTCGACAAAACCTACGATAGCGTCAGCAAGTGCGTAGCTGTCGGCGATTAGAGTGTCGGCGGTCGAATGATCTTTGGAGATTTCGGCAAATACATTCTTCACAACCTGGCCGTCGTCCAGATCTGCTGCAGGCTCGACGCTGCCATCGGCAATTTGAGCTGCCAAATAGCCGTCATGAATAGAACGAGCTGTCGCGACTAGCTCGGCGCTGGTCTTGGCGAGCGCCTTTTCGGCCTCAACCAGTAATTCACTCGGCGACAACGGGTAGTCCATGTAAAGCGCATAGGTTTTTTCATAGAGCTCAGTGCCAAGTCGCCACTCGCCATCTTCTCTAGGGACGATCGTCTTGTCGAACCACGTCGTGAAACTTTCGATGTGTTCTACGGCTGCAGCACAATTCTTTTGAATGCTCTCGGCTTCCGCATCACTCAAGCTGGATTCACGAATCATCTCGACAAGTACTTTCTTGAACAAGCCGTTTTCGCCAACTGTGCCTTGCAGGCGCCCCATAGCCGACTGCTTATGTGCCGCGGTTGGCTGCACATCATCCGGCGACAACGCCACACGGGCGTTGTCGAGGTAGGTTCCAACCTCACTGCAGCGTGAGCCAAAGCTCCTTAGCCGCTGATCCGCAGGGGCGTAGTCGCGTAACACCAGGCCGCTGAACGGGCTCGCGACCCCGGACACATAGGTCAGCGGATCAGTACTTCGTCCGAGCGTTTTCAGCTGAAGTATCGAGTACTCAGCCTCGTTCAGGAGGATGTGCCGGTCAATCTGGTCGGCGCGCGATAACTTCGACGCATCGATAGCAAGCAATCGATCGCGGAAAGCAGCCTCGGTCTTGTAGCGAGCATCCCACCCGGCAGGAGACACATCGGCCAAGTGATCGTCATATACGCTAGGGTCTTCGGCGGTGCCGTGGATTCCCAGGGAGCCACCGGACGGCGGGCTGATTTGAATACCGATGTCCAGATACATTCGAGCGAGACGATTGATGTCCGATTCGGCCTGAATGCTTTCGACCCATGCGTCGACGTCCACTTCCGCATTCGCTAAGGATGCCTGTCCAAACACACTGATAATGATTGCTGCCGCAGCAATGCGGCTTTTGTTAATGCTCACAGAAAACTCCCAACCAGCAATAGGCCCGCGATTATAGGGCATAGGCGACAGCGCCGTTGGGGCTGTCAAATATACCGCAATATGGTACTGTTTCGCCCGCGATGCGGTACACAGCGATAAAAACCAACAAAAACGCAGTGGGGAAACAACAATGAACATGGGCATCCTGATTGCGGTTCTGTTCTACGAGGTCGCAATAATCCTTGGAGTCGGCCTCTGGATTGCGAAGCGAGAGGCGACACATCCGCCGCGCGACGGGGACTTTGCACTGGCCGGACGGCATCTTCCGATGCCCGTTATCGCGATCACTCTCGCGCTGACCGTATTGGGCACTGCTCACATTCTGGGCATCTTTGAGATTTCGTGGTTCCTGGGTGCATCAGCGGTCTGGTTTAGCATTGCGCACGTCATCTTGTTGGTGCTGGTGTGTCTGACGACGGGCCTTTGGGTGCGGCGTCTGGGACTAACCACCGTGCCCGAAATTCTTGAAATGCTCTATGGCCGTACAACGCGTCTACTCGTGTCGTGCACGATGGCCGGTGTGATCTTCGGCATCCTCACGATCGAGACACAAGGCATCGGCATTATTATTTCTTCGATGACCGGGTGGTCGATTCGCAACGGTGCCGTTGTCGGCGCCATTCTCGGTATCTTCTACGTAGTACTTGCGGGCATGAAAGAAGTGGGTTGGCTGAATTTGGTCAACGCGGTGGTGATGTACGTCGGGCTGATTCTCGCGACCATATTTATCGCCTTCAAACTACCCGGCGGCAACTACAGTTCGGTGGCGGAATATTATACGTCGGCCGGCAATGACCACATGCTGAGTATTTACGGCACCAAACAAATCTTCTTTACCTTTGCACTCGGTACTACGGTGGCCGTGGTCTTCAGTCAAAGTATTAACCAGATGCTGATGCAGCCGTGCATGTCTGCAGAAAACGAAAAGTCTGTGCGCAAGGCCTTATGGATTGCCGCGCCCTTGAACGGTTTGTTCGGTGTCTTCGCAGTTGTGATTGGATTAACGGCAAAAACAGTTCCCGAGTTTGCCGCGCTGGGGCCGAAGGTCGCAGCCACTGCGATGCTCGTGAACTACCTGCCATCGTGGCTCGCGGCGCTCCTGCTGGCGTCCTTTCTGGCTGCAATTCTTTCAACATTCGCGATGACGGCGCTTGCGCCTGCGACGATTTTCACCGTGGATATATACAAGAATCTTTTTCGGCCGAACGCTACAGAAAAAGAAATGGCTCGCACCATGCGCATCACAATTGTCGTGCTCGCCGTGATCGCGATGACAGTAGCAGCGTTTCTGCCTCCGATATTGGCCGCCATGAACTGGCTGTTCTCATGGTTAGTGCCGATTTTCTGGGTCGTTTTGTTCGGCTTGTTTTGGAAGCGCAGTAGCGGCGCAGCCGTCGCGACGTTGGTAGCGGCCTGGATTGCGAATTCGGCATGGTCGTTCACGGATCTGCCGCAAATGTTGTTCATGTCGGATACGCCGAATGCTTACATCACGCTTTTAGTGACTTTGGTTGTTGGAATTACCGGCAACCTGGTGGCTGGCGATAATGCCCAAGGTAGTTACTTTAAGTCAGCTGACTATCGCGCACGCGTCGAAAGCGCAGCAAGCGCGTAGACCAATAGGGAGAGGACCTTATGTTCTGGAGTATTTTTCTAAATAGCCTGGTATTGATACTCGCGATACTCGCGATTGGCTGGATTGCCGGTACGATTTCCGATCGACGCAAGGCAGGAGATTCCGATGGATGAGATAGTTGTAACGCGACTATGGATGGCCGGTGTTGTTGCGATGATGCTGGTGTTCGGTATTACCGCGCTGGTCGGATTAGCGCGACAAAAAAATGACGATACCAAGAGCGGAGACTAGTCGTTGAAGCTACATATCCTCTTATATGGAGTTGCGCTGGCGCTCCGGTTTACCGCATGGCATAACGCTGATTTTCGAAATCGGCTTAAAGAGCAGGACCTCGTTGTGCAGATCAAGCTGCAAAACAACAAGGTCGGCCGTTACTACATTCTGAAGAACGGCAAGCTAAGTACCAAGTCTGCAATCCATCCGAACCCGGATGTAACGGTGTTCTTCAAGAACCGCCGCGTCGCCGAGCGTGTTCTAACTCCGCCGACCGACTATGGCGAAGTTGTTCACGCCGGCAAAAATTTCCAAATGGGCGCACTCGGCGAGGACAGACTCGTCGTCTGGTGGTTGCAGACACTGACCAAGATCATGTCCTCTACCTGGAAAATCGGCACTGACGCCGGCAACGGTGAAACGCGCTACGTTAACAACACCAATGGCGGTCCTGTCTATGTGTACGTGAAGGACGGCAAGATTATTCGAACGACGCCGATCGACTTTGACGACAAGGACGCGCCGTCGTGGACGATCGAGGCGCGCGGCAAAGAGTTCACGCCACCACGGCGCGCGACGGTACCGGCGTACTCGTTGTCGTGGAAGTCGATGATCAATTCAAAAGAACGCAATCTCTACCCGATGAAACGCGTCGACTTTGATCCGAACGGCGAGAGAAACCCGCACAACCGCGGCATCTCCGGTTACGAAAGAATTAGTTGGGACGAAGCGCTGGATTTAGTCTCCAGCGAAATCAAACGCGTCAAGCGCGACCACGGTCCCGGCGCGATTGCGGTTAGCCACGGCTCGCACCACAACTGGGGCAATATTGGTTATTACCTGAGTGCTCTGATGCGCTTCTTCAATGCCGTCGGTTTCACTCGTGTGGTGCACAACCCTGATAGCTGGGAAGGCTGGTACTGGGGCAGTGTTCACCATTACGGCCACAGCATGCGGCTCGGCAGCCCCGAACCATTTGGTCAGGTTGAGGACTGCCTGAAGCATGCCGAGATGGTGGTTTTCTGGTCCAGCGACCCGGAGGCAACCAATGGTCTGTACGCCGGTTACGAGGGCACAGTTCGGCGCCAGTGGGCTAAGGATCTTGGCATCAAGTTCGTACACATTGACCCGCATTGGAATCAGACCGCGGGTCATTTCGGTGGTAAGTGGATTGCGCCGCGACCTGGCACCGATCCTGCGCTTGCACAAGCCTTGTGCCACGTTTGGATAACTGAAGACCTGTATGACAAGGAATTTGTTGAGAAGCGTACGACGGGCTTCGACGAATGGGCCGAGTACATCATGGGTACCAAAGACGGTACACCGAAGTCGCCGGAGTGGGCCGAGAAAGAGACCGGCGTTACCGCTCGTGAGATTCGTGCGTTAGCACGCGAATGGGGCAAGAAGAAAACCTACCTCGGTGCCGGTGGCATGGGTGGCGGATTCGGCGGCGCGTGCCGCTCAGCAACGGGTGCTCAATGGGCCCGCATGATGGTTTTGCTGATGGCCATGCAAGGCCTTGGCAAACCCGGTGTGAACTTCGGCAACATGCAGCAGGGCGCGCCGCACGACTATACATTTTGGTTTCCCGGTTATGCGGAAGGCGGGATATCCGGCGATCTGGCCTTCACGGGTGCAGCGCTCTCGACCTATCCACGTATGCCGCATGTGATGAGCATGAACACGGTGAAGCAATCCATTCCGCGATTGCAGTTGCCGGACGCGATATTGAATGGCGAAGCAGAAGGCTATCTTACGGACCCGACCTCGATGACAGGACAGTTCCTGAACTTCAAGTACCCGGCGCCGGGTCACTCGAAGGTTCAGATCTTGTACAAGTATGGCGGTGCGAGCATCGGCACCATGAACAACAGTAATCGCTGGGTCGAGATGTATCGATCGGAGAATCTGCCGTGCGTCATCAGTCAGTCGATCTGGTTTGAAGGCGAAACCAAGTTCGCCGATATCATCTTGCCGGCCTGTACCAACTTCGAACGCTGGGATATTGGTGAATGGGCATCTGCGGGTGGCTACGGACATCAATTTTATAGCCAGGTGAATCATCGCACCGTGACCCTGCAGGCCAAGTGCCAGGAGCCGGCAGGCGAGTCCAAGTCTGACTATCAAATATTTCAAGACCTTGGCGAGAGGCTCGGTCTTGGCCTCTACTTCACTGAAGGTTGTTCCGAATTGGACTGGGCGAAACGAATGTTCGATGCATCTGATGTGTCGGAGCACATTTCATGGAAAGAGTTCTGTCGTAAGGGCTACTTCGTGGTGCCGACGGATGATCCAGAATCTCGTGCGCCAACTGCTTTTCGTTGGTTTAATGAGGGTCGAAAAAAAGACGTGCCCGAACCGCATCCCTTGCCCGCCGATTACACCGAAGAGTTTCTTGAAGGACTGCAGACACAGTCCGGCAAGATCGAATTTATTCCCGAGACTCTGAAGCAATTCAAAGACCCGGAACGTCCCGCGCTGAATAAATACATGCCGAGTTGGGAGGGCACTCAGACAACTGAACTGTATGAGAAGTATCCGATTCAATTGGTCTCTTCACACGCACGCTACAGCTTTCACACACTCGGCGATGGTAAAGACAGCGTCATCAATGATATCCAGGACCATCGTATGATCATTGATGGTTATTACTACTGGATAGCACGCATCAATACCGCCGATGCCAATGCTCGTGGAATTAAGCACGGTGAGCTAGTGCGTTTATTTAATGATCGCGGCTCTGTCATTTGTGGGGCTTATGTCACCGAACGACTTCGCCCGGGTGTGTTGCAAGCGTATGAGTCATCAGCCAGGTACGATCCAATCGGTGAACCGGGCAAGTCGACCGATCGTGGCGGCTGCGTGAACAATCTTACCAACCAGCGCTCGCAATCAAAGAAGACCTCATCCATGGCGCCGGGCGCCTGTTTGATCGAAATCGAAGCATTCGTTGGCGAACTGCCGGCGGCAGAGGGCGCGGCATGAAGAAGTGGAACATGATTGTCGATGTCGCTCGTTGTCACAATTGCTACAACTGTTTCGTCGCGACGAAGGATGAGTACGTAGGCAATGAATTCGAAGGTTATACAGCAGCTCAACCTTTGCACGGACACTCGTGGGTGAAGATGGAGTACCGCGAGTCGGGGCAGTGGCCGATAGTCGAGACAAACTTTCGACCTGCGATGTGTAACCACTGCGACGACGCTCCGTGCATGAAAGTCGCAAAGGATGGCGCGATCACAAAGCGCGCTGATGGCATCGTCATCATCGATCCCAAGAAGGCTAAAGGTCAGAAACAAATCGTCGATGCGTGTCCCTACGGTGCGATCTATTGGAACGAGGAGTCCCAAATACCGCAGGCATGGCCGTTTGATGCTCATTTGCTGGATCGCGGTTGGAAGAAAACGAAGCTCGAGACTGTTTGCCCCACCGAAGTCTTTCGTTCTCTGAAGGTCAGCGATGCAGAAATGCAAAAAATCGCCGCTGAGGAGGAGCTGGTAACGCTGGAGTCAGACACCAGTGCGAAACCTCGCGTGTATTACAAGAATAACCACTTGTTCACGACCTGTTTTGTCGGTGGAACGATCGTTACTCGCAAGGACGATGTTGAGGACTGCGTTGAAGGCGCTACCGTGTCTGCGATGCAGGGTGACACTCTGCTAGGCGTCGCAACGAGTGACGCCTTTGGTGAATTCGCGATCGGCCGAATAGAACTCGGAATCGGCGCCATCACTGTCATCGTTAATATTGACGGCGAGACAGTGAAGACTGTCGATGTCGATATTCAGGACAGCGTCTATGTCGGGTGTATTACGGTCTGATCTCGCGGCGCGATTCTAAAACGCCAACTGTTCGTACAGAATTTGTTGCGCAGGTATCCCTTGCGCGCGCAGCGTCTTGACGACCGACTCGACCATGCCTTTCGAGCCGCATACATAGTAGGTCCATTGCGCTCGATCCGTTGAGCTGAAGGTTTGATCCAACAGCTGGCTGTCGATTCGACCGCAGTACGCACCCAGGTCTTCGTCGCCCGGTTTTTCCGATAATTCTTCTACGGCGAGTACCTGCTCGAAATTGGAAAGTCGGTCGCTCGTCTGGGTGATCTCGTCCTGAAATACCATCTGCTCCATGACCCGATTGCCATAGACAAGCCGCACCGGCAAATCGCTGCCGTGCTCTCGCATCTGGCGAAGAATCCCCAGAGCTCCCGCGATGCCGCAGCCACCCGCAATCAGTCCGACGCCGGCCGTTTTACGGCCTGTCAGCGTGAAGGCACCGTGCGGACCGTCGACATAAACACTCTGGCCCGGAGACAACTGATCGAGGTTCGATGTGTAGTCTCCCGCCGCACGAATAACGAACGAGACGCGTGGCAGTGAGCTGGGGCTCGACGCGATGGTGAAAGGATGTTCGTGGCGGTTGAACGGATTACCCGAAGTATTGATCCACACAAACTGACCTGCATCGAAGTCAAAATCGAAGTCGCCATCCTTTTCGATAGTCAGACTCCAGTCGCTGAGTCCCTCCTTGCGTACCTCTACAATCTTGAACGGTTTGCGTCGCTGGATCCACGGTCGAACGAAGTACGTATACACAAGAGTGCTTACTGCAACCGTGCACATCGCGATCCACATGTAGTCAAACCACGGTTGGTAGACGCCGTGTCGGCCAACCGTAACGGCGTGATGGGTTCCGAGAATAGCGACCGCAACCAGACCGATGCCGTGACTGATGCGCCACGCTTCGTAAGTGATTGGCAGTTTGTCGCGGAGAATCGCGAAGATGACCCAGAAACCCATAAGTGCCCATGCGAATACGCCAGTAGCGGACTCCGAACTCGTCAGCATCAGCCATAAGTCATCAACGGCAATTTGTGGTGCGATCAAAAACCGCGGCAACACGATTAGAAACGGGTGCAGGAAAAAGATTAGCGCGACGAGTTCGCCGGCCTTGCGATGAATCCGCATGCCGTTATCAATTCCGGCAAATTGCGTTACCGACTGTAGCCGACCCGACAATGCGTACTGGGCGAGCAGGGCAGTGAGTCCGGCAATACTCAATATTGATACTAAAGTTTGAAACCAGCCGCGTTGCTCTAGTCCCTGTGTGAGCGCGAGGAAGTACGGCAGCAGTGCAAATGCCATGTAGATAGCGATGACCCGACCTAATAATAATGGTGGTCGTCGGTTGCCGGGGAACGCGGATTTTGGAGTGGCACGCATACGTCAGCCCCAGGAAACAGTGGGTTCGAGCGGTTTGTCCGGAGTGATCGTGATCGCATCGACCGGGCAGCTAAGCCGGCAGAAATGGCAGATCTGACAATCGTCCACGTAGGCTATGTAAGCCTGACCGGTGTCGGGATTCATGCGAATAACATCGGTTGGACACGCTTTCACGCAGTTCTCACAACCGATGCAACCGTGTATACGTGCAATTGGCATCCTATGCTCCTTTCC
>RCNC010001582.1_pt1 | contig 15388 bp, 14 predicted proteins | sample 2041301 | NCBI WGS metagenome assembly RCNC01 (sample SAMN09708231, study PRJNA481090) | Marine sediment metagenome, whole genome shotgun sequencing project. | biome: marine sediment; feature: ocean; material: sediment; isolation source: Sewage treatment plant 13A marine sediment (STP13A) ... | reverse complement strand
CGAAGAATGTTTTGATGAATATATAGTTGATCCTAATAAACCAGTCCCATATACAGAGGATGTGCATCTTGACAGAACAAGAGAGTATTTGACAGATGACCAGCGGTTTGCAAGCAGAAGGCCCGATGTAATGGTTTACCAAACCGAAATTTTAGAAGAGGATATTACTGTTGCTGGGCCACTTAAAGTTGAGTTTTTTGTGAGTACCTCAGGTACAGATGCCGATTATGTAGTTAAAATGATTGATGTTTTTCCAGATGAAATGGATGATTATCCTAAGAATGATAAAAACGTTCCTATGGGAGGCTATCAAATGTTGGTAAGAGGGGAAGTATTGAGGGGCAAATTCAGAAACAGTTTTGAACAACCCGAACCCTTTGTCCCAAATGAGGTAACCAAAGTATCTTTTGAAATTCCGGATACGGCTCATCAATTTAAAAAGGGACATAGAATTATGATTCAAGTGCAAAATTCCTGGTTTCCGTTAGTAGATATAAATCCTCAACAGTTTGTAAATATTTATGAGGCAGAGGAAAAAGATTTTATAAAGGCCACGCATAAGATATATCACGATGCTAAGCATCCATCCAGTGTATCAATTAGTGTTTTAAAAAATTAATGATACAGGCTCATGCCGATGATACTTGCGTTTTATTTTAAAATTATTGCTTTAATAGAGGCCTTTTATGTCTTTTGAAAGCACCTTTAAATCAGTTATGAAAAAAATATTTTCTATTGTACTAGTGTTTCTTTTATTCTTGAGTTGTGAGACTGAAACAGAGAAAGTTTTATCACAAGAAAGCCAGGTAAAAACTGAATATGCTGATTTGGAAAGTTTATTCACAGCGTGGAGAACATTTGAAACGCCGCCACTTAAACAGGGTGCCCCTGATTATACCGCTGCCACTTTTTCAAAGCGCTGGCCGGAGTTTAAACAACTTCAAACGAATCTGATGGCCATTGACACTGCAGGCTGGGCCGTTGAAAATAAAGTAGATTGGCTTATCGTTTGGGCCGAGATGAATGGTTATGATTTTAACCACCGGATATTAAAGCCCTGGGCTAGTGACCCGGCATTTTATACTTCTATCTGGATGTATCAAAGTGACGTCCCCGCTCATGAGGGCCCTACGCATCATGGAACTACTGAAGTCTGGACCTATAATTTTCCTTTGGGCAAAGATGAACGCAAGAAATTTATGAGTGATATCGAGGTGATCGTTCCATTGAATGAACAGGCTAAATTGAATCTTGTGGGCAACGCCAGGGAATTATGGATCACCGGGATTCGAGATATTCGATCACAAAGCAAAGCGATCCAAAACATGCTTGATAATTTTGAGTTGAATGACGATACCGAATTGATAGCGGCGCTGAATGAAGCCAAAACTTCAACAGATGATCTTGTGACTTGGTTGGAAAGGGAAGGCAAATCAAAAACAGGACCTTCTGGTATAGGTAAGGAAAATTATACCTGGTATCTTCAAAATGTACGACTGGTTCCCTTAACCTGGGAAGATGAAGTGATGATCCTAAAAAGAGAACTGGCACGTGCGTGGTCGTCATTGAAGTTGGAAGAACACAGGAATAGAAATTTACCGGAACTTGTTGAGGTGGATTCGCCAGAGGCCTATGATGAATTAGCTGAATCAGCTTATCAAAGTCTTATGAAGTTTTTGGAGGAAGAAGATATTGTAACGGTCAAGCCTTATTTTGGACCTGCATTACACGAAAAATTGGGCAAATTTGTCCCTGTTGAAACACGTAATTTTTTCGCGATTGGAGCGCATTACGACCCAAGACCATTGTATTCTCATTTTTATCATTGGTTCGAACTGGCAATAATGAAATATGATCCGCATAAAAGTGACATCAGAAGAGGGGCTTTGTTATACAACATATTTGACTCCAGAAATGAAGGCACGGCTACCGCTGTTGAGGAAATGTTTATGCAGGCGGGCTTATATGATGACAATCCAAGAGTGAAGGAGATTGTTTATATCATGATCGCGCAGCGGGCGGCAAGAGGTTTAGGGTCACTATACGCCCATGCCAATGAAATGACAATGGAAGAAGCCGGAGGTATTCATTCAGCTTATACCCCAAGGGGATGGATGAAAACAGAAAAAGAATTACTCATTTTTGAACAACATCTGTATTTGCGACAACCTGGTTATGGCAGTAGCTATATTACGGGTAAATACCTGCTTGAAAATGCCATGGCGGATTTTGCAAAGATGAAAGAATCAAATAATGAGGATTTTAAATTGAAAGATTTTTTTGATGAGTTAAACAGTATTGGAAATATTCCTATTTCATTAGGGCATTGGCAGATGACTGGTAAGGATCAACTTAGGACTATCGAAAAGTAAAGAAGGGAAATATGCCTGAATTTAAAACAATATACGGACCATGGGCCATAGTTGCCGGAGCTTCTGAAGGATTGGGTGCGGCTTTTGCCGAGGCTTTGGCAAAACGAGGGCTAAACTTGATTTTAATTGCCCGACGTTTAGACAAATTAGAAGAATTGGCCTTGCTTCTAAATACCACTTATTCAGTTAAGGTAGAAGTTTATTCAGTGGATCTGGCGGATTTTATGGCTGTAAAAAAATTGGTTTCTCAGATGCAACAAGCTATTGGTTTACTGGTTTATAACGCGGCTTATTCGCCCATTGGCTATTTCGAAAATATCCCTGAAGAAGACTTGGGTAAAATTGTTGATACCAATATAAAAACACCTTTGTTACTTACAAAACAACTATCTGCAAGAATGATTGAAAAAGGTAGGGGAGGTATTGTACTGATGTCATCATTGGCCGGATCACAAGGTAGCCCGAAGATAGCGACTTATGCCGCATCAAAAGCTTTTAATGCAATATTAGCAGAAGGACTTTGGCTTGAATTAAAGAAGCAGGGTGTGCATATTTTGGCCTCTTGTGCTGGTGCCATCTCCACTCCGGGTTATAAAAAAGCTCAAAACACCAAAGACGCTCCGGGCACTTTACCTGCAGCGCAAGTAGCCGAAGCTACTTTAAAATCATTGGGAAATGGTCCAACCATTGTTCCGGGTTTTACCAATAAGCTTGCACATTTTTTTATGAACCGGATCTTTCCAAGAAAATGGGCCATTTCAATAATGGATAAAAACACAAAAGACTTATCATGATGACACAAATACTTGGTTTCTTTACACCCTGGATAATTTACGCGCTCATTACTTTTTTACATTATATCCTACCTGGACGATGGGTAACAGGCTATGTGAAACACTTGGAAACAGGAGAATTATTAAGATACCGATTGAACGGAAGGTTGGTTTTAATTGTTATGATTGGATTTTGGTTTTTTCTGGGATATACTGGATGGGTTACTTATGATTGGCTATATGTAATAAGGTGGTATAGCCTGGCGGGAGCTTTTGTATTTGGACTATTGTTTTCTTTATGGATCGTACTTCCTTATCCTTCAAGGAGCAAGTTTGTGGTGTTGGATCTGTTTTTAGGCAGGCTTGAAAACCCCCAATTTAAAGACGGAAGAATTGATGCAAAAATGTGGTTATACCTTATAGGGGCCGTGATGCTGGAACTAAATGTGATAAGTTTTTTAGCGCATCATTATATGGTTTTTGAAGAAATATCTCCTGGGCTAATGCTCTGTGCCGCTATGCTTACCTATTTTGTTTTTGATTACCTGAGCTTTGAAAAGGTTCACCTTTATACCTATGATTTTTTTGCTGAACGTGTTGGTATCAAGCTGGGTTGGGGATGCTTAGCGTTTTATCCATATTTTTATTTGATAGTTATTTGGTCAACGGTTGATTTAGGGAATCCAGAGACACCTGTGTGGCAGCTAATTTGTATTGGTTCCTTATTCCTTTTAGGCTGGGCTTTTGCCCGCGGAGCAAACATGCAAAAATATTTCTTTAAAACCCATCCTGAAAAAGCATTTTTGGGTATTGAACCCAGAACGATCTCTGATGGGAATAAAACCTTGTTAATTAGCGGTTTTTGGGGCCTCAGTCGTCACATTAATTATTTGGGAGAGATTTTGATGGGAACAGCCATAGCTTTGAGTGTAGGTTACCCTCAGGTTATATGGGTATGGTTGTATCCATTATATTATATTGCCCTTTTGTTGCCAAGACAGGTAGATGATGACAAGCGTTGTGCCTTAAAATATGGTGATTTATGGCTTGACTATACTTCAAAGGTGAAATACCGAATTATACCTTATTTATACTAATATGAATGCAGTTGACTGGATCGGTTCTAAAGGTATACTGTGGCTGATTTTAGCATATTATGCTTATTTTAGTCTTGACAAAGAAAAGGTCAAAATGGAGACATCAATCAAAAACAGATTTCTGTCCATAATGAAAAAAAACATGTAGAACTTGTAGTAAAAAATATAAACCAATAGCAGAAGAGAAACCATGAAAGAATTAAAAAAAACAGACATAAAGCAGGAAGTATTTGATTTATATGATGACTATGCGCATAATAAGTTTGACAGAAGGCAATTCATGGAAAGATTATCTGTCTATGCCATTGGCGGGATAACAATCTCTTCTTTAATGAGCTTTATGATGCCTAATTATAAAAACAATTTGACAATTGCACAGAATGACCCCAGATTAAGTTCTGATTTCATCACCTATTCTTCTCCCAAAGGAGGAGGAGAGATCAAAGGTCTCCTTTCAAAACCAAGTGATGTTAAGGAGAAATTACCCGGGGTTGTCGTGGTCCATGAAAACAGAGGTCTCAACCCGTATATAGAAGATGTAGGTCGTAGAGTGGCGCTTGAAAATTTTATTTCGCTTGCCCCTGATGCACTTAGCCCATTAGGTGGATATCCTGGAAATGATGACGACGGCAGGACGCTTCAAAAGCAAAGAGATCCTCAGGAAATGCTTGAAGATTTTATTGCAGCTTATGACTATTTGAAATCCCACAAAGATTGTAACGGGAAAATAGGTGTTGTTGGTTTTTGTTTTGGTGGATGGATTTCAAACATGATGGCGGTTAGAATTCCAGCGTTAAAAGCTGCCGTTCCATATTATGGAAGACAACCAGCCGACGAGGATGCCGTCAAAATCAAAGCACCATTGATGCTGCAATACGCTGAACTTGACAAAAGGGTCAATGAAGGATGGCCTGAATACGAAAAGACACTTAAGGCAAATAACATCCCGTATACGGCATATTTTTATCCAGGAGTTAATCACGGTTTTCACAATAATACGACACCGCGATACGATAAACCTGCTGCAGATTTATCATGGAGTCGTAGCATCGATTTTTTTAAGGAGAATCTCAAATAGAAACTCGACAGAAACTATAATTGGTAAACCTTTAGAAAGAATCATTGTTTAACGCTAATATTGAGATCTTAAAATGATTAATTTTAGAAAGTATATTGACCAAATAGCTATAATCAGTGATAAGGACTGGCAGATATTTTCATCAAAACTGGAAAAAAGGGAATTTTCCAAGAAAAGTGAAATTACAAGTGTTGGTCAAATCGAAAACTATATTTCTTTTATTGAAAAAGGAATAGTACGATTGTTTATTCCAAAAGAGGATAAGGAAAAGGAAATCACTTTTGGTTTTAGTTTCCATGATGAATTTGTAAGTGCCTATGATTCGTTTTTAACCAAAACACCATCTTTGTATCAATTGCAAGCCTTGACAGAAACCACGCTTTGGAGTATTAGTTATAACGATTTGCAGGAAGTGTATAAAACAACTCAAATTGGTAATTTGATAGGCAGGTATTCATCAGAAAGACTGTATTTGATTAAATCAAAAAGGGAACAATCCTTGCTTAATGAGACGGCAAAACAGAGATACCTTAACTTGTTCAAGGAGCGCCCAAGATTGATCAAAGAGATTCCATTAAAATATGTCGCTTCTTATATAGGCTTAACCCCACAGGCTTTAAGCAGAATTCGCAGGCAAATTTCTTAACTTCGATTCAGTTTTCGGGTCAGGTCTTATCGGTACCTTTGCTTTTTATTGAAAGAAAGCAAATGGAAATAATATTTTTAATGGTGGTGTTGTGGTATGGGGGCTTGTTTTTTCAGACCTTTTTCCTGCATAGATACGCTGCTCATCAGACCTTTACCATGTCACGAACCAATGAGAAAATAACCTTTATTTTGACCTGGGTTTTTCAAGGAGCCAACTATTTAAGCGCCTATGGATATGGGGTTATGCACCGTATGCATCATGCCTTTGCAGATACTGAGAAAGATCCACATTCGCCTAAATACGATGATAATTTATTGGCTATGATGTGGCGAACAAAGAATATTTATCAGGACATCAATAAGAAACGCGTCGAAATTGATGAAAAATTCACAAAAAATGTACCTCAATGGGCAAAGTTTGACCGAATAGCCAGTTCTAAAATTTCAAGAATTTCATGGGCCGTATTATACGGTATATTCTTTTTTGTATTTGCTACGGCCTGGTGGCAATGGTTGTTTTTACCTGTAGCGTTTTTTATGGCGCCCATTCACGGGGTGATCATAAACTGGTTTGCACACATCTACGGATACGTGAATTTTAAAGTGAAAGATACCTCCAAAAATTTGCTGCCTGTTGACTTTTTAATGATGGGGGAGGCCTATCATAATAACCATCACAAACATGGGAGCAGGGCCAATTTTGGTGGCGTCAGATGGTTTGAGATCGATCCTGCTTATCAGATCATGAAACTACTTAATGCACTTAAGTTTATAGAACTTAAAGCCAATACTACGCTTGTAAAAAGAGATTTTAAGTAGTATTAGCTTATTAGCTTCATTGCTTCCTAAAAAATGTTTGTGATTATTTCATATTATATCAATGTGACGGTAAACATAAGTATACGAGACTTTTATATGAGTTTATGCTTGCTTTTTTGATATCTAAAAAGAAAAATATTTATTTGTTTTCGGAAAATTCAGGGGTAAATATTAGCAAGTTTCAAAATATATTTAGATATTTGTCTAAATAACTAAATAAGATAATGAATTCCATTTTCAAAGCTCTTAATGACGAAACCAGGAGATCCATCATTGAATTATTGAAAGATAAGAATATGAATGCCGGAGAAATTGCAGGTGAATTTGATATTTCCAAGCCCAGTATCTCACATCATCTCGACATTCTTAAAAGAGCGGACCTGATTACAAGCGAAAAGAAAGGTCAATTCATAGAATATTCTTTGAATACAACCATTTTAGAAGATTTACTTAGCTGGATAATAACCTTAAAAAAATAATCATGAAATCAATCATACGTAAAGATTTACCCATCATTGCCATTGTATTACTTCCCTTTGTTTATTTAGCGTATATATGGAATGATTTGCCTGAAAAGGTTCCTATGCATTGGAATATCACTGGTGATGTTGATAGATTTGGCAGCAAATACGAATTACTGCTCATTCCGATATTACTTCCATTACTAGTTTACTTTATTTTCTTAATAGTGCCCAAAATAGATCCTAAAAACAGGATTAAAGAGATGGGTGGTAAATATCAAAGCCTAAAAACCTTGTTAACTATTTTTATGTCGGCCCTGGCATTATTTATCATGTATATGGCTAAAAATGATACGACCAATAATCCAAATTATATTGTACTGATCATTGGCTTGTTATTTGTCTTTTTAGGTAATTATTTTAAAACCATTAAACCAAATTATTTTATTGGTATTAAAACCCCTTGGACCCTTGAAAACGAGACGGTTTGGAAAGAAACGCATATTTTGGCCGGTAAGATGTGGTTTGTTGGTGGTCTGGTGATTGTTTTTTGTAGTTTGATTTTGGCTAAAGAAACAAATTTTGCATGCTTTGCCATCATCACAGTTATTATTACTGTGGTTCCCGTGGTATATTCCTATCTATTATTCAGGAAAATAAAGCAAGCGCATTAAAATAAAGGGAATCAATTTCTTATATTTAGAACCTGATTTATTCATTAATTAAAAAAGTATATGAAGTACTTATTTCTTGTCATTATGATCAGCTTTTGTTTAAGTTGCCAGCAAAAAAACAAAAGCAATTCAGAAGATATAAAGGCCATAACAATTACTGAAAATTTTGATTGGTTGTTGGGTAAGTGGAAAAGAATCAATGATAAAGCAGGCAATCAAACCTATGAAAATTGGATAAAACTTAGTGAAGGTTCATATCAGGGATTGGGGTATACCATGCAGAATAGCGATACCATTTGGAAAGAAACCATTAGATTGGTTCACACAAATAATGCCTGGATCTTTGAAGTAAAAGGGAAAGATGAATCTGAGCCTACGATTTTTAAACTTATTGAGATAAAAGAAGCTGCTTTTACATGTGAAAACGAAGAAAATGAATTTCCAAAAAAAATAAAATATTCAAAAAGTGGTGAAAAACTCATGGCGATCATTTCTGGAGGAGACATAAAAATTTCATTTGAGTATGAATCTATCAATAGGAATTAAAAAAATGTTTACCTTTAAGCATTAACATATCATTTAACACAAATACCATGTCAAAAGGTCAAGACTCAAAGAAAAACGTAAAAAAAGAACCTACTAAAACCGCTAAAGAAAAAAAAGCAGCAAAAAGACTTAAGAAAAATAGCTGAGATCAGTTGGTTGAAAAAAAATAAAGGAACTGATTTAGCAGGTCTTTAAAATGAATTATATCCTTGGCTCTTCAAGGAAATCAGGTTATGGAATAAATAAGGCAAAACAAATGTCTTATTTTTAAATCAAACATTTAAGGGAAACCCCCTGTGAAAATTATATTATGACTACAAACCTTAATATTGCCGTACTTATTGACGGTGATAACATTCCCTCTGCTTATGTAAAAGAAATGATGGAGGAAATTGCAAAATACGGGAACCCAACTATAAAAAGAATTTATGGAGATTGGACCCGACCAAATCTATCCAAGTGGAAAAACCTCTTACTTGAAAATGCCATAACTCCCATTCAGCAATACGGATATACAACCGGGAAAAATGCCACCGATTCTGCCATGATCATTGATGCGATGGATATATTATACAGCGGCAAAGTAAACGGGTTTTGTCTTGTTTCCAGTGACAGTGATTTTACCAGATTGGCCACCCGTTTAAGGGAAGCTGGGATGCAGGTCATCGGGATAGGAGAAAAAAAGACACCTAATCCTTTTATTGTTGCCTGTGACAAATTTATTTATATTGAAATTCTAAAAAATCAATCTCAAAAGAAAGAGGATGGTGATGACAAGGATTCAGATAAATCAAGTGTAGATAAGATCACGCGTAAAGAAATTAATTTACTAAGAACCACCATTTCAGATTCATCTGATGAAGATGGTTGGGCTTTTCTCGGTGATGTGGGCGGGCTGATACAAAAAAAGCAACCCAATTTTGATTCAAGAAATTATGGTTTTGATAAACTTACTCCATTAATCAAATCAATTGGCGAATTCGAATTGGAACAACGGGAAAATCCAAAAAGCCGACATAAATTAATTTTTGTGAGAAACAAAAAGGTTCATAAACCCAAGTCGAGAAAATGATTATATCAATTCATCTAGCTTCTAAAGATATTTGACTTTGTCATGTTGTGGCATAAATTTCATTCTTCATATGACAACAACCATCAGGTTTTTTAGGACATCTATTTTTTGTAAAATGAATTTAGTGGTGTCCTTTTTATTAATTATTTCCTGTTCGTCAAGGCCGGATATTATACCCCCTAAATCAACGGATTTTTGCTCAAGCATTCATAGAAATGACAGCATCAGTCTGAGTAAAGAACTGGAAGAGCTAGAAGATTTGATAAAGAATAAAAGCGGTGTATATGTATTGGAAGACGGAGCAGGCGCCATGGTGACCAGGGCATGGCTTACTGAGTATGCTGAAAAATCAATTGATATTCAATATTTTATTTTTTCTACCGATAATGTGGGGCTCATTGCATGTGATTATCTGGTAAGGGCTGCAGACAGAGGCGTTAAGATTAGAATCATCGTTGACGACATCATGGTAGATGCAGGAATTCAAGACATTTTAACGTTGGATTCCCATGAGAATATTAGCATTAAAATATATAATCCGGGCGTTAACCTTGGTAAGAATTTGTTTGAAAAGGTTAAGAAGTTCACCACTGATTTTAGATCCGCTAATCAGCGGATGCACAACAAGACCTTTATTGTGGATGGCCAGGTTGTGATCACCGGGGGAAGAAATATTGCAGATGAGTATTTTGATTACGATCATGAATACAATTTCAGGGATCGTGATGTTTTGTTGCTGGGAAAAGTCACGCAGAAGGTAGATTCGTCATTTAGCGAATTTTGGGCCAGTGATTTAAGCGTGGAAGTAAGCAACTTAACAGATGATATCCCGCAAAATGTAACTGCCGCCGACAGGTATGACAGGTTACATGAATACGCCTGCAATCCAGAAAATTTTTGGCCTCAGATACGCGAGAGAATAGAGAAATTACCCCTTGCTTTTTCAAGAATTAAAAATTCAGGTGAACTTGTGTGGTGCGATGATGTCACCTTTGTTTCAGACCTGCCCGGGAAAAATGATGGTAAAAGCGGTTTAGGCGGAGGAGGAGCTTCTACCAGTGCTTTGATAGCGTTGATAAAAAACGCCAAAAAGTCACTTGACATTCAAAGTCCATATTTGATCACTACAAACTTGAGCAGAGACTTGTTCACGGAGGCCGTTACAAGGGGGGTGAAAGTCAGGATTCTTACAAACAGTTTGGGTTCAACGGATAATATAGAGGCCTTTAGCAGTTATCAGTCAGACAGAGAAAAATTGCTTAATACCGGGGTTGAAATTTATGAATTCAGACCGGATGCAGCTGAACGCACAAAAGTGATGACCGGAGAATTACAAGTCACCTTAGAGCATCAACCTATATTTGGGCTTCATGCAAAATCTATGGTCATTGATGGTGAAACGGCTGTTATAGGCACCTTTAATCTCGACCCGAGAAGCGCCAATTTAAATACAGAATGTGTAACTATTATTCGTTCTGAAAAAGTAGCCACAGGAGTACTGAAAGGCATGGAGGTTGAATTCCAGCCTGAAAACTCATGGCGTATCACCTCAGGCTTTAATCCGGATTCAAAAGTTGATACTTACAAACGGGCTAAAACCTGGACCAGGAAAATTCTTCCAAAGTCCATATTATAAGCAAATAGTTGCTGCCCAGTATTGTTGTTATTGACTAAAATATATCCTACTTTAGCGTTAAACTAACCTGAGCCATACCTACGGAATGGCTTAAAAATTTAGCACAATGATCAAAAAATTAAATATTGTTATCATGTTGGTAATCAGCAGTGTGATTACCTATGCCCAAGAAGTCACGGACGCCAGTTTGCTGAGCCTTGACAGAATTCATTCAAATGAATTTAGACAAGATTATGGAAGCAGAATTCAATGGATTGAAAATGGCGATGCCTATGTAATTATTGAAAAATCAACTGCTGATGAAGATGAATTAGTACGTTACGAAAGTGCCACTCAAAAAGGAGCTGTTTATGTAGCTTCAGAGAATTTAAAAACAGGGGATAAGTCATTAGCTATAAGAAGTTTTTCTTTATCAGCTGATGGAAGCAAAGTTTTAATATTCACCAATTCGAGCAGGGTGTGGCGGTCTAATACCAAAGGAGATTACTGGGTATACGATATTGCTTCGAAGTCATTAAAACAGTTGGGTATTTCTTTTGAGCCATCTTCTTTGATGTTTGCCAAATTCTCTTCTGACAATAGTTTTGTTTACTATGTGCATAAATTTAATATTTATAAAGAAAATTTTAAAACCAATGAGCTAACTCAATTGACGTCAGATGGTACTGGTGATATCATAAACGGAACTTTTGACTGGGTATATGAAGAAGAATTTGGAAAAAGAGATGGCTTTGTACTGAGTCCTTCTGATAAGCATCTCGCATTTTGGCGGCTTGACGCTACAGAAACAGGTACTTTTTATATGATCAATAATACAGACTCCATTTATTCCAAAATTGTCCCTGTTCAATATCCTAAAGTAGGGCAGGAGCCTTCCGGGGCCAAAATTGGCGTCATAGATTTAATGAATCAAAAAACCATTTGGATCCCTCTTGAAGGAGGTGAAAAAGAGAATTATATTCCCGGTATTCAATGGGTAAATGAAGATTTGTTGTTGGTTCAACAAATGAACAGGCACCAGAATCAGCTTATTGTATGGTCATATAAGCCATCAAATGGCGCATTGAAAAAAGTGTATACCGAAAAGGAATCCACTTGGGTGGATTTGGGCTATCCTGATATTTCAGCTGATGGTTGGGGTAATAATGATTTAAGAACCATTGACGATGGCGCTTCCTTTTTGCGAATGACAGAGAACGATGCCTGGAGGCATATCTATAAAGTGGCCATTTCTACTGGTGAGAAAACCCTGATAACACCTTTTGACTATGACGTGGCTTCTATGAAAACGGCTACAAAGAAGGGTGTTTTCTTTATTGCTTCACCAAATAATAGCACGCAGCGTTATTTGTTTGAAACTGATTTAAAGGGAAAAGGAAAAGTTAAGAAAGTTACTCCTGAAGCCTATAGCGGTGTGAACAACTATAATATCTCACCAAATGGAAAATATGCTTTTCATACGCATCAAAATGTGAAAACAGCCAGGACGGTTAGGTTTGTCAGTTTGCCTGATCATAAAACCTTAAAAACTATTGTGGATAATAAAGCCTACGTTGATCAATTGGCAACCTTGTTGCTGCCTGAGATCAAATTCACTAAAGTTACCACAGAAGAAGGCATTGAAATTGACGTTAGAATGATTTTACCAACAAACTTTGATGCCAGTAAAAAATACCCCGTATTATTTCACGTGTACGGAGAACCTTGGGGTCAGGTAGCGACAGATACACAGGTGGGCTTATGGAATATCATGATGGCACAAAAAGGCTATGTTGTTATTGATATGGATAATAGAGGTACGCCTTGTTTAAAAGGAAGTGAATGGAGAAAAAGCATTTATAGAAAGGTTGGAACAATCAACAGTAAGGATCAGGCACTAGCCGCAAAGGAGGTATTAAAACTTGACTATCTGGATAATGAACGGACTGCAGTTTGGGGTTGGAGTGGAGGTGGTTCCATGACTTTGAACCTGATGTTCAGGTATCCGGAAGTTTATAAAACGGGTATAGCCGTGGCTGCCGTGTCAGATCAATTGGTATATGACAATATTTATCAGGAGAGATATATGGGCCTGCCACAGGAAAATATGGAAGATTTTGTAGAGGGATCGCCTGTTACTTATGCTAAAAACCTCGACGGTAATTTATTGCTTATTCACGGGACGGCTGATGATAATGTTCATTATCAAAGTGCTGAGATATTGATTAATGAACTAATCAAGCAGAATAAGAAATTCCAAATGATGTCATACCCTAACAGGTCGCATGGAATTTATGAAGGTCAGAATACACGCAAACATCTCTATACTTTGATCACTGATTATTTAATTGAGCATACTCCACCTAATTAATTGAATATTAGATTCAAGAAGTTTGAATTTAGGCTGAAAAGAATTGGTAAACAGGATGAGAAAAAACGAGTGACGCATTCTTATTTGGAGTGTTTAAGTCAAGAAATTGTTTGTCAAGCAAAGAAAGTTCCTTGTCTAAATTTTGATAATTACTTAAAAACAACGCTTTGTTTTCAGGGTAGTGTGATATAAGCGATTCATAAATTGTTTTGGCCTGTAACCGGGCCAGAGAAAAGTCAAGCCAGGTAGTAAAAGCAGTTCCCATATGAGCATGTTCTCCTTCAGGGCCATGACTATGGGTAAGGTTTTCTTTATATGTAATCAGTTTGTCAACTACTTTAGCAGTTGTATTGACAATTTTTGAAGTTGAAACAGAAACATTTTCAACCCACTTTTCATAAGAAGCTCCATTGAGGATAATTAAATCTGCATTTTGAATTGTGGAAATTTGCTCAGGATTCGGTTGCCAATTGGCAGGATCATTAGATTCCTTTGCCGGGAAAATTATTTTAACCTTTTGCCCGGCAATGGATTGGGTAAAAAATTGCAAGGGATAATTAGAAACAAAAATAGTTGGTATTGTTTCTTTTTATTGTTCTGATCTAACTTTTGTTTTGACAACTTAAAAGTACAACTGCGAAAAAAACGAAAAGCAGCATATTTTTCATAATACTAAAATTTTATTTATTAGTCCAAATATTATATATTTTAACAAAAAAAACATGTAAAAAATGATTTATTTTCAGGCCGATATTCATTTTAAAATGGGAAACCAAACCTAAACTATTCACAATGTCAGTGAAATCTTATCTCCATGCCGTATAAGCTGACGAGAAAGGAAATATTTTTTAGTATGACCAGATCATTATATGATGCAAGAATAATTCGTATTTTAGTCTTGATAAATTCAAAAAAATTGACCTTACTGAAATGGATTTATAACCGGATACTCAAAAGTTAAATTATATTTATGGATAAAAAAGTTAAACAAAAACTGGTAAACGACATCATGGACCGGTGCAAGGTTGAAAAAGAAAATAGTTTTACCCTGGCTGACTATGATACATCCTGGGCAGGAGCTAAAGAAATTCAACACTTGGGTGAGAAAAAACTCAAGAATAAAACAAAGAAGATCTTAAAAGACAACCTTAAAGAATTGAGTGAACTGCAAGAGCTTTTATACGCATCAAATAAGCGGTCACTACTTTTGATTTTTCAAGCCATGGATGCCGCCGGAAAGGATGGAACCATCAAACACGTTATGTCGGGTATAAATCCTCAAGGTTGTCAGGTATTCAGCTTTAAGAAGCCTTCAGCAGAAGAACTTGATCACAATTTTCTTTGGCGTTATTCTTCTAAAATGCCTGAACGTGGACGCATTGGAATTTTTAATCGTTCATATTACGAAGAAGTACTGGTCTTAAAAGTGAATCCTCACTATATGAGTGATGTTAAAAATCCGGATAAAACCTTTTGGGATAATCGGTATGAAGATATTAATAATCTGGAAAAACACCTGTGCAGAAATGGAACAGTGATATTAAAATTTTTCCTGAATGTGTCGAAAGCAGAACAGCGAAACAGATTTATGGATCGATTGAACACACCTGATAAACACTGGAAATTTTCTGATGCTGATTTGACAGAACGAAAAAAATGGGACAAATATCAAAGTGCTTTTGAAGATGCGATAAACGCCACATCCAATAATTACGCACCCTGGTATGTGGTTCCCGCTGATAATAAATGGATCATGAGAAGCATAGTTTCCACCATAATTACGGAAACCATCGGTTCATTAAAACTTGAAGCGCCTAAAGTATCAGCTTCGAAAAAAGAGATGCTTGATGATCCATTTATTA
>RCNC010001581.1_pt1 | contig 15393 bp, 14 predicted proteins | sample 2041301 | NCBI WGS metagenome assembly RCNC01 (sample SAMN09708231, study PRJNA481090) | Marine sediment metagenome, whole genome shotgun sequencing project. | biome: marine sediment; feature: ocean; material: sediment; isolation source: Sewage treatment plant 13A marine sediment (STP13A) ... | reverse complement strand
AAAGTAAAAGAGATCATCATCAACGAGTTGGGTGTGGATCCCGAGAAGGTCACCCACGAAGCTTCCTTCGTAGAAGATCTCGGAGCGGACTCTCTGGACACCGTCGAACTGGTCATGGCCTTCGAGGAAGAGTTCGGCGTGGACATTCCTGACGAAGACGCAGAGCAGATGAGGACTGTTGGCGATGCCATCACCTACCTCAAAGCCCAGATGGAAGAGGAGTAGTCCAGCTCTTTCGGCCATCCTACCGAAAAAGTGGGAAGTATGACGACTGGGAATAACCGAAGAGAACACCGGGTGGTAATCACCGGTGCAGGGGCCCTCACGCCCGTGGGCAACACCGTAGAGGCCACGTGGAATGCCCTGCTCTCCGGCACCAGTGGTGCTGGGGCCATCACCCGGTTCGAAATCACAGATGAGTACGCCACTCGGATAGCGTGTGAAGTGAAAGGGTTCGATCCGTCCGAGTTCATGGCGAACAAAGAAGTGCGGCGGAGCGACCGGTTTGTTCATTTCGCCGTTGCCGTGGCCGAGGAGGCCATGGAATCCTCCGGGCTGAACGTTCCCGAAGTAAGGGAAGGCCTGGCGCCGGATCGCTTCGGAGTGATCTTCGGAAGTGGCATCGGGGGGATGCACACCTTTGAAGACCAGGCTCGGGTAATTTTGACCAAAGGGCCGAAGCGGGTGAGCCCCTTCTTCGTGCCCATGTTCATTCCGGACATGGCCTCTGGAATCGTGTCTATTCGACATGGAGCGAAGGGGCCGAACTACGCTACAGTCTCGGCCTGCGCCTCCAGCGGTCATGCTCTTGGGGATGCCCTCCGGATCCTCCAACGGGGGGATGCGGATGTCATGCTGACCGGAGGGACCGAAGCAGCGGTCACTCCGCTTTGTATCGCCGGCTTTTCGTCGATGAAGGCCATGTCCACCCGGAACGACGATCCCACCGCCGCAAGCCGGCCCTTCGATGCCGGTCGCGATGGATTTGTGATCGGAGAGGGCGCCGGAGCTGTTGTCCTGGAGACGCTCGAGCATGCCCAGGCCAGGGGAGCGACCATTCTGGCGGAACTCGTTGGCTACGGAGCGTCAGCGGACGCCTATCACATGACGGCGCCTGAGCCCGGGGGAGCGGGGGCCCAGATCGCCATGAGGACCGCCCTGGCTGATGCAGGGGTTGGGCCTGGCGAGGTTGACTATATCAATGCCCACGGGACTTCCACTCCGCATAACGATGCCATGGAGACCACAGCCATCAAGGCGGTTTTCGGAGACCACGCGAAGAATCTGATCGTAGGCTCCACAAAGTCCATGGTAGGCCATCTCCTCGGAGCGGCGGGAGCTACGGAGGCCCTTTTCTGTAGCCTGGCGACCCGTGATGGGAAGATTCCCCCCACGATCAACTACACCGACCCGGATCCCGTTTGCGACCTGGACTATGGCGGAAATCAGGTGGTGGAAAGGCCGGTCTCCCTGGCCATCAGCAATTCGTTTGGATTCGGGGGGCACAACGTCACGGTGGTCATCCGCCGGTGGGATGGCTAACCGGGTATCCTGACCCACAGGGCCGGGTATTGTGGTTTCTTTTGAGTAGAGAGGGGGCTGGCGTCCAGGTCAGGCCCCCTTTCTTTTCGGTGATCAGGGGGGCCCGGCCGGCCCCTCCGCCCGGTTTCAGACCCAGGAGAACACCTCCATGCGTGTTGGCATAGGGTACGACTCACACCGCTTCGACCCCTCCCGACCCCTGGTTTTGGGGGGGATGGAGATCCCTGACTCGCCCGGACTCGCGGGCCATTCCGATGGTGACGCGGTGGCCCACGCCCTGATCGATGCCCTTCTCGGAGCCGTCTCCGCCGGAAATGTGGGGAGCCACTTCCCTCCCAGTGACAATACCTGGAGAGGGGCCGATTCCATGGTTCTTCTGGAAAAAGCCGTTTCGATCCTCCGGGAAGCGGGCTTTGAACCTTCCAACGTGGACGTGGTAGTCATTACCGAGGCGCCCAAAATCGGGCCTCACTCCCAGGACATGGTTCGGAGGCTGGCGGGTGTGTTGGGAATCCCTGCCGGTTCTGTTTCCGTAAAGGGGAAGAGCAACGAGGGGATGGGCTGGATCGGGGCCGGGGAAGGGCTGGCTGTCCAAGCGGTGGCCCTTGTGACCAAAAGGTAAACGGAAGTGTTTTGAACGCCATCCTATCTTTCCTTTCCGCCCAGGGGCCCTTCCTCCTCTACAGTATCCTCGGGTTGGGTTCGGCGGTGGAAAACTTCTTTCCGCCCGTTCCGGCGGACACCTTTGTTGTCCTTGGAGCATTTTTGGCGGCGGGGGGGGTGGCCGATGCCTGGGCTGTCTTCTTTGTCACCTGGGGAGCCAACACTGGAGCCGCACTTCTGGTGTACTGGACCGGGTACCGGTTTGGCCACTCGTTCTTTGAGGTCGGTTTCGGCCGGCATGTCCTCAATACCCACCAGCTTCGCAGGCTGGAGAGGTTCTATATTCGGTGGGGACTCCCTGCCATCTTTTTCGCCAGATTTCTCCCGGGCCTCCGGGCCATGGTCCCGGTTTTCGCCGGGGTCACGCGCCAGCCCGCCAGACTCGTGGTTGCTCCGATCCTGGTGGCATCAGGCATCTGGTATGGGGCCCTGGTGTGGTTGGGGGCGACGGCCGGAAGAAACCTCCCGGCCGTCATGGAGTGGCTGGCCGATGCCAACCGGGCATTTCTTCTTTTTGCCCTGCCCCTCGGTGCCGGCATCCTGATCTGGTGGCTTCGTACCCGGTCGGGCCCTGGGTCCGACACCGGCCTTGATTCCGATCCCCCCTCCGGATCCGACCCGGAGATCGGGGAATGAGCCAGAATCCGGCGTTCCGGTTGGAGCCATTCATGGACTACCTCTCTTTCGAGAGGGGGCTCTCCGACCGGACTCTTTCAGCCTATACCAGGGATGTGGAGAAGCTTCTCGAGTTTTTGGGGGCCCGGGGTTTGGCGGATCCGGAGAACATCTCCCATCAGGACTTGAGGGATTTTGTCTTTCAACTGAAAGACGGAGGCTTGGCTCCCAGCTCGATTCGGCGAACGCTCTCTTCCATCCGGGGCTATTTCGCATTTCTCCTGGAGGAAGGGGTCCTGGCTGTTGATCCCAGTGATCGCCTGGAAAGCCCGAAGGCCGGGCGGAAGCTGCCGGATGTCCTTTCCATCGAAGAGGTGCAGAGGATCCTGGAGGCACCGGATGAGGCTCATCCCATGTTCTGGCGGGATAAGAGCATCCTGGAGGTTCTCTACGCCACCGGAATGCGGGTCTCTGAGGTGGTGGACCTGAAAACAAGCCACCTCGACCTGGAAGAGGGGCTCTGCACCGTCTTCGGAAAGGGATCGAAGGAACGCCTGGTCCCCCTGGGGGTGCCGGCTCGGAGGAGCCTGGATCGATACCTGAGGGGGACCCGGACCCAGTTGGACTCGGGGGCAGGGGAGGGGAGGGTCTTCCTCAATCAGCGTGGGCGGCCGTTGACCCGGGCCACTCTCTGGTCACTGGTGAAGAAGTATGCCGGGCAAGCCGGTGTGGAGAAGAACGTTTCCCCCCACACCTTCCGTCACAGTTTCGCCACTCATCTCCTGGAGGGAGGGGCTGATCTGGCTGCGGTTCAGGAACTGCTCGGCCACGCCGACATCTCAACGACCCAGATCTACACCCACGTGGACCGAGAGTACCTGCGGGAGGTCCATCGGACCTTCCACCCCAGAGGTTAGGAGCCCGTCGTCAGGCCAGGCCGTGTCCCTTCATCTCCCGGAAGGCTTCCAGGGCGCGGACGGGTGGCGGGTTCCCGTCGAGCCGGAGGCCTCTGCCCGGTCGACCTTGGATGCTTCCGATTCGACCCTTGCGAAAAGGTCCGCTTGAGAGGAGGAGTTTTCCAGGAATTCCAGGGCGGCGGATAGCACTCGATCCCGTTCAGCCTGGTATTCGAGAGCGTGGTCGTAGTGCTGGATCCGCTGGGCGAAGGCCATCCTCAACCTCCAATCCAGGTAGTCTCGCACCTCCGGGTCCGTAACCAATTCCTCGGGAAGGCCCTCATCAGCCAGGACTTCCAACAAGGGTTCGACGGCGTCGGCCGCCAACTCCTGAGGACCCGTCCCATCAAGGGCCTTCTTCGCATGGGCAAAGGCCTGTTCCGTCACCCGGAGGTTGAGGGGGATCTGGGCCCGAATCGACTCGATCTGGAGGTTCTGCTCGGCGGTGGTAAGGGTGTCGTCCTCGATGACCAGGTCCGGGAAGACGCCACCGTCAGCCCGGAGAGTTCTGCCGGCGGGGGTCACAACCGTCGGAAATGAGTCGGTGGGCTCGGCTACGGGCCGCCCTTCCCGATCCCTGGGTATGTGAAGGGACCTCCCCAGTGGAGTCATCCAATTCCCGGTGGTGATTCTGATGGCCCGATCCCCAGGCAGTGGAAGAACCGTCTGGACGACGCCCTTCCCGAACGTCCGCTCTCCCAGAACCACAGCCCGGTCATGGTCCTGAAGGGCTCCGGCGATGATCTCTGCCGCCGAAGCAGAAAACCGATCCACAAGCACAACCAGGCTTTTCTCGGGAATTCGGGCCGGAACCCTGGCGTTCCATGACTCTTCCACCGTTTTGTTCGGCTGCCCCGGGCTTCGACTTACCGTGCTGGCGAGAGCCTTACCACGATCCAGGAAGAGGTCGGCCATGGAAAGTGACTCTCCCAGATAGCCACCGGGATTCCGCCGGAGGTCCAGGATGATGCCCTTGGCGTCAGAAAGGACAGTAAAGGCCGAATCGACCTCATTGGCTGAACCCCGGGCAATCTGGTCTACCAGGATGTACCCGAGGGAATCGTGGACCATGGAGGCAGTAACCGCAGACACGTGGACCTGAGCCCGGGGAATCGGAAAGGGGAGGGGTTCGGTAAGACTCTCCCGTTCCACCTTGATATTCACCACAGAGCCGATGGGGCCTCTGATGGAGTCCCGCGCCATATCCACGGTCCATTCCCTGGCATCTACCCCCTCGACCTCAACGATCCGGTCACCTACGATCAGGCCGGCATCGTCCGCCGGTGTCTGTCGGAATACAGCCGTAACGGTGACCCGTTCGTTCAGCTGGGTGATCTGGACTCCGATTCCCGCGTAGTCGCCCGTGTTGCCTTCTTCGAACGCTCCGAGCTCCTCCGGCGTAAAGACCGTCGCATAAGGATCGTTCAACCCCTCGATAAGCCCTGCCAGAGCATTTTCCCAAAGGGTGGAATCGTTGAACGTCTTCTGGTGGTAGCTCAGAATATTCTGAAAAGCGCCAAGGAAGATCTGGCTTTCATTCCCTGCATCTGCTTGGCTCGTGGTGTCGGGGACCTGGCCACCCGCCGCCCCGACCGAGAAGGCCAGGAGGAAGAGGGCTGGGAGTAGGCGTCGGAACATGGTCTTTCCGGTTTAATAGGGCTCTGGTTTATTCGACCCATAAACTAACACCGTTCCTCCACGCAGCGTTCCCTTCGCCCTGTCGCCTCTTCCCCTCTGGCCCTGCGTGAGGACCGCTGATTCCTTAGCTTTCTGGTTGGAAGAGTGGGGACGCCCCCCGCTGAGATCCCAAGGGACACAAAGACCGATGCAAGACACTGGGAAGGGCCCTACCCCCCCCCTGAGGTTGGGACTGGTTCAGTTCAAACCCAGGAAGGCCGATGTGGCCGGAAACCTGGAGATGATTCGGGAGCGATGGATTCCTGAAGCGGCTGATACTGACATTCTGGTATTCCCTGAGACCGCTCTGACAGGGTATTTCCTGGAAGGTGGGGTGGTGGATGTGGCTCAATCGGCTGAGGAGGTGGCCCGAGGATTGGGTGTTCCGGGAAAGAACGCCCCCAACGTGATTCTGGGTTTTTACGAAAAATGGCGGAGAGGGATTTACAACAGTGTCGCCTGCTTCGAGCCCGGGGAGGACGGCTACCATCCGATTCACGTCCACCGGAAGCTGTTTCTTCCGACGTATGGTGTGTTCGAAGAGGCCCGATTCGCCGACCCGGGGAGGGAAGTCCTTGCCTTCAACACACGATTCGGGCGGGTAGGCCTCCTGGTTTGCGAGGAAATGTGGCACTCCCTCCCGCCGACTATCCTTGCCCTCGACGGTGCGGAGCTGATCGTCGTAGTAAGTGCCTCCCCGGCCCGGGATTTCCCGAAGGGGCTGGGGCGCTCGGAAAACCTCGCTCGATGGGATGCCCTGGCCCAGGGCTCGGCCATGGAGCACGGGGTATTTGTGGCGGTCTGCCAGCTGGTGGGTTCCGAGGGAGGAAAGGTCTTCCTTGGCGGCTCCCTGGTGGCGGCTCCGGATGGTACGACCCTGGCAAAGGGTGGGTTGATGGAGGAGGAGTTGATCACCGTGGCCCTGGATGGGCACTCCATCGACCGGGCCCGCTTCGACGCTCCCCTCCTTGCCGATCTTCGACAGATGCTTCCCCATTTGGAGCGGTCTTTGGACCGGGCGGGCACCAGGGGCCTGATTGATGAGGGGGAGGCCGACGGGGAGGGCGATTCCGAGGAACAGGAACAGGACTCTGAAAGGCCTCTGGGTGGTGCTGGGCCGTACGGACCCACCGTAGAATCGCCCCGGCCTGGGGACCCGGTCCCTGGCATGGATATGAGGCTTGTCAGGAAGATCCTGGTCGAGTTTATCCGGGAGGAAGTGGTCCGGCGGAGAGGGTTCGAAGGTGTTGTCCTGGGGGTTTCCGGAGGTGTGGATTCGGCAGTCGCCCTCTACCTGGCCGTGGAGGCCTTGGGCCCCGAGAACGTGACCGGGTTCCGTATGCCGTATGCGACGTCCAGCCCAGAGAGCCTGGAGCACGCGGAACTGGTCCTATCGGCTACCGGGGCTGCGACCCGAACAATTGATATTACCCCCTCGGTGGATGCCTACGTTCAGGGGGTGGAACCCGACCTTTCCGATCTCAGGCGAGGGAATCTGGCAGCCAGGGTCCGAGGGGTCACCCTGTTCGACCAGAGTGCCAAGCTCGGCAGATTGCCCCTGGGCACCGGGAACAAGAGTGAGCGGCTACTGGGTTACTTCACCTGGCATGCCGATGACTCTCCCCCCATCAACCCCCTGGGTGACCTTTTCAAAACCCAGGTGTGGGAGTTGGCCCGCCAGCTGGGTGTGCCGGACGTCATCATCGACAAACCCGCCTCGGCAGATCTGATCCGGGGCATTCATGACGAGGATGAGCTGGGTGTGTCCTACCCTGAGGCGGATCCCATCCTTTTCTGGCTGCTTTCCGGCTATCGGCCTGAAGAGCTGCTGGCCTTGGGGTTCAAGAAGGGGGCAGTGGAAGCGGTGTGGGGTCGATTCAACGGGACCCACTGGAAACGTGAGCTTCCCACCGTCGCGGTCCTATCCGGGACCGCAATCGGGGAGTTCTTTCTGAGGCCCGTGGACTACTGACCTCTCTGCCTCAGATTCCCCAGGAAGTAGGAAACGAAGAAGAGGGCCGCGCTGAACAGCACCACCGAAGCACCGGATGGGAGAGTCCAGAGGTAGGAGAGCCATAGGCCCGCCCCCACTGAAAGAAGGGCCGAACCCACCGCGAGGACCACCATTCCCCGTACCGACCTGGCAAGGGCCTGTCCTGTTGCCGCGGGAATGACCAGGAAAGCCGAGACCAGGACGATCCCCACCAGTTTCATGGCGGCTACGATGGTGATGGCCATGATGCTGAGGAGGAGATAGTTCAGGAGCCCCGTGGGGAGCCCAGCTGCTTTTGCCGCCTCCTCATCTGCACCAAGGAAGAGGAATTCCTTGAAGAGAAGAGTCAGAACACCCAGGCTCAGGCCCGAGAGGATCAGGAGTCCCCACAGGTCTGCCGTTCCCACCGAAAGAATGTTTCCGAAAAGATAGCCCAGGAGGTCCTGCCTGTAGACCTGGGGGTTCAGGCTGATCAAAGCCACCCCGAGAGCCATGGCAGTCGGGAAGAACACGCCAATGGCGGTGTCCTCCGAGACCTCCCCCTTCCGAGTGATCCATCCGATCACCCAAGCAACGGCTACGGAGAAGACGGCAGCAGAAGCGAGGGGCGGAAAGCCCAGGACCAGGCCGATAGCGACCCCTCCAAGGGCGGCGTGGGAAATGCCCACCCCGATGAAGGCCATCCTTCTGAGGACCACGAACACGCCCAGGACAGCGCAGGTGGCTCCAAGTAGGAACCCCGTCAGCAGAGCCCGTTGAATAAAGCCATAGGAGAGGAACTCCATCATTGTCCTCTCTCCTCCGCCTGGCCGGACGCAGCCGTATCCGGAGTCTCTACGGGTTGGGGCTCCCGGTGCACATGGGGCGGCGGGAAGTGGTAAACGTCCTTGAGGGCCTGGCTCTTCAGGACCTCCTGAGGTGGGCCCGAGGCTTTGATCGTGTGGTCCAGCAGGATCAGCGCCTGAGCGTGTTGGGCTACGTCCTCCACATCGTGAGAGGCACTGAAAACCGTAAGGCCCCGAGCCCTCTGGAGGTCACACACCTGGCCGTAGAAGCTGGCCCTGGCGGCGGGATCCAACCCGGAGGTAGGCTCGTCGAGGATCAGGAGACAGGGTTCGCCGACAAGAGCCCGGGCGATCAAAACCCGTTGTTTCTGTCCCCCTGAAAGGTCTTCGAACCGGCGCGGGAGATGGGGGGCCATCCCGACCTGATCCAGGGCCTCCGCAGCCCTGATACGGTCGTCCCTCTTGGGCCGGCTAATTGGACCCAGGCTTCCGTACCGGCCCATGAGAACCACATCCTCGACGGACAGGGGAAACCCCTTTGGGAGGTCCATTCCCTGGGGCACATAGCCGACTGTCTGCCCTCGTTTCCCAGGCGTGGAACCAAAAAGGGAGACAGAGCCCTTATCGGGCCTGAGTATCCCCAGAATCATCCTGAGAATCGTGGATTTCCCTGCGCCATTCGGGCCGATCAAAGCTGAGAAGGATCCCGCCGGTACCTGAAGTGACACCCCCTCCAGAACCGGAGTGGCGCCGTAGGAGAACCAGACGTCCTCCAGTTGGAGAATGTCACCCTCACAGCGGGGGCAGGTCATTTACCGGAAGCTCCCAATCCGTCCACCAGCTGCCGGGTATTGAAGCGTAGGAGGGCCATATATCCGTTTCGTCCTTCAATAGTGGCTCCACCCAGTGGATCCAATAGTTGAACGGGAAGAGACAGCTCAGTCGCCAGGGCTCGGGCCGCAACTTCACCAAGTTGGGGCTCGATGAAAAGGCAACCTACGTTCTTTTCCTTTGCCACCCCAAGGAGATCAGCCAGCTCTCGGCTGGAAGGCTCATGACCCGGAGATGCGTGGACGACGCCGGCCTCCTCCAGTCCATACCGATTGGCAAAATAGGTCCAAGCCGCGTGGGTGGTTATGAATGCCCGATGTTTCAGGGGCGCCAAAGCCGCCCTGATCTCCTCGTCCAGTGAGGTAAGAGAGTCGGCTAGAAAACCCGCCCGCTGGTGAATCCCGTCGGCTGCCTGGGGGAAAGCCTGCTGCAAGGCCTCATCCAGCTTCGGAAGGAGCTCATCCCGGACCAGGACAGGGTCCAGCCAGATATGAGGATTTCCGGATGCGTGGGAGTGTCCATGGTCGTCGTCGTGTTCCTCATCCTGAATCAGGGCAATCCCGTCGGAGAGGCGGAGGATGGGAGCTTCTTCGTTGGCGAGCCGGACGGTCCATTCGTCCAAACCCCCGCCGACCAGAACAAACAGGGCGGAACTTCTCAGGTCGGCGAGTTGCCGGGGGGTGACGTCGAAGCTGGCAGGGGAGGCGCCCGGTGGGAGCACCACTTCAACCCGGGCTTCTTCACCGACCAACTGTTCCACCAGGTCCCCGATGGGGAAGATGGATGTGGCCACAATGGGGCCCGCCTGGGATTCCGGGTCATCGGCCTGGGCTCCGCACCCCAGGGTCAGGAGAAGGAGCGGTAGAATCGACCTCCAATGCGTCCTGTGCATCAATTCGTCCCCCTGGGGCCATCTTAGTCGGAGAAGCTCGAGCCCGAGCCCTAATGGACGTGTCAAATCCTCTGACAAGTCTAACCTGGAAGGCCTGCCTAGGGGAGCGGGAATCCGGTAAATCGCCCCAGTGGCGTTTGGTTTCAGGACTGTCCGGCAACCCGGCGACGGAGGTTCTCGAGAAGGGGGAGGGGGGTGAGTTCCCCGTCGATGATGGCTGCGAGTTCCTCCTCAGTCTTCCAGTGCGCCTCCAGCTCACTCAGCTCCAGCTCCAGAAGGCGCTGTTCGGTGGCCTCATTCGCTGCGATTTCCAGGGCGATTCCGCCTGTTTTCCCCAGATCACCCAATCGGCGACCCTCTTTCAGAAGGATCCGAGTGAGGTCTGTGGGTGAGCCGGCTTCCTGGATGAGGCGGGTGGCGCTGGTCACGGTCCGTTCAGAGGCCCCTTCGAAGTGATGGTAGGCCAGGACGCGCCGGAGGGTGTGTTCTGCCTCCCGGCCCTGGAGTTGAAGACCTCCCTCCCGGTGCTCCCGGCACCGGGGGCACCGGTAGGCCACGGCGGTGGGTTCCATCTCCCCCGTATGCCGTAAAATGAGATCCCCCCTTTTCCGATAAGTGACCCGACGAAACACATATCCGCACTGGGGGCACCTGTTCCGACCTCTCCATATGTCGCCACCGAACCGAAACCAACGAGCGGCGTCAGGGATGGTCCCGGGAAGCTTGTCCCAGAGGATCCAGGCCGCGATGAATCCCATCCCCCCCGTAGCCAGCCCTCCCCAGATGGCAGCCCCGGCCCCGACCGCCCCGGCGGCTGAAAGGGTTTTGAAGTTCTTTCGGCGTTTGGCCAGTTCGGAGCCATATCGCCACCAGGACTGCTCGGCGAGGTTCGCCCGGCCCACCCGGACGATTTCCAGTTGGCCTGCCCTGAGCAAGGCGATGTTGTCGGTTTGGGAGAGGAGTTGGGCCCGATCCCGGACGATTTTCTCCAACTCGTCCAGAGCCTCCCACCGCTCTTCGATGGGGGCAAGGCTCCAGCGTTTACATTCCTTGCAGATGGCCCACAGACGTCCTCTGGAGGGGTCGAAGGCTATCCTTCGCCCCTGGGGGAGGTACTCCAGGCTCTCATTGGCAGGGAAGGGGGTGTGGCAAACCAAGCATCGTTCGTACATGAAACCTCCTACACCCCTTACGGCCGAATGAATCCCTTCCTTCCGAGCGCAAGAGAAAGATAACGTCTCCCGGGCCGACCGGGCCTTGTGTGGGAGGGCCGTTGCTTCGATCCTTTTCCCATGATTCTTGTCCTGGACAACTACGATTCGTTTACCTGGAATCTGGTTCAGTTCCTCGGAGAATTGGGTGCTGAGATCAGGGTCGTACGGAATGATGAGGTCACCCTGGAGGAAATCGGGGACTTGGCCCCCGAGAAAATCCTCGTTTCCCCGGGGCCCTGTACGCCTCGTGAGGCAGGGATTTCGGTCGACCTGATTCGTAGCCTGGGTCCTTCGGTACCGGTTTTGGGGGTATGTCTGGGCCATCAGGCCATCGGGGAGGCCTTTGGTGGGCGGACGATTCGGGCCGGCCAGGTCATGCACGGAAAAACAGCTCCCGTGTTCCATTCGGGACAGGGTCTATTCGCCGATCTCCCCAACCCCCTGACCGTCGCCCGCTACCATTCTCTTGTCACCGATCCTTCCAGGCTCCCCAATGAGCTAGAAGTGGTTGCCTGGTCCGACCCGGAGGTTTTTGGGGAGGAAATCCAGGCGGTTCGACATGTTTCCTTCCCTATCTGGGGAGTCCAGTTTCACCCGGAATCCCTCTTTTCAAATGGCGGTCTCGCCCTATTAAGGAATTTCCTGGCTCTTTGAGCGGAAGCTATAATGGGCTTTTGGGCCTTTTCCTGCCCTTTTCCCCTTTTGAACGAACTGAAGACAACTCTTTTACGCAAATTCCTTGCCGGTTGCTGATGCCTTTTCTACCTTTAGTGGCGTGAAAATTGCATCGCAGGACCCGATTTCTGGCGCTGGATGGCGCCTGTGAGCCGCCGAGTTTTGGGCATCGTCCCAGCCCGGCTCGCCTCTACCCGCCTCCCCAACAAGCCCCTCTACCCCCTCCTCGGCCGCCCCCTCATCGAGTGGGTGTGGCGAAGAGTGGAAGGAATGAAGGTCTTGGATGAAGCCGTGGTTGCCACGGATGCGGAGGAAGTGGCAGAGGTTTGCCGTGCTATGGGGGCTCCGGTGGAGCTCACTTCCCCGGACCATCCCTCTGGGACGGACCGGGTCGCGGAGGTGGCGCGCCTCGAGAAGTACGCCAACTACTCCGTGATCGCCAACATTCAGGGGGATGAGCCCCTTTTGAAGGAAGCCCACCTGGCGGCGGCGATCGAGTTGGTAAGTGAGAGGGGTTGGGAAATCGGGACCTGTGCGACCCCGCTACTGGACATGGAGACGCGGAAGGACTCCTCCGTGGTGAAGGTGGTCCGGGCCCGGTCTGGGCGAGCTCTCTATTTCTCCAGGTCTCCCATCCCTTACAAGAGGGATGAGAAGCCTACCCCGGAGGAGCTGAGCCGGGAGCCATTCCTTCGTCACATCGGGATCTATGCCTACACCCCGGAGGCCCTGGAAAACTGGGTCGCCCAGGAACCCTCTGCCCTGGAGGAACTGGAGCGCCTGGAGCAGCTCCGGCCCCTGGGCTCGGGTGCCCGAATCGGGATAGCGGTGGTGGGGGCTGCGGACCCGGGCGTGGACACTCCAGCGGATGTAGTCAAGACAGAAGAGAGGCTTCTTGAGCTGAGTGCCTCTCGAGAACCCAAAGGGAATCGATGACGGAAGCTACGCGAGAACCAACCAAATACATCTTTGTAACCGGCGGAGTGGTGTCCGCACTGGGCAAGGGCATCTGTGCGGCCTCCCTGGCCCGCCTCCTGAAGCAACGAGGCCTTAGGGTCACCCTCCAGAAGTTCGATCCCTATATCAATGTGGACCCGGGCACCATGTCTCCCTTCCAGCACGGTGAGGTGTATGTCACCGACGACGGGGCGGAGACGGACCTGGATCTTGGCCACTATGAGCGTTTTCTGGATGCTTCCCTGAGCCAGGCCAACAACCTGACTTCGGGTCGGGTATACCAGAACGTCATCGACAAAGAGCGCCGGGGGGACTATCTGGGCTCTACCGTTCAGGTTATTCCCCATATCACCGACGAAATCAAGGAGAGCATCCGCCGTCTGGGCACCGATATGGACGTGGTTATCACGGAAATCGGTGGAACCGTCGGTGATATCGAGAGTCTCCCCTTTCTGGAGGCCATCCGACAGATCAGGCAGGACCTGGGGCGGGGGAACTCCCTGGTCATCCACCTGACCCTTGTGCCGTACATCGCTGCTGCAGGGGAGTTGAAGACCAAGCCCACCCAGCATTCCGTTCGGGAATTGATGCAAATCGGGATTCAGCCGGACATCCTGATATGCCGGACCGAGCATCCTTTGGACGAGAACATCCGGAAGAAAATCGCTCGGTTCACCAACGTCGAAGTGAGCGGGGTGATCCAAGCCCTCGATGTGGACACCATCTATGCCGTCCCCCTGGATCTGAAGCGACAGAAGCTGGACGAATTCGTGGTGGATCACCTGGGTCTACAGACCGATCCGCCGGATATGAGCGAGTGGCGGGGAATGGTGGAGAGGATCCGCTCACCTTCGGGAGGGCCGGTCCGAATCGCCGTCGTGGGCAAGTACACGGAGCTGGTGGATTCCTACAAATCGATTCAGCAGGCTCTGATCCACGGAGGAATCGCCAACGACGTTGGGGTCGAGATCGAATGGCTTTCCAGCGAGCGATATGAATCCGGCCATTCCGTCACGGAATTAGAGGAGTTCGATGGGGTTTTGATCCCGGGAGGCTTCGGCCAACGGGGTATTGAAGGGATGGTGGAAGCCATCCGCCTGGTCCGGGAGAAAGGTGTGCCCTTCTTCGGGATCTGCCTGGGCCTCCAGTGCGCCGTCATCGAGTTCGCCCGCAATGTGGCCGGAATGGAGTACTCCCATTCCTTCGAGTTCGACAAGGATTCGCCCTATCCCGTGATCTGCCTCATGGACTCCCAGCTCAAAGTCACCACCAAGGGCGGGACCATGCGCCTGGGTGCCTATCCGGCGAAGCTCCTGGAAGGCACGCGGGTCAGGGAGATATATGGGGAGGAAGAAATCAGCGAGCGGCACCGGCATCGCTACGAACTCAACAACGATTTCCGCGCCCCCTTCGAGGAGAAGGGTTTGATCTGCAGCGGTCTTTCGCCGGATTCCCAGTTGGTGGAAATGATCGAACTCCCTGAGCACCCGTGGTTTGTGGGCTGTCAGTTCCACCCGGAACTGAAGAGTCGACCGACCAGGCCCCATCCCCTTTTCGCCTCCTTTGTTGAAGCAGCGGCGAAACGGGGTGGTCACCTCAACGCCGAACCGACCTCGGCATCCGTGGCAGCATCGGCGGACAGCTGAGCCCGGATCAGGCCGGAGGACACATGTTCGAGAGATTCACGTTGATTGCCGGGCCCTGCGTCCTCGAGGACGACGGCCTTAACCTGGAAATCGGCCAGGCGCTGGCTGAAATAGCCCAGCGGCTGGATTTACCGATCATCTTCAAGGCTTCCTATGACAAGGCCAACCGGTCCAAAGCCGATTCCCCCCGGGGACCGGGCCTGGAGGTGGGTCTGGGGCGTCTGGCCCGGGTAAAGGAGGAGACCGGACTTCCCATCATCACTGACATCCACGAACCCTCTCATGCCCAGAAGGCTGCTGAGGTGGTGGATGTGATCCAGATCCCGGCCTTCCTCTGCCGTCAGACCGACCTCCTGGTTGCCGCCGGCGAGACGGGGAAGGTCGTGAGCATCAAGAAGGGGCAGTGGATGGCCCCGGAGGACATGGCCCATGCCGTAGAAAAGACACGGAGGGCCGGATCCCCGGAAGTTGTTGTTACGGAACGAGGTACGTTCTTTGGTTACGGCAACCTCGTCGTGGATATGAGGTCTTTTGCACGAATCCGGGCAGCGACTGGGGTCCGGGTGGTCTTTGATGGGACCCACTCCGTTCAGAGGCCAGGCCAGGCCGCCGGTTCCAGCGGCGGAGATCCGGAGCACATCCCATCGCTGGTTCTGGCCGCGGTTGCGGCGGGGTGCGACGGGATTTTCCTGGAAACCCACCCTCACCCGGCTTCCGCCCCCTCTGATAGCACGAATATGCTGCCGCTTCCGGAGCTTCAAACTCTTCTGGAACGGATTGTGGCGGTCCGAAACGTCGTGGGTCGGGAAGAGAGGACCTCATGAACCTGGATCAGGCCGAATCGACGGGGCCTTTTAACAACTTCCTCCCCAGGGAAATAGCTGAAAAAATCCGCTTGGTGGTGCTGGATGTGGACGGGTTCCTCACGGATAGCGGCGTGTATATTG
>RCNC010001579.1_pt1 | contig 15395 bp, 13 predicted proteins | sample 2041301 | NCBI WGS metagenome assembly RCNC01 (sample SAMN09708231, study PRJNA481090) | Marine sediment metagenome, whole genome shotgun sequencing project. | biome: marine sediment; feature: ocean; material: sediment; isolation source: Sewage treatment plant 13A marine sediment (STP13A) ... | reverse complement strand
CTATCCGAAGCTACCGTATTATCCCATTTCTCGAGCTGTTCTATTGCCATTATCATCTCCTCTCCAGAACCAGAAAGTTTGGCGATTCGAAGCAGATCGTCTTTAACCTGTTCAGCAACAACCATCTTCATGCTGTGTTTCATTTCCATAACATCTTCCAGGCTAAATTTCCTATCATTATGAATAAGCTGTAAACTATGTTGGCTGCGCTGCCTAAGTCTGGGCTCAGGGAAATAGTCCGGGTAATTTTCAGGAGGTAAAATCTCATTCAGGTTTGTAAAATGGAATGGATCGTTTTCGTTGTGCAGGTATCCCCCTTTCGGATTCAAAAGTTGCGGAAGTTTATCGAAAGGGATAACCTTTGTCCATACCTGTGAAGATCCGCTTACGGAAATGGAATTTGTATCACCCCCTGAAACATGCGGCAAATCAGGAATGGCAGCATTCCAGACATAATAAATATTTCCCTGATCATCAGCATAGGTGTAATTAGACGATGAAATGGCCTGCATTCGCATGGCATCTTTCCATTCTTCCATATTTTTGGACATCATCATCTGTACAAATTGCTGCCCCCTTCGATATTCTCCATCTCCTGCCTGTCTGATAATATAAATCTTGCCATCACTCCGGTGAATAACCGGACCCAAGGGAGTAGTTAAAAATTCTCTTGTCTCCAGGCTGATTCCCTCACCATTTTTGAATTCTGCAGTTATCGACTTTCTCTGAATTGGAACTGATGTTTCATCGAATAGGTAATGATCTGGATTGTCAGGATCGATATCGAAAGCATATATTTCATTGAGATCTGGATAATTGTTTGTTGTCGACCAACCTAAATGATCATTAAATCCACCGATAATAGCAAATAAACCTCCAATACGAAAATCCCCGTAAAAGTTCAATTTCCCATCTACTGTTAGATGTGCTTCATAATATCCTGCATCCCATGAAAGGTGTGGATTACGAAGAAGGATTGCATTTCCCGACCTGGTTCGTTCAGGAGCAAATGCCCAGACATTGGAGCCATCTTCACTTAAGGCCATGACCGAGTCTTCCCTGGCTTTTTGCTCCATCAGCTGATTTAGGAATCTCCATGCACTCCCATAAGTTGTAATTCTGACAGTAGCAGCTGCAACATCATAACCTGTAAATGAAAAAGAGGAATACCTGGGAAATTCATCCGGGAATGTTTTGAGGTATAAATTTACTCCGGCTGCAAAACCTTCATACATATCCCGGGTATCCTGGTCAAGCAAAAAATAAGTCTCAAGTGTACGTTGATAGCCCTGTTGCCTGATAAAGTCAGATTCTATTGCTTCGTACCCCTCTACAAGGGCAGCATCTCCCCGTGCTGCCAGTAAAGCGGATACTACCTTTTCTCCATAATCTTCCACTTCACACCAGGCTAAGCCAAGAGCAACATCATGAAGACTCGAGGCTTTGATGTGCGGTACGCCATATTCAGTGCGCCTGATTACTATATCCTCGTGTATATTGGATGTCATTGATGAGAGCGGCATGATAAAAAGGGACCAGGTAATGAAAAGTAAAATCAATTTTTGCATGGCTAACGATTTCAGTGTCTTACATTTATTATTCTCTGCTTGATATTTCAATTTAGTAAAGATTGTTTTAATTTCCCATAGTGAAAATATTCACTGTTATTACGACAACCTTTATTCATAATCATCGTGATGAGATTAATGAAATCACCTTTAATTGTTTGTATCCTGGGCCTGATTTGCCATTCAACATATTCTCAGCATCCACAAGATCTGGCTAAACCTTCCTCAGTTCAATACGATTGGCACGAGCAGGAACGTATCATGTTTATTCACTATGGACCCGCTACCTGGCAGGGAAGAGAATACGATGACCTCTCCGCACCTTTGGAGCGGATTAATCCAAGGGCCCTGGATAAGTTCGTGTCTGTAGATGAAAACACAATCAATATCAATCGCACTGCTCAAGTGACCGAAGAGAGTAAAATTACTGTGAAGTTTAAAATGGAATGCTCAGAGATGGGCAAAGGGGTCATACAATTCAGGCCGGGATTAATTTATTGAAATATGAAATATTTTGTTTTTAGTGCTTTTTTATTTTGTCTGCTATTTACCGGAAGCCAGGCTCAGATCACCGAAAGGGAACGGCCAGCAGAGTGGGAAGATTTAGTGTATGGTGGCAGGTTCATGGACCGCTTTTTGCGCATGAAGGTGCAAGGGCCTTTGACAGATGCCACTTGGGGAGCTGCTGGAGTGGTTCCCCGGTATATTGAAAATGGTCTCGAAGACAATGAATGGTCATATTGGGGAGGCAATGCAAGACTGGACAAAGATGGAACATTCCACCTGTTTGTTTGCCGGTGGAGGGAGGATGCAGAGAAAGGCCATATGGCGTGGCCAGAATCAGAGGTAGTACATTCGGTGGCAGAGCAATCTTTTGGGCCATATGAAGTAAAAAAAACAATAGGGCCCGGCCATAATCCTGAATGGTTTCAGCTAAGTGATGGACGTTATGTAATATATGTATATAAGGGTTATTATCTGGCTGAGAGCCTGGAAGGTCCATGGACGTATAATAAATTTGAATTTGACAGCAGAGACCGCAAGATCAATGACGGTCTGTCGAACCTGACCTTTGCCCGCCGTGAAGACGGATCCTATTTGATGGTCTGCCGGGGTGGAGGTGTCTGGTTCAGCCAGACAGGAATCTCTTCCTATTCTCAGGTGACGGATAAAAGTGTTTATCCCCCGGTAGAAGGCCGCTTTGAAGATCCGGTTATCTGGAAAACCAACATTCAGTACCATCTGATTGTAAATGACTGGTACGGCCGTATAGCATATTACCTGCGATCAAAAGATGGTGTCAACTGGAAAGTGGAACCAGGTGAAGCCTATCAACCTGGTATAGCCAGATATGAAGACGGTACAGTGGTAGATTGGTTTAAATATGAGCGTATCAAAATGTTACAGGATGTATATGGACGTGCTACCCAGGCCCATTTTGCGGTAATTGACACCATCAAATGGGATGATCTTTCCAAGGATAACCATAGTTCAAAACACATCTGTATTCCTCTCACTGTAGGGCGGTTGTTGACTATTCTTAATAGTGATAAGATTGATGCATCTACAGAATCAATCAGGGTTAAAGTAGAAGCAGAAGAAGGTTTCAATCCACATACTGATATTGATTTGGGTTCTTTGCGGTTTGGTGCGCCGGAAGAGGTTAATTTTGGCAGGGGAGGCAAAGCATTGAAGACTGAAAAAGAAGGTGATGATCTCGTCATTACATTTGAAGGGGCAGGAAATGGCATCAATGATGAAAACTTTACGGCAAAGTTGCTTGGGAAAACTGAGAGCGGGGAATTACTGTTTGGTTATGCCCGCTTGCCGTGGGTTGACTATATCGAACCGGTCTTGTCGGCACGTTTACCTGCAATTACAAAGGGGAATGATACTTACCAGTTGAAAATTGAAGTTCAAAATTTCGGACAGGTACTTTCTGAACCTACTCCAATAGAAATAGAATATGTTCTAAATGGACAGATGGTCCATCTGGCTTCAGCAAATGTGCCTGTTCTGAGGCCTTTTCAAAAAATAATACTGGATATGCCTTCTGAAACTATTCTAAATCCCGGTACCGAATATAACATCAGAGTTAGCCTGGAGCCGGAAGGTCAAAAACCAGTTTTTCTATCCGGACTTGTATCATTAGGAGAATAACAATACTGTCTGTAGTAAATAGACTAAGTTTGATGTACACGGGGACTCTTCGTCACATTCAAATATTTGCCGCTGGCCCTGGTAACCAAAGTGGCGAATGCAACTACTGATACCGAACTCAGTGGCATTAATATTGCGGCTATTATTGGCGACAGGTTTCCGGTAATAGCAAAACCGATTCCAATGATATTATATAGAAATGAGATCAGGAAGCTGAGTTTTACAATGTTTATAGATGTTCTTGTAAAACGGATAAATGTAGCAAGTTTTTGAAATTGACCTGCTTCCAGAACCGCATCGCTGGCAGGTGAAAAATGATACACCTTATCGGCAATTGTCAATGCCACATCGCTCTGCATGAGCGCACCGGCATCATTTAATCCATCCCCGGTCATCAGAATATTGTGACCCTTATTTTGTAAGGATTTAATAAAATCTGCTTTATCGCCCGGGTTCTGGTTGAATAGGAGATTTTCCTTCTCAAAATATGCAGATAGGTTATTCATCTCCGAATCATTATCTCCGGAAACCACATATAAAGTGAAATCTTTTTTCAGGATACCCAGAACCTTGTCAAAACCTAAACGGTACTGGTTACTAATATTATAAAAACCAGCTAAGCGACTATTAATGGACACATAGACTTCTGAGGATTTTTGTGCTGCAAGGCCCTTTGAATTGGTAACGTATTCCTCAGACCCAATTTTTAATTCAATATCATTTACTTTGCCGAAAATACCCCTGCCCGATACTTCGACAAAATGATCAGGCCGGAGATAATTCGCTCCATTGAGGGAATTCACAATGGCAATACTCAGTGGATGTGTCGATTGTTTTGCAAGGGAATAGACAGCATCTTTCTCATCTGCAGAAAATGCCTCTCCCATAAATGCAATTTTGTTTTCATTGGGTTTGGTTAGCGTCCCTGTCTTGTCAAAAACGATGGTGTTTATATGCGATAATCTTTCTATTACACTGGCATTTTTTATATAGAGGCCACTTTCCCCAAAAATTCTCATGGTACTTCCAAAAGTAAATGGAATAGATAGCGCCAGCGCACAGGGACAGGCAACGATAAGCACGGCTGTGAAAACAAAAATCGCAGTATGGACATCACCCCTTATCATCCAGAAAGCGAAACCTGAAACTGCAATAGCAACAATGATCAGGGTAAAGTATTTACTGATCCTGTCCGAGAGGGATTTCAGGGAATCACTGGGCTTCTCATAGGTTCTATCCTGGTTCCATAATTTGGTAAGATGGCTTTGGCTGACTCGCTTTTTTACCTTTATTCTGATAATCTCCCCCACCTGTCTGCCACCCGCATAAATAAAGTCCCCTTCTCCTTTTACCAGCGGAGTAGATTCTCCTGTCACAAAACTATAATCAATTCTTCCTTCTCCTTCAACGATAATGGAATCGGCAGGAATAAGTTCCTTATTGCGTATGATCAATACGTCCTCAACTTCGATATTTTCCAGTAATACACTCTCTTCAATCTGTTTGTTGATTTTTGTTACAGCAATGGGGAAATAGGATTTATAATTCCTATCAAACGAAAGTGCTTCATAGGTTTTCCCCTGGTACCATTTGCCAACAAGAAGAAAGAATATTAATCCTGAAAGGCTGTCACAATAACCCTGCCCTCCTACCAATAGGATTTCGTAGCTACTGACGAGGAATAGCACTAAAATGCCCAAGGCAATGGGTAGATCTATACTTACATTCTTCTTTCTAATATTCTTATAGGTTGAAATGAAATAATCATTGCCACTGTAGAACACAACTGGTATTACAAGAAAATAACTCAACAAACTCAGCAATGATTGCAATCGATCTTCCAGGGGTTCACCGTTAAAATATGCTGGCAAACTGTAGGTCATTACATTGATAAAAACAAAGCCTGCAACCCCCATTTTATATAGCAGCTTTTTGTAAGAATGAGGGTCTTCCTCTTTTTGAGAAAGGCTTACGGAAAGATCAGGGATGTAATGAATAGATGAAAGCAATTCAACAACCTGCCGGAGACTGATAAGATTTTCATCGAAAGTAATGTCAATCTCTTTTTTCGTAAAGTTTACAAAAGAGTATTTGATTGCCTTATTGATTTTATGAAGATTTTCAAGCAGCCAGATACATGATGAGCAATGAATGACAGGGATATAGAATTTTACTTTTGAAATTCCTCCCTCTGAGAACGAGATGAGTTTCTCCTTAATTTCGTCCTTGTCAAGGAAAGCATATTTATTCCCCAACTCAGTTGTTTCAACCTTTATTCCCGGGTTGTTGTCAATTTCATAGTAATTGTAAAGCTTGTTTTCGTTGAGCAGCTGATAAACTGTTTTGCACCCGTTGCAACAGAATGGCAAATCGTTCCAGGTTACTGGATGTTTCCCGCAATCTGCTCCACAGTGGATACAAATATTGTCTCCTTTATTATTCATTACGAGTAGAAGGAATAGCAACAGTCGATGGACGTTTGCTGGATCAGGGATTGCTCTTTTTCAAGGCTCTTCTCAAACTTCTTTTCAATTTTCTCCTTTGGCGGACTTAAAAACGGGATTCCTAAGCTTAATCCACGCAGGATGAAAAACACACCAACAATGACCACAAGGAAGGGCATAAGCCTGTTTATTTTTTTCCGAATGGCCACACTTAAGATATTGCCGGCTATAGCAATGCTTAGCATCATCGGAATTGTACCAAGCCCAAACATTAGCATATACAGGGATCCATAAACAACTTCACCTGTCCCAATAGCCCCTGCAATAGCGATGTATACCAATCCACAGGGAAGCAAACCATTGGCTAGCCCAATAAAGAACAAACTTGAGAATGACCGGATGGCAAACATCCTGACGATGGCAGATTTTAGTTTCCCAACCACAGATATCCAGCTCTTTTCGGTATTGTACTGGTTTTTAAAAAAAGAGGGAAAGAACACAGATATGATCATGATAGCACCCATTATGATAGATACTTTCTGCTGAAAACCGATAATCCTGACGCCCTGTCCCAGGAGGCCGAAAACCGCTCCCATTACTCCATAAGTCAGCGTCCTACCCAGGTTATATAATACTCCTCCATATATTTTCTGGGGCAATCGATTGCCATGTAAGGGCAATGCGATGGCAATGGGTCCACACATGCCGGCACAATGAAAACTACCCAATAATCCGAGCACAAATGCTGATAATAAAAGAGCCATCTTATTTAAGGCTTTTATTGGATATAAATTGTTTCGTCAACTTCGAATTTCAATCCGCTGGAGTACCAGCTAAGCTTTAAAATATACCTACCGGTGACCAGGTTTGACATGGGGATATTAAGCGTGGAATCTGTCTGGCCGAATGGTATGCTGACATCAAGGCTGCTGCTTGAAGGACGGAACAGTAGCACAGATCCCGAATCAATACTCAGAGCCAAAGATTTTTCGAAATCAACTACAAACGATCCATCCTTTGTATAGGTCTTGAAAGCATCTTTATATTTTGCTGACCTGGCATCCACATCCATTTGTGCAGAATAATCAACCCCTTGTTCGTAATAGTCTTCATGCACAAGGTTCACATCCTGCCTCATCGCAAAAAAGATAAAAACTGCTGAGGCAGATAAAAACAGTATTAAAAAGACCAGGATCCCTGTTCCCCAATTAAATTTCATGATTGATTCTTCTATGGGCCTACAAAAGTGCTTTTGTAGGTCTCGATTAGTTCATCCTTGCTGAATATTCCAAATTCAACTTCGGTTTTATCACTGGTAATTTGATCCCTGGGAATAAAAAGAACAAAGGTAGATTCAAACATGGCCTGGTCCTCGACGTCCATTTTGCTCCCGGCCATTTTTATCTCTCCCTTGTGTGATATTAACCGAATTTCCAAAGGTAAATATTCATGCGTTTTATTTACAATTTTAATGTTGTAAACATTGGAAATTGTAAGGTTCTCGTATTCTTGGTACAGGAGTCCCGGGGTACGTAAAATAGTGGTTTCAATAACCGGTCGTGAAAATAGGGTGTATATGAAGAAAGAAAACAGGACGATCAGGGCTATCGAATAGGCACGATTCCGTGCATTCCAGATGCTCGAATGGCCCTTTTGGATTCCATCGTCAGAATCGTAACGGATCAGACCAGGATCTTTTCCCGTTGCCTTCATGACACTGTTGCACTGGTCTATGCAAGCCGTACAATTAATGCATTCAAGCTGGGTTCCGTCCCGGATGTCTATGCCAGTCGGACAGACCGATATACACTGGTGGCAATCGATGCAGTCACCATCTGTCTTTGCTCCCCGGGGTTCCCCACGCTTGTAATCGTAACTGACTACGATGGATTTTGAATCAAGCAATACTCCTTGCATCCTGCCGTACGGACAGACCATGGTGCAGATCTGCTCGCGGAAATAGGCGTAAACCCAGTAGAAGAAAGCAGAAACGATCAGCATGATTGAAAAACCTGATAAATTTGCGCTTATGGGTTCCGAAATCAATACAAACCATTTTTCTGTGCCAATAAACCAGAGTAAAAAAGTATTGGTCATGGCAATGGATATCAACATAAAGATGGAATGCTTGGCCGTTTTTTTCAGGATTTTTTCCCCGGTCCACGGACCCTTGTCAAGTCTCAGCCTTTTCCTGTAATCGCCTTCGATGATATACTCGATCTTGCGGAAGACCATTTCAAGAAAAATGGTTTGAGGGCATGCCCAGCCACACCACAATCTTCCGAAAGTCACGGTGAACAGGACAATGAACATAACAAATGAAAGCATTAATAGGGAAAGGATCAGGGTGTCCTGGGCCCAGAAAATGGCACCGAACAGAATAAATTTCCGGCTGCTTATATCGAGCAGGATGAAAGGATTTCCATTTATCCTGATAAAGGGTACTGCTATAAAGAACAATAATACAAACCAGCTAAAAATGGTACGGCGCTTGTACCATTTGCCCCTGGGCTTCTTCGCATAGACCCACTTTCTGCTCCCCTTTTCATCAAGGTTTATAGGCCTGTCCCTGAATGAAATATCAGTCTTATTCACATGGCTCCCCTTGTGGTTCTTTGGCATTTTCTGGCTCAGATCCTATCAGACTTATAATGTAGCTGGTTACTTTCTGTATCCTGCTGTCACTGAGCTGCGCCTTAAAAGGAGTCATACCTTTTGCCGGGACCCCGTTCTTAATTACGTTGAAAATACCCTGGAAATCGCAACCATTTATCGCGGCATTATCCGTTAAATTCGGACCAATGGCATTTCCTTCCAGGTTGGCCCCATGACAGGTCCAACAATTCATTTCCTTATAAATTGTTTTTCCTTCGGCAATGTCAGCTTCACCAGAAAGCAGTACTATTTCTTCAGGAGATTCACTTTGCAATTGATATTTGGCATCATGCAGCTCAGATTTTTTTGCATATTCCGCATCCTGATGATCTCCGACATCGAGCCAGAAGTAATAGGCACCATAAATGATGGAGAAGGCAATCGTAATATAAAAGATTGCCATAATCCATGCAGGAGGAGGATTGTCCAGTTCCTGTATCCCATCGTAGTTATGGTCCGAGAATTTTTCGTCTGCATCATTCATACCTGGCTGATGTCCGTTGTTTTGAGTATTTTCTTCCATACCCCGATTTTTTAAGATATAATTATTTCTTCTGAGTCATTATCATTTAAAATCGATTCTTTGATCTCCTTCATCTCGCTGGCCGGTCTTCGCATTGTCCGGACCAGGATCACGACGAAACAGATAAAAAATATCAACAAGCCCAGAATATAATAGACCTGTATACCCTCAATATTTTCAAGTAGATCACTTATCATTTTCATTCAGTTTCTGAAGAAGAATTTACCACTTCCACGGGAGGCGGAGCAATATCCCTTCCCAATTTATGCATGTACGCGATCATGGCAACCATCTGTTTGGTTGGTTCTATGTCAATATTAGAATTCTTCAGATCGTTCACAATCTGCTCTGCCTGTAACATCAGGTCCTCGATGGCCTTTTCATCAAAACCCTCAGGATAGGGTACGCCCAGCGTCTGCATGGCCCTGATCTTTGCCGGGATCATATCGAGGTTAATGTCTTTCCTGGCAAACCAGGCGTAATTGGGCATGATTGACTGTTCATTCATTTTCTGGGGATCCATAAAATGGTTGTAATGCCATGCTGCATTTTTATACATGGGGCCAGTGACAAAACCAGCCCTGGCCAGGTCCGGACCCGTACGCCGCGATCCCCACTGGAAGGGATGATCGTAGACAAATTCACCAATTTTGGAATATTCTCCATAGCGGTCAGTTTCCCAGCGGAAAGGACGTATCATCTGTGAATGGCATGTGTAGCATCCTTCTGATACATAGATGTCGCGCCCCTCCAGTTCAAGCGGGGTATAGGGTGTTACGGCTTCAATGGTCGGAACATTGGATTTGATAAATATCATGGGTATGATCTCCACTGCACCACCTATGGCCAGGGCAATAAATGTTAAAATGGAAAACCGCACTGCCCGTCTTTCCATCCAGCGGTGGACGGTTTCCTTCAAAGGATTTCTGGATCCCTGCAAAACCAGCGCAGGAGCTTCAGAAAGTTCATTATTCTCAATCTTTCCGTGCGCCATGGTTTTAAACAGATTATAAACCATCAAAAGGAAGCCAGTCAGGAACATGACCCCGCTGATGATACGGATGGTATACATGGGCAGTATCTGGGTGAGTGTTTCCAGAAAATTCGGATATGCAAGGTATCCTTCGGGCGTATATTCCCTCAGCATTAACCACTGGGTAACGGCCGACCAGTATAATGGTATAGCGTATATGAGAATAGATAATGTGGCTATCCAGAAATGCGTGTTGGCCAATTTCTTGGAAAACAGGTTCGTTCTGAAGATTTTTGGTACAAGCCAGTAAAGTATCCCAAATACAATGCCTCCGTTCCAGGCCATACCTGCAATATGGGTATGAGCGATTGTCCAATCCGTGAAATGTGTGATCTGGTTCACACTTTTCAGCGACATCATCGGTCCCTCGAAAGTAGACATACCATAGGCTGTAACCGCTACGACCAAAAACTTCAGTTCAGCACTGTCACGTACCTTATCCCAGGCACCCCTGAGAGTCAATAAACCGTTTATCATCCCGCCCCATGAAGGAGCGATGAGCATGATGGAAAAAGTCACGCCCAGCGCCTGGGCCCAATCAGGCAATGCCTGGTATAACAAATGGTGTGGCCCTGCCCACATATACAGGAAGATCAGGGACCAGAAATGAATGATGGATAAGCGGTAGGAATATATGGGGCGGTTTGCGGCTTTTGGAAGGTAATAGTACATTAATCCGAGAAATGGGGTTGTGAGGAAGAATGCCACGGCGTTATGTCCGTACCACCATTGAACAACCGCATCCTGGGCCCCTGCATAAATGGGATAGCTTTTTATCAAACTGATGGGCAGTTCAAAAGAATTCACCACATGCAATATGGCCACACCAATAAATGTAGCCAGGTACCACCATATGGCGGCATAGATATGCTGCACCCTTCTTTTGATAATGGTCCCTATCATATTCCAGCCAAAAATCATCCAGACGACTGCCACCAAAATATCTATCGGCCATTCCAGTTCAGCATATTCCTTTGAGGTAGTGATACCCAGGGCAAAAGTTAATGCTGCAAGCACAATGATAAGCTGCCATCCCCAGAAATGAATTTTGCTGAGCAGGTCACTAAAAAGTCGTGCTTTCAGTAGTTTTTGAAGGGAGTAGTAGATACCAGCAAATATGGCATTTCCCACAAATGCAAAAATCACGGCATTGGTATGAATTGGCCGCGTCCTTCCAAATGTAGTAAATTCAAGTCCGAAGTTAAAAACCGGGTATGCAATCTGAAGCGCAACCAATAATCCGACCAATACGGCAACAACTCCCCAGACGATGGTTGCAATAATAAATAGCTTTACAATCTTATTATCGTAATAGAATTTCTGATTTTCCATATGTTTTGGCATTAAATCATTTGTTCTTATTTTTTGTCTATCTCCTCATTTTCAATAGGTTCATCTTCAAATAAAATACGTCTTGATGGAGTTTCATTATCATCGAACTGACCATTTCGGACAGCCCAGATAAAAGCAGCAAGAAAAATCAACGCTGCAAACAAACTAACTCCTATCAAGAGGTAAAAAATATTCATCTGATTTGGATTATGAAATCTTGCTGTACCTTTTGATTTTAATGATTTGAAATATGATATACCCGATAACCAGCCAGGCACCTCCGGCTGCAACGATATAGGAAAAGAGTAGCCACAACTGAATGTTATCGTTGGTTGACCAGAGAACTTCGCCCCTGATGAGCCTGGGCACAACCTTGTTTTTGCCTACCCTGGCTTTTTCCATGGCTACTTCATTTGCTTCATAACCATCGCCAAGAGAGACGACAATGCTCACATAACCTTCTTCATCACCAATGACATTTTCAGGAATAAGGAACTCAGTCCTCCCGTTCTCGTTGGTAAGGGTTCGTCCCAGTTCAATGTCCCCGAATGTTTTTTTGGCACTAACAATGACCGGTGCATTAGCCAGGCCAACCCTGCCTGGACCATCAAGCTCAGCGAGGATTTCAACGGTAGACTTGTCTTCGTTTACCGAAGCCAGCAATTTTGCTTTTACCGGGGGAGCATCCACAAGCAGTTGTGTGCCACCGGGTTTGAAATTCATAATAAAACTAACCAGTTTCCACCTGTCATCTTCCGGGATGGAAGCTTCAAAAGGAGGCATAATTCCCCTGCCAGTAGTTATTTTATAGAACATGTCTCCTTCGGAATTTGCATGCATACGTTCCGATGCAATATCAACCGGAAGGGGGACCAGTGCAAGCGGATTGTTTTTCCCGGGGTCACCATGGCAGGATTGGCAATTTCGGGTATATATCTCCTTTCCTCTTTTTACATTTTCAAGATTATATTCAGAGGGATTGCTTATGGCAGACTGATCAGGAGGGACCAACCATTCCTGGCTTAAAACCTGCTGTGCCGGAAGTACCAGTATTGCTAAAAGTAAAATATTCCATTTCATCTTCATGGCAGATAAGTTTTAAGGTTTTTCTGTAAAATATTTCCGGTCTATCCCCTTTTCTTCGGCATATTCCCAGATGGTGATCACAGGAAAAAGTTTAGCCAGAATCGAGATAATCAGTATGGAAGTGAAAAATGAGAACAGCATGATCATTATTTCCGTACTCGTTGGTGAATAATGATGGAAGTGTTCAGGTACATTCTGGACCGGGAGGAAGGGATGTTCCATGGTGGGGATAACAATCAAATATCTTTTAAACCAGGAAGAAAATAAAACGAAAACCGAAATGATGGTCAGGGGACCAGGTTTTCGGAAATATTTCAGCTGTATCAACAGGATGGGCAAAGCAATGCCGGCAATTTGTACAAACCAGAAAAGGAAAGCATATCCTCCTGAGAACAATTCTTTCAGGTGGACCCCTTCCGCTGATTTCATTTTATATGCCGGAACCAGGAATTCATTGATGTTGAAATAAAGGTATACCAGGCAAACGAGTACCAGGAGTTTCCCCATCCTGTCGAAGTGCAGGTCTTCAAAATAATCTTTCAAGCCATATCTCATGCGGTATACGTACATGAGTATGATCAAAGATGCAGATCCGGCTACGAAGGCCCCGACAACGAAGTAGGGACCAAATATGGTGCTGTCCCAGCCAGGACGCAGGGTTGCCGCAAACAGCCAGGAAGTTACCGTATGAATGGACAAACCTACCGGGATGATCAGGATCATCAGCACACGCACAGCATGGTATACGGTTGCATATTGTTGTGCATTCCCCTTCCATCCCAGGGCGAGGAATTTATATAAACTCAGTTTCCATTTTGGAACTTTTGATCCCATACGATCACGCATGAGGGCCAGGTCGGGAATAAGGGGGAGGTAAAAAAGCAATACCGAGATAGCAAGGTAGGTCGATACGACCGTTAAATCCCAAACAATTGGTGAGGCAAACCTTCCGTGAAAAAATACATTAAGCAATCTATCGGGGCGGCCCATGTCCATAACGATGATGATTCCTGCAAGGGCAACAGTGGCAACAGAAATTTGCTCGGCAGCCCGGGATATCGTTTTTCCCCAGCTAAACTTCAGCAATTGCAGGACAGAACTAATCAATAAACCCACCAGGCTTACTGCCACAAAAAATACAAAGTTGGCTACATACAAACCCCAGGAAATATAGTCCCGCATCCCTGTAACACCGAGGCCTTTATCTATTTGTATGAACCAACCCCAGAGTCCGACGCCAACGAACATAAGCAGAATGAAGAACCAGAACCGGGTTAGTTCATCCTTTTTAACGATGGATCGTGTTAAGTCCACAACAATCCTGTCTAACAATTTTCTTGATTCTTCAGGAGACTCAATTTTATTCATGTGTGTAAGTTTAATTTTCTGCTACGAATGGGTAGGCCCTGTCTTTTGGTGGAAGATAAAAAACACGGGGTTCTGTTCCAAGTTCTTTCATTAGCGTATAGGCAGCTCCCTCACTTAACAGTTTACTCAAGCTAACCGTCTCTTTCGTTGTGCCATTGGTTACTGCATCTTCATTCCGGTCGCCAAACCAGTAGACTCCATTGGGACAGGCAGATACGCAGGAAGGAAGCTTACCATCACGCAGGCGGTCAGCACTGAAAAGACATTTGGATATGGTGCCTTTCTTCTGTGGTACATTGGCTTCAATATTATAGGTAACCCCTTCGTATTTTTCTGCATCCCTGGGTTCAAACCAATTAAATACCCTGGCTGAATAGGGACAGGCAGCCACGCAGAACCTGCATCCGATACATCGTTCATTGTCAATCAGCACGATTCCATCCTCACGTTTAAATGTCGCATTCACAGGGCAAACCTTGGTACAGGGGGGATTGTCGCAATGCTGGCAGGGCTTTGGCATATAATACGGCGCAGTATGTTCGGTGTCCTGCATCTGCAATACATTTATATGATGTTGTTCAGGACGGAGCTGATGATGGTTTTGGCAGGCTTTCATACACTCTCTTGCATTCCTGCATTTGGAAAGGTCTATCACCATTACCCAGCTTTTCCCTGGCAATCCCTTCCTCCCTCGTTTTTGATTCTCAGAAAGAGATGGCATTTCAGCTGGTTTTAACTGTGATTTGTCAACCTCAACCAACTCTCCGCTCGATGTTAGCAGGGTAATTTTATCCCCATCAACCGACTCAACGCTGCTGCATGAGCTTAAAATACTACTGCTTCCTGCCACCCCGGCAGCACCAATTGATGCTACCAGTGTTTTCATGAATTTTCGACGGGTATTGTTCTCCATAAAAATTTATTTTAGGACTGTTATCTCAATTCAAATGCGAATTAATCTTAGTGTTCTGCGGAATTTAAATATAGTATATACTGATAAGAGTCAACCTATTCGCATAGTTTGTTTTAATATTTTTGTTATTATTTAATTCTATTCTAAATTAGGATCTATGGTAGACATGTACTCAGTGCTTTTAATCTTAAATGATAATATTTCATATCATTATTGGGGTACCTTTATACTTAGATTACACGCATAGTAATCTGAGGATAAAGAGCCAGAATAAAATAGTCCTTACAAATTTCGATTTATAGCCATTAATTAA
>RCNC010001577.1_pt1 | contig 15401 bp, 18 predicted proteins | sample 2041301 | NCBI WGS metagenome assembly RCNC01 (sample SAMN09708231, study PRJNA481090) | Marine sediment metagenome, whole genome shotgun sequencing project. | biome: marine sediment; feature: ocean; material: sediment; isolation source: Sewage treatment plant 13A marine sediment (STP13A) ... | reverse complement strand
TAATAATTTTCAAGTTAATACAGAAAATCTGAAACAATATTTAAAAAATGATGTTTTAAAACTCATTTTCATCTGCTCACCAAACAATCCGACAGGAAATTGTTTTAATAAATCAGATGTTGAATTTATTCTTAAAGAGTTTAAAGGTATTGTTATAGTTGATGAAGCTTACATAGATTTTTCAGCTAAAAAAAGTTGGCTAAAAAGATTGGGTGAATTTCCGAATTTGATCATTACACAAACCTTATCCAAAGCTTATGGGATGGCCGGGATTCGATTAGGACTTTGTTTTGCTTCACAAGAAATCATTGCCATATTGAATAAAATAAAACCTCCGTATAACGTGAATGAGCTTTCGCAGAAAAGAGCTTTGTCTCAAATTTTGAAAATAGGATCACTAAAAATGGAAGTAGCTGAAATATTGAAACAAAAGGGTACTTTACTTAAAGTTTTAAATCAAGTTAATTTCATTCAGAAAATATACCCTTCAGATGCCAATTTTGTTCTTGTTAAAGTTGATAATGCGAACAAAAGATATAGTCAACTTTTGGACAACGGTATCGTTATTAGAAATAGAACAACCCAGCCGCTGTGTGAGAATACATTAAGATTTACAGTTGGGACCTATGAGGAGAACTTGAAACTAATAAGCGCCTTAAATGCAATAGCGTAACATGAAAAAAGTATTATTTATTGATCGAGATGGAACCATTATCAAGGAAACTGCTGATGAACAGATAGACGCCTTTGAGAAAATGGTGTTTTATCCCAAAGTGTTTACATTTTTAGGCAAAATAGCAAAAGAGCTGGATTATGAATTGGTCATGATCACCAACCAGGATGGGTTAGGTACTGATTCGTTCCCAGAGGAGACCTTTTGGCCCGTGCAGAATTTTATTCTAAAATCTTTTGAGAATGAAGGAGTTGTTTTTGATAAAGTCTTTTTGGATAGGACTTTTCCACATGAAAATGCAGATACGCGTAAACCTGGAACAGGAATGTTGACAGCATATTTTTCTAAGGATTATGACCTGGCAAATTCCTTCGTCATTGGGGATCGGTTAACTGACATGGAGTTGGCCAAAAACTTGGGATCTAAAGGTGTTTTTATAAATGATAATACCAATTTGGGAACGGATGAAATAACCGTAAAAAGAGAAGCGTTGAATGATGTTATTGTTCTTGAAAACAATGATTGGGAAAATATTTATGAATTCTTGAAATTAAAAAATAGAGTTGCTGAGATTACCCGAAACACCAATGAAACTGATATTTATATCAAATTAAATCTTGATGGTACCGGAATTGGCAATATTGATACTGGATTATCATTTTTCGACCATATGTTAGATCAATTGGCCAGACACGGACAAATGGACTTGGATATTAAGGTGAAAGGTGATTTGGAAGTTGATGAGCATCATACCATTGAAGATACAGCAATAGCATTGGGAGAAGTGTTTCATAAGGCATTGGGTAATAAATTAGGGATAGAAAGATATGGTTTTTGTCTACCAATGGATGACTGTTTGGCGCAAGTTGCCATTGATTTTGGAGGTCGAAATTGGTTGGTATGGGATACTGAATTCAAACGGGAGATGATTGGTAAGATGCCAACAGAGATGTTCAATCACTTTTTTAAGTCTTTTACAGATGGTGCAAAGGCAAATCTGAATATAAAAGCAGAGGGCGCTAATGAGCACCATAAGATTGAGGCCATTTTCAAAGCATTTGCGAAGGCAATTAAAATGGCTGTAAAAAGGGATGTTGAAAAAATGGTCTTACCATCCACAAAAGGAATACTATAAAGTTGGAAGTGAAAGGTTAAAGATACAAAGTATGCAAGATTTAAAATTAAGAACTAAAATTTTTGCAATTGATTGCTGGAAGTTTTGTAAGGAAGTTCCCAGATCAAGAGAGATTGACGCTTGGGTGAGACAATTGATACGTAGTTCAAGTTCAGTTGGGGCGAATTATCGAGCTTCGCAAAGGGCAAAATCAACTGCCGATTTTATCAATAAACTTAAAATAGTTGAACAAGAAGTTGATGAGTCGGCCTATTGGTTAGAGTTGTTTATGGAAGTGAATGAAGAAGATTGCCAACAACTAACGAAATTGCATAAAGAGGCGAAAGAGTTATTGGCGATTATTGTATCATCAATAAATGCCTCAAGAAAAAACAATAAAAAACAGTAAAGATTACCATCTAAATGATAAAAGCTAAAACCTTTAACCTTGTATTTTTAACCTCTTATCTTTTCTAATGAAGATTGTCATAATAAATTATGGTGCAGGAAACATTCAAAGTATAAAATTCGCTTTTCAAAGATTGGGTTATGAGGCAATTTTAACCCATGATGAAAATGAAATAAAAAATGCGGACAAGGTTATATTTCCTGGTGTAGGGGAAGCTAGCAGTGCAATGAAAATGCTAAGACAAAGCGGATTAGACACCTTGATTCCTCAATTAAAACAGCCGGTTTTAGGCATTTGTCTGGGTATGCAGTTAATGTGTCATTCTTCAGAAGAAGGTGCTACTGAAGGACTGGGCATTTTCGATACTGATGTGGTCAAATTTTCTAAAGAAGTCAAGGTTCCACAAATTGGATGGAATGAGATTTCAAATTTGAAAACAGATTTGTTTAAAGGCATATCAGAAAAAGAGCATATTTATTTGGTGCATAGTTTTTATGCTCCATTAAGTAAAGAAACCATAGCAATCTCGGATTACGGACATTCATATAGTGCTGCATTGGCTAAGAATAATTTTTATGGGGTACAGTTTCATCCTGAAAAGAGTAGTTTGGTTGGAGAGAAAATTCTTTTAAATTTTCTCAGTATTAAGTAATAGGTAAAAAGTACAATAGTAAGATACATCTGATGAATGATTATTGAAGTTTGAAAATTTGGGAAAAGGGAATGAATTTAGTGGAATTTGTTTACAGTCTAGCCAAACAATTACCAGATGATGAAAAATATGGTTTAGCATCTCAGATTAAAAGATGTAGTATTTCCATTCCTTCAGATATTGCAGAAGGAGCTGGAAGAAATTCAAAAAAAGAATTTGTACACTTTTTAAGTATTGCAAATGGTTCAACAACAGAATTAGAGACTCAGCTGTTATTAATAGAACGTTTAGATTTGGTTCCTGAGGTGGAAATTAAAGAAGCCATGGCATAATGCAAAGAAATAAAGAACATGAATTTTTCTCTTCAAAAAAGTTTAAAATAGATATGATACTTGATACATTTTAATTAATATTTAGTGCATAAAAAAATGAGAATAATTCCAGCAATAGATATTATCGAGGGTAAATGTGTTAGACTTTCAAAGGGCGACTATAACACCAAGAAGATTTATAATGAAAACCCTCTGGAAGTTGCCAAGGAATTCGAAGCGCATGGCATTGAGTATTTACATTTAGTTGATTTGGACGGTGCAAAATCACATCAGATTGTTAATCATAAAACATTGGAAAAAATTGCCACTAAAACTGGTTTAAAGATAGATTTTGGTGGAGGATTAAAAAGTGAGGATGATTTGCATATAGCCTTTGAAAGTGGTGCCAATCAGGTTACAGGAGGAAGTATTGCCGTAAAAAACAAGGATGTTTTTTTAGGTTGGCTAATTAAATATGGTGCAGATAAAATAATATTGGGAGCCGATGCCATGAATGAGAAAGTTGCTGTTTCAGGTTGGTTGGAAGAATCTGATGAGGATTTGGTTCCATTTATTCAATCGTATCAAAAAAAGGGAATTGATTATGTCATTTGTACCGATATAAGCAAGGATGGAATGCTCGAAGGACCTTCTTTTGGGCTGTATCAAAAGATAATTTCCAAAACTTCAAAGACCCTAACTGCAATTGGACTTAGTGGTGTTGAGGACAGTGAAATCCCAGGCATTAAATTAATAGCGAGTGGTGGAATATCTGAATTTGATGAACTGCCGAAACTTGCCCAAATTGGTTGCGAAGGCACCATTATTGGAAAGGCCATTTATGAAAACAGAATTAGTTTAAAGCAATTGGAAAACTTTATCTTACAAAGATGAATAGCGAGGATAAAGTAATAAGTGAGTTTGTTGAAAATGCTTTGTATCGGTTAGATCAAAGTACTCGGATGATTGTGGTTGCCTTTACGCAACTCGATGAACAAGATGTTTGGAAACGCTCAAATAAAGCCTCAAATAGTATGGGCAATTTAATATTGCATCTTTGTGGAAATATAACACAATATGTTATTTCTTCTTTGGGTGAAACTGAGGATATCAGAGAAAGAGATATAGAGTTTGATACCCAATCTGGTTTGAGCAAGGTCGAATTACTCAAGAAACTCAACGATACGGTAAACAAGGCTAAGGACGTTATCGAAAAAGCCACTCCGAGAGAATGGCTTAAAAAGCGGGCAGTTCAGGGGTTTAATTTCTCTGGAATTGGAGCTGTTTTCCATGCTGTTGAACATTATTCATACCATACAGGACAAATTGCTTTTTTGGTAAAACAGTTAAAAAATAGGGATTTGGGATTTTATGATGGGACTGACCTAAACATTAAAAACAAAGATTGATGCTTGCAAAACGAATCATTCCATGTTTGGACATAAAAGATGGCCGCACCGTAAAGGGGGTCAATTTCGTTGACTTACGCGATGCTGGAGACCCCGTGGAGCTGGCCGAAATATATAGTAGGGAAGGAGCCGATGAGCTGGTGTTTTTGGATATTTCCGCTACAGAACAAAAAAGAAAGACGCTAGCGGACCTGGTTTATCATGTAGCTGAAAAAGTAAACATCCCATTTACGGTAGGCGGTGGAATTTCGTCAGTTGAAGATGTAGATGTGTTGCTCCATAATGGAGCCGACAAGGTTTCCATTAATTCATCAGTGGTGAAAAATCCACAATTGATAAATGATTTGGTTGCCAAGTTTGGTTCGCAATGCATTGTTGTTGCTATTGATGCCAAAGAAATTGACGGGGAGTGGATTGTTCATTTAGTAGGAGGGAAAGTACCTACTGAGCTCAACCTTTTCGATTGGGCCAAAGAAGTTGAAGAACGGGGTGCTGGCGAAATCTTATTTACTTCTATGAACCATGATGGTACCAAAAACGGATTTGCCAATAAGGCGCTCGCCAAATTATCTTCAGAATTGAATATTCCGATTATTGCTTCAGGTGGAGCAGGGAATGTGCAACATTTTGTTGATACGTTTATTGAGGGTAAGGCCGATGCAGCTTTGGCAGCAAGTGTTTTCCATTTTAAGGAAATAGAAATAATGGATTTAAAAAAGGAATTAAAAAATAACGACATTCCCGTTAGGATGTAGAATTGAGAATTTAAAAGATGAAAAAAATAGGTTTAATTGGGGGAATAACTTGGCAGTCAACCCTTCTTTACTATCAATATCTTAATGCCCAAGTGTCAGAAACTTTGGGAGGACAGCATTCTTGTAAGTGTTTAATTGAATCGGTAGATTTTGCGGATATTTCAGCAAAGCAAGAAAAGGACCAATGGGAGGTACTTAATGAGGATTTTGCCGAAATTGCGGCGAGATTAGAGACGGCAGGAGCTGATATTATTTTAATTTGTGCCAATACCATGCACCTCTGCGCTGATGCTATCAAAGAAAAAATATCGATTCCTTTACTGCATATTGCTGAAGTTTGCGGAGAGGTGATTAAAAAGAAAGGATGCCAAAAGGTATTGCTCTTAGGTACGAAATATACCATGGAATTGGATTTCTATAAGGACATTCTTAAAAGCCAATACGGAATAGAAGTGGTTATACCAGTTGCAGAAGACAGAGAGATAGTGCACGAGGTTATTTATACCGAACTTGCCAAAGGAATTGTTTTGGAAGATTCAAAAAAACGATATATCGAAATCATTAAAAAATCTGAAGCTGAAGGGGTAGAAGCTGTTATTCTAGGATGTACAGAAATACCATTACTCATTCAGCAAGACGATTGTGATATTCCTGTTATTGATACCACGGCAATTCACGCCAAAGCGGCGGTGGAATTTGCCATATCTGAAAATGAATTAATCAACTAGTACTTTTCAAATGAACATAGACTTTGATAAAAACACAGACGGACTCATTCCTGCAATAATCCAAGATGCGACAACCAAAAATGTATTGATGCTGGGATATATGAATGAGGAAGCGTATCAAAAAACATTGGAAACCAAAAAAGTCACCTTTTTTAGTAGGACTAAAAAACGCCTTTGGACTAAAGGCGAAGAAAGTGGAAATTTTTTAAATCTAGTAAATATTAAGAATGATTGTGACTACGACACCTTATTAATCCAAGTAAACCCAACGGGACCAACTTGCCATAAGGGAGGTGATACTTGTTGGGATGAGGAAAACAAACAGGGATATGGCTTTTTGTCCAAATTGGAAGATGTAATCTCAGAACGAAAAGAAAATCAGAACAATTCCAAAAGTTATGTTGCTTCACTCTTTAGGAGTGGAATAAACAAAGTTGCCCAGAAAGTAGGGGAAGAAGCCGTGGAAGTTGTCATTGAAGCTAAAGATGACAATGACGATTTATTCTTGAATGAAAGTGCTGATTTATTGTTTCACTATTTAATATTGCTTCAAGCTAAGGGTTATAAACTTAATGATATTGTCCAAGTCCTTGAGCAAAGGCATTAAAATCCAATATGGTTATTGGTCCTGCTCCCCAAGAATTTCAATTCGTGGGTTAGATGAAGTCCACATATCCAAAACAGTGATTAACTCTTGTGTATTTAGATACACTTTTTTACTATAATAACGCCCTCTATCCCAATCTACTGGATCCGCTGCTTTTTCAGCATCATTAGTAATATCCATAATCAATTCTGTCGCATTTTTGCAGTCGCAATTTTTCATACCATTTGCTATTTTTTTGTACGATTCCAAAGTTTTGCCCGAATAATAAATTTGATGATCAAAATTATTGGATTTTAATGCTTTTTTGGAATGTGACAGGGCGTAAGTAGCCATATTATAAACAACAGAACAGTCGTTCTCGTTATTGGACGGCATAAAAGATAGTGCGGAAATGATGATAATGAATAATTTGTTCATGGTAAATTTAGATTTAAGACTTGCTCTAAGGACAACGGATCAAACTATCCTATATTGTTTTTGTGGTCTCTTATGAGGACGAATAGAAAAACTAATCGTTGTATGGTTAATTATTGATGAAAATGGCCAAGGGATCAAATTATGCTAAATTGGTATTATCCGTTAAGTTTTTCTAAAAACAAATTTCCATCGTTCTAAATATCTTATTTTTATGGTATGGCTATGAATTTAAGAAAGGGGTTTCGTTTTTCTTCTTACGAGGCGTCCGAACAATCTCCTTTTGAAAAGCTTTTTGATATTTTTCAAGAGCTCATTACACATACATCAGGTGATGTGGATGAGGCTTTGGATTGGCTCCGGGAATTAGATAAGGAATATGAGCTTACGGATGAGAACTATACCATAGATGATTTTATTGAAGATTTAAAAGCAAAAGGATTCTTAAAGGAAGAGTTTGAAGATGGTGGGGGCGAAGGCGATGGTGAAGAAAGCAGCGCTAATTTATCGATTACAGCTAAGATGGAGCGAATCATAAGACAAAGAGCCTTAGATCAGATTTTTGGTAAATTAAAGCGGAGTGGGGCTGGTAATCATAGAACGAACAAAGCAGGTCAGGGGGATGAGCATACCGGTGATTTTAGGGAGTATCGCTATGGTGACGGTTTGGAACACATTTCAATGACAGAGAGTTTAAAGAATGCCCAAATCAATAATGGTATTGGGGATTTCTCATTAACAGAGGACGACCTAGTTGTAGAAGACACTCATTTTAAAGCACAGATGAGTACGGTGCTGATGATTGATATTAGCCATAGTATGATTCTATATGGAGAAGACCGTATTACACCGGCTAAGAAAGTGGCAATGGCACTTGCTGAATTAATAACAACGAGATACCCTAAGGATACTTTGGATATTCTGGTTTTTGGAAATGACGCCTGGCCAATTCCGATAAAAGATCTTCCTTATTTAAAAGTGGGCCCTTACCATACAAATACCGTCGCCGGATTACAATTGGCCATGGATATGCTTCGTAGAAAGCGAAATACCAACAAACAGATCTTTATGATAACTGATGGTAAGCCTAGTTGTTTAAGATTGCCAGACGGCACCTATTACAAAAACAGTGTAGGTCTTGATGATTATATTGTGGAGAAGTGTTACAATATGGCCAGTCAGGCGCGAAAATTACATATTCCGATTACAACTTTCATGATTGCCCAAGACCCCTATTTAAAACAGTTTATTCGGCATTTTACCGAGGCCAATAAGGGAAAGGCTTTCTTTACAGGGTTGACTGGTTTGGGCGAAATGATCTTTGAGGATTATGAAGCTAACAGAAGAAAAAGACTGAAGTGAGGTTGGAAGTACGACGTAAAAAGTACGAAGTTTGAGGTAACATGAATTTACCATAAAAGAACGGAGAAAATTTGAATATAAGGATGTCTGTCTCCCTGAGCGCAGTCGAAGGGTTTATCTGAGATTACGGAAATTGAATCTAAACCAAAAGTTAAATTAAAATCGATTAGAATTTGAATTCAAGAGGCACAAACAACTGGTGGCAAAAAAAAAGGAATTGGTTCTTTATAGCTCTGGTATTCTTTTTTCTCCTTTTTATATGGAGTTTGCCCTCTGAACTACCCGGCAATATTGCCCAGATAGGAAAAGCTTATAGCGATCCTGAGATTTGTGAAAATGCTTTACAAATAGCGAAAGATAATCACCGAGTTCAGGAGGTATTAGGGAAATTAGATCCGATGGGAGCCATGGCGTTAATTGAAGGTTCTGTTAAATATACAAAAGGAGGTGATTCTGTGCCCATAACAATTAATGTTAAAGGCGATAAATCCAAGAAAAGAATGGGGTCCAAAATGGATATACGAGCATATAATGAAAATGATAATTGGAAATATCAAAAGATTCAAATTCGTATTAAAAACCCCGTTGAAATGAGGGAAATAATTCCAATTTTAGAAAATAAATAGTTAAACGTTAATAAAGGATAATGAATTTAAACCCTAAAAAAATCAACAACTTAGGTGAACTTAAAAAAGCCGGATATAAATCCAAAAGCATTAAGGACGAACTGAGGGGAAATCTCAGGGAGAAAATTAAAAAGGGGGAGGAGTCTTTTGAAGGAGTATGGGGCTATGAGAATTCGGTAATCCCGGAATTGGAAAGGGCTATTCTTTCCAGGCATAATATTAATTTATTGGGACTTCGAGGCCAAGCAAAAACTCGATTGGCCAGATTAATGGTGGAGTTGTTGGATGAATGGATTCCGATAGTGGATGGATCAGAAATAAACGACGATCCATTAAATCCCATATCGCGTTATGCCAAAGAGTTAATTAAGGAACATGGTGAAAAAACCCCTATTTCTTGGCTTCAAAGAAATGACCGGTTTTATGAAAAATTAGCAACACCAGATGTTACCGTGGCTGACTTAATTGGTGATGTAGACCCAATAAAGGCTTCAAATCTTAAGCTTTCTTATGCTGACGACCGGGTGATACATTTTGGAATGATTCCCAGGGCTAATCGCTGTATTTTCGTGATTAATGAGTTGCCTGATCTTCAATCCCGAATCCAAGTTTCGCTTTTTAATATTTTGGAAGAAGGCGATATACAAATTAGGGGATTCAAACTTAGGTTGCCATTGGATTTGCAGTTTGTGTTTACGGCTAATCCAGAGGATTACACTAATCGCGGCAGTATAGTTACCCCTTTGAAAGATAGAATTGGGTCACAGATATTAACGCATTATCCTGATGACATTGCTACTGCACGGAAAATTACTGCGCAAGAATCCAACTTGGATGATCGTCAAACAGATGCCGTATATGTTCCGGAAATTGCCAAAGATTTGTTGGAACAGATTAGTTTTGAAGCCCGTAATAGTGAGTATGTTGACACCAAAAGTGGAGTAAGTGCTAGGACGAGTATTACTGCATTTGAAAACCTGTTAAGCACAGCGGAGCGAAGGGTTTTGATTTCTGGTGCAGATAAAACAACGGTCAGATTGAGTGATTTTCTAGGTGTAATTCCTGCAATTACGGGAAAGATAGAATTGGTCTATGAAGGAGAGCAAGAAGGTGTTGATGTGGTTGCTACTATCTTAATAGATGAAGCAGTTAAATCTATTTTCCCGGAATTCTTCCCTAAAATCGAAAAATTAGAGCGAAAAGACACTGAAAGCCCTTATGATGAAATTATTAACTGGTTTTTTGAAGGAGAAGGTTTCGAACTCATTGATGACTATACTGATGCAGAATATAAACGAGCTTTGGACAGTATACCACCTTTAAACCAATTAATTAAGGAGTCTAAGCCAGAAGTAGCAAAAACAGATAGTTACTTCTTAAAAGAATTGCTTTTATGGGGATTGGTATCTTACAAAAAACTAAGTAAGCACAGATTCTCTGAAGGTTTTCAATTTAAAGATCTTTACGGAAGTTTTATAAGCGGATTGTAGACGCTAAAATCCATAAAGAATAGAAAAACCCTGACTACTCGATTACTATCGAGAGCAGGGTTTTCCCTTTCATAGCAATTATTTCCAATTATAACTGGTATGCTGGTAAATTGAAAATAAAAGAACTTCCTTCTTTGGGCTTGCTCAGAACTGTAATACTGGTATCGTGTAAGTCCATTATTTTTTTTACGATTGCCAACCCTAAACCATAACCTTGCTTTTTGGTGCTTTTGTTCACCTGCTTATAACGGTCGAATATGAACGGTTGCTCACTTAATGGTATTCCTGTTCCAGTATCTGTGATTGAGATCTCTATTTGATTGTTTATATGATTCAGTGAAAGTTTTACCTCACCTTTGGGTTCTGTATATTTTATGGCGTTTTCTATTAAATTTTGTAAAGCTCTTTCAACAAGGCTCACGTCGGCATAGACCATACAGTTTTCTTGTGGATTGTTCAACTGTAAATCAATTTGTTTCTTTTCTGCCAATACCTTGAATTTGGCAATAAGATCATGGGACAATTCAGTAATTGAAAAAGGTTCTTTTACCGGTGTTACCTGTTCTGCTTCAAGTTTGGAGTATTCAAACAATTGATTGATCAGGTTCGATAGTTTATCTACGTTATCATGTGTAATTTGAAGGTATTCTTGTTTTTCGGTTTCGGAAAGTGTATCCTTTTTCATTTGTAAGGTCTCTATATATCCTTTCAAAATGGCCAAAGGGGTTCTCAGATCGTGGGAAACATTTGCAATAAGCTCTCTACGTAGCAGATCTACCGATTTCATTTTCTCCATATTATCAACAATGGTATCCGCCATTTCGTTAAAGGAATTTGCGAAAACTTCAATATCAGAATCTTTGGGGTTCTCAATTCTAGCCTCTAAATCACCTTCTTGAAACCTACGTACGGTCCCAGTCATTAAACGCAGGTTTTTAGTCAAGAACCATATACTTAGTAACCCTATTAAACCAGCAAAAAGCATTGATAGGAGGGTGGCGCCTATACCTAATTTAGAGTAATAACGCCCAATCAAATTATCACTTACTTGCTGTAATTCTTGGCCAGCTAAAATGATATAAATGAAACCTTTTCTGCCATCAACTTCAAACGGTGCTGCGGAAAATATCTTTTGTTTCCCCGGGTTCCGTGGATCATCACCTAGAATATGCTCTTCTCCTTTTGTCGCAATAAAAGTATTAATTGGGGTAAGTGACACCTTTTTTATTTCTGAATCATCGCTATGGTCTAAAACAACAGAATATAGAATCTCTCCACTTTTATCCAAAAGATATACTTCTATACTACGATTTATGGCCATCATATCATGCATCAAATCACCAAATAGAGGCTTATTGACACCACCGTCTTCTAGAAAAGGGGATGCATTTTGAAACTTTTCTGTAATTAAATGATTCGCAATATTCGCATTTACTTTTTGAGCTGTTGCCTGACTGTATTTGTTTGCAAAATAACCTGTGACAAAAATGTATGAAGCCCCCATCAATACTATGAGCAAAAAGAAAGCAAGCCAAAGCTTTTTGACCAACTTGGGTGTTAATGTTTTTTCTGTTTTCATACTATTATGTCTTCATTGAATTTATAGCCTACACCCCAAGTAGTCAAAATAAAGTTGGGATTAGCCATATCGGATTCAATCTTTGCCCGAAGTCTATTTATATGTGAATTTACGGTATGCTCATAACCTTCAAAGTTATATCCCCAAATCATATTCAAAAGCTCATTTCGTGTATAATTTCTGCCAGGGTTAGACGCCATTAAAACCAATAATTCAAATTCTTTTGGAGAAAGTTCAATCTTTTGATTATCGAGTAACACCTTTCGCTTTTCAATATCTATGTGTAATCTTTCTGCAGTGATAGAGGAGGTGTTTTGTTCTTTTATTTCCTTAATTTCTGTTCTTCGTAATACGGCTTTGATTCTAGCCAATAATTCTCGAATACTAAAGGGTTTGGTGATATAATCATCAGCTCCAATTTCCAATCCTAAGACTCTATCTATTTCTTCCGATTTTGCGGTGAGCATAATGATGGGAGTATTCTTTTTATTACGGAGTCTTTTGCAAATTTCAACACCATCCATTGTAGGTAATGTTAAATCCAATAGAATTAGGTCATAATCATTTTCCAAGGCCATATTCAAGCCTTGCTCCCCATCCATCGCTTTAGACGTGACATAAATTAAATCTGTAAGATGAATCTCTAATAATTTTATTATTTCCGGATCATCTTCTATTATTAATATATTCTTCATAAAAGTATAATGCGAATGAAATCAAAAGATATCACATAATTATCACAGCGATATCAAATTAGTGTAAAAACAGATATTTCCTATTAGTAAAAAAGTTCAATATACGATCTATATAATTTAATAGTACAACTTCAAACCTTATTCTTACAAAAGAAAATAAGGTATATGTATATGTTGAAAGCAATAAACTGCGCGGTATGGATTAATGATGTTATATAAATGTTATGTGTTGGTATTAAAAGTTTAATCTTTTGTGAATCTTTTGTTATACTCTCATCGTTAGTTTGCTCTATAATTCTTAAACAAGAAAAAATGAACAAATTTAGATTTATGTATGTTTTGATGTTAGCAGCAGTATTGGCGTTATCATCTTGTAGCAATGACGATGACGACATTGAACCTCAAATCTCAAGTTTAGACCTTAATATCAATGGTTTGGAGGATTTAGGTTCGGATTATCTTTACGAAGGGTGGATTATTGTTGATGGTGCTCCCGTTTCCACTGGGACTTTTTCAGTAAATGGCAATGGAGTTTTATCTCAGACGGCATTTGATCTAGATGCAACTTCTTTGGCAAGTGCCACTAAATTTGTACTTAGCATAGAACCGGTTCCGGATGTAGACCCATTACCTGCGGCGACCAAATTATTGGTTGGTGATTTTTCTGGCGATAGTGCTAATGTGTGGATAGGGCCGGTAGCTGCCAGCGGCGACTTTAATGATTCTTGGGGCAAGTTCTTCTTAAGGACACCAACGGATGAAATGCCGGGGTCTGCCAATAATGGGAATGATGAATTTGGGATATGGTTCGGAACTCCAGGTATGCCGCCCACCTCTGGTTTCAATTTACCCGAACTTGCAGATGGTTGGCAATATGAAGGGTGGGTTCTAGTAGATGGTGTTGGTCCTATTACCACAGGGACCTTTACTGAATTTACAACAGTGGACGACTCCAATGCTTTCAGTGGTACAGAAAATAATGCTGGCCCTCCGATTCCAGGAGAGGATTTTTTTAACAACGCCCCAACAGGGTTTGCATTTCCTTTGGACCTAAGAGGCCGAACAGCTGTGATTTCTGTTGAGCCATTTCCTGATAATAGTCCTACCCCATTTTTATTGAAGCCATTGGTTGGTACTGCGGGTCAGGAAACAGCTCCTATTACACATGACCTGATGTTGAATGCAGCATCGTTCCCGACGGGCACCGTTACGAGATAGATTGGTTGTTTTGTTTAAAAAAAGCTTTGGTATTATACCAAGGCTTTTTTCATTGAATACGTTTTCATTAATCTATTGGTCGTTAACGTCATCAAACTTGTAAGGACCCACTAAATCTATCCTGTGTTTGAAGGTTACCAAAGTAAGTAACAATAGCATTAAATATAAAAAGACAATTAGGAAACCTATGGGAATAAATGTTCCAGGTATTACGTGGCTTTCAAAATCGTTGTACGTTAGTAAAATGAATATCGTATCAAAAAGCCTAAAGATGTATATGAAAAAAATGATATACAATGCAAATTCCAAATTTCGCATTTGAGGGTCAGCTATCTCGTTTTCTTTTATTTTGAAATTCATAGCGTATAAGAATGTAAAATGGATAATGGTCAGAAAAGGGAAAATGTAATTATCAAATTTAAACAGATAGAATTTATTGGTATAGAGGCCATAAAAACTGAAAACAATCAATAATAGTAAAACTATTATGGAAAGCAAAAGGCTTCTTTTCCATGAAAACATACGTAAAATCAACTTCATATTAAGTAGGTAGCTGGGATTTGGGGAACCCTTGTTTCAGAAGTAAAAACGAAGTAGAAAATTGTTTATTTGAAAAAATCGATGAACAACATTTTATGTTGGGAACATCAAAAAAAGTGTGGTCAAAGCAATTAATATGCCCTGCCACCCTCTCCTTTTTTACTTAAATGGTTATGAAATCCAACCTTTGTTTTGTGATGATTTGGCAAATAACAAGAGGCCAATACCAATACCGATCAACAATAAAGGCATAACCACTCCTTCGACAATACCATAGACTTCAGCTGCATTGGTCATAAAGAAAGCGTATGCCATTTGCACCAGAATTCCAAGTAAGGAAACCAATAAAACGGGTCGAGCCCATTTTTTACGCACTAGCAGGCCTATACATCCTAAAACACCAGCCCAGACGGCAATTGCAAATGCTGCTGTTGCCCAAGCAGGGGTATTTTCCATTAATTCCAATTTATCTGCGGGTAACATGGCTTTACCTTCATCGGTTATAAATGCTTGTGCTAAATAGACCATTGCACCCAATAGGTTCCATAGTAGAGCTACGCCGCTCACGATCCAAAACCATACTGGCGGTTTGGTTGTTACATTGCTTGTCATAATTTATATTTAGTTGATTATTCGTTTCAAAATACAAAATTTATAAGAAATGGTTTTAAACTGTATTTTTAGATCAAATTTGCATTTATGAAAAAGCAGCGGTTTTATTATGTAATCAACCTTCAGTATTTGGGATTTAGATTCAGTGGATGGCAAAAACAGCCCCAGCAAAAAACCATTGAAGGGATGCTCTCCAAGACATTAAAA
>RCNC010001576.1_pt1 | contig 15412 bp, 13 predicted proteins | sample 2041301 | NCBI WGS metagenome assembly RCNC01 (sample SAMN09708231, study PRJNA481090) | Marine sediment metagenome, whole genome shotgun sequencing project. | biome: marine sediment; feature: ocean; material: sediment; isolation source: Sewage treatment plant 13A marine sediment (STP13A) ... | reverse complement strand
ACAAACTCCTCATCGTCCAAGAGCGCGACCAGAAACTCCGCGACCACCAAAAAGAGCTGACCCGCCTCCCCGTCGAGGAGGAACAAGCGCGCGCTCGCCTCGCCGACGATACCGCAGCCGTCGCCACCGGAAAAAAGGCCCCAGGACCGGGGCCCTCAAGAGATCCCGCCTTCCGGAATCCCGGTGGGGTTCCCTCAACCGCCACCCCCTACCGGCCCCACCACGCTTGTGGGGTGCCTGGTCCTTACGGCAGTGCCGTCAGGGAGAAGGGCCGTCAGGTCGAGAACCCAATCCCCGGCCATAGAAAACGAAAAGGCCGAGACACTGTACTGCCCGGGGGCTTCCGCCTGGGCCGAATCCACGACGGGAGTCATGCCGGCGTGGCTCATGTTGCCTTCCACCAACACGCGGGCGCCCTCCACCGGCGCGCCATCGGGATCGTGGAGGCTGATGATCAGGCGGGCCGCACCAACCGTGGGGGGAGTTGGGGAGATGCCCACCTTGAACTCATAGCCCATGTCTTCAGAACTCCCATCTCCTCGACACCCTCCCAAAGCGAACCCCAGAAGCGGGATGATCAGCAGGACCCTGAAACGCCCGAGCAACCGGGAGGCCATCGGTTGGTCGAGCAACCGGGAGGCCATCGGTTGGTCGAGCAACCGGGAAGCGATGGGTTGGTCGAGCGAACGGGAAGCGATGGGTTGGTCGAGCAACCGGGAAGCGATGGGTTGGTCGAGCGAACGGGAGGCGATGGGTTGGCCGGGGAAAGGGGGAATCATCGGGTCTCCTCGAGGAGTCGGGACAGGTCTCGGGCCATCTCGTCCGGGGTGGCCGACAGCGGAAAGGTAAGGGGCATACTCCCTGAAGGAGTCAGGATGAAGGTTCGTGCGGTATGGTCCACCGTATAGGAATCCCCTTCTCCATTCCGCACGAAATCAGCCCCGAAGCCATGAGCGACGGACCGAATCTCCGCCTCTGATCCGGTCAGGCCGAGAAAGGACGGGTCAAAAGCCTCCAGGTACATCCTCATCCGCTCCGGGGTGTCTCTGGCCGGGTCGACGGTGACAAAGAGCACTTGGATCCGTTCTCGTTTCTCCCCGAGTTGCTGAAAAACCCTGGCCAGGTGTGAGAGGGTCAGAGGGCAGACGTCCGGGCAGGATGTGTATCCGAAAAATACCGCAAGCAGCCGGTCTCCAAACTCGGTGGAGCGGACCGTCTCCCCACGATGGGACAGGAGTTCAAACGCTGGGATAGGTAGGGGGCCAGGGAGGAAATAGGAATCCTGGCCCGCATAGGAATCTTGGCCCGCAGGGGAATCCGCTCCTGAGGGCCGCAGGATCCAGACGATAATTACGAGGCCCAGGAGAACACCTGACAGTGCCTGGAATGCCCGGAGAAGCAGTTTTTGTGTCACCGAATCCCTATGATTTTTGATAGGATTTGGGATTGCCCGGTCGCTTCTGAAGCTAGAGAATCCGGCTGACGCGGTCCACGGTTCAGGGTAGGTGGCGGTTCAGACCTTGGTGATTTCGTTGGCGTACAAAAATCCAGCGGGTTATTTATTGACCATGTGTCCAGCCAATGGTTCCACGCGCCCAACCCAAACACCCGTACGTGATCCTGGACGGGTTTCACTACGGGTCCTCTTGGTAGAGGATGCTCCCGACGGTCGATTCGGCCTGGCGCATACGTTCAGTCCGCTGGGTGAGGCGGGCGTGGAAATCGAAACTGCCGGCACCGTGAAGGCTGTTCTGGATCGCCTGTCCCAGGGGGGGGTCGACGCGCTCCTCCTGGACCTCGACCTTCCCGACGATGAGGATCTGGGATCCTTCGAGCGGGCTTACGCTTTCGCACCGGACGTACCCATCATCGTCCTTACAAGCGTGGAGGACGAGGAAATGGCCTTGAGCATGGTGAAAGCCGGGGCCCAGGACTACCTCGTGAAAGGCGAGGTGACCCCCGAACTGCTCCTCAGGTCGATCCGGTACGCGGTGGAGCGGCATCGCCTCAGCTCCGCTCTTCGGAGCCTGTCCCTCATTGATGAAATGACGGGGCTTTACAACCGGCGGGGCTTCTCTGAGTTGGCACATCAGCATCTGAAACTGGCCCGCCGGACCGCCAGAGCTGTCCTTCTGGTCTATGTGGATTTGGATGATTTGAAGACGATCAACGACTCCCTGGGCCATCAGGTTGGAGATGGAGCGTTGGTTCGTGTGGCAGATTTACTGCGGGAAACCTTCCGACAGTCCGATATTATAGCAAGGATAGGTGGGGATGAATTCGCCGTCATGGCGCTCGAGGCCTCAGAGGAGAATGAAGGACAACTCATCAAACGGCTGAAGGCCCGTGCTTTGGAAGTCAATGAGGAGGAAGACGCTCCTTACAATTTCTCGATCTCCGTGGGAGCGGCCAGGTTCACCGGTGAGAAGGCGGTCCGGCTCGAGGATCTCCTCGCCCAGGTGGACGAGGCCATGTACCAGGAAAAATGGGCAAAGAAGAGGGCATCCCGCCAACGGGAAGGAGCCGAAGAGTCCTGAGAGAAGAAGAGTCCTGAGGGAAGAAGAGTCCTGAGGGAATCAGGGGTTCGACGGAATACCAGTGAGCGACAGCAACCCAGCCGACGAGGAGAAAGAACTGCCGGAGGCAAACTCCGAGGGTCGTGGAGGTTCATCCGAGCATTGGATGGTCAGGATCGCCCGAAAAGGTGATCTCCTGGGAGAGTTGCGTGTGGAACTTCCTCCGGATGCCTCGAGCGGGGACGCCTGGCAGACCGTTGCCCGGGCTTCAGGGGTCACAGATGAGGCCTTGGCGGAAACGGTAGCCGGGTTCTTCCGCATGACCGTTGCCGATTTCACCACGGCTGACCCGACAGTCTTCGACGTTTTCCCGGAAGACTTCTCCCGGAAGCACACTCTCTTCCCTATTTCCTGTTCCGATCGGCAGATCGTGGTGGCGACCGCCGATCCGACGGACATGGAGGTGGAGAGGACCATCGGCTTCACGACGGGCCGGACGGTCGTGTTCCAGGTCGCTTCCCCCAAGGCCATCACTATGGCCTTGGACGATCGCTTCTCACCGGAAAAGGCTGTCGAGAACCTCCTCGACAATCTGGACTTCATGGAGGAGGATGAAGACGCGGTGAAGCTGGTGGAAGCCATGGGGCCGGAAGCCATTTCTGAAGGAGATGTCCAGACCACACCCGTGGTCAAGCTGACCAACCTGATTCTCCGGGAAGGCATCTCCCAAGCCGCCAGTGACATCCATATCGAGCCCGGCAGGCAGCTGGGAACGGTTCGGTACAGGGTCGACGGTGTTCTTCGGAAACACATGGACGTCCCCATGTCGGCGATGAATCGGGTCATCTCCCGGATCAAAATCCTCTCCACGCTCGATATCACCGATCGTCTCCGGCCCCAGGACGGGAAGGCCCGTGTGGCGGTGGGGGGCTCTGCCTACGACCTCCGGGTTTCCACCCTCCCGGCGGGAGGCTCTGAGAAGTGCGTGATCCGGATTCTGGACTCCAACCCTACGGTGACCCTGGAGGACTTGAACGTCCCCGCCTACGAGCTGGATCGCCTGAGGAAGCTCATGGCCTACCGGGAGGGGATCGTAGTGGTGACGGGGCCCACCGGGTCAGGAAAAACCTCGACCCTTTACGGGGCCCTCCGCGAACTGGCCGATGGAAAGATCAACATCATGACGGTGGAAGATCCCATCGAGTACGAGCTTCCCTCCATCACCCAGACCCAGGTCCGGACGAAACAGGGACTGACGTTCGCCGCCGCCCTTCGGTCCATCCTCAGGCAGGACCCGGACGTCATCTTGGTTGGGGAGATCAGGGATAGGGAGACCGCGGAAACAGCGGCCCAGGCAGCAATGACAGGGCACCTGGTCCTGGCCACCGTTCACGCCAACGATGCCGTGAGCGCCATCCCGCGCCTTGTGGACATGGGTCTTCAGCACACTGTCATCGCCTCCACTCTCCGGGGGGCAATGGCCCAGCGACTGATTCGGAAGGTCTGCAGTGATTGTGCGGAACCGGTGGAAGGAGAGCTGAGCCCGGAGGAACAGAATCTTGCCAAACGTTTCGGGACAGACCCTGTGGTGAGGGCCGTCGGGTGCCCGGCGTGCGGTTTTTCGGGTTACCGGGGGCGTCTGCCGGTAATGGAAGTCATGAACTTTGGCGCCCGCCTTTCGGCGGCCGTCGAGGCACGGAAGGGGACTACGACCCTGAGCAAGCTTGCCGAACAGGGGGGCATGCGGCCCATGGACGAGGTAGCTCTGGAGTGGGTAAAGAAAGGGGCAACCACTCTGGTGGAGGTACAGCGGGCCATTGGGCAGACCATGGAAGAGATGGACTTGAAGGAAGAAGAGCCAAGCGTTCCCAAGATCCTCCTGGTGGATGACGACGAGGACGCCCGGCTCCTGATGAGAACCCTGTTGGAGAAGGAGGGTTTTGAAACCCAGGAGGCGGAAAATGGGCATCAGGCCTTGGATATTCTCAAGGTCGACCCAGACTTCTCCCTGGCAATTCTGGACCTCAGCATGCCCGTTATGGACGGGAAAGAGGTCCTTAATGCCATCCGTGGATCCGTGGACACCGCCGCCCTCCCGGTCCTGATCCGAACCGGCTCGAAGCCGGCATCGGAGGAGGCGGAACTCCTGGAAGCCGGGGCTGACGACTTCGTGACCAAATCCGCCGGGGGCGAACGTTTCGTGGCCCGTGTGAAGGCCATTATCAGGCGGTCTCTGCTCTAGAACCCATCTCGGCCCAAGAAACCTCCGGGCTAAAATTGACACAAACAACCAGGTTCGACATTTTTATGGGCTTTCGGAGGTGGGCCTCCAGGCCCCTTTTTTTTTCGACCCTGATCCGCGGCGCGAGCCACATGTTCAAGACCATTCGAGGTCGGCTGATAATCATCTTTGCCGTTGTGGCCATCTCCCTCGCTTATCTGTATTCCAATAACGCCAAGAACGGACGGCCGATTAAGCTCGGCCTGGACCTTCAGGGCGGGATGCACCTGGTGCTGGAGGTTGACGACCCTGACGGCACGTTCACCGACTCTGCCCGGGCCGATCATATCGATCGTTCCGAACGGATTCTCCGGACCCGGATCGATGAATTCGGCGTGGAGGAACCCCTCATCCAGAAGGTCGGGACCGACCGTCTGGTGATCCAACTTCCAGGAATCCAGGACGAATCCCGGGCCAAAAGACTGATTCAGTCCAACGCCTTCCTGGAGTGGAAGCTCGTTCTTCCCACCCAACGAATCGAACCCTCCCTCCCGCGGATCGACCGAGCGATTGTGGCGGCTATTGGCGAGGAGACCCTCCGGGCCCGGGGAGAGACCGTTGAGACTCCGGGTCAAAATGAGTCCCTCGAGGCGTTGCTCTTCGGGGGAGACTCCACCGCGGTGGAAGATTCCACTGCGGTTCAGGAGGCCGCCGCCACGGAAGCGGACTCGACGCAGGTTGATTCGGCTGAAGTCGCAGCTCCGCCCGCTGAACTCCGGCCTTTCACCGGCCTTCTCCTCCAGGGTGACGGGGAGGGGATCTTCATGGTGTCCGAAGTGGATGTGGAAGCGGCCAAAGAATATCTGGCTCTTGATGAGGTCCAGGTGGCCATACCAAGGGGCGTGTCTCTCCAGTGGGGCACCGACCTCGTGGGGACCGGGGCTCAGGTTTATCGCCGACTCTATGTTCTGGAGGCCGACGCCTTCCTGACCGGCGAGAGGCTGGAAAACGCAACGGCCAGCCGGGACCCCCAATACAATCAGCCCGTGGTCTCCTTCCAGCTGGATCGCCGGGGCGGACGCGACTTCCAGGAGCTGAGTGGGGCGAATATCGGAAACCACCTGGCCATCGTTCTGGATAGGGAGGTCATGAGCGCCCCGGTCATTCGGGATAGAATCGGTGCTTCGGGCCAAATCGAGATGGGCAATTCCCCCATCGAAGAGGCCAGGGATCTGGCTTTGGTCCTCCGGGCCGGTGCCCTTAGTGCACCCCTGGTCATTATGGAAGAAAGGGTCGTGGGGCCGTCCCTGGGCGCTGACTCCATCGACGCCGGAATGCTGGCTGGGATCGTCGGACTGATCCTGGTCGTGGTCATCATGCTCGGGTATTACAAAATGGCCGGCCTCCTGGCCCTCGGCGCCCTGACGGTATACGTGATCATGGTCATGGGGGGGCTCGCCGCCCTGAACGCCACACTCACCGTACCTGGGATCGCGGGTTTGATCCTCTCCGTGGGAATGGCGGTGGACGCCAACGTCCTCATCTTCGAACGCATTCGTGAAGAACTGGCGGCAGGACGAGCCACGAGGACCGCAGTGGACGAGGGCTTCGGTAACGCCCTCTCGGCTATCGTGGACGCCAACCTCACGACGCTGATCACTGCAATGATTCTTTTCCAGTTCGGTACCGGGCCGGTTCGAGGCTTCGCTACCACCCTCAGCATCGGCATCGTGGCCTCCTTCTTCTCGGCAATTTTTGTCACTCGGACCCTCTTCCTCCTGTACCTCTCCGGGAAGAAGACGGCCGACGCCATAAGCATTTAAGAACGTTCTATGCGCATTTTCAGCGACGCCCATTACCCGTTTATTGAAAAACGGAAGTCGGCCTACGTCCTCTCCGGATTCCTTCTGATCGTTGCCATCGGCGCCATGTTGGCCAACGTCGTCATGATAGGCAGCTGGCAGAGTTACGGAGTTGACTTCACCGGTGGATCCCTCATTCAGGTTCGTTTCGAGATTCCCATGACGGATGGGGAACTTCGGACCGCACTAGGCGGAGCCAACGCCCCTGACGTGACCAAGTTCGGAGAGGGGAATGATTTCACGATCCGGGCACCAGTCATCGAAGGCGCCAGCGTAGACGAAGTCCGGGAAGACCTGGAGAGTCAGATCATTGCAGCCTTTGGGGCCGACAGCTACGAGGTGGTCCAAGCGGACCTGGTGGGAGCCAAAGTCGGAGGTGAGCTTCAGCAGAAGGCGGCGTTCGCCATCATCTTCTCCTTCTTCCTGACGCTGATCTACATCGCCATCCGGTTCGAGTTCCGATTCGGGGTCGCGGCGATTATTGCCACCGTCCACGATGTTCTTCTGACCCTTGGCTTTCTTGCCCTTTTCCGGGTCGAGATCGCCCTTCCGACGGTGGCGGCTCTCCTGACGATCGTCGGGTATTCCCTGAACGACACCATCGTGGTGTTCGACAGGGTCCGGGAGAACCTCGGGAAGAAGGGCGGCCGGAAGGAAGACCCGGCAATCCTGGTGAATCGGTCCATCAACGAGACCCTCCCCAGAACGGTTCTCACCTCCGGGACCACGCTGGCAGTGCTTCTTTCCCTTCTGATTCTGGGTGGGGCGGTGATTCGGGATTTCACCATCGTGCTGATCCTCGGAGTGGTCATCGGAACCTACTCCTCCATCTTCGTAGCTTCCCCAGCTCTCCTGGAGATCCAGAAGAAGTGGGGTGTGGGAGAGGACAAGGACAAGGAAAAGGCGAGGAAGAAGCGAAAGACCGAAGCCCTTCCAGTCTGACATCCTGCGGGCCGCTCTTTTTTGAAAGGGCGGCCCGCAGACTTTCCCACCAATTTTCGGCCACCTGATTCATGCTCGTTGACAGCCACTGCCACCTGACTGACCAACAGTTCTCCGGTGATCGGCTGGACGTTCTACTTCGGGCCAAAGCTGCCGGGGTCGAGAAGATCCTCTCCATCGCCTCCGACCGCGGGGACGCTGATCGGGTCGTCGAGCTCGTGGATAACGAGACTGGGTCGGGCAGGGTTCCAGGGATTTGGGGCACGGCGGGGATCCATCCTCATGAGGTAAAGGATGCCCAGGACGGTGATCTCGACGCCATCCGGGACACAATAAGGACCCACCCTCGGATTGTGGCGGTTGGGGAAACGGGGCTGGACTTCTTCTATGACACCTCCCCGCGAGGGCTTCAGGAAACCCTGTTTCGGGACCACCTGGCCATGGCCCATGAATTAGACCTTCCCATCGTGGTTCACAGCAGGAGCGCCGACTTACTCACCGCTGAGATCCTCAGGGAATGGGGCCCGCGGGTGTCCGGCGTTCTCCACTGTTTCACTGGAGGTTCGGAGCTACTCGAGACGGCTCTGGCCGTGGGGTGGATGATCTCCTTCACGGGAATCATCACCTTCAAAAAATACGACGCCCAGGAGCTGGTCCGTCGGGTCCCCCTGGACCGTCTTATGGTGGAGACGGACGGTCCCTATCTGGCTCCGGTTCCCCATCGGGGGAAACGAAACGAGCCTTCTTTCGTCGCTCGGGTTGCCCAGGGCATGGCGGAGATTCGTGGGGAGGACCTGGAGACGGTTCAGGGGTACACCTCTGACAACGCCACAAGCTTTTTCAACCTCGTCCCCTGACGGGGACCTTCTTCTCACCACCAGGAATAAATAGAGGAATGGCTCGACGTATCCACATCCTTCCCGACGCAGTCGCCAACCAGATTGCTGCTGGCGAAGTGGTGGAACGCCCTGCCTCCGTGGTGAAAGAGCTGGTGGAAAATGCCCTGGACGCGGGCGCTCGGAGGATCGAGATCCTGGTGGAAGGGGGCGGGAAACAGCGGATCCGTGTCTCGGACGACGGAATGGGCATGTCCAGGGAGGACGCCCTTCTTTCCCTCGATCGTCATGCCACCAGTAAGCTCTCCAAGGCCCGGGAACTCTCCTCCGTCCTGACCTTTGGATTTCGGGGGGAGGCTCTCCCTTCCGTGGCGGCCGTTTCCCGCCTCTCCTTGGAGACGGCCGAGGCCGGAGAATCTGTGGGCACGGCTCTCCGGGTAGAAGCCGGAAAGATCCTCTCGGTCCAGGACTTCCCTCGCCGGCCAGGGACCACGGTGGAGGTGAGGAACCTCTTCTTCAACGCCCCAGCTCGCCGAAAATTCCTGAAGACAGCGTCGGCGGAAACGAGGGCCGTGAGTGAGTCCTTGGTCGGCCTGGCCCTGGCCAATCCATCCGTGGGTCTTGTTCTGACCTCCGGTGAACGGGTAATTCTGGACCTTCCCCCGGTGGATGATGTCTCCAGCAGGATAGGGGACCTCTGGGGGAGGACGGAGGCCGCCTCACTCCTTCCGGCATCGGGGGAGGGAAGGGGCGTCTCCCTTCGGGGCCTGGTCCAGCGTCCGGATGCGGCCTCTCCCGGTTTCCGAAGGGCATATCTTTTCGTGAACGGACGACCGTTCCGGAATCCTGCCCTCCTCCGGGCTGCCGACCGGGGATACCGAACGACCACCGCACCCGGTCAACGACCTTGGCTCTTCCTTTATCTCCAGGTGGACGACGGCGCCGTGGACGTCAATGTCCATCCGGCCAAGCTGGAGGTTCGCTTCCAGGACATGGCCAAAATGGAAAGCCTCGTGGAGGAGGTGGTCCGGGAGGCTCTCGCCGGCTCCGAGAGTTCGGCCACCATGGATACCCAGCTTGCTCCGCCGAGGATGGAGGTCCGGGAAGAAAGACCCAAGACCGGCGGGCGGGAGGCGTTTCAGGTGGGCGCGTCGGACCGGCGGCCGGCTGCGGAATCCCAGATGGCCCTCTTCATGTCCGGGGCTGGGCCTCAAGAGTCGGAAACGGCTCCCGAAGCCCCATCCGAACCGTCAATCCCCGTCGGGCCCACCGACCTGGGACGCCCTCGCCTCTGGCAGATCCACGATACGTACATCCTGGCCGAGACTCGGGAGGGTCTCCTGATCATCGACCAGCATTCCGCCCACGAACGGGTCCTTTTCCAGAAGCTCATGGGTGGGTTCGAAGGGGAGGGGCTGGAGAGCCAGCGCCTCCTTTTCCCCCTTACAATCCGTCTCTCGCCGGCAGAGGTGGCCCAGGTTCTTGATCTGAAAGGCATCCTCTCCCGGGCCGGGTTCGAGGTGGAAGAGTTCGGGGGCGACACCGTAATCTTGCAGTCGGTCCCAAACCCTCACCGCTACTTCAATGCCGAGCGGTGCTTCAGGGAGATGATTCATGACATCACCCAGGGTTCGGAGCTGGTTCGGGCAGCCAAGAACCAGCACGAGAGGATCGCTATGACCTTTTCCTGCAAGGGGGCCATCAAAGCTGGGCAAAGCCTTCGGCAGGAGGAGATGTCCGAGCTTTTTGATTCCCTCTTCGCAACGGAACTCCCCTACCACGATGTACACGGCCGCCCAACCATCGTCCGGCTGAGCCGGGCTGAGTTGGAGAAGAAGTTCGGACGTCACTGATGAGCCCCCGGTTTATGGCCATCGTGGGTCCGACGGCCTCAGGGAAAACCGGCCTGTCTCTGAGGATCGGTGAGGCGTTGGGTGCGGAAGTCATCTCCATGGATTCCAGGCAGATCTACCGGGGGATGGACATCGGGACGGGTAAGGTGACTCTCCGGGAGCGTGCCGTCCTCCCCCATCACGGCCTGGATCTTCGGAACCCGGACGAACGCTATTCGGCCGGCCAGTTCGCCCGGGACGCCCGAGGCTGGATTCAGGATATCCGGGCCCGGGGGAGAGTGCCTCTCCTGGTTGGGGGGACTGGGTTTTTCCTCAAATCCCTGACCCACCCCATGTTCAAGGAGCCGGATCTGGACCAGGATCGCCTGGATGGACTCAGGGCATTCCTCAATGCCCTCCCCCAGGACCGCCTGGACGATTTCGTGGGAGCCCTGGATCCGGAGCGGGGAGAGGCAGGGCAGGAGGGAAGGCAGCGGGCGACCCGAACTGTAGAGGTGGCCCTTCTTACGGGGCGCCCCCTCTCCTGGTGGCACAAAGAGAATGAGCCGGAAGAAGCGCCTCTGGAGGGACTGATCGTTCTCCTCAACCCCCCAAGGGAGGTCCTCTACGAGAAGATCAATCGACGGGTGGGGGAAATGGTACAAGAGGGGCTGGTCGCGGAGGTGGAGGGACTGTTGAGGGCGGGGTACGGGGCGGATGATCCGGGTATGACCGGGGCCGGGTATCGGGAGATCGTCCAGTACCTCCTGGGCGAATTGAGCCTGGACGAGGCGACGGAAGAAATCCGACGGTCCCACAGGAAATATGCCCGGAGGCAAACCACCTGGTTCCGACACCAGTTGCCGCCTGGGGTTATGGTTGTTGAAGATCTGGAAGACGGGGACGAAACAGCGAAACAGGTGCAGGCTGCCTGGGCCGCAGCCGAGGAGAAAGACGCTGCATGAAGATTGGGATCACCTGTTATCCGACCTATGGAGGCTCGGGAGCCGTGGCTACGGAACTGGGCATCGACCTGGCCGAACGGGGTCATGAGGTCCACTTCATCTCCTATGCCCAGCCCTTCCGCCTCGAGCACTTCAAAGAGAGGATCTTTTTTCACGAAGTGGAAATGGACCAGTACCCCCTTTTTGAGCATCCTCCGTATTCCCTGGCTCTGGCGGTAGCCATCCACGACACGGCGATCAACCAGGGACTGGACCTGGTCCACGTGCACTATGCCATTCCCCATGCCACTTCGGCGTGGGTGGCCCACGAGATGTTGAAGGGGGAGACGGATCTCAAGATCGTCACAACACTCCACGGAACCGACATCACCCTGGTAGGCTTACACCCCTCTTTCCAGTCTATCACCCAGTTTTCTATCCAACGGTCCCACGGCCTGACGGCGGTGTCCGAGTTCCTGAAAAGGAAAACCGTGGAGGGTTTTGCCGTTCCTGCGGACCGAATCCGGGTGATCCCCAACTTTATCGACCCGAAGGTCTTCCGCCGGGGGAAGGAACCCTGCCACCGCAGCACCCTGGCTCCGGAGGGGGAGAGGATCATCATGCACATCTCCAACTTCCGGCCGGTTAAGCGGATTCCGGATGTTGTCGAGGTGTTCGCCCGAATCAACCGGGAGGTCCCCTCCAGGTTGGTCTTTGTGGGTGATGGTCCCGAACGGCCCCGGGGGCTGGAGCGGGCGAAGGAACTGGGCGTGGCAGACAAGGTCCTCTTTTTGGGGAAACACCAATCGGTGGACGAACTCCTCGCTTGCGCCGACCTCTTTCTCCTTCCCAGCAAGAACGAATCTTTCGGCCTGGCCGCCCTGGAGGCTCTGGCGTCCGGCACGCCCGTCATCGCATCCGACATGGGCGGGCTTCCTGAGGTAGTGACCCACGGGGAGACCGGATTCCTGTTCCCGTTGGGTTCGGTGGATGAGATGGGCGAAGCAGGGGTGGCCCTCCTGAGTGATGAAAAGCTCTGGCGCCGTTTCAGCAACGCCGCCAGGGCCGACTCGGTCGGGCGCTTCTCCAACGACAGGATCGTGCCCCAATACGAAAGCCTCTATCGGGATGTGGTGAACGGGGATTTCGGGGATGAGTAGACCGGCCCCCAAGTCATTGATGGCCCGAACGCATGATGCGCCAAGGAGACCCACCCGATGACCATCTGGGATGCTTTGATTCTCGGCCTCATCCAGGGGGCCACCGAGTTCCTGCCCGTATCCAGCTCCGGCCATCTGGTCATCGGGCAGGCCCTGCTGGGAATCAAAATCCCAGGAGTTTCCTTCGAAGTAGCGGTGCATGTGGCCACCCTCTTCTCCGTGCTCCTGGTGTTTCGGAAGCGCCTTTTCCAACTGACAACGGGGGTTTTTCGAGGTGACCGTGATGCCTGGCAGTATGTAGGCCTTCTTTTTGTCGCGACCCTTCCAGCCGTTGCCGTGGGCCTGGGAGCCCGGGCGGCCGTAGAGGAACTCTTCGACGTCCCAGTGGTCGCGGGGTTTGGGCTCCTGGTGACAGGGAGTTTTCTCTGGACGGCTAAGGGCGCCATGGCTCGACAGACCACTCAAAAGTCAGCTTCCAATTCGGTGAGACGGCCGGGCCTGAGAGAGGCCATCCTCATGGGCCTGGCCCAGGCCTTCGCCATAATCCCAGGGATCTCCAGGTCCGGGGCGACGGTGGTGACGGGCCTCTGGTTGGGCGTGGAAGCGGAAGAAGCGGCCGCTTTTTCCTTTCTGATGGCCATCCCTGCCATCCTGGGGGCTGCAGTCCTCCAGATCCCGAACCTCATGGAAACCAGTAGCGTCGGCGGTCCGGCATTGCTGGCTGGAAGTCTGGTTGCCGCCGCAGCCGGAGTTCTGGCGATCTGGACCTTTGTGGAACTCCTGAAGAGGAAGTCCTTCCACCGCTTCGGACCCTATTGCTGGGGAGTCGGCGGACTCTTCCTCCTTTATTTGTTTCTGAGCGCTTGAGTAGAACCTCTGGAGGGTATGTGCCTGACGAAGCAAATCTCTCGACCCTGATTGAACTGGCCCTTGCTGAGGACGTGGGCCCTGGAGACTGGACGACCGAGTGGACGGTACCCCCTGGAGTGGAAGGGAAGGCGGTCATCGTCGCGAAGGATGATCTGGTCGTTTCGGGGGGCTGGGTGGCCGCCAAGGTCTTCCATCGGGTTGAGGCTGGCCTGAAGATCACCCAGGAAGCGGGTGAGGGTGATTTGGTAGCCCCAGGGGACGTGGTCCTCCGAATTGGGGGCTCCCTCAGGGGGATTCTCACCGGGGAGCGGGTGGCCATGAACTTCCTCGGCCGCCTGTCCGGAATTGCCACCCTCACCAGGCGCTTCGTGGATGCCGTCGAGGGGACGGGAGCCACCATCCTGGACACCAGGAAGACCACCCCGGGGTGGCGTGTCCTCGAGAAGGGAGCCGTAGCAGCCGGAGGAGGGGGGAACCATCGAATGGGCCTTCATGACATGATTCTGGTTAAGGACAACCACCTTGTTGCCGCAGGTGGGGTACGGGAGTCGGTAGCTCGGGTCCAGGAGATGAACCGGGCGGGACTGGAGGTGGAGGTGGAGGTCAAGAACCTGGAGGAGCTGGACGAGGTTCTCTCCCTGGGTGTCGACCGGGTTCTTCTCGACAACATGAACCTGGAGGTTCTCGCCGAGGCGGTTCGACGTATCAGAACCCTAGGTGAAAAGAGGCCGCTGGCTGAAGCCTCAGGGAACATGAACCTGAACACGGTCCGGGCCGTAGCGGAGGTGGGTGTGGATCTGATCAGCGTCGGGGCCCTGACCCACTCTGCGCCTGCGGCTGATCTGTCTTTGCGGGTTCTCTGATTCGCAAAAACAGTGGATGATCGAGCTGACACCGCTGAATCGTTGGAGGCCCAATGGGGTTGGAGGTTCAGTGGGGTTGGGGACTCAGATAGGGTTGGAGACTCAGATAGGGTTGGGGACTCAGATAGGGTTGGAGACTCAATGGGAAAGGATGACCCGATGCATCTGGTCGTGGATATAGGAAACACCGAAATGGTTCTCGGCCTGGTAGAACCTGGAGGAGATCTCCTTGCCCACTGGCGCCTCACCACAGGCACAGCCCGGACCGCCGATGAACTGGATCACCTGGTCCACTCCCTCCTTTCCCGAAAGGGTTTTGATCAAGGGGAACTGACCCGTGCCGTCATCGGATCGGTGGTTCCCTCCATCACCCCTCGGATGAGAACGGCCCTGGAGGGACTGACCTCGGGCCCGGTCTTTGTCGTGGACGCGGAATCTGACCTCCCCATCCAGTTGGACGTGGACGAGCCGAAAACGGTGGGGGCGGACCGTATCGTCAACACCCTGGCCGCCAAGATCCTCTACGGGAAAGACACCGTCGTCGTGGATCTCGGGACTGCCACCACCTTCGATTGCATCACGGCGGAGGGAGTCTTCATAGGAGGGGTCATTTCCCCCGGGGTCCAGGTGGGGTTGGAGTGGCTGGGGCATCGAGCCGCCAAGCTACCCAAGGTCCAATTCAGGCCGCCGGAGCACGTCATCGGACGTCGAACCGAAACCTGCATGGAAAGTGGCGTGTTCCTATCGGCGGTTGATGCGATCGATGGGATCGTGGAACGGATCGCCAGGGAGTGGAAGAGACCGCAGGTTTACGTCGTGGCGACCGGAGGATACGCCCCCCTTATGGCCCAGTACTGCAGCACGGTCGAAGAGGTGGAACCGTTCTTGACCCTCCGAGGCCTCTATTTCGCAGGGGAACACCTGGCAGGAGGGTGACTCCTCAGGCCGTTTCGCTCATCCGCCTGGAATACCCGCTGATCCAGGTGTTGGACCAGCCCAGGAGTTTTGTCCGCGTTGCGATGGACCGAACCTCCTCCCGGGACAGCTTCACCTCTGAAAGGAGCACCTCCGGGTTGTTTCTCGAGAGGGCCAGAGTCCGGACCCCGAAGAAATAAGGCAGGAGACAGAAGAAACGCAGTTTGCTATGGAATCGGGGCAGGAGCGCGATATACTGCTCGGCCGCCTGGAAATGTCGCGTTGCTTTGGCCAAAAGCCCGTCTACGATCTCCACAGCCTGCTCCCGGTTCGCCTCGGCCAGGAATGCCTCCCCTGACTGCATGGTCTCCGGGAGAAACTGCCTGGGAACAAAAAACCACCCCCGCTCGATGTCCGAGGGGATCCCCCTCACGACGTTGACCGTCTGCAA
>RCNC010001575.1_pt1 | contig 15413 bp, 13 predicted proteins | sample 2041301 | NCBI WGS metagenome assembly RCNC01 (sample SAMN09708231, study PRJNA481090) | Marine sediment metagenome, whole genome shotgun sequencing project. | biome: marine sediment; feature: ocean; material: sediment; isolation source: Sewage treatment plant 13A marine sediment (STP13A) ... | reverse complement strand
TCAGCGCACCACCGGTGCACCCTTTTTAGCACCGCTTTCAGTTTTTGCCCGTCAATATTATCGCCGGGGTAGGTTTTTACGATAAAAGACGATGTGATGCCCAACAATCCGTAGGTCCGCTGTTTGATTTGTTCCAAATCCGGGTCATAATTGCGATAGTCATAGGACAGCAAATACGGCTTGAATCCTTCACGACGATCCAGTTCCAGCAGGGGGGAAGGTATTTTTTTCAAATTACCTCTGGCCTTTAGGAGCCTGTAGATGTCGGATCCGAACAAAGGATAGGTATAGAGGTGAACATGAACGGTGGACTCACCGTTGTGGATACAGGATATGGCCAGTGTGGCGGTTATGCCGACATCATCAATAGTTGATTCGGGGGAAAAGAGCTGGACGCTCAACCTGGGTAGCACCTTTCCCTCTTTCAGCAGCTGTATGGATTGGTTGATTTCCGAAACCGTACAGCCCCTTCGCAGGCGTTTGGAAAGATCCTCGGTCAAGGCATCCGCCCCCATAAATGCCACTTTTACATTGGTTTTCCCCAGTTGTCTTGTCAGCTTTTTCGTCAGTCCCTTGGGTCGTAGAAAGCACGAATACACGATCTCTTTTTCGACCTTTCGGTTTATTCGGTCTAAATAGCCGCACATCCGCAGCGCCCATTCTTCGCTTATATTAAACGTATCGTCCCATATATCCACAAACTGAATCTCAGGATTGTTTTTTAGCAGCTCAAGCATTTCAGCGACAAAACCATCGCTCTGGACCGCGCAGTGAAAATTTTTACCGAACTGGCTGGCAATGGCGCAAAACAGGCATCCACCCTGGGATTTTTTTGCCCAAATACAGGCTCTCTGGAGTGTAATTGCTATTGTTTTTTCCCCTAATCTCACAAGAGCAAAGATGTTTTTTTCCAGCAGGGGTGCGGCGGAAAAGGGGGTGGACATCAAGGCCTGTCTCTCCGGCAGCCAGAACACTAAGCTCGGAATACCGAGCAGCGCATAAAGGAAATGTTTATCCCAGGACCCGGTCATGGTGTTTTTTTCAAGGAGTGGCAGCAGCGCGAATAACGCGTTTTCAGCGGCCCCTCTCACAATAAAATCCGGAGCGATGTCGACCATCTGATTCACGAAAATGGAATGCCGGTATCGCATTAGGTTTTTATAGTTATTGGATATTTCATTTCCTCCCATAATAATGGGAGCGGTATTGATCGTCCGCAGACACCATACAATTTTGGGCAATATAAAAAGATTGGCGGAATAGGGTGCGGAAACCAGGAGAACGTCGCATTCGGAAAAGCCGATATGTTTAAAAAAACGGACGAGGAATTCATATCCCTTCAGCGTTGCCTCCTCCATGGAGAGAAAGATGCAGTCAGCGCCGATGGCTTCACCACAAACGGGTTGATACCCCAATTCCGTTACGATGCGTTTCAGCGTTGAATATGCCAGACTGTTTTGCCTTGTGAGAGTGATGATGCCGACTTTTTTCATCTTGCTATAGATCCGGGTCCACCAACCCGAGCTGGATCGCGAAATGGACCAGCTTGACGATTGAGTTGATATCAAGCTTTTCCATTATCTTGGCCCGATGAGATTTTATCGTGCTGATGCTGACGTAGAGCATATCGGCGATCTGCCGCGTGGAGTGCCCTTCGGCGATTAACTGGAAAACCTCTCTCTCACGGTTGGAGAGCTGCTTATACCTCTCGGTTCGAGGAGAGCTTTTCCGGGGTGATCGATAGGCGTCCATGAGCACCTTGGAGATGGAGGGACTAAGAAAAGTTTCGTTTTTCATGGCGGCATGGATCGCCTTGATAATGTCCCTTCCACTGGATTCCTTCAGCAGGTATCCGGAAACCCCTGTCTCGATCAGTTCATGAATATAATGCTCATGGGAATACATGGACAGGATCAGTATCTTCGTCTCGGGCAAATGCTTCCGAATTCTTTTGGCAGCCTCGATACCGTTCATGCGGGGCATGGCGATGTCCATGATCACCACATCGGGTTTCAGCTGTTTGGCTTTATCAACGGCATCCCGGCCGTTGGTGGCTTCTCCGATGACCTTCAGGTCGGGTTGTTCCTCCAGAAGGCGCGCCAGACCCTGCCGTACAATCGTATGGTCGTCCGCTAACATGATCCTGACAGGATTGCTCACGTTTCGGCTCCTTCGCTAATCGGTATTTCAATACGAATCCGTGTGCCTTCGCCCGGACGGCTCCTTAGCTGGAAAGATCCGCCTAAAAGCGAGGCACGTTCACGCATACCCAAAAGGCCTAGACTCTGTTTGTCCTTACCGATGATTTGTGCGTCAAATCCAACCCCGTCATCCTCGGCAAGAAAAATGATTCGGGGATAGCTTTTGATGATCGACAGTCGGAAACTTTTCGCTGACGCATGTCTCAGCGTGTTGGTCAACGCCTCCTGGCTGAATCGGTAAAAAACCGTCTCAATGTCAGGGGCTAACCTTTCATTAAATCCCACCATGCTGAAATCGATATCAAGTCCGGTATGATGTTTCATTTCAGTGAAATACCGGTTGAGTGCCGGTTCGAGACCGAGGTCTATCAACAGTGTTGGATGGAGATGATAGGCAAGGCGCCTGATTTCCGAGGAAGTCCGGCTGATCATTTTACGTATTTCACCGATTTCGGCTTGCAGATGTTCATCGCCGACAGCGTGATTTTCCTCAAGACGATCCAGCCCCAGTTTCACGGCCGTCAAAGACTGGCCGGTTTCATCATGCAACTCCAGGGCGATTCGGCGACGTTCCTCTTCCTGACTTTGGAACAGCTTTTCGGTAAGCTGCTGTAAATCCTCCCGGTGCTGACGAATCGTCTTCATCAGGCGGGCATTCTCAATGGTACCTCCTAAAAAATTTCCCAAAGATCCTAAAAGATGGATTTCATGTTGATTGAACCGTCGGGTTTTGGGCAGGTCAAAACCGAAAAATCCCACCCCCCGTCCTTTAAACGTAATGAGGAAACAGGACAACCATGGAACCGGTTTACCGTTTTTGGATTGATACTTAACACAAAACGATGGAAAGGAGGGTTTGGGTGTGAGCTGGGCTTTTTCGTTAACCAGATGGTGTTCAAGCTGAGTATCTTTAAAAATGACGGCCTGCGACATTTCCATAAACGGCTCCGGCAGGCCCGAACGGACCTGCAGGCGCGCTTCTCCGGCCTTCCGGTCGATAAGAAATAGCGAACCGCGTTTCAAACGCAGAGCCCGGAGAACGTCTTTCAGGGTGCCTTCTAAAATGTAGTCCAGATCCATGGTGTTGTTCAACGCCACTGCCACGCTGTTGAGTATGGACAGCTCCCTGTTTCTTTCCCTGATCATCTTTTCCGCACGTTTACGGTGGGTGATGTCCTTGATAATCCCTTCGTATTCGATATCCCCGGTTTCAGGATTTTCGTATCGGCGACTGGAAATCAGTACGTGCAGCGGCGATCCCTTGCGGGTTTTAAAATCGACTTCATAATCCTTCACAAATCCCTGCCGATCGATTTTCTCAAGAAATTGGTTGCGGTCTTCGGACGAAAAGTACATATCACGGGCGCTTATCGATTGGATCAGCTCCTGCTTGTTCTGATATCCCAGCATTTCCACGCCGGCCGGGTTCATATCCAGGATTTGTCCGGGTTTATTCGTAGTATAGATGCTGTCATGGCTGCCTTCAAAAATCCGGCGGTATTTTTTTTCGCGACGGGCAACTTGTTCCTGTAGCTTCTTGATTTCAGATATGTCTTTAAAGATTTCGAGGCCACCGGTAATACGTCCGGCTCTGTCCATGAAAGCGGAGGTCGAACAGATGATCGGTACCTTTTTCCCGTCGATATTGGTGATGGTGTACTCTCTGTTGTGGATATCGTTACCTTCTTCCACTGCCCGTTTGAGTGCACAATCCGATTCGCAAATCGAGTTTTTAAAGACATCTTTGCAGTACATTCCCACGGCGTCGTAAGCCGAAAAACCGGTAATTTTCTCTGCCGCCGGGTTAAAATAGATAATGCGCCATTCCTGATCCGTGGTGAATAGCCCGTCGGGAATACGGTTTAGAATTTCAACGAAGCTTTCCTCTTTCTGATAAATTCTCTCCACGGCCTTAACATTGTAGCGTTGGATCTGATCGGCGATAAAATGAGATTCTCCTCTCAAATGCTGTTTGCTTATAAAACTGAAAAAGGAACAGGTCAGACAGCCGGCGAGTTTCTGAAAAAAATCTTCTTCGATCATATGACTGCAGTGGGTGCGGGGGATCAGCCAACAGTCGGTCATATTCTTACCGTGGGCCGGGCACAGCACTTTGGAGCACGCAAGCAATTCCCAGCATGTTTTCTGTTCCGACCGGTCAAATCGGGACAACGATAGTCTAATGAGATGATTTTCTAGCAATGAACTCACAATACGGATCTCCCTTGGCATGGCATAGTGGCTCATCTGCGATGAAGGTAAAGCACCCGTCAGGATAGTCGTCACCATAAATCAGGTCCATAAAGGCCCCGGTCACACCACGCAGCATATAGCATTTTCCCGATGTCGCCTGATCATATTGATTTAAATAGCCGCCGGCTTCATATGAATCACTGACCCGGATGACGAGTTTTTCATTCGGGATCAACTTTTTTACCTTCAGGTCTCCCCAGCCGAACGCTACCGACACGGCCATAAACCCTTCAATCTGGTCTTCTTTTTGGTCGATCATGGGTTTGACAATTTCGTCCCATTCCCAGGAATTACGGATTCCCTGGAACGTAGCGTATCCGCATTCCTGGGCGGCCTCAATAAGCAACGACTCGGATTCGGCGGCTCTTGACTCACCCATTTTCAATTCAAAATCAAAGCTGAGCTTGTTGTAAAATTGAGTTGAAAATATTGACAGGTAGACCCCAAAAAGCGGAATGATCCCTTTCGATTCGCGAATGCGGCTTCCCTCCATAACGGCGTGGATGATTTTGGTTCCGTCGATAGCCACTTATCCGTTTTCCCCCTGTCGGTAAATATCAACCCATTTTATTATTTTTGACGACGATTCACCGTGTAAAGGCATTCCTCATCCCGCATCATTTTACATTGCTGCTCGTCAACCACGAAATGTCCTGGTTCGTACTGAAAAATCGCTTCAAGCCCACCAGCGATCCATCCCCGGGCAAAATGACACCCAGGCGTGTCGCGCCTGCCATGTTTGGCCAACCAACCGGTGACGTGATGGCTGGAGGGAGAGAAAACCTTGCCGCCTTGGGGACCGACTTCGTGGAAACGAAGGACACCGAACCCCGAGTTTTGATATAAAACCGAAGCCATTTCCAATTTTGACTTCAATGTCTTGATCTGGGTGTATTGGGCCAAAAGAGATCTGAAATCATGGTAGTTGGCATACTCAACAGAATCGTACAGGAGCTGAATGCCCTCTTTGCCAAGGGTATCTTCCAGCGTTTTCTGCAGGTTGATGTTGTAATGATGGCAGTGCATGGTGATGGGCTGCCCGGATAACACCACACGGTGTCCTTTACGGGTCAGTTCACCTTTCCAGTCGAACAGAGTCATCTTTCACCTTTATTCAAAATATCTAATAGCCAATGCCAAAGGAAGAATGTCCTCGTTATGATGAACGGATATGCTAATTGGTTTGACACTTTTCGTCAAACAAAAAAGCCCCCTGGAATGGGGGCTTTTTTGTTTCGGATAGATTGTAGGCGGCGGGAGTGAGCGGATAAACTTATGTTACATGCCTTTCAATTCTCTGGCTTTATCCCAAGCGACCTTCAGCTGTTCGGCAAAATCCGGGTACAGCTTAAGCAGCGGGTGATTCGATTCTTTCGGCAGCTCTCTTGTATCGCTAAAAACCGAGGTTGCCAGAAATGTATCGGCCAGAGCGACCGCCGGCATCACGCGCTGTGCGCCCGCCATGGGTCCCGTAAAGATCAAATCATGATAATAAAACGCCGTGAGCGCCTCCAGGCCTGCATCAAATCCGGCCCAGCCTTTGAATCCAAAAAGGTCTTTGAATCGTTGCAGTTCCATGTAAGAGCCGTTGCTTGGAGCGCTGCCCGTGGCAAAACCCCATTTCTCCTTGATGAGCTGGTTGGCAATGCCGCACAATGCACTGGCCGGAGCATTTAAAGTGGTCGTATCGACGATGATGCTTTCAAATTGTGCACCGGCTTTTTCGATGGCATTCAACAGTTTCTCGGTTCCCTTGATTCTGCCGTTGGGTGTCTGGTCGTCCTGGTCAAATGCCACAAGTAAAACGTGCTTGACACCGATATCCGCAATTTCTTTAACCTCCGTCTCAAGATCCTCTTCCCAAATAGTCAAACTGTTGTAAAACATGCGGTCCAGCAATCCCTTTTCGGCGCAATAGGCAGCGCCGGCCACTTTGGCTTTCAACATGATGGCGTCGATGCAGAAAGGCATTTCGCTGACAGATGTTACAAAGTCGACATATTTGTTAAATTTTTCTCCCGGGCTGGCAATAATATCCGCCATGGCGATGACGCCGGTGTCCTGCCATAATTTATCCGCCGTTTTTAACAGTTCACCAGCCTTTTCTTCATTAAATCCTTTTCTCCGGCTGCCTTTATCGAAAACTCTATCACTTTCCTGGAAAATAGAAAAGCAGCATACGGTGGGATATTCTCCTGGCTGACCCCCGAATTTGGCACCGCCGATTTCGCATACTTTTTGCTCCGTGCTAAAACGATTCATGCCTACCTCCTTTCGCTTTAAACGACATTTGGTGGGTAGTAAACCCCTTTCCTCGAACTGCTGTCCTCTCCATATAGTTTGGAAACCCACGTTGAAACAGAATAGCATTTTATCTCAGAATTGCGTTATTATTCATATCGTCTAAAGGACGATTTTTAAGATGATTATAGATGATTTAATGGCCCTTTATTGACAGGATAGTTCGGGTATGAAAAAAAACTCGCAAAAGAGTCACAACATAACACGGTAAAATGGGGGAGCGATTATGCAGAGCATCCTTTTCAGTTCCTGGGGCGGCAATATCGTCGATAACCGCGGGAAAGAAACACAGGATTATGAGCCGGTAGATCAGGTTCAATTCCCTGAATATTTTCAGCAGGACGAAAAAATCAAGGCGCTGATGGGTTGGAACGGGTTCATCCTCCGATCGGAGGATGTCGATATTATCGATCTCTCCCACACCTATCTGAAAGCCGTCCATGATTATTCCAAAGACTGCGGAAAATGCAATTATTGTAAGACGGGCTTTGAAGAGCTCATGGAAGTTCTTGACGATATTCGTAACGGTGATGCCACAGACGAAGACATGGAATTTGTGGAGTCTGCAGCGGAAGCCATCGTCGACAGTTCCAAGTGCAGCATTGGGAAAATCGGACCCATGGCCTTCCGTCAGGCGTTGAAGTATTTTAATGACGACTTTAAAAAGGCCATCAGCGGAGAGAAAACAGTGACCACCGGCACCTACCGGTCGAAAATGACCGCACCCTGTATGGATGCATGCCCGTTGCATTTAGATATCCCGAGATATATCGAGTTTATCAAGGATGCCAAATTTGACGAATCCCTTGAAGTGATACGGGAACGCCTGCCCCTTGCCGGTGTGCTAGGCAGGGCATGCTTCAGGCCCTGCGAGAGGCATTGCCGTCGGGGGAACCTGGATGAACCCATCGCCATAAAACATCTCAAACGGTTTGTGGCGGATCACGAACTGTCCAAAGATAAAATACCGGAATATCAGGCGATGCCATCGGAAAAGACAGGTAAGACGGCGATTGTGGGAGCGGGTCCAGCCGGCGTGACCTGCGCTTACCATCTCGCCCTTAAAGGGCATCAGGTGACCATATACGAAAATCAGGGTGAACCCGGCGGCATGGGTGCCGTGGGAATTCCTGATTACCGGTTGCCGCGTCAGATTCTGAGAGATGAAATTGAACAGGTTGAAAAGATGGGCGTTACCCTCCAATACAACCATACGGTGGGAAAGGATGTATCATTGTCCCAATTAGAGCGTGAATTCGATGCCGTTTTTATCGGTATCGGCGCCCAGCAGAATGCCCGTATGGGGATCGAAGGGGAGGACCAGGATTACAGTGGCTTTATTCCGGGCTTGGCATACCTTGGTAAGATTAATGCTGGTCAAGATCCCTATCCTGAAGGTAAAAAAATTGTTGTCATCGGTGGCGGCAATGTAGCCATCGACTGCGTCAGAAGCTCTTTTCGTGTGAACAAAAAGGATGTCCACCTGGTGTACCGTCGAACGCGCAATGAAATGCCGGCAGATGAAGTAGAAATTCACGATGCGGAAGAAGAAAAAGTGAATTTCCATTTTTTAACCGCCCCTGTCCGGGTCATTGCGGAAAACGGCAAGGTCGTCGGTCTTGAGTGCATTAAAATGGAACTGGGCGAACCGGATGAAAGCCGCCGACCTCGACCTGTTCCCATTGAGGGATCGGAATTTGTTTTTGAGTGTGACTGTGTGGTACCGGCCATTGGCCAACAAGTGGATCTATCTATCTTGGAGGGATTCGAAGACATCGATACGACGAAGTGGCATACCATCAGTGTTGATGGCTATACCAAACAAAGCACTCGTCCGAATATTTTTTGTGCCGGAGATTGTGAAACCGGACCGGATGCCCTGGTGACGGCCTGCGCCGGCGGACGCAAGGCGGCGTTGAATATTGACCGATTGATCAACGGGCTACCCATTGAATACGATGACAATTACTATTTTAAAAAAATCTTTACAACCCTCAAAGTTTTCAATCCGGATGAAAAGATAAAAAAGGTGGAAAGCAAGCAGCGGTGCCGGATTGCAACTCTGCCACCGGAAGATAGGAAAATCACTTTCGACGAAATAGAACAGAGCTTTTCAGATTCAGAAGCGGTCGCTGAAGCCGAACGCTGCCTCAAATGCTATCAAGTAGTCACCATCGCCGTGTAGGAGATAATAATGAGCGAATCCGAAGTTATCCAGGACGGTGAAAAAGCCGTTGTTATCCTACTGGCAGGGTTTTTAGGCTCAGGCAAAACGACATTGTTAAAGCAGATTTTATCCTGGGAAACCGATCTGTCCGACACGGTTGTGTTGGTCAACGAATTCGGAGATGTGGGCATCGATGGAGCGCTGCTAAAAAATTCTGGATCTGAGATTGTCGAGCTGACCAGCGGATGTATCTGCTGTACCCTGACCGCCGACTTGAGACAATCGCTGGATCGTATCTGGAAAAAATTCCGCCCGGTTCGGATCTTGATCGAATCGTCCGGTGTTGCCGATCCGACCTCCATTTCAGCGGTTCTGGCGGGGCCCGGTCTAAGAGAATGTATGACACTTGAAAAAATTATCACTGTGCTGGATGGGGATTTTTGGGAAGCCCGGGAAGTATTCGGACCATTGTTTTTTAACCAACTGGAAATGGCTCATCTGATTCTGCTGAATAAAATTGACTTGCTGGATAAGGATCAGATTCCGGACTTTTTAAAAGAGATCCATGAAGTGATACCGGATTCTCAGGTAGTGCCGACCATTCATTGTCGCGTTGATCCTGAAACACTCTGGGACAAACCTAAGCTTAAAATTTTCGGAATAAAACCGATCGATTTTTTTCAAACAGGACAGAGGCGGGAATCTGTTGCTGCAACAAGTTACGAATCCTTTTCATTTCAAACGTCGCGGCAATTGGATGAAACCCGTTTTAAGCAATTTGTCGATGGTTTTCCCTTTGAGTTGTTTCGAATGAAGGGCCCGGTTCGGTTTCCGGATCGAACCGTCATGGTCAATTTTGTCGGGGGTAAAATAGAAACTCTTCCGTGGGATGATGCAAGTCACACGCAATTGGCTTTTATCGGATGGGAAATCGATGGGGATCAAATTCTCTCGCAGTTGAAACAGTGTATGATCCAACCGAAATAAAAATATCCTAATCGAGGAGAACCATACTGTACCATGCGGGTAAAAGTTGGCCTTGGGGATCGAATTCGATTTTGAAACCCAGTGATTCGACGGTTTTGCCGATATCAACACCGTAGGCATCCATTGTTGGCCGGGCCAGGTGCGGATGCTTGCACGGTTCCGGATAAGCACACTCCTCGCACTGCACACACAGAGCCATCGCAAAAGCAAAGGTACAGCCATGGTTTAACATGGCCTCTTTCTCAACACCAAGAGCGGCATCCTGGCCCGATTCCGGATCTGCCGATTTAATGATAACCGCCATCTTATAATGCGAAAAAGCATCCGTAAATTGCTCCGGCGATATATGCAAATTTGGCGGGCAGGTCCAGTAACGTCCCCAGCGGTTACAGCCGAAGCGGCATTTTAAATGCGACCGGGGATCGAAAATCACACGATCGGTGGCAATCATTTTTGCTTCCAGCGCACCTGTTTCAAGCGCTTTGTCGATTAATAACGGATATTGTTTTTCCACGGCGTCTCCCAGATGCCACAATTGTTTGGTTAGATAATACATCATGAAAGGGTTCACACGGCGGTCGTGTTTGGTAGCCGCTTTTCTTTCTAATGAATGAGTCGCAACGATTCAGCAGCACTTATACATTCTAAGCAACCGCTCATTCATTAAAAAATAAAACTTCATGAAGGATGACCCATCAAAGCGTGTGCGGACGCCGTGCAAAGTTTCCGCCAAGTCAATCGTGCTTCTTAAATGCGTAATCATGATGAGTTGCTTGTCGGCGGCAACGTCTTTCAAAAACGCCTGCATGGATTTATGGTTGGTGTAATCCAGAGAGGGCTCCACCTCATCCATCAGGTAAAAAAAACTTTCCAGTTGGGTGAACAACGCCAGCTTCAAGGCCAAGCTGGTTATGGATTTTTCTCCACCCGACAATTGGTGAACCCGGCGCACACGATTGCCGGGCAGGGTTACGACAATTTCAAAACCGATTTGTCCGTTTTGTGAAGGTGTCTTTAATTCGATCTCGGCCAGCGGTATCAGGTAACGCATGTAGCGTTGAAAAAGCGGTCCCACTGTCCGATCCAAGCAATCGATGACCTCATCAGTCGATTCGATTTCCAACAAAGACTGAATCGATTGAAAACGCCGAGGCGGGCTTTGCTGGAGAAAATCATTGATTTGTTCTTGCCGAATGATGGTTTTCAAAGATTGTTTTAATCGTAATTGTTTCAATTTTGCCAGATATGCTTCGGCGTCCACACTCGTATCATTGATCCAGAACCGGTTTTGACCGGTTTTGGTCATTTCCCGGACCAGTTGCGTGGCCGGTGCATCTTTATCCTGGTTTTCTTTAAGAGTAAGCTCTATCCGGATAATGGTCGCCGGCGGATACTTTTTACTGCCGGAAAAAAAGAGCTCTTCCTGTTCATAACAGCGTATCCGTTCTATGTTGTTTTCTCCCAAAGCCCACACGATGGCATCCAGAATATTTGATTTGCCCACACCGTTGTTGCCGATGATCACCCCGATGCCGGGTTGAAAGCTCATGTTGGTCTTTTCCGAAAAGGATTTGAATCCTTCAATGTTGACGTCTTCCAGATACATCTCAAACCCCCTGGTTTTTTTCATCGTAGCGCCGCCTGATTTCGGCGATGAGTTCCTCTTGCATGGGAATCAGAGATTCATACATCAGGTCTTCATCCAGTGCCACGCTGGGCAGCGACTTGGCTTTCAGATCCCTGAACCGCTGGACCCCTTCATGGGTGCGCATATCCCACTCATGAACGTCTATAATATCCTGGATTTCCTCCGGTAAAACCTTTACCGATTCCGCCATATAGACACAGGCCACTCACTGGTTAAAATCGGTGAGAAGGACATCCACCATTACCGGTTTTTTCATTGGAACTCCTTTAAGCGGATAGATCCACGGTTTCAAAGTGAACCGCTTCAGATTCTACGGTTAAGAGCCCCCAATTCATACGCTGTCTATTTTCAGCCGGCCCTACGCTGATAAAATCTTTACCACCCACATGCCAGTGGCCCCATTGAAGGATCTGGCTAAAAATAATGATATCGGTTTGAAATTGAGGAATCATGGCTTCCAGTGCCGGGAAAACCGTCTCATCCTGCATGAAATTTGTGAGGCCGCAGACCATGTTCATTTCCAGGGCAAATGGTTCAAAATCAGAAAATCCTGGAAGCCCTTGAATATAATCACCAAAAAAGGCGATTGCTTTTTTATTTTGCATTTGAAAGTTGAGAACCTGGGGAAGCCTTAATAACCAATCGCGGTCTTTGGGGGCCAGATCAGGCAAATGATCGGTCGCTTCAGACTGGGCAAGTTGCCAATCAAACACGCCCTGAATGGCAGTTATATTATTTTTTCTGAAAAATTTTATCAAATCGGCGTTTTTCGCCGACTGGCCGGTCAAATTGCCCAGGCAGTAAACTGTCGCCACGTCCATGGCTTTTATTTGTGCCAATAAATTTTCCAACGTTCTGCGATTCCCGCTCAGTTCTCCGATTAAACCGACTTTGGTATAATGACCCATGTCCTGATATGTACGGAATGAAGCCGCCGGTTTTAAATCACCATTGGCAGCCGATATGATGGCCCGGGCCAGTTGATCAGGGCAGGATGTTTGATTACGACAGTCGATGCCATCCAGGTAATTTAAAACATCTTTAATGGGCCGCCCTTTTAACAATCGGGCAACGAGTTGGGCATTGCCGGGGCAACCGCCGCCCACAAAGCGAACCTCTTCTACGATGTCCTTGTTTATTTTGAAATGAATTTCCGGGGGACAAACGCCTTGGGTGGAATAGATAAACCGTAGAATCGGATCATTATTTGCCATAACATCAAACTTCGTATTTGTACGATTATCCAATTTTTTCGAAATTATATACATACACAACGGCTCGATCCGTGGAAATCGTCCGATAGTTGATTTTTTGGTTGGGAAGAGTTGATTTTCATCCCTATATCCGATTGTGATGGAGCGGGTGGGGCAGTGTTGCTCGATCTTTTGAAAGGTTAATTTATTTCAGTCAACTCCGGATCGGGTTGTATTTACACCGAATCAAAACTCGCAGCTAAAATTCGATCCCTTTCTGTGCATTTACTCCTTTATAATAGTGATGCTTTACTTCCTTCATTTCAGTGACGAGATCGGCAATCTCCATGATCTCATTTTTTGCATTCCGCCCGGTCAGTATCAAATGAAGTTCGGGGGGCTTCTGTTCGATGACCGCCATCACTTCATCGATTTGAAGCAGACCGAAATCGATCGCCATGTTAATCTCATCAAGAATTATAAGATCATAGGAATTGCTTTTAATGGCTTCCCGAAAAGCCTGAAGACCCAAATGTGCTTTGTATATATCAATTGATTCGCAGGCTCTACTCTGTAAAAATACCGAGCGGCCATACTGTTTAACTGTAATGGGAAGGTTGGTTTCGGCGAATGCTTTAAGTTCACCGATGTTTTTTTGACCTTTCATGAACTGCAGGATAAGCACCCTTAAGCCCTGACCCGCTGCCCGAATGGCGGCTCCGATAGCCGCTGTGGTCTTGCCCTTCCCGTTGCCCGTATGAATGCAAATCAGTCCTTTTCGACTCATTTAATCCTCTGCTAACGATATCCCAGACCGGTCATCACGCCATGACACCGACAGGCCGTACTTAATAGAATATCTTCTTCGGTTTTCTCAACCTGCTTTAGCAGGTCAAAAAGCTGCCCGGGCCGATAGCCACCAACTCCCGGGCATAGCTGATAACTTCTCACCACAAGGGACTGAAACTTTGATATTCGGATCCTTCCCAACAGTTCGAACATATCTGTCTTGCGCCTTTTTTGGGTCACCGTGCAGATTTGCGCCGGTTCGGCACAATCGTCCGGGCAGATAAAATCCGCATGGCTTATATATAGATTACCGGATGGATCCCGTACAGGGTTGGGTACGAGACGATCTATTTCAGATGGAATGGGGATCCGCCTCAGCCCTTTCAAACCCTGCCGTACAAGACACCATTCCGCCGCAAGATGGATCGGAAGTGCCGGAATGATCCAATCCGGTGCCTTTGTGGCGTGAAGCCGCTGATCTAAAAAAGACACGCCATCCATCCGTTCAAGGGTTCGATTGGGTCCCTCACCCCGCAACAGGTTTTTTCTATCAGGGTCCACTATGACAAAATGGTGCCTGTTGTGTATCTTCGGTAATTTTTCAGCCGCAAGCAAGCCGAATTGGCCTATACCGATAATCCAGATCTCTTTCATGTCAGCTCAGCCGCTAATCATCCGCTTTGCTCAAAATGATTTTAATATCCTGTTTTTTCAGATCTCTTCTCAGCAGTTCAATAAATGGAATGGTCAAAAGCGTAAAAAACAAGCTGATGTAAATGAACATTTCCAGAATGAGTGTCCGCGTATCCAGCGAATTGGCAAGGTCGAAGATCGAGCCTTGAAAGACAATATGCAGCCAGCCAAACGATGGGATTGAAAACAATTTGAACAGTCCGGCCCCGACAACATCTTCGACAATATTGGTGGTGTTGGCCAAAGCGGTCAAAAATGCATACCCGATGGCTGCGTGAGACACCTTTACGACGTGGCCGTTTATCGTCAGGGGGATCAGAAAAGCCGGAATCATCGCGAAACTAAAAATCGTCCCGTTAACCAGCTTGAACCACTGATAGCGGTTCCATTCCGGCAATGGATTAAAGGCATCCGGCAGTGTAAAATAGACAAATCGCCACCATGGATGGTCCGGTTCCAGGTAAAGAAAAAAGCTTAAGGGAAAGTGTAAAACCGCGATGGCAACCATGGCGTACAGGAAATAGTGCCACTGGATGCGGGGAAACATTCGCACCACCCAACGATAAAAGAGAATCGAGAAAAAAAATGTAATGCCGCCGATTGATAGAATGATTCCGAAAATCTGTCCTGTAAATCCCCGTTCATCGATCAGGTAGCTTCGCTCGATGTATCCAACCGATGGGCTGAACTTCCAGAAAAAGATAAAAATCATCAGTAGCCATAAAGTGTGGTTGTCTTTGCGAAAACGGTTCAGACGACCGGGAACGGATCTAATATAAGGCCAGGCCCGGTTGAGCCCCGTTGATGATTCTAATTTCCTTGCGTGCTTGCGCGGCCCGGGCTGCTTTTTTTCAGGAATATACCGGATGCCGACCAGCGCCGTGAACAACGGTGGAATTCCAGCCAGAAAGAAAACCACCCATGGCTCCACCGACCCGGCCTCAATGTTGGTCTGCAACCAGCCGCCCAAAAACAAAGCACCTGCGTTGGCAATAGACAGGATCAACCATTGAAAATTGACAAAAGATCCTATCCGTTTCAGACGCTGGCCCTCGGTTACCATGATGGCATCCGTCACAACGTCCACAAACGCGTAGGTTGTAAATGCAAGATTGAAAACAATGAAGTAAACCAATGGGATGGTGATTCCCAGATAAGATAAAACAGCAGCCACAAACCAG
>RCNC010001573.1_pt1 | contig 15419 bp, 11 predicted proteins | sample 2041301 | NCBI WGS metagenome assembly RCNC01 (sample SAMN09708231, study PRJNA481090) | Marine sediment metagenome, whole genome shotgun sequencing project. | biome: marine sediment; feature: ocean; material: sediment; isolation source: Sewage treatment plant 13A marine sediment (STP13A) ... | reverse complement strand
CTCACGGCGACTCCGGGCAGGCGCTGGCTCGTGCGCGGCAGCTCGGTGTGTCGGGCGCCAGAGACCCGTTCCTCTTCCCGGCCCGAGGCGCGTTTCTCGAGAACGCAAAGGGAGTGATCGTCCACTCGCGGTGGGCGAAACGGGTCATCACGGCCGAACGACCGCAGATCCCGGTCGCTGCGGTCGGTCTGCCCGCGGCCGACGCGGGACTCTTCGACCGGGAAGAGCAGCGGCGGCGGCTCGGCCTTGCGGACGACGACGTGGTCCTCATGCACCTCGGTTTTCTGTCGCCGGAAAAAGGCCTTGCCGAGGTGCTCGCCGGGGTCGCAGCGGCGGTGCAGGCCGGCGTTCCCGCCCGGCTGTTCCTGGTGGGGGAGGGTGGGGAGCTTGACGCCCTGCTGGCGGCGGCCGCTCGAGTCGGGATCGGTGACCGTGTCGGCGCCACCGGCTGGTTGCCGCCCGACGAGTTCCTTCGGATCCCGGCGGCCGCCGATCTCGGTATCGTGCTGCGAACCCCCTCCGCGGGGGAAACCTCGGCTGCGGCTGTCCGCTTTCTTGCCTGTGGGACGCCGGTGGCGGTTGGCGGCACCAACCAGTTCCTCGAGTGGCCGGAATCGGCAGCGCCGCGAATCACGCCCGGCCCGCCGGCGCCGGCCGACATCGCGCGCGTGCTCGCCGAAGCGGCGTCACATGGAGCGACCTGGGAGACGCGTCGGAAAGCTGCACGTGCGGTCTACGAAAACGGCCACCGCCCTGCGGATACGGCAAGGCAGATGATCGAGTTTCTGGGAACGTTGTAGCACCACCCTGCTGCCCGCCCACCACTCCCACGAAGCGAATTCTCAGTTCCCAATTCTTAATTCTCAATCCCCGTCCCTCCCGCCGGACACTTTTGAGGCGGTTGAGGGTCTATTCAAAATTGAGAATTCAGAATTGAGAATTCCGTGCCCGTGCCCTACTTTGGCTGTGCCCTGACCACCTCGGCTCTCGCACCCAGTACCTCGGCTGCCAAGGCGGCGCTGGCCTTTGCCAGATTCGACTCGATCGTTCCGTCATTCGGATCGAGCTCGTGAGCATGGCTGAGAAGGGAGACTGATTCACCGAATCGGTTCTGTGGATAGACGGCGGCGGCGAGCAGATTGACGGCCGCCGGATCTCCGGGCCGTGCAATCGCGACGGTCTTCAGGGTGGCTTCGGCCTCTCCATATCTTTCGCGCCGAAGTTCCAGGTATCCGGTCACGATTGCGCCGTCGCCATCGGCGTCCTCTTCGACGGCGTCGAGAACCCGTTGACTCTCGGAGTACATCTCATTGACGGCGAGTGCCAGCGCGAGCCATCGCTGAATACTGGGAGCGTCGAATCCGCCCGCCACTGCCGCTCGGAGATGACTCAGCGCCTCTGCATCCCTTCCCTTGCTGAGCAGGGCCTGACCGAGACGCGCCTCGAGCTGGGGATCGTTGGGGATGAGTTTCTCGGCTGCCTCGAGAGATTCGAGAGCGCCGTCGGTATTTCCCGCCAGGAGCAGCAGCTCGCCGCGCGCAAGCTGCACTTCGGGGAGCATCGGGTTTTCCGCAAGCGCACGGCCGAGCGCCACAAGGGCCCGGTCGTTGTTCTGGAGGCGCGCTTCCAGCAGACCGAGGGATGCCCACGCGCGATCCGATGTCGGGTACGCCTCGGTCAGCGACTTGAAGATATCTCGTGCCGCCGAGGCCTCGAAGGTCGCAATGTAGACCTCGCCCAGCCGCAGCTTGAGACCAATATTATCTGGTTGCAGCCCGAGGGCCGACTTGAGAGCGAACTCCGCTGACTGCCAATCGGCGGTATTCATGGCAGCCTCCGCCATCAACTCGAGCGCATAGGAGTTGTTCGGCGCCAGGGTGACCGCCCGGCGGACGAGCTGGAGTGCGGTTGTTGCATCTCCCTCCTCGAGCAGACGGTTGGCGCGAAGGATCAGGTCCGGGACCGAGTAGCCGTCGTCCAATCCCTGAGCGCCGAGATCGGCACCGTGAGCAAGGCTGACGCTGTTCGCCTGCTCATCTCTGCCGAGAAGGTCGAGGATTCTGATCTTCAGCGGGATCAGGCGTCCCTCCCTGGGGTACGCCGCAAGCAACCGGTCGACATCGGCGAGGGCGCCCTCGAGGTCGGCCCCCTCGTCCGCTCGATCAGAGATGCTGGCGATGGTGGCCTCGAGATCGGGCGGCGGAGCGCCGCCTCCGGAGGAAGCCTCAAATGTGCTGCGCCGGGCGCGATCGATGAGATCGAGGAAATCCTGGCTGTAGTACGAATCATCAAGCGCGAGGCTCGGGTCCTCGACGAGCGCGGCCCGGAGGTGGGTCTCGACCTCAGCCTCGTTGCCGAGGGCGAAGAGAGTCCATGCGATCTGGACCTGGAGTCGAGCCCTGTGATTGGCATCCTCGGTTTCGGAGAGAGCTCTCGTAAAGAGCTCGACTGCGTTGGCGAACGAGCCCTGGCGATAGGCCTCATTCCCGGCTTCCTCGCTCGGTGTAACCTGCTGGGCGAACACACAGAGAGGTGCGAGAACAAGGAGCATGAGGGCCACGGCGGCGAGCCGGAGGGAGTTTCTCGTCATATTCACACTTTACCCGTGTCGGTCCCTATCAGCAAGATAAGGAGATTTTCGAGCGCCGAAGGCGCGATAGATATATAGCCTGGGGCGTCAGCCCCAGGTGGTGGGTGTTACATTTTTCCGGAGCCCTGAAGGGGTGACAGATCGCGGCTACGGCAAACGCCGTGGCGAGCCTCTCATGATTGTCTGTCGCCGCTTCGCGGCTGGCTCGACCGAGCAACGAGAAGCTGACCGGGGATAATGCGCGGGCTACTCGGGGGGCGAGACGGATGGCACGATCAAGGCCGGGGCCGGGAGCCTCGGGATGACGATCGTCTTCTTGAAGGGCATGCCGCTGTCCCAACGAACGGTCAGTTCATGCTCCCCGGCCGGTACCCTGTACCGGATGAGAGGGACCGGACCGAGAGCATTACCGTCGAGAAAGGCCAAACCGCCGGGTGGGGCGCGTTTCGGGTCAACGGTGACCGTGAGAAGACCGACTTCGAGTGTGAGCGAGATCGACTTCGTTTCGGCCCCTATCTGGCGGGTCAGCGTCCTGGTTGGGAAATCCGGGAGTGAAAGCGTGAAGGTATGGGCGCCGGGTATCAAACTGACGTTGCCGCCCGGTGTTCTTCCGTTGCCGAATGGGCGGCCGTCGACCGTCACTGTGGCCGGGGGATCGACGATCAAGCGAACCCGGACCGGCGCCGGAGTCGGTGTGGGTTCGGGTTCCGGGGTTTCGGTGGGTGTGGCGGTCTCGGTCGGGGTGGGGGTCGCGGTTGGGGTTGGGGTTTTGGTTGGCGTGGGGGTCGGGGTGGGTATCCACGGCGCGCCCATCTCGCCGAACACCAGGCCCTGAACGTCTTTCGAAAAATAGACGACTGCCGCAGCCGCACCGAGCACGAGGAGCAGAATCATAAAGATAACGAGCACCAGGCTCCGCCGATGCGACTCGCCTTCGACGGGTTCCCGCGTGCGGTGGAGCTTGGTGCTTTGGGGAGTCGACCTCGGGGTCCGCGTCGTCGATTGGGAGCGCGGCGTTGCAACCCGCTGGGTCGGTGACTCGGTGGTGTCGGTAATTCGTGCGTCCAACCCCTCCATGGCGCGGCGGATGACCCCGGTTGTGAGCTCCTTGGTCTTCCCACCGTCGGGCGCGGCACTAATGGCGATGCTGCGAAGGTCGACGAGCAGCTCGTCGACGCCTTGATACCGTTGCTCGGGTTCCTTGGCCATGCAGCGCCGGATGGCGTTGCCAAGCACCTCCGAGCAGCGGGGGTTTTCTTCGGATGGGTATTGCGGCTCTTCGTTGAGGATCTTGTAGAGGATGTTGCTCAAGGTGGAGCCCTCAAACGGCCGCACGCCTGTCACCAGCTCGAAGGCGACCACCCCAAGCGCAAAGATGTCGGTCCGCGCGTCCACCTCCATACCCTGGATCTGCTCGGGTGCGAGGTAACCCGCAGTTCCGAGCGCGATGCCGGTTTGGGTGAGATTGCTTGCCACCAGCACCGACTTCGCAATGCCGAAATCCATAATTTTGACGGTGCCGTCCTCGATCACCCTGATGTTGGAGGGTTTGATATCGCGGTGAACGATGCCCTTTTCATGCGCGAAGAGGAGCCCCTCGCAGATCTGGAGGAGGATGGACACGATGGTGTCCTCGTCGGTGATGACGCCTTCTTTTAGGAGCTCGTCGAGATCGTAGCCGGACAGAAACTCCTGAACGATGTACGGGGTATCTTCTACGGACCCGTAGTCGAAGACGAGGGTGATGTTGCGGTGGACCAGGTTGCCGACGAACTGCGCTTCCTGCCGAAATCGTTGGCGAACCTCGTCATCCGGGATCGCACACATCTTGATCGCGACCTTGCGTTTGATGAATGGGTCCCACGCCTTGTAGATGATGCCGAAACCACCGACGGCAATCTGCTCGATCACCTCGTACTTGCCGATCATCTCGGGAGTCGCCATGGAGGTTACTTTAGCCCAACCGCCCGAAACACGCTACAGGCGATGCATGATTCACGCGTGCGTGCCCGCGTCCGTGCTTGTGCCCCCGGGGGAGCGCTGACGCGTGAGGATGCCAGGCACGCCGACTGGGAGCTCCGGGGGAGGATTAAGCTTGGGGACGTAAAATTCGAAATTCGAAATTCGAAATCTTTGTGGCGGGGAGTGGGGGAGCTCATGCGATGAACTCACACCTAACAGCTATCCCTCCGCATGCGCCAGAAAGAAGCTCAGCTCCTCGAGGTGGACCTTGAGATCCACGGATTTCACGAGCACCGATTCCGGTGCCTGCAACCGGATGGGAGCGAAGTTGAGAATCGCTCGTAGGCCGGAGTCCACCATCCGGTCGCAGACTTCTTGTGCGGCCTCTGCGGGAGTGGTGATGACTCCAATCTCCACCTGCCGCTGAGCAACGATTTCAGGCAACCGCTCGACATCCTCAACCAGCAGCCCAGCAGGAGTTTCGGCGCCGGTGCGTGATGAATCCGAATCGAGCACCGCCACAACGCGGAAGTTACCACCCGAAAACCCCGAGTAGTGGCAGAGGGCGCTTCCCAGGTTTCCGGCGCCTACGATGACCAACCGGCGCTCTTCGTCGAGCCCGAGGATCTCGACCACGTATTGGCGGAGATCGCGTATGTTGTACCCGACGCCTCGCACGCCGAACTCCCCAAAATACGCGAGGTCCTTGCGGATCTGAGCCGAGTTGAGGTTGAAGCGTTTCGCCAATTGTTGGCTCGACACCGTTTCGACGCCGGCATCCACGAGTTGGTCGATGCAGCGAAGGTAAATTGAGAGCCTGGAGATCGTGAGCTCGGAGATGTTATCGGTGTCGATATGCCGCTTGTACGCAACCATGGCCTACCTCACAAGGCTGAGAATAGCAGTCCGGGCCGCATCCAGGATTGGGGTCGGGTAGATACCGAGAAGTAGAACTCCGAGTGCGGCGACCGCCGCAGCCGCTCCGATCGGAAGGGAAGGTATGAATCTCGGTTCGCGACGCGGCAAGGGCTGCATGTACATTGCGTAAACCACCCGTAGGTAGTAAAAGGCCGAAATCAGCGAATTGAAGACGCCGATCACCGCGAGCCACACGAAGCCCTCGTTGACGGCGGCACGGAAGACCACGAATTTAGCCGTGAACCCCACGAAAGGTGGGACGCCGGCGAGGGAAAAGAGGCAGACGGTGAAGGCGAGCGCTACGATCGGCCGCTTGTATCCCTGCCCACGAAGGTCGGCAATGAGATGCGGCCGGTCCTCGCGCTCTGACAGCATCGCGATCGCGGCGAAGGCGCCCATGTTCATCAGGGTGTAGGCCACGAGGTACACCAGGACGGCCGCACCGCCGTCGACGCCGGCGACTATCACCGCAACCAGGGCGTAACCCATGTGGGCAATTCCGGAGTAGGCGAGCATGCGTTTGACGTCGTTCTGGACGATCGCGATGATATTGCCAAGAGTTTGGGAAGCAATGGCGATCACGGCGGCGGCCGTCACCCATCGCGGAGAGATATGGAGGAGGTCCATGCCGTCCACCATCCGCAGGAGGACGATGAGGGCCGCGCCCTTGGGCACGACCGCCAGAAAGGCGGTTACGGGAGTCGGTCCACCCTGGTAGACATCGGGCGCCCACGCATGACACGGCACGAGCGCGAGCTTGAAGGCCAGGCCACCCACAACCATAGCGAAGCCGACTGCGACGAGAGGGCTCAATTGACCGGACTCGACGACCTGAGATCCAATCACGGCGAGGTCGAAGCTGGCCGTGGCGCCGTAGAGCAGGGCGATTCCGTAGAGGACGAATGCGGACGCAAAGGCGCCGACGATGAAGTACTTCAAACCCGCCTCGACGCTTATCTGGTTGCGGCGCAGGAAGGCGTTGAGGACATACAGAGGGATCGACAGGAGCTCGAGGCCGAGGAAGAGCGGCAGCAGATTGACCGAGCTCGCCATCACCATCGCGCCGACTGCCGCGAGCAGGGTCAAGGCGTAGAACTCGCCGTTCTCGGTTCCGGTGCGGCGGAGAAATGGACCGGCCATCAAGAGGGTGAGAAAGACCGCGACAAGGATGTAGATGTCGACGAAGGCGGCCAGCCGATCGATCTGCAACGTGTCGGCCCACACGGCACCGGGGAGCTCGAAATGCAGCCGTGCCCAGACCGCGGCGAGGATCCCGACCATGGCCAACCCGGAGAAGTACTTTCGCAGACCCGGCAAGAATGCCTCGACGATCAGCAGCAGTCCCGCGGTGATGGTGAGGATGATCTCCGGCGCGATCGCGATGAGGTCGGCGTGAGTCGGTGTCAACACTGTTCCACCGCCCCTTTCATCGTGCCAAGACGAGGCGCACGGCGGCCTCCATGGGATTGAGGAAGGTGGTCGGAAAGACTCCGATCCAGATGATGAAGACGAGCAGCGGTGCCACCACGATCAGCTCGCGCAGGCTGATGTCGGCCAGCCCCTCGTTTTTCGGATTGTCGAGAGGACCCCAGAACACCCGCTCGACCATCCATAGCATGTAGACCGCACCAAGGATGATCCCGAGCCCTCCCAGCGCCACCGCGATTGGGTAGACCGACCAGGCGCCGGCGAGGATCAGGAACTCGCCGACGAAACCGTTGAGTCCGGGCAGACCGATCGAGGCCAGGGTGACCAGGAGGAAGACTCCGGTGTAGACCGGCATGACGGTCGCGAGGCCTCCGTAATTTGCGATGAGTCGGGTGTGGGTGCGTTCGTAAATCATGCCGACGAGGAGGAAGAGCGCGCCGGTCGCCAAACCGTGGTTGACCATCTGCAGGACGGCGCCCTCGGTCGAGGCCTGGGTACCGGCGGCGAGGCCGAGCATCACGAATCCCATATGGCTGACCGATGAGTAGGCGACCAGCTTCTTGATATCGGGCTGGACCATGGCCACGAGCGCGCCATAGATGATGCCGATGACCGCGAGGACCACTATCAACGGGACGAAGACATCCCAGGCATCGGGGAGCAGGGCGCGGTTAAAGCGCAAAAAACCGTACGCCCCCATCTTGAGCAAAACGCCGGCGAGGATGACCGAACCAGTGGTCGGAGCTTCAACGTGGGCGTCGGGCAGCCAGGTGTGGAACGGAAAGATCGGTACCTTGATGGCAAAGGCGAGCGCGAAGGCAGCAAAGACGAGCAGTCCCGGGGCCAGCCATCCGCCACTGACCGAGAGCAGGGGGGCGGTCTGGAGGAAGTCGAGGTAGTCGTAGGACCACACTCCGGTGAGCTTGTGATTGAACCACGCCAGGTACAGGATGGCGACGAGCATGAATACCGAACCGACCATTGTGAAGATGAAGAACTTGACCGCGGCGTAAATGCGGCGCGGACCACCCCAGACGCCGATGATGAAGTACATCGGGATCAGGGTGATCTCCCAGAAGACGTAGAAGAAAAACAGATCGAGGGACACGAAGGTGCCGATCAAACCCGTCGTGAGCACCAGAAAAGAGATGTGGAGCCCCTTGAGGTGTTCGATGTCGAAGGACCACGCGGCGAGCACGACGATGGGTAGCAGAAGGGTTGTCAGGAGCACGAGGAAGAGCGAAATGCCGTCCAGGCCTACGTGAAGGCTGATCCCGAACTGGGGAATCCACGGGAAGATATCGACGAACTGGAAGCCAGGATTGTCCGGATTGAAGCCGGTCCACAGCCGGGTCGAGACGGCAAAAATCGCGATCGATCCGACCAGGGTCACCACCCGGTGGACGCGTTTCCACTGCTTTGGAATCGGCAGCAGCAGGATCGCAAAGATCGTCGGTGCGAGGGTGACGAGGAGCAGGAGGTGCTGGTCCAAGCTATACCTCCATCACCACATGAACGCCGCGAGAGCAAAGACCGCTAGGGCCACCGCCAGCGCGTAGTTGCGGACATTACCGGTTGTCGTAAAGCGCATGAGATCGCCCGTGAGCTCGACGGTGAATGCGGCGCCGTTGACAAAGAACGTATCGATGATCAGCTCGTCGACCACCTTCCAACAGAAGATCGCAAATCGATAGATGGGCATCACGATGAGGACATCGTAGATCTCGTCGACCCAGTACTTGTTGAGCAGGAGCTTGTAGATCATCGGTAAGCGATCGGCAAGCCGGCGGGGGAGTACAAATGCCTGCGGCCCGAGATAAAAGCGGCGTGCGATGACGATGCCGAGAACGGCCACCGCCACCGAGACTGCCACCAGAGCCCACTCTGTTCCCAGCCCGACGGCGTGCTCGGTGTGGCCGGATGCTTCGGCAACCCCATGGACTGTGGCCGAGATCGGCAGGATCACCGGGTGCATGAAATTTTCGATCAGGTTGAGGCCGCTCTTGCCAAAGAGCTGTCCGGGGAATCCAAGGAACCCGCCGACGATCGAGAGGATGCCGAGAATGACCAGGGGGCCGGTCATGCTCGGCGGTGATTCGTGCAGATGACGCTCGGCTTCCTCGGATCCTCTAAACGACCCGTGAAAGGTCATGTACACCACGCGGAACATATAAAAGGCGGTGAGCAGGGCGCCTGCGAGACCGAGGAACCACAGGAGCTGATAGGTCGCACCGAAACCGTTGAGATTGCCGGCCCCGGCTTCGTATGCCTTGGCCAGGATCTCGTCCTTGGAGAAGAAACCGGCGAATATCGGAATCCCGGAGATCGCCAGGGTCGCCGCGAGAAAGGTCCAGTAGGTGATGGGCATGTACTTGCGAAGCCCGCCCATCGTCCGCATGTCCTGATCGCCGCCGCAGGCATGGATGACCGATCCGGACCCCAGGAAGAGACAGGCCTTGAAGAAGGCGTGGATCACGACGTGGAAGATGGCGGCGATGAACGCGCCGACCCCGGCGCCGAGGAACATGTAGCCGAGCTGGGACACCGTCGAGTAGGCGAGAACCTTCTTGATGTCGTTCTGAACCAGACCGATGGTGGCGGCAAAGATCGCGGTGATGCCGCCGATGATCGCGACCACCAGCATCGCGGTTGGACTGATCCGATACAAGACGTTGGCCCGAGCCACCATGTAGACACCGGCGGTGACCATCGTTGCTGCGTGGATCAGGGCCGACACAGGAGTCGGACCGGCCATGGCGTCCGGCAACCAGACGTAGAGTGGGATCTGGGCGGACTTTCCGATCGCACCGATGAAGAGCAGCAGCCCGATGACGGTGGCCGCGGTGGCAAAACGATCCGGGTGGAGAGCGGCCGCCGGGAAGATCTCGGTGAATTCGGTGCTCCCAAACCAGGCGATGGTCGCAAAGATGGCGAGGAGAAAGCCGAGATCGCCGATGCGGTTGACGATGAAGGCCTTCTTGCCCGCGGCCGCGCACCATTTCTTTTCATAGTAGTAGCCGATCAGGAGGTAGGAGCACAGCCCGACGCCCTCCCAGCCGACAAACATGACCGGCAGATTCGAACCGAGAACAAGCACCAGCATGGAGAACATGAACAGATTGAGATAGGCGAAGTAGCGGGCGTACCCGGCATCGGTTTCCGAGTGCATGTAGCCGATCGAGTAGACGTGGATGAGAAAGCCTACGAAGGTGACGAAAGCCACCATCACCGCCGACAGCGGGTCGAGCTGGAACGAAGCGTTGACGTTGACGGCGCCGGCCGAGATCCATGTGAAGTAGGGCTCGACGATGACCTCGGCGGGCTGGCGCAGGAATTCCCACACCGCGGTGAAGGCCGCGATCGTGGCGGCGCCGACCGACCCAACACCGACCAGGGTTACCACGCTCTTGGGCGCTCTAATAACGCCGAGAGCGAGGTTCAGCACCGCGCCCGCCAGGCAGATGATCGGAATCAGCCACAGTGATCCGAGCATCACCTAGCCCGCCTTCTCACCGCGTGTCTACCAGCGGAGGATGTTCGCACGATCCACATCGATCGATCCTTTTCGGCGTTGGAGGAGGATGAACAGCGCAAGGCCCACCGCCGCCTCTGCTGCCGCCACCGCGATCACAAAGAAGATAAAGACCTGGCCGTCGAGCGCTGCAGCCGCCGTGGCGTGGTCGGATGCAAAGCGGAATGCGAAGGCCGCAAAGGCCAGGTTGGCCGAGTTGAGCATGATTTCCAACGACAGGAAAATAGCGATGCCGTTGCGTCGCAGGAGGACCCCCATGGTGCCGATGGCAAAGAGCACCGCCGACAGGGCAAGAACCCAGGTGTAGGGGATGGCAACCGTCTCCACGGGAGTCATTCCTCCTCTCTCTTTCCGAGATAGAAGGCGCCCACGATCGCCGCCACCAGCAGCAGGGTGATGAACTCGAAGGCGAACAGGTGGGAGCTCAGGAGGGCGCGTCCGATCGGGATGGCGGTCCCGATGTCGACGGCGCCCGGCAGAATCCCGCCCGCGACCGGCAGGAGGAGCCCGGCGATGACCAGCACAATGCCGCCGATTCCGGCGGCTACGAGGGTGCCGAGGAGGGCCTGAATCGGACGTCCGCTGCCGAACGCCTCGACCCTGCGAATATTCAACAGCATGATCACGAACAGGAACAGGACCAGAATCGCACCCGAGTAGACGATGATCTGAATGGCGGCCAGGAAGTCCATGCCGAGGATGGCGAAAATCGCAGCCATGGCGAAGAACATCACCACCAGCGACAGCAGGTTTGTAGTGGGATTCCTCGGCACAACGACAAGCACCGCGAAAATCACCGCGATGGCCGCTGCCACGAGAAAGACAATGCTGACCACTACACTCCTCCTACATTAATCCCAGAGCCATGGCGACCCCGACCCACAGGAAGTTGAGCACCGCCAAAGGGATCATCACCTTCCACCCCAATGCCATGAGCTGGTCGTAGCGGAATCGGGGAAGGGTCCACCTCACCCAGACGAAGAACCACAGCAGCGATGCGACCTTGATCGAGAAGATGGCCATCGAGAGCAGCGCCCCCGGCCATCCAGAGAAGGGGATGCCGATCCAGGGAAGGGTCCAACCACCAAGGAAGAGAACGGTGATGAGCGCCGACGCGACGGTCATGTGAAGGTACTCGCTCATATAGAACGCCGCGAATCGGATCGACGAGTACTCGGTGTGGTACCCGGCGACGAGCTCGGAATCCGCCTCCGGGAGATCGAAGGGGAGGCGGTTGGTCTCGGCAAAGACCGCGACCACGAAGGTGATGGCGCCGATGAACTGCGGAAAAATGTTCCAATGGGGGAGGAACCCCATCCAGACACCGCCCTGGGCATCGACGATCTGTTGTAAATGCAGCGACCCGGCGCTCATCAGGACGCCAACGATCGAGATTGTCATCGCGAGCTCATAGGAGATCGCCTGCGCAGAGGCTCTGATCCCGCCAAGGAGCGCATATTTGTTGTCGGATGACCACCCCGCGAGCAGCACGGAGTACACAGCGAGCGAGGAGATCGCAAAGATGTAGAGGAGGCCGATGTTGAGATCGGGCGCGACAATCAGCCCGTCGACCGGGTGTCCGAAGACCTCGATCCCCGTGTCTTTCCCGATCGGTATGGCGATAAAGGTGCTGAGGGCAATGACCACTGCGACGACTGGCGCCAGGATGTAGAGCAGCGGCTTCACTCCGGCCGGGGTGATGATCTCCTTGGTCAGGAGCTTGACGACATCGATCACCGGTTGGAAGAGACCGAATGGACCGACGCGATTGGGGCCGAGGCGGTCCTGGATAAGGGCCGAACCCCGGCGCTCCACCCACACCATGATCGGGACCGTGGTTAACAGCACCACCAGCCCGAAGACGAGCTTGACGGCGATCACGGTGAGGTCAGCCCACACCGCGGGCCTCCTCGTGGACCGGCATCCCGGGCTCGGTCATGAGCCTGCCGAAGGTCATCCCGGCGAACGCCCCGATCTCGGCGGCCATTTCGGCGAAGAGAACTCGGGGCGATATCATCCGCTCCTGCTCGTGACCGAGATGGCGTGCCAGGCTGTGGAGCACCTCCCACGGCGGGCGCGCCTGGCCGGCCGGCGGCAACGCCTGCCGCGCCAGCTGCACAATCCCTGTCGATGAGGTGTAGGTGCCCTCGGTCTCGGCCCACGATGCCAGAGGAAAAACCAACGACGCGGCATCGACGAGGGGTGTGTGCCGGCGAGCCATGACGGCGATCGGTCGCCCGGCGGCCGCCGCGGCCGCGGCTTCGGTTTCGAGCCACGGGTGGGCGTGCGCGTCGAGGATCAGCAGCGGCCCGTCCCCGTCGCGGATGTACGACTCCAGAGCCACGCCATCCACCATGGTCAGATCAAGATGGCGCGCGCCGGTACTGTTCGAGTGGGCGTCGACACTTTCGATCCACTCGTCTCGCGCATTCCTGATGCGCCGTTGATCTCCACTGTGGATCGGCACGACGACCATCATTCCTGAGCTTTCCTGCAGATTCCGTTTGACTGAATACAGCGCCTCGTTGCTGAAGTTGGCGGAGGCCACCACGAGTGGTTTCGGCGCGCCCCGCAGGAGGGCGGCGAGGGTGGCCAAGGCGCTCTCCCACGATACGGCGCATTTGCCGTCCTCAGTCCGTTGCAGCGGTGCGTCGACCTCGCGGTCGTTGAGACCATCGGCGAGGAACCGCCCATAATCACACATCCACCACCCGTTGATTTCGGGATTGAAGCGCGGAACGAAGCGATGGATCGCCCCGTCGAGGTGTCCGAGATCGACGTTGCAGCCAATGCTGCACCCCGGACACACGGTTTCGGTCTCTTCGAGGTGCCACACGCGGGCGCGGAATCGGAACTCCTTCACCGTCAGCGCGCCAACGGGACAGACATCAGCCACGCACGCGGACCACGGGTTGTCGAGCGGGGTGCCGTCAAAGGTATCGATGTATGAGTGGTTGCCACGCGATTTCATCGCCAGATCGGCAGTCTCCGATATCTCGGTCGTAAACCGGACGCATCGGGTGCAATGGATGCATCGATTCTGGTTTTGGATGACGTGGGGTCCAATCGCCCTCCGCTCGAGGCCCGGAAAGGAGCGTCGCTCGTCGATCATGTGGGTGCTGTCGAGACCGTGCTCCACCGAGTAATCCTGAAGCCCGCACTCGCCGGCCTGGTCGCAGACAGGACAGTCCAGAGGGTGGTTTTCGAGCAGGAACTCCATCACTGCCGCCCGCGCCTCACGCACCCTTTCAGAGCCGGTAAAAACCACCATCTCATCCTGCACCGGCGTGGAGCATGCGGTGACGAGGCGCGGCATGCCCTCGATCTCGACAAAACAGATTCGACACTGGCCGACCACACTGAGTCCGGGGTGATAGCAATAGGTGGGGATTTCGACGCCGGCCTTGAGCGCGGCCTCGATGAGGTTGGTTCCCTCGGGCACGGTCACAGATTGGCCATCGATCGTGATGGTGACCATCAGCCCGCCTCCTCGGATTCGAAGAGGGCGTGGTCGGATCGCACCGGCAGGATTGGGAGGACGGTTGCGGCACGTTTCTCCGCTGTGGCGATCGCCGCCTCGAACTCGTCGCCGAAGTGCTCGAGGAAGCTCGAGATGGGAAGGCAGAAGGCATCCCCGAGGGGGCAGATCGTCATGCCCTGGCTGGCGAAACGGGCGATCCGGTGGAGGGTTTCGAGGTCTCCGGCGTGTCCGTACCCGCGACGGATCCGACGCACCACGTCGAGCGCCCAGTCCGAGCCCTCACGGCACGGGGTGCACTGACCGCAGGACTCGTGGGCGTAAAATGTCAGCAGATTCTCGAGCGCCCACACCATGTCGACGGTGTCGTCCATGACGATGACCCCGCCCGAGCCCAACATCGAACCGGCCTCCGCCACCGACTCGAAGTCGGCGAGGGTGTCGATACGGTCGGCCGGGAGGATGGGCGCCGATGATCCGCCGGGGATAAATGCCTTGAGCTTGCGGCCGTTTCGAATGCCGCCGCAAAAGCCCTCGATGATCTCGCGGAAAGAGGTGCCCATCGGGGCTTCGTACACGCCGGGACGCTCGACATGGCCGGAGACGCAGAACAGCTTTGTGCCGGTGCTGCGTTCGGTGCCGATGGCGGCGAACCAGGCGCCTCCGCGCTCGATGATGTGGGGTATGCAGGCCAGGGTTTCGACATTGTTGACGACCGTTGGGCAGGAGAAAACACCGACCACCGCCGGGAACGGCGGTTTGAGCCGCGGCAACCCTCGTTTGCCTTCGATGGACTCGATGAGAGCGGTCTCTTCCCCGCAGATGTACGCGCCTGCGCCGCGGTGGAGATGGACCTCGAGATCGTATCCGCTGCCTAAGATGTCCTTGCCGAGGTAGTGCTTACGCCGAGCCTCCTTGATCGCACGCTCGAGAATCTCTGCTTCGTGAACGAACTCACCGCGAATGTAGATATACGCCGTGTGGGCGTCGATGGCATACGAGGCGATCGCAATGCCTTCGAGCACCTCGTGGGGATCGACGAGGATGAGCTCGCGATCCTTGAAGGTTCCCGGTTCCGACTCGTCGGCGTTGCAGATCATGTACTTGGGTTTCGGCAGATCCCTGGGGACGAAGCTCCACTTGACGCCGGCCGGGAAACCTGCGCCCCCTCGACCACGCACCCCGGACGTCTTGACCTCGTCGATGACCTCCGAAGGGTCCATCGCCAGCGCCTTGGCGAGAGCTCTATAGCCCCCGCGATCGAGATAGGAAGCGAGAGTCCTGGAGTTCTTGACCCCCCGCGCAGCGAGAAGAATTGGTTCGATCGTCATCCGTCGAGCCCGTCGAGGATTTCGTCCAGACTGTTCGTAGTCAGGTCGGTGTAATAGTCGTTATTGATCTGAACCACCGGCGCCTCACCGCACGCGCCCAGACACTGGACGTCGACGAGGGTGAAGCGACCGTCGGCAGTCGTTTCCCCGAAGTCGATGTCGAGCTTCTCCTTGAGATGC
>RCNC010001572.1_pt1 | contig 15419 bp, 12 predicted proteins | sample 2041301 | NCBI WGS metagenome assembly RCNC01 (sample SAMN09708231, study PRJNA481090) | Marine sediment metagenome, whole genome shotgun sequencing project. | biome: marine sediment; feature: ocean; material: sediment; isolation source: Sewage treatment plant 13A marine sediment (STP13A) ... | reverse complement strand
ACATTCATGATCGGCAGAGCGAAAATACCAGCACCTATTGCGCCGGGCAATGTTACCTCCCAAGGTAGACATATTGCGCAATTGCGGAGTGGCAGCGTGAATAACTGCCTGATGGAGCGCGGAGTAATTATTTTTAATTTCTTCATTGGAAGCAATTTCGGCTAAGGTCACATTGGATCCTATACTTAATCCTTCTTTACGGTCATAACTGATCTTATCAAGACCCGGAATGTTCCGAATATTGATAATTTTCTGGGGTTTGAGCAAGCCCTCCTTTATCCAGTCAAATACATCTATACCTCCGGATTTAAATATCGCTGCTTCCTTGCCCGACTCATAGAGTTGTTCGGAAACTGTTGAGTTTACCTGTTCAAGTGCATCTTCAACAGATTTGGCTTCATACCAACTAAATTTATTCATGTCTTACTATTTAATAGACTCTATCAAGTCTGCTGCTATACTTTATTTAATGCATTAAGAATACTTGCCGGTGTTATGGGTATTTCATAAATCCTCACCCCAATCGCGTTATACACTGCATTCGCAATCGCTGCTGACGTAGCAATGTTTGCAGGCTCTCCTATACCATATGCATCAGTTGAGGAAAGTGCTGAATACTCTTCTACTATTATCGTATCAATCTGAGGAATTTCCATAGAAAACGGTGCCTTATACTGGTCTACATTAGCATTCATCATATGACCCGTACTATTGTCCATCACTCTATTTTCATAGAGGGCATAAGAAACACCCTGGATAACTCCTCCATTAATCTGGCTTTCTAATTGACCTAAATTGAGCGGCCGTCCGCAACTATGCGCGGCTACAATCCTGTCTACCTTTATAAATCCTGTGTCAGTATTGACACTTACTTCTGCAAATTGTACTGAACCCAAGTCACCATAAGCAAGACCCCATGGTTGTTGAAAACCGCCATAATCATCTGATCTACTGGCTACTTTAGAAATTTGACTCGTACGCATCAATTTGGTAGCCTCCTTAAAAGACATTTTCTGCGCTGCATCTTTTTTACTAATCACCTCCCCGTTGGCTATTGACAAGTCAGAGGAATCGGTTTCCCATTTTTTTGCTACCAGTTTCAACAATTCTTTTTTGGCTTCATAAGCTGCATTCCTCGTTGGAGGAGTAATTGAACCTGTCACTACGCTTCCACCTGAACCAGGCCCAACCGGAAAAAATGTATCCCCGATATTAACCGTAATATCTTTTACCTCAAGTCCCAATTCTTCAGCAACTACCTGAGCAAGAATTGTTTTCGTACCTGTTCCAATATCCTGGACACTGGATCTAATCTCTACACCTCCATCATTATGAATTTTAACTTCTACAGAAGAATCTAGTGTTACAAATCGGGGCCAAGTAGATTGTCCTACGCCAAGACCTTTCTTTACAATACCTTTGCTACTTCCTGCTGGTTGACGTCGAGACCAATCAAAAAGTTTGGATCCTCGTTGTCGTTCTACTTTTCTCACTTCACTTTTATCGATTTGATCCCTGTAATTTAATGGATCTAACTTTAATTTTTCCGCTAATTCATCTATGGCCTGCTCCAGACCAAAGGCACCTTGCACATTACCTGGTGCCCGCCAGGCAGCTCCAGGCCCTGCATTGGTCAATACATCGTATTGTTCGGTAGCAAAATTAGGGCATGGGTATAGTATTTGTGCGATCCGTCCTACCCCTGCACCAAGGGCTACCCCTGCGGTTCCATGTGAACGTTGCTGAATCCCGGTTAAAGTACCATCTTTCTTGGCCCCTATTTTTAAGTATTGGATAGAATTAGGGCGGTTACCTTCGGCAATATGGTCTTCTTGGCGATCCACCATTAGCCAGACTGGTCTTCCTGTTTTTTTAGCAAGATTTGCAGCCATAGGTCCAAAACTTCCGGCACTGTGTTTGGCACCAAATCCACCTCCCATAAATTCACAAATTACTCTTACCTTACTTTTTGGTAAATTGAAGATACTCGCCATCTCATTTCTTACTCCTGCTGTATTTTGCGTAGAAGCATAGACCGTCATAACATCCGGACGCCAATCAACCACAACTCCATGCGTCTCTAGTGGCATATGTGTCTGGACCTGGGTTCTATAAGTTCTTTCTACAAGAACATCAGCTTCCTTGAAACCTGCTTCCAAATCACCTCTTGGGCCCCCAAAAAAGCTACTAGTTGATGGACCTCTTACATTTCCTTTCCCCTTGCTTCCATCGTGTGTCTCGCCAACATCTCCACCATCTTCCTTTTGAACAATGGGCTCGTTAAACACGATTGGAGCATCAGTTTTCATAGCTGAATCTATATCGATGACAAATGGCTTTTCCTCATAGTTTACTTTGATCAGAGCAATGGCATCTTTGGCAATAGCCAGGCTTTCTGCGGCCACACCTCCAAGAGGTTGCCCCACATACTTCGCCATAGGGTATTGAACCTTTTTATCTTCTCCTTCCTTCTGTTGCTTTTCTATAAGATGAATAGCATGAACTCCAGGAAGACTTTCTGCTGCTGAAATATCAATTGAACTAATAACTGCGTGAGGAACTTTTGAACGCAACATCTTTGCGTAAAGCATCCCTGGCAATTTCATGTCAGAAGTATATTTCGCTTTACCCGTCACTTTATCGAGGGCGTCTATTCTTGTTACTCTTTTTCCAATTATTTTTAACTTATCATTGATTGGCCATACTGGCGGCTCTTCGATAGGAATTTCCCTTTCAATTTCGCTTAAATTATGACCTGGAATTCCGTATGGGAATTTTTCTTTTCTAGTATCCATCTTAAGTTGATTTTTTTGCTGCAGCTAAAGTTGCTTTAAACACATGAGGATAAGTGCCACAGCGGCAAAGGTTGCCCCGTATGGCTTTTTTTACATCTTCCAGTGTTGGATTGCTATTATTGTCTAACAAGTGGGCGCATGACATGACCATGCCAGGAGTGCAGTAGCCGCATTGAGAGGCATCGTGTTCGATAAAAGCCTCCTGAACCGGATGTAATTCTCCACCCTTTGCAATACCTTCAATGGTTGTAATTTCTTTGTCGCCAACGTCAAAAACTGACATCATACAGGAATTTACAGGTTTTCCATCCAAATAGACAGTACAGGCTGAACATGAGCCCCGATCACAAACGACTTTGGTCCCAGTAAGCTCTAAATGGTCTCTTAAAGCAGATGCCAATGTTGTTCTCGGTTCTACACTTAGTGACTTCATCATGCCGTTCACCTTCATATGAATAGTGACGGCTTCAGGTCCAAATTCTTTGCCTTCTGAGAAGCCTGCCTCATATTCAAATGCGAGCGCATTCGTTGTTAATAATACGCTTCCTGCAGTTGATAATCCGGCCCCTCGGATAAAACTTCTTCTGCTAAAACCTTTTTTTGGTTTGGAACCAGATCCTTGTTTTTTATCTTCCATAAAAGTATAGTATGGGTTTGTACTTTGTTTAAGGGATTAAGGTACAATAATATTCAATAAAATACTAGAGGGAGATGGGAGGTATTTTAATGATATAATGATGCATTGATGTAGTCAAGCAAGAAATATTGATTTGAGAATTTGAAAATAAGGATTGTAGAAGGTCTAATGTCTTCTAACCTATAATTATTGATTATATCCAATCTTTTACGTCAGTGTAGTTTGAAAAGTGCGTTAAGAATTTTTGAAGCCTTGGAGAAAATTTAGCACTTTTTAAACGGTTTATATGCGTTCGCTAGAAAAGCATAAAAAACACCTTCGTAAAAGGTAGCTCCTTTTCCTGCCTTGCCGGCAGGTGGGTTTGTTTCTTTTTTTGGAGCAGCAACTGCGAAGCCTGCCTCGACGGCATGGCGAGCACATCACGAATACATCTAAAGACAATAGAAAAGGGATGAGTAAAAAAAGCAACAGAAAAAATATTACTCTCTATCAATACTCAAACAAACCATCTCTAAAGCATTAAGCTGCTCATGATGATTTAAATAGACAACCTGATTGTTTAAACTCACCTCAACAACCCAATAAAAACCCCTAAAATAAGAATTTAAAACCTGAGCCTTGAGATCAGAATATTCAACAATTTTTATTTGATGAGGATACAATAATTCCCTTGTATCACCTATCAAAACCTCATTTACATCATCAAACAAAGATGCTACATACTTGCTTTTAGGGCTTTTATATAAATCTTGAGGATCGCTATTTGCAATAATTTTATTGTTTTGAATCACGATCATTTTATCAGCAAACGAGAGCGCGTCTTCAGCATCATGAGTGGCAACGATACAAGCGATGTTTTTTTCTTTTAAATAGGAAAACAACATACGACGAAGGGAACGTTTTTTAAAATTGTCTATCTGACCAAAAGGTTCATCCAATAACAACAACTCAGGTTCCTTGGCTAAAGCTCTTGCTATGGCCACACGTTGCTGCTGACCGCCACTTAAGGTCTTTACTTTAACATCTGCAAAATCGGTCATTTGAATGACCTCCAAAAGCTCCTGTGTTCTTTTTTTAGATTCTTCCGGATAGATTCTCGATAAAAATTTAGAAATGTTGTCTGATACCGTGGTATATGGCATTAAATCAAAATCCTGAGCCACATATTTAAAATATGTCATTCCGGGAATTAAATGAAAGGCAGGGCCCAGCACCTGATCCTCATTCCAAAGTATAGACCCCTTTTCTAGATCGAACAAGCCGTAAATGACCTTTAATAGAGTCGACTTTCCGCAACCACTTTCACCCATGACACATAAATGTTGACCTTTTTCTAAGGTGAAATTTATGTTTTCCAATAAAGGCTTTTCCTTATTGTAGGTAAATGCAATATTGTTTACTTTTAGCATAAGGCAAAAATATATTTTAAATCTTACAAAAGTTATTTTTACTGCAAGAGTTAGCATAATAGTCGATCTCCGCCTAAAAAACTATACGCCAGCTTTCCTTCAAGCTACTATTTTCGTACTTTTAATCCATAATATTTATCTTATCCTTTTGGCATTAGAGGTATAGATAGTCTGAAAATTTGAAGACTTTGCATAACAGCAAAGTTTGTTCCATTACAATTGATTCCTAATAATCAGAACTAAACTAAGATTTACAATGAGAAAGTCGCTTTATTCCATGTTCATTATCCTGCTTTTTACTTGCTCGATGGTTGCCCAATCTGTATTTGCTGTGAATGGTTTTTGTATAGCAGCACCCAACCGGGAAGGAGTTGAAAATTTCGTCAACTTTATTGACAAGGAACTAGCTCCAAAAGGAATAAATACCTTGGTCCTTAGAGTAGATTTCAACTATCAATATACCTCGCGACCTGAGCTCCAAGATGAAAATCCACTAACCAAAGAGGATGTCAAAAAAATTGTAGCGGTTTGTAAAAAAAATGCCATTGATCTAATTCCTCAGGTCAATCTATTAGGGCACCAAAGTTGGGCTGAAAAGACAAACAAACTTCTGGAAGTGTATCCTGAATTTGATGAAACGCCACATGTTAAAATTCCTGAAAAATACGAGTGGCCCAATGAAGATGGTCTGTATTGCAAAAGTTACTGCCCAAATCATCCGGAAGTACATGAGGTAGTGTTTGATTTAATGGATGAAATTATGGAAGTATTTGAGGCCAAAGCCTTTCATGCAGGATTAGATGAAGTATTTTATATCGCTGATCCAAAATGTCCACGTTGCAAAGGAATGGACCCTGCAACCTTATTTGCTGAAGAAGTAACCCGATTAAGCAAGCATTTAGATGAAAAAGGTATGAGATTATGGATTTGGGGAGATCGACTACTCGATGCTTCAACCTCAGATATGGGAATGTGGGAAGCCAGTATGAACAATACTGCAAGAGCTGTTGATATGATTCCCAAAACAGTTGTTATATGTGATTGGCATTATGAAAAGGCCATTCCTACTCCCGCCTATTTCGCACTAAAAGGATTTGACGTAATTGCCTGCCCCTGGAGAAAACCTGAGGTGGCAGAAGCACAGGTTAAAATGATGTTTGATTTTAAAAATAATTCTACTCCAGAAACAAGCGAAAAATATTTAGGAATAATGCAGACGGTTTGGTCTTCTGCTGACAGCTTTATCAAAGACTATTACAATCCTCCTGAAACGGAAGAAAAAGGAAGTCAAACAGCATGTTTTATAGCCATGACCAATGCCGTAAAAAAGTTAGGGCAATAAATAACTTTGATAAAAGCCAGAATGAAAAGGGATATTTATACTTCCACCCCTTTCATCATTTTGTTCCAATACAGATAAGGCAATAGGTATTTTTTTAGAATCCATAAGCGCCAGTGTTCCTTGGAAGAGTCGCCAATCATCAAAGGGAAATTTTTCAATTTAGGATCTGGTTTAAATTCTTTGCTGTAATCAAATTCGGCCAATACCATTTTACCATAGCCGGTAACCAAGGGACAGGAAGAATACCCATCATAGGTTTTATTCGCCAATGCATTTCTTTCAATCAGTTCCAAAAGGTTTGCAACCACAACAGGTGCTTGTTTGCGAATCGCAGCGCCGGTCTTAGCCGTAGGTAATTGGGCACAATCTCCCAAACCAAAAATATTGGGATATTTATTGTGTTGCATGGTTTTATCATTGACTGACAACCATCCTTCTGGTGAGGAAAGCGGAGAATCAGCAATAAATTTTGGAGAGGCCTGAGGTGGTGCCAAATGCATCATGTCAAAATGAATTCCAAATCGATCTCCCTCTTTGACTACGTCAATATCCTTATAATTATATTGTATGGATTCATCTAATTTTTTACCTTCATTATCTCCCGACATGACAATACAACCACCGGCTTCAATATCCTTGGCTAACTCATACCAGGCGATTTGTTTCTCTACGTCAACTTTAACCAATTTATGATGGAAACGAACATTGATATCTTTTCGGTCTACAACCTCCATTAAGGTATCAGCTATCTTCTTTACGGCAAAAATAACACCTCCCGGAATAGCGAAAACAATGTCCGTTTTATCACGTATGCCACTCTTTGTAAAATGTTCATCAGCCAAGTACATAATTTTCTGAGGAGCTCCACCACATTTTATAGGAGTTGTTGGCTGTGTAAAAAGAGCCGTTCCGCCTTTAAAATTCTTTAAGACATCCCAAGTATGTTTAGGATTTGTATAATTACTGCAAACAACACCTTTATCCATGGCCTCTGTAAGACCTTCAACTAATTCAGGTGCCATGCGCAGTCCGGGACAAACAACCAAATAGTCGTAGGTGTATGTGTCACCATCCTTAGTGATAACCGCATTCTTTTCAGGATCAAATTTATCAGCATATTTTTTGATCCAGTCAACACCGGAAGGAATTAAGGATGACATTGGACGACCAGTAGCGTCAAAATCATAGGTGTTCGCTCCTACCAGCGTCCATGCAGGCTGGTAATAATGAGTTTCAGCTGGTTCTAAAAGACCAATACTAAGATTCTTATTTCGCTTTTTTAATTGTGAAGCAACCATGATACCAGCGGAACCGCCACCGATAATTAAGATTTGATAATGTTGAGACATGAATGTGAATTTTGTGAAGTATTTTGAACTAGAAAGTTAGACCGACTTTTATAAATAAATGTAACTTTTGTTACAATATGTTGAAACCTTAAAAATCAATCATAGCAACAAGGTCAATAAAAATTATTTAAGAATCGCCATTGAACTATTTCCTTACTGAGATACTGCCTTAGCTATTTCGTAAGTTAACCCCACACTAAATACAGATGAAAATTCACTTGTCCCGAAAGGATTCAAATTATTATAGAAATAATTAAACAACATTGATACTTTTAAACTTTTAAACAAGGGCATCTCGGCTTTGAATTGTTCGAGTAACCTGAAATTACTAATATCAGTATATAAAGGTTGAAAATAAATAGTGTTTACCAACTCAAGCTTAGATTCCTTCAAATTCATAGCCATGGATAAATATGAACTATTTCTATGATTATAATACGTTTGATCAGCTGCATCACTTCTCTCTTTTTCATACATGTAAGAATTGCCTAAAAAGGCCTGAAAATACTCTCCTTTAACAAATTTATAACGAAGGCCAAAACCCAGTAAACTTCTTGTGTTTATCGATAGAAGTTCATTGCTTTGGTCCTGAATAAACGCCTCCATCCTTAATTTTTTGCCAAGCTTAGCATTGTATCTAAAATGTATAAACCAGGAATTCTGAAAATCCTGGTCTTGACTACGCACCAATGCAGCATTCCCCGAAAAGAAAAATGTGTTCTTTAAGTTTTTGGTTTTGTATTGTGTATTAAGGCCCAGATTAAATCGATAAATATAGATGCCATCAGTATTCGAATAATTAAAAAGAAAATCAGATTTAAAAACAAACCGGATACTGTCTGTTTGCATTCTTATAGATTCAATATTGACTAGTTGTGCTTGCAGTGAGCTTGCTGTAAAAAATAAAAAAAAGAGGATACCCCAAATTTTACCCATAATCTTTAATTTGAAGAAAGCATGTTTGTTGACAATGTGAAAATTTATTCGAATGTACAAAACAAATGCAAATCAGAACCAAATAATGATCATGGTAGGATTTTAAAAAAAAGAATAGATCTGAAGAAAAATATTATTCAATTCTTCTTATTAGGACCTCTTTTAATTCAATGGATTTTTCCCCAGGAATTTCAAGACTAAGTATTTTTAATGTAGCAGTTCCTTTTTCAATATGCAGCGTCCCGGCATGAACCAGATTCCAATCAGTCTCCGGAGCTTCTTGAACTCTTGGAATGCGGTCGTGACTTGGTCTTTCAGAATGTTTAAAGCTTTTAAGACCTTCCAATTCTATTCGCTGCCCATCAATTTCAATGGCTAACTTGGCGCCAACATCAGATGCAGCCAAGGCATAGTTGAGTTCGATTTCATAGGTGCCTGATTCAACAATGTCGAGATCCCAGGTTACATATGCACTTGTTTTCGTCCAATGGTCTATCCAATCATGCGCCCAACCATAAAGGCTGTGGTAGGCAATACCAGTGTGTCGCCTGTCTTTTCTAAATTCAAAAGGAGGGTGTAAATTTGCTTCATGAGCAGGTAAGGTGCTGAGCGGATAATCTAGATAACCAACAGGAATTAGAGGTGCATTTTTTTCTGTGGGTAAATTGTTTTTCCAATGCATGTATTTGACCTGAAGACTGTCATAGACCTCTGGATAATCCTCTCTAATATCAAACTTCTGACCAGGATCATTACCCAAGTTATACAACTGCTTATTGATCATTAAATAATCCTTAGAAAGTACCCGCTCATTATTTCCCCATTCCATATATAAATCCCGACTCTCAGGCTCTGTTGAACCACTTAGCAAGGACTTGAAATCTAATCCATCTAAAGCGTTTTTTGCGGTATAATCAATTCCAAGCAAGGATGTCAAAGTTGGTAATAAATCAATATGAGCCAAAGGATAATTACTTACTAGACCTGGTTCAATATGATTTTTCCAATTAACAATAAAAGGAACCCTCATACCTCCTTCATCAACCTGTCCTTTTCTTCCTTTTAAACCGCTGTTATATCTCAGGTTCATCGGACCATTATCGGATAAGTAAATAACAATTGTATTCTCTCGAATATTTAACCGCTCCAGTTCCTTCAAAATTTCCCCAACATTATCATCAATATTCTCAGCCATCCCATACATGGTGGCATTAAAATCGTCAGCGCCTTTATGCTTGAATTTATCAAAATACTTATCCGGAACCTGCAAAGGCGTATGTGGTGTTTGATAGGGTAAAAAACAGAAAAATGGTTGCTTTGCTGCCGTCTTTCTTTTTATAAAATCAATCGCTTCTTTGGTCAAAACATCAGGTAAATATCCTTCTGCATAAAATGGTTTTCCATTTTTTTCAATAGTCGTATCAAAATAACTCGACCAATGCCCCGAGGTGAAGCCTACAAACTCTTCAAAACCTCTACCCAAAGGATGATAAGGGTAATGCGCGCCATTGTGCCACTTACCAAATATTCCGGTGGAATAGCCATTCTTCTTCAGGATATCTGCTAAAGTAACCTCATCAAGATTCATATTTTCTCTTCCTCGAGTCACCCCGGAAACTCCGGTTCTTTGATGATATCTCCCCGTTAACAAGCTGGCTCTGGTTGGCGCACAAACCGGGCTCACATAAAAATTTTCAAAAAAAACGCCTTCTTTCGCGAGTAGATCAAGATTAGGGGTCTCTGAAATTGGATTTCCCATAAGCGATAAATCTCCATAGGCCTGGTCATCTGTAAGAATCAATAAAACATTTGGCCTTTCTACTTCATTAGTCGGTTTTGGTTTCTCCTTAATCTCTTGTTGACATGACAGAAAAGAAAAGAGAAAAAAAATCCATAAAAAGAAATACCATGTATAGTTTAAAACATTACTTTTTCCAGAATCCATGACTAAAGTGATTTGACTATATTACTTATGTTCTTCTTGAATCCAGATCATCAGAAATACCCTTCATAAAGTCATCACTTAGTTTATACTTCAGCAAAAACAAGGCCGACAACAAGGCCCCCACAGCTGGGTAAATACTAATCATTAATCGAATACCTTTTAATGATTCTGTAGTCTGTTCAGCATTCGCTTCAAATCCGTAGGACGACAACAACCAACCTGTAATGGCACCCCCAAGGGTCCATCCCATTTTTTGCGACATAGACGAAGAAGAGAACACCAAACCCGTAGCCCTTCTACCCGTTTTCCATTCAGAATAATCGGCTATATCCGCGTACATTGACCATATCAAAGGAAGCACAATTCCTGAGCAAATTCCCATGATAATATTCAATCCGAAAATCATAGCTATTGAATTTGGATCAACCCAGTAAAATATAACACTGAATACAGAGGCGATCAGCATCGCTGCCATAAAAGTACTTTTTTTACCAAATTTTGCGGAGGCGGGTTTTGCCAGTAAAACACCAATTAAATTAGTCACCAGCCACAAGGTCATATACGCTCCTGCTAATTTATCCCAATGCACATCTCCAAAATAAGAAAGGTTCTGGTCTTTAACGAAGTATTTAAAGTAATACATAATACTTCCATCTCGTAAAGAATTAAAAATTAAAACAGCAATTCCTGCGCCCAACATGATAAACCATTGGTTGTTCTTCGCCAGATCCTTCAGATCCTTTTTGATGGATGTTTCCTGCTCCAGGGGCTTGACTCTCTCTTTGGTCCATAAAAAAGTCATGATAAAAAAGAAGGCTGCTATAATTGCATAAATGCCCACGGTATACTGATAGCTTTGGGCGTCATCAGAACCTGAATTTCTAAAAAAATCAAGCAGATAAGGTACCGTAGCCGTCATAAAAATACCTCCCGAATAAGCCCCGATAAAACGAAAAGATGCAAGAGAGGTGCGCTCTTTGGTATCAGAGGTCATTACCCCCATCAATGAGGAATACGGTACATTAATAGCTGTATAGACCATCATCATCAGGGTATAGGTCACATAGGCATAGATTAGTTTTCCTGAGGGTCCGAGATCAGGAGTTGAAAAAGTCATCACGCCAATGATGCCAAAAGGTATGGCAACCCATAACAAATAGGGTCTGAACTTGCCCATACTTGTCCTGGTGCGGTCTGAAACGATTCCCATGATCGGGTCATTTAAACCATCCCATAAACGGGTGAGCAAAAACATCGTACCCACCGAAGCCGGAGATATTTCGACTACATCGGTATAATAGATCATAAGGAACATGGAAAACAACTTCCAAAACATGGAAGAGGCAAAATCTCCAAACCCATAGCCTATTTTCTCTTTTAACTTAATCTGATCATTCATAAATCTTGATTCATTTTATCAATTCTTTCTATAAGTTCCATCATTGCCCTGCTATTGTGGTAAGGGCATTTCCAGAAACCCGCTTTATCTTCACTTGAAATCGCTTTATAATTGATATCAACACGCCAAAACCATTCTCCATTTTTTTTATCTATTAAATGATTTTTAATAAAGGTCCAAAGCTTTTCTATTTGTTTGACATGGTCTGGATTTTGATCAATTTCCCATGCATCCATAAAACCGACCATTGCCTCGGCCTGGGGCCACCAGTGTTTGTCAGTATCAAGTACGCTACCTTTTATCTCATTAAATAGAGAGCCATCCTTATCTAAACCTTCTTTTGTGGTTGAGGCTACCAGTTCTTTTGTTATGAAATGGGTTTCCTTATCCAACTTACCCTTGTTAATTGCCATACTCGCCTCATTCATCAACCAGGCGGCTTCAATATCATGTCCGAATGATATTTCCTGAAACTGAGGGGTCCAGTCTAAACTAAAAAACATATTAAGATGCTTGGTATTCGAATCATAAATCTTTTGAGAAAAAAGCTGTAAAAGAAATTCAATGCTGTTTTTAACTTTGGGCTCGGGCCAAACACGGTATAAACTGGTATAAGGTTCCAGAATATGCAAGTGTGTATTCATTGATTTAGGCGTATTCAGATCTTTTTGACTCAGCCTCATATCATCCATTGCTTTCCAATCTTCCGTCAAAGCTTCCAGGTAACCACTGTATTTCGGTTCCCAAAACTTCTCTTCAAGGATATGAAATAAATCCTTGGCATATGCCAAACTTTCCTCATTACCAACAGCCCTGTAATATTCAGAAAAAGCATAAATACCAAATCCTTGAACATAGGCCTGCTTCTTTGTTTCTGAGGGCTTCCCCATATAATCAAGTTCCCAATAGAGTCCTCCATTCTTATGATCCCAGAAATATTTTTTTAAAAAGTCATAGGCACGGACAGCGGTTATTCTGTAAGCATCATTATTTGTAGTTCTATAGGCCGCTGAGAAGGTCCATAAAATTCTTGCATTGAGAATACAACCCTTTGAAGCCTTCGTGTCTATTTTGCCATAATGATCCATGCTCCCTATAAACCCTCCAAAGGTCTCATCGAGGCATTTTGTTGACCAAAAAGCTAATATTCTTGTTAACTCCTCAGAAAATTCACTTTTAAGTGAAAGAAGCCGTGACATATTTTGATCAATCATTTCTCAAATGTTTTGGCATTATTGAATTATGTCCCATAAACGTCTTGTTCTTATCAATGAGTTCATTAATTGTTTGCACCGATAAATGAGAGTGCAGTTTATCTTCGGGTGAATTTATGCAATAATCCATTAACTGTTCTATACTAGATGTAGCCACATGCATTCGTGTATCTGATGAAGCGTAATAAATATATACTTTCCCATCATCATCCATGATCCAGCCATTCGAAAAAACCACATTCGAAACATCTCCTAAACGTTCTTCCTTTAGGGGTGCGATTAAATGACCATGAGGTTTATGGGTAACTTTCCACGGTTCGCTAAGATCTGTCATAAACATGTACAGGGTATATCTAAGACCGGCTGCGGTATTCCTTACGCCATGGGCCAAATGAAGCCAGCCTTTCTCAGTCTTAAGAGGTGCAGGACCCAAACCGTTTTTCACTTCATAAATGGTATGATAGGTTTTGGCATCTACGATCATTTCTTCTTTCACTTCAGGATGTTCGATGGAATCAGATAAACCAAAACCAATACCACCTCCCTTCCCGGTGTCTATAAAACCATCTTGGGGTCGTGTAAAAAAAGCATACTTTCCATCGATCAAATGTGGAAATAGAACGACGTTTCGCTGCTGTCCAGTTGTTGAGATCAAATCAGGTAATCTTTCCCAGCTTTTAAGATCCCTGGTTCTCACAATACCGGCCTCTGCCATGGCAGTTGACGTATCGCCATCCGGAGCTGTTGTATCCTTCCTTTCAGTACAAAATACCCCATAGATCCATCCATCATCGTGTTGGGTCAAACGCATATCGTAAACATTGGTATCCCATTTCTCATTTTGTGGAATACTGATGGGCCTGTCCCAAAATTTAAAATGATCAATGCCATTAGGGCTTTCCGCTACAGCAAAAAAAGATTTTCTGTCATTTCCTTCTACCCTGCAGAGCAAAAGATACTTTTCATTTAACTTAATCGCTCCTGCATTAAACACCGCATTAAAACCTATGCGTTCCATAAAAAACGGATTGGTTTCCGGATTCATATCAAAACGCCATTCCAGAGGGATATGCGACCTGGTTAAAATGGAGTTTTCGTATCGGTCATAAATCCCATTAGTGCCAAAAAAAGCGGTATTTTTTCTTTTTATAAGCTCTTTATAATGTCTAAGAACAATCTCTTTTCTTTCTTTATATTTCATTGTATTCATTTGTTTCATGCAGTATTTCAAGAAGGTACTTCATTATTCTTGCTTAAGTTTATTAAAACTTTTTAGCAACAAAATTTCCTTTCTGTCTAACAGTTCCTTTGCATCTTTAGCAGCCGGATGCCTGGGATAAGGAAAGAAAAAATGAACTTTTTCATCATTTCTCCAAACCATCACATAACTGATTTCTTTTGCGATCAAAGGATCAGCCAAAACGGTACCCAATTTTTGGGTATACCAATTTTCTTCAGTTACGTTCTCAAGACCCGTTTCTGTCAAAGCTGATAATTTTTCCTTTTTATTGGCGATGTCTATGACAATATGCAACTTGTTTATTGCTGCTTCCACACTTCCTCCTTTTTTCAAATCGGAATAATTATCTACACCAAGAATATCAACAAACTGATCTCCCGGATACCATGTTAAATAAGTTGCTTCGGAATCAAAATTTCGATCAGGTGAATAGGCTATTAACATCTGCTTCAAACCCTTCTCAATTCTTAGATAATTCACCGTAAAGGAAAATAATTCTTTAAATTCTTCGGGGCTACTTTGCTTGCTACCCCACCAAAACCAGCCTCCATCCATTTCATGCCATGGCCTAAAGATAAAAGGTATTTGATCTCCGTTCATGTCTTTAAGGTCTTGAAAAAAGGCTGCAACCTTATCCAACTGATTCTTAAAAGCTTCATGATTTTTCCCTCCTGGAATGATATGTTTTACGATTATGGCCTTTTTGTCCCAGGAGCTTTCATGACTTCGAGGAGCATAAGGATGCCAACTAAAGGTATTAATTCCACCCATTTCATGGCCCATAATAGACAGATTCTTCATGCTCTCAAAAGGGACACTGTCAAGATTATACTTATGATCAAGCTCCAAACCTCCAAGTTCCCACCCAAATATGGCAGGGTAATCCCCGGCAACTCTTTTCACGTCTGATTCCCCTTTAACGTATTCCCAGCCCACTCCGTAGGCGAGGTCGTCCTGATGACCGAATAAGATACCCTTTCCCTTTGTGGCGTCAAGGTCATTTAGAATTGAATTTTTCTTCAAAATGGTCTGTTTTTGACCCATTAGGTTCTGCATGGAAATCAATACCAAAAAAAGGATACATTTTGATAATTTCATTGCTTGAAATTTTTAAATTAATATCAATATTTTATCTGAACAATGGTTGTGTGAT
>RCNC010001571.1_pt1 | contig 15422 bp, 12 predicted proteins | sample 2041301 | NCBI WGS metagenome assembly RCNC01 (sample SAMN09708231, study PRJNA481090) | Marine sediment metagenome, whole genome shotgun sequencing project. | biome: marine sediment; feature: ocean; material: sediment; isolation source: Sewage treatment plant 13A marine sediment (STP13A) ... | reverse complement strand
GTCTGATAACGCTCGATATCGTCGCTTTCTGCATCCCTGCCGAGATACGGCGGCAAAGGGACGTCGCCGTGCGTTTCGAGAAAAGGCAGCACGTCCACAGACAATTTGAGGGCGTAGAGGTCGCCGTCACGGCCAATGACCTCAGCAACAACATCGTCGGCGAGCAGCAACCGACCGCCGGGTTTCGGCGATTTGCTGGCTTTCACATGCGCCAGTGCTGACCGTTCACCTTGCACTCGCTCAATGAGTATTTCGGCGCGGCCGCCCGAAGCCTTGCGCGCCGCTAATCGCGCTTTGATGACACGAGTGTCGTTAAAGACGAGCACGTCGTTCGGTTTCAACAGGCTGGTGAAATCACTGAAGACCCGATCCGATATCCCGCGATCGAGTTCCAACAAGCGACTGCCGCGTCGATCAGTCGCGGGGTAGCGCGCGATCAGTTCGTCGGGGAGCTCGTAATCAAAGTCTGAAATAAACATGGGCGCGCATGGTATCAAAGCCACGCGCGCCCTGTGTTATTGGCCTTTTGGAAGTCGGGCCTGGTTCGACGCTCTAGGTCGACACCGTCGCATGGTCCTGCGCCGGATGAGCCGGGGCCACCCTGGCAGGCTTGGCGGGATGCGGCTGACGATGGACCGGGACACTGGCTGGTTTGACGGGCAGTGGTGCGAACAACGAACCGCGCCGGTCATCAGGTACCTCTATTTCCAGCGTTCGTTTTTTCTTGTCGCGCATGATGCCCAGCTTGAGCTTTTCGCCGCTCTGGTAGGAACCCAGAATCTTCATGGCATGGCGCACGTCTTTCGGCTCGCGATCGTCGATCGTGTGGATGACATCACCTTCCTGAAGGTCGATGCCCTCGGCTTCCGGCGCGGTGACAACCAGCAAACCCTTATCGGTACCAAAATACTTGCCGAGGCCTTCATTGAGTTCCACCAATTCCATGCGTCCCCACGCACTGCCACCAAATGGGAATCCGCCTTCGAATCTGAATTCTCGGACGACGTCAGGAATGCCGGGGATTCTTTCAATGTGAATATTGCCGCCATCGGGGGCCCAGGCAAATACCTGCGTTTCCATGATTCTCGGTATCAACGCGACGCTATCCGTATTGCCTTTTCTGGCGTAATCAATTTTCAGCTCGTCGCCCTCTTCGACGTCATGCATGACTTCGGACAACAGTTTGTTGGCTTTCTCGCTGCTTTCAGCGCTCATCGATTTGCCATTGACCCCAGTGATGATGTCGCCGGCTCGAAGGCCCGCATCGTCTGCGGCGCTCTCGGGTGTGACGCCGATGACTTCGACGCCCTCAACCGAGCCGGAATCCGAATTGCCTTCGATCGTGATTCCGATCATCGGTTTTTCCGCCATTTCATGTCGCCGCTCAATAAACTCCCACTGCGACAATCGCTCGCCCGTAATTTCCGCAATTCTTCGTGCCGCTTCTTCCATGCGTTCCTCAGCCACTCGAAGTCGCTCGGAATACTCGGCGCGGCTGGACTCCATCTCGTCCCGCTTCGCCTCTGCCTCGATTCGTCGCGCCGCTTCGTTTTCCTCGGATTGCGCAACCGCTGCACCAGAGAACAGCAACACCGCTGTAATTGGCAATAAAACTTTCCACATCTTCATTGGGTATTACTCCTATTTAAAATGCCGCCCGTTGCGCCTGCGCATAGCGCAACTGCAGCAGCAATTTCATCAATCTGACGCGTTCGCCCCAGAATATTTCTTTGTCACCCTCAGCCCATGTCGCTGTCGGGTCGTTCAACTGATAATCGATCGCGCCGATTCGGTCTTCGATCTCGGACATCGTCGCGACTGTTCCGGCACGCGCCACCTTCGGCTTGTCAGGCAAAGCCCTGAGGTCCCGCTCAAGCTGGCGCGATTCCACCTGAAGCGCTCGCAAATTGGAGAGATCGGCGGTGTTCGACGTCGGGCCTTGCGGCACCGCACCGCTCGGATCAACCGCAACCTGGCCTCCCGGCATCATCACGACAGCCATCAATACGGCGGCGGCAAGACCGACGCCTGCGTACCACTTGTTATGCCTGCGCGGCGCGGGCGCGGTCAGCAGGCCTTCTGCCTCCGCCTGCTCACGGATTCTCAGCCAAACGTCTCGCGGCGGCATCGTCTCCGGGAGCGCTCTCAGCTCTCGTTGCAATACGGCGTGTTCGTCAGCCGTTAGCGCGCAAATCATCTCATCTTCCTTTTCGTCATTGCTCATCCAAGCAACTCCATTCAAAACTCTAAAAACTGCCGACGACTACGCCATCGGCCGGTGCGGGTTCGTCCAAACTTAGCATCGGTCGCAGTCGTTGATAGGCCCTCGACAACTGCGACTTCGAAAAACTCTCGGTCTTACCCATCAGGCCTCCGATCTCCTTGTGGGTAAAACCTTCAACGTCGTGTAACCAAACGACAGCTCGCGCGACGTCGGGCAGATTGGACATCGCCGCGTCCAGATCCATCGCATCGTCCGGGTGACTTGAGATGCCGTGACTGATGGGTTCTCCCGCTGTCATGTCATCCCAGTCGTCGGACAGAGACTGCCCGCGCTTGGTCCAGGCCGATCGAAGAAACATCAATGACTTCGTGACGGCGATGCGTCGAATCCAGCTGCCCAGTGCCGCTTCTCCGCGGAACTTGGCGATCGAACGCATGATCTCGATAAAGGTCTCCTGCACGAGGTCTTCGGCATGCGCCGGCGTCTTCGTGAACCTGAGACATATCGAATACACCGGCGTTGAAAAGGCCCGGTAGATAATCTCGTGAGCCTTCGCATCTCCTGCGGCGGCACGCTTGATAATCCCCTGATCGATCTGAATGTCTGCAAACTTAGCCATATCTGGAATAGTAGATGCTTCCAGTGCTGAAAAGGTCGCAATATTTGCGGAACCTTTGCGGTCTGACAGAACCGCGAATATACTGTGCGCCCTTCGAGCGGGCCCAGTCCCTCGAAAGAGCCCACCACACATTGCCGGGGTGGCGGAACTGGTAGACGCGCCGGATTCAAAATCCGGTTTCTTCGGAAGTGGGGGTTCGATTCCCCCCCTCGGCACCATCTTGGAAATAGCGACGTAATGAAGTACTGCTCAAATTGCGGCGGCGGGGTGACCCGCAGAGTCCCTGAAGGCGACAATCGCGAGCGCGCAGTATGCGACGCCTGCGAGATCGTGCACTATAAAAACCCGCTGGTCGTTGTCGGCTGCGTCGTTGAAAGCGAGGGCAAAGTTCTCCTCTGCAAGCGATCCATTGAGCCTCGCTGCGGCTACTGGACGATTCCGGCCGGATTCATGGAACTCGGTGAGACGATGGCGGCAGGCGCTGCCAGAGAAACGCAGGAAGAAGCCTGTGCGAATGTCGAGATCACTCACCAGTTTGCTTCCGTTGATGTCCCGGATGCAGGCCAGGTGCACGTCTTTTTCTGCGGCAAACTGGTTGGCGGCTATGGCGTTGGCGAAGAGAGCCTCGAGACCGAGCTATTCAGCGAAGACGAAATCCCATGGGATGATCTCGCCTTTCAAAGCAGTCGATTTGCTCTACAGAAATATTTCGAGGATAGAGGCCAGAATAACGGCGTTCATTTTCACGAACTTCGCCGTTCAAGCTCCTGAGCGCGGTCTAGTTCCGGGCGCTCTGCTCTGCGAGTTGCAGTCGGCTGGCCAACGTCGCCGGCGGCAAATAGCCACTGACCAAAGTGCCATCGTCAAAAACGATCGCCGGAGTGCCGCTTAGACCGATATTCTGCCCAAGGATATAGTGCTTCGAAATTGCCGACGCGTCGCATTTCTGCGTGCTGAAATCGCGATCCATCTTGGCCGCCGTCAATGCGCCGCTTCGATCATTCGCACACCACACATCTTCCGACGTATTCCATGACCGGGACGATGGTCCGCCGCGCGGGTACAACATGTAGCGAACCTCGATGCCCTGCGCGAGATACTCGTCGATCTGGCTGTGCAGTTTTCGGCAATAGGTGCAATCAATATCCGTGAACACTGTGACGGAGTGTTTGATATTTACAGGCGAAAAGAGAATGACCTCATCATCGCCAACCGACGACATCAGTTCGCGACGCGCGTCAGTTCGCGAGCGCTCACTCAAGTTAACTTGATGATCGAGATCGATCAGGTCGCCCTGTAACAGGTATCGGCCGTCTGCCGAGACATAAGCGACGACGGAACCCTTTTGTACTGTGTACCAGCCGTCAATCGGGCTCTTTTTTACATTCTCGGGCGCTATTTCCTGAAACATCCCGTTGATCTTGGCACGAACCGCTTCGAGTTCTGCGTCGTCAGCGGCCCAAGCAGGAGCGCTGCCGACCAAACTGATCGCCAGAAGCAAGGATAAGATAGAGATAATGCGGCTCATACGAACGATTCCTGAAAGACTAATACGCTGTTTAAATTAAGACCCGGTTACTGTGACCGATACTACGAGCACCGGTTCCTTGGGCCTGCGCGAGTCTAACAGACGCGCCTGACGTGACAATACGTCTTAACCGCGAGGGTGATGCTCGCCGTGCAGGTCTTTCAGGCGTTCACGGGCGACGTGCGTGTATATCTGCGTCGTCGACAAGTCGCTGTGACCCAGCAACATCTGTACAACGCGAAGATCAGCACCGTGATTCAGAAGATGTGTTGCGAAAGCGTGTCGCAAGCTGTGCGGCGACATCTTCTGACGCACGCCGGCTTTTTCGGCGTAGCGCTTGATGATGTGCCAGAAGGCCTGGCGCGTCATTCGATCGCCGCGTCGCGTAGGGAACAAATAATCTGTTTGCCGTTCGAGCAGAATTTCCATACGCGGGCCGTTGATGAACTCTTTCAGCCAACGCTGCGATTCTTCGCCCAGCGGAATCAAACGCTCGCGATCGCCCTTGCCAACGATGCGCAACACGCCCTGATTAAAGTTGATTTGAGATTGTTTGAGGTTGATGAGTTCCGAAACACGCAGTCCCGTCGCATACAGCAGCTCAAGCATCGCGCGATCACGGTGGCCCAGTGGCTCATCGGTATTCGGCGCATTCAGTAATGAATCGACCTCTTCCTCGGACAGAGTCTTAGGTAACGAACGCCCAATACGTGGCATTTCGATATCAGCTGTCGGATCACTGTTCCGAAGTCCTTCGCGCATTATGTAACGGAAAAATCGACGGAAACTGGATAGCTGTCGGGCAGTTGAACGTGGTTTCGAGCCGCCTTCAACGCGTTTGGCGATAAAAGCCAGGAGATCGGACTTTTCCGCTTTGTCGATCGTCTTGCTGTTTTCAGCAAGCGAGCGGGCCAAAGTCATCAGGTCGGCACGGTAGGCGCCCAAAGTGTTTTTCGACAATCCGCGTTCCATCCAGATAGCATCGAGGAATTGATCCACGTGCTCTTCCGAACGAGTGACGGTCAATGATTCAGGCGTACTTTGTTTGTTGCTACTACCCATAGTGTCCATCTTCTTTAGTCGCGCAATCCTTTGCTGCGATACATCTGCCAACCGGGCCGTCGGACTGGTAGCATACGCCGTTCCGAGTCCCGGATAGATTTCCAATGCACCGCCAAGCGACGGATTTATCAAGGTTTATGAGTATGGGGACGAGACCCGACAGGGGGCGTGACCCCTGTCACAAAAACCATAAGGCATTAACATAAAGTGAACTGGGTCACATACGTCGTGAGAATCCTTTGGGGCTTGTGGGCCTGGGCCTCGTTTGCACTCGCGTGCATTTTCTCCCTGATCGTGGCTCTGATCGTTCCAGGTCTGCACCGCCGGCAGAAACTGGTCACGTTTGCCGCCAGAATGGTCTTTGTGATGGCCGCCGTCCGCGTCACGGTCCGGGGAATGGACAATCTTCCCAATGACAGCTGTGTCGTTGTGGCAAACCATGCGAGTTATATCGACGGCATATTGCTGAAGGGCTATTTACCGGCGCGCTTCGGATTCGTGATCAAAGGCGAGATGCGAGATATTCCGGTCGTCCATTTTCTGCTGCGCCGTTCCGGATCGAAGTTCGTCGAACGCAAGGAGGCAACGGGTAGCTCTCGCGACGCCCGGCAATTGGTCAAGGCAGCCCGGGAAGGCGAGTCGCTCGGCTTCTTTCCGGAGGGGACGTTTCTATTGGAACCCGGCGTTGGGCGCTTCCGACCCGGTGCGTTCGTAGCCGCCATCAAAGGCGATATGCCCGTCGTGCCAGTCGCGATATCCGGCACGCGGGAGATGCTCCCATCGGGCCGATTTCTACCTCGGCATCCTGAGTTGCTTATCGACATCCTGCCAGCCATCGCACCGGGTGACGATGCATTCGCGTCGTCAAGAGCACTGGCCGAGGCAGCCAGACAAAGGGTTCTGGCTGCGCTCGACGAACCGGATTTGCTGGATTACGATTCGAAGGAGCAGGATCAGGATCAGACGGAAGTCAGCTCCTAGGCTCAACTACCAGTTTTCCACTATTGCGCACACAGACCAATTGATTGAAAGTACTGCACCTCTTCGAATTATTGCCTATTGGAGGCACCTGAAATGAGTTCTGATGCTGTTGTCATTGTTGCTGCAAAACGATCCCCACTGGGTGCTTTCCAGGGAGTGCTGTCCGGTGCTTCGAGCCCCGACCTTGCAGCGGCCGCGATCCGCGCTTGCATTGACGAGTCTGGTGTCCAAGGCGAATTGATCAGCGAGGTTCTGATGGGATGCGTATTGCCAGCCGGTGTCGGCCAGGCTCCCGCTCGCCAGGCCGCGCTTAAAGCGGGAGTCCCGTTGAGCGCTGGATGCACCACGTTAAATAAGGTCTGTGGCTCGGGGATGAAAGCGACAATGCTCGGCAACGACCTGATCAAAGCCGGCAGCGCCGGAGTCGTCGTCAGCGGCGGCATGGAATCTATGAGCAACGCGCCGTACATGATGCCCAAAGCCCGCACTGGCTATCGTATGGGCCATCAACAGGTTCTCGATCATATGTTTTTTGACGGGCTGCAAAACCCGTCGGACGGCAACATGATGGGGCATTTCGCAGAGATTACGGCGGCAAAATACGGCTTCACGCGCGAGAATCAGGACGCCTTCGCGATCGAGTCGGTAAATCGAGCGCGAGCTGCGGTCGCCAGTGGGGCGTTCGAGGCTGAGATAACACCCGTGACAATCAGCACTCGGAAAGGCGACGTTACGGTCAGCGAAGACGAGGGGCCTCGCACGGCAAACCCCGAAAAAATCCCGACGCTGAAACCGGCATTTGCCAAAGATGGAACCGTCACGGCTGCAAGTTCCTCGTCGATTTCGGATGGCGCCGCGGCGTTAATTCTAATGAGCGCGACTGATGCAGAAAAGCACGGGATGAAACCACTGGCGACGATCGTTGGTCACTCTGGATTCGCCCACGAACCGGAATGGTTTACGACGGCGCCGGTCTTCGCGATCAAGGCCCTTCACGAAAAGCTGGGGTGGAATCCCGATAACGTGGATCTTTACGAAATCAACGAGGCCTTTGCTTGCGTAACAATGGCAGCGATGACCGACGTCGGCCTCGACCACGCTAAAGTGAATGTGAACGGCGGCGCCTGTGCTCTCGGACACCCGATCGGGGCAACCGGTGCCAGAATTATCGTCACACTGCTGCACGCACTGCGAAACCGAGGCCTGAGCAGAGGCGTGGCCTCTCTTTGTATCGGCGGTGGCGAAGCCGTCGCAATCGGTATCGAAGTCAACTGAATTGATTTGAATTGAATTGAATTAGGAAATCTCATGGATCTTGCAAATGCAAAAGCGGTAATCACGGGTGGCGCATCCGGTTTGGGGTTCGCAACGGCTGAACGAGTCATAGCCGCCGGCGGAATGGCCGTGTTGCTGGACGTCAATGAAGAACAAGGTGTGGCTCGCGCCGCGGACCTCGGCGATCGCGCTCAATTCATCCGAACTGACGTCTCTGACGAAGCCAATGTCAAAGCGGCCATCCAGGCAGCGAATGAATTTATGAGCGGCATCACGCTTGCCGTTAACTGCGCCGGAATCGCGACGGCAGGACGAACATTAGGGCGCGACGGCCCCTGGCCTTCGGAAAACTTTAACCGCGTCATCCAGATCAACCTCGTCGGCAGTTACAATGTCACGAAGGAAGCCGCAGCCGTCATGCAACTCAACGATCCGAACGCCAACGGTGAACGCGGCGTTGTGATCAGTACGGCATCAGTGGCGGCTTTTGAGGGCCAGATCGGCCAGGCCGCGTATTCCGCATCCAAAGGTGGCGTTGTCGGAATGATGCTGCCGCTTGCTCGTGAATTCGCGCAATTCGGCATCCGCGTCAATACCATCGCACCCGGCATTTTCATGACGCCGATGCTGGCTGGCATGCCCGAAGATGTTCAGGAATCACTGGGACGGCAAATCCCGTTCCCACCAAGACTGGGACGCCCGGAAGAGTATGCAGACACGGCCGCATTCATCTACGGGAATCCTGTCGTGAATGGCGAGACGATTCGGATTGATGGCGCCATTCGGATGCAGCCTAAATAGCCTGAACATCACGTAAAGCGTAATTGCGGCGAGCGACATTGGCGGTGGATTCCGATCAACAGCTATTCGGCGAATTACATGTTTGAGTAGTTCGGTCCGCCGCCACCCTCAGGCACCGTCCAAACGATGTTCTGCTTCGGATCCTTGATGTCACAAGTCTTGCAATGCACGCAATTCGCCGCACTGATCTTGAAGACTTTCTCACCGCCCTCTTCTACAACTTCGTAGACGCCCGCAGGGCAATACCGCTGTGCCGGCTCGTCGAATTCCGGCAAATTGAAGGACAACGGTATCGAGTCATCTTTTAATTGCAGATGCGATGGCTGATCTTCTTCATGATTGGTGCTTGATAAGAAGACCGACGATAAACGATCGAAGGTGATCGTACCGTCGGGCTTCGGATATTCGATGACCTTTGATTCCGAGGCTTTGGCCAATGATTCGTGATCGGGCTCGGTGTTTCGCCAGGTAAACGGCAGCTTGCCGAAAAAGATATTCTGATCGATGAACGCGAACGCCGCTCCCCAGAAACTGCCGAATTTGTGCAAACCCGGTCCGAAGTTCCGACCCTTGTACAATTCCTTGTATGCCCATGACGCTTTGACGTTTTCCTCAAAATCGGTCAGCTCGGCCGCCGCTGCATCACCGGAGGCAAGTGCTTTCTGGACGCTTTCAGCCGCCAGCATGCCGGTCTTGATCGCCGTGTGGGCCCCTTTGATTTTCACACCGTTCAGAAATCCAGCGCCGCAACCCACCAGCATGCCGCCAGGGAATGTCAGTTTCGGCAACGACTGATACCCACCTTTGTTGACGGCTCGTGCGCCGTAGGCGACTCGTTCGCCGCCGTCCAGATAGCGTCGGATTTTGGGGTGCAACTTCCAGCGCTGGAACTCATCAAACGGCGCCAGATGGGGATTCTTATAGTTCAGCGCGATAATGAATCCCGCGAAGACTTTGTTATTCGCGGCGTGATACAGGAACCCGCCCCCTTCGGTGTGCGAATCCAGAGGCCAGCCCGCTGTATGCACGACGAGTCCTTCTTCGTGCAATTTCGGGTCTATCTCCCACACTTCTTTAAAGCCGATACCGTAATGCTGTGGATCCGCTTCAGCGCGAAGATCGAATTTATCCATGAGCTGCTCGCTCAGGTTACCGCGCACGCCTTCCGCGAAGATGGTGTACTTGCCGAGCAGTTCGTAGCCAGGCTGATAGGACGATTTATGCGCACCGTCCTTGCCGACTCCCATGTCGCTCGTTGCGACGCCTTTCACTCGACCGTCGTCGTCATACAGCACTTCCGATGCAGCGAATCCGGGAAATACGTTCACACCGACGGCTTCCGCCTGCTCCGCCATCCACTGACAGAGTTGACCGAGACTGATGATGTAGTTGCCGTGATTATGCATCGGTCGCGGTAGAAACAGCCCCGGAACCGGCATAGCGCCTGTCTTACTCGTTAGATAATGAACGCGGTCGCCCGAAACGGCTGTTTTTACGGGCGCACCTTTCGCCTCCCAGTCGGGAAACAGCTCGTTGAGGCCCGTCGGCTCGAAAACATTGCCGGACAAAATGTGAGCACCGATTTCCGATCCCTTTTCGACGACGACGACGGACAGGTTCTCATCCAACTGCATCAACCTGCACGCGGCTGCCAGACCGGCAGGACCGCCACCAATGATCACGACATCAAACTCCATTGATTCGCGTTCGATCGCTTCAGACATCAGACTAGTTCCTCAATTTGTTTCGCAAAATTGTAGCAGGCCTTGTGGCGGCTTCATTTCCAGCGATGTAATCTTGCCGGGTCGCGCTTACGTCGACGATACAGGTTAAAGGGTAGATTGAGAATTCGTGAAACCTATGAGGACAGCCTTTCCCGCGAAGGCCATGTCCGCGATCCCGCTCAGCTTGACGTCATAGTCAGGCTGGAGGATCTGCAACGACGTCTCGAGAATCACAAACCGGCTCGACGCGGTTTGCCTGGCGTGCTGTTTGGCCGCCGGCAACGCGCCACGCCCGGTGTCAAAGGTCTCTATGTTTGGGGAGGCGTCGGACGCGGCAAGACCTTTTTGATGGATTTATTCTTCGACAGCCTGAACGTCGAGAAGAAGAAACGCATACATTTTCATCGCATGATGCAGGACGTACATCATCGGCTTCGTGGTCTGGGCGAAATTGAAGATCCGCTGAGTTCCGTCGCCGACCAGATCGCAGCGGAAACACAGGTCCTGTGTTTCGACGAGTTCTTCGTCAGTGATATTGCCGATGCGATGCTCCTCGGGCGCCTGCTGGAATGCCTGTTTGAGCGCGGCGTCACACTGGTCACGACGTCAAACGCCCGACCAGAAGACCTGTATAAGGACGGACTACAGCGACAACGATTCCTGCCGGCAATAGACTTGTTGAATCGCCACACCGATGTCATCCATATGGATAGTGGGACCGACTACCGGTTGCGCTTGCTGCAAAAAGCGGGCACGTATCTAAGCCCTGTTGACGAATCGGCAACGCAATCGCTGAAATTCTATTTCGACGAATCGGCCACCAGCCAAATCCGCGAAGATCATGACCTCGATATCAATGGCCGCCCCATACGATCTCGCCGCTGTGCCAAAGGCATCGCTTGGTTCGATTTTGCGGCCATTTGTGATGGGCCACGCAGCCAGTCCGACTACATCGAACTCGCGCGATGGTACCCAAGCATCATCATTTCCAGCGTGCCGCAGCTCGATCCGATGCGCGAAGATCAAACCCGTCGATTCATAGCGCTGGTGGATGAGTTCTACGATCGACGCGTGAAACTCATTATTTCTGCTGCCACCGATATTCAGTCCCTGTACATCGGCTCCCGTCTGACATTTGAGTTTGATCGAACTGTCAGCCGACTTATTGAGATGCAATCATCAGAGTATCTCGCCCTGCCGCATCTTGCGTGATAAGTTGAGCGCATGGAACACGAACTCAGACTAGAAGATTTCCTGCCCTATCGATTGGCTGTTCTGTCCAACACGGTCAGCACGACCGTGGCCAGAGCCTATGACAAACGCTTTAGTGTTTCGATTCCGGAATGGCGTGTCATCGCTGTTCTCGGTCGATTCCCGGGTCTGTCGGCGGTTGAAGTTGCCGAACGCACGCTGATGGATAAGGTCGCCGTGAGTCGAGCCGTTACGAAACTCATCAAGAACGGACGTATTGACCGCGAATTTGCCGACGCGGATCGACGCCGGTCTATCCTCAACCTTTCTGAGGATGGCAAAATACTGCACGACGAGATCGCGCAGCTTGCCCTGCAATTCGAACGCGATCTCCTGCACGGCTTCAGCGCCGAAGAGATGGAAAGCCTCAACGGCATCATGGAACGATTACTCGCGCGTGCGAGCCTTATCGGCTCCCCGTAAGTTCCAGCAGCCGCTCCTTGCTTGATCCCGCCTCGGGTTCGAAAATTCTTTCTTTGTTGGACATCCGGATAGGATGGTTTCTGATGTGATTACTGTATAATGTACGCGCCAGTTCGGGTCCCTAAATTAGTTAACATTTTGGGTCGGCCAGGCCGACCGGAGCAAGAACGTGTCATCAAAAGAAAACCGTCGGGGCGACGACAAGAAGAAAGGGATCGTCGACGCAATTATCTCCGCGCGCATCCGCTCCAAAACGCTCGGTAGCCCCGCCCAGTCCAAGCAATTCCTGCAACAGTATTTCCAGAATGTCCCGGTAGAGGACCTGCTGGGTCGTTCCGAAAAAACCATGGCTCGCGTGGCGATTGACCATCTTGAGTTCGGCGCAAAACGGCGGAGAGGGCAGGCACTGCTTCGCATATTCAACGCGACAGAAAAGGAACACGGCTACACGTCCGGATTCACGCTTGTCGAGATGGTCAATGACGACATGCCATTTCTTGTTGACTCCGTTGCCTCAGCCATCAGTCGCCACGATCTGGCCGTTCACATAACCGTTCATCCGATCATCTCGGTGAAGCGGGATAGCAAAGGCAAACTCGTCGCCATTGCCAAACCTGGTGATAAAGACATGCAATCGGAGTCGTTCATTCGCTTCGCGATTACGCGCGCAATCGATCCCGCAGAATTGAAGTTATTGCGTCAGGAAATCAACAAGGTCCTGCGTGACGTCCGGGTCGCAGTTCGTGACTGGGAGAAGATGCGGGAGCGTATGCGAGAAACCCGCGATCTTCTCAAGAACGGACCGAAGCGTGTGGATCCGCTCTTACGCACGGAAAGCCAGGCGCTGCTTGACTGGATGGTCGACGAACATTTCACCTTTCTCGGCTACCGCGAATACAAACTGTCGACGAAAGGCAAGCGCGTCTATCTGAAGTCAATTGACGGAACCGGTCTCGGCGTACTCAGCGGGGATGACCGTGGGTCGAAGTCGGTTGAACTTACGACGGAGATGAAACGGCTGACCCGGTCGCGAGACTGGTTGATTCTGACAAAGGCCAATTCCCGTTCGACCGTTCACCGTTCCGCGTTTCTCGATTACGTCGGCGTCAAAGTCTATGACGATAAAGGCAATGCCATCGGTGAACGACGATTTATCGGATTGTTAACGTCTGTCGCCTACATTGAAAGCCCGAAAAACATTCCGCTGCTGCGCCACAAGATCAAGAAGGTGTTCGAGCGCGCGCACGTGAAGGCCAATGGCCATCGCGGCAAAACGCTTTCACACATTATTGAGACATACCCTCGCGAAGAACTGTTCCAGAGTTCGGTTCAGGACCTGACGCGTACAACACTGGGCATCCTGAATCTGCAGGATCGAAAACGGGTCAAGTTTTTCCTGCGACGAGATACGTTCCGGCGCTTTTTCTCCTGTCTGGTTTTCGTGCCGCGTGAAAAATACACGACAGCGATCAGAATTCGGATCGAGGATTTCCTGAAGGACGCCTTTGGCGGCATTGCCGTTGATTCGGGGGTTCAGATCTCCGATTCCGCGCTTGCCCGAGTCCACATTATCGTGCGAACCGCTGAAGGTGTAAGGCCGCGAATCAGCATTCACGATATCGAGGACAGGATCGTCGACCTCGTCGTTACCTGGTCTGATCGGCTGCGCGAAGAACTGATTAATCGATTTGGCATGGACGACGGCCATCGACTGTACAAGGCTTATGGGCAAATATTTCCCGCGGGCTTCCAGGCGGATACAAAACCGTCCGAGGCCTGCTCGGATGTACGGCGTATCGACTCCATGCTTTCAAACAATACAGTGCGCAGCGTTGATCTCTATGTCCCGAAAAACGCAGAGGCCGGCCACCTGAATTTCATGATCTACGGTACAGACCAGCCGATTTCACTCTCGAATGCCTTGCCGGTTATTGAAAATATGGGTGTGGCCGTCTTTTCCGAGCGGCCCTATGAGGCGGTTTTGACGCCCGAGCAGTCCTTTTGGATGCAGGACTTCCACCTCGTCCATGAAGGCGATGCCTCGATCGATTTTGAGGCGCTCGATGAGCGCTTCGAAGAGTGCTTCCTGGCGGTCGCCAGGGGCGATGCCGAGAATGACGGACTGAATCGACTGGTGCTTGCGAGTGGGCTCAACTGGCGCCAAACAGCGCTCCTGCGTTGCTACGCCAAGCACATACTCCAACTGGGTCTGCCGTTCAGTCAGGCCTACATGGAAGATGTGCTTGTCGCACACCCCGCCTTGGTGCCTCTATTGGTCGAGTTGTTTGAGCTGCAATTCGATCCCGCAGTATCAAAATCCCGACGACCCAAGGAACTAAAACGCATTCGCAAGGCCGTTTCGAGAGGCGTATCGAAAGCGAAAAATGTCGACGAAGACCGAATACTGTCGGCATTCGCTGGCGGAATTAGCGCGACATTGCGCACGAATTACTTCCAAAGTGAAAACGGACAACCAAAACGTTGTATCTCGATCAAACTGGATCCGGCCAAGCTGCCTGAGATACCGTTGCCAAAACCGAAGTTCGAAATTTTCGTATATTCACCCGAAGTTGAAGGCGTGCATTTGCGGGGCGGTGATATCGCTCGCGGCGGGATGCGCTGGTCGGACAGGCGTGAAGACTTCAGGACCGAGATTCTGGGCCTGATGAAAGCGCAGGTCGTCAAAAACACGGTTATCGTTCCGACAGGCGCCAAGGGTGGATTCTTTCCCAAACGAGTTCCTGCAGGCGACCGTGATGCCATCATGCAAAATGGCATTAGCTGCTACAAGAACTTCGTTCGCGCAATGTTGGACATCACGGATAACGTCATTGACGGTAAGGTCGTAACGCCGGAAGGCGTTGTGCGCAGAGATGGTGACGATCCTTATTTCGTCGTCGCCGCCGACAAAGGAACCGCGACCTTCTCCGACATCGCAAATGGCATATCCGCCGAATACAATTTCTGGCTGGACGATGCATTCGCCTCTGGTGGTTCTGCAGGGTACGACCACAAGAAGATGGGGATCACTGCACGCGGAGCCTGGGAAGCCGTCAAACGGCACTTCCGCGAGCTCGGCGTAAATACACAGAAAGAGCCCTTCACTGTCGCCGGTATCGGTGATATGGCAGGCGATGTTTTCGGTAACGGCATGCTGCTCTCCCGCAAGATCAAGCTGGTTGCGGCGTTCAACCACCAAAATATCTTTCTGGATCCGAATCCGGACATGGCACGAAGCTATCGCGAACGCCAGCGCCTGTTCAAAACACCGCGGACCGGATGGGAAGACTACGACAATTCGTTAATTTCCAAGGGTGGCGGCATATTTTCCCGACAAGCCAAGACCATTCGTCTGAGCAATGAGGTTCGTAAACTTCTCGATGTCGAAGAAACAACGCTGAAGCCGGATCAGTTGATCAACGCAATCCTCAAAATGCCAGTGGATTTGCTGTGGAACGGCGGTATCGGAACCTACGCAAAAGCCAGCTACGAGGGTCATGCGGACGCGGGCGATCGGAGCAACGACTCCGTTCG
>RCNC010001570.1_pt1 | contig 15426 bp, 11 predicted proteins | sample 2041301 | NCBI WGS metagenome assembly RCNC01 (sample SAMN09708231, study PRJNA481090) | Marine sediment metagenome, whole genome shotgun sequencing project. | biome: marine sediment; feature: ocean; material: sediment; isolation source: Sewage treatment plant 13A marine sediment (STP13A) ... | reverse complement strand
CGGGTTTCAAAAAAGTAACCGAACAGCATGTTGATGGTGTAAATCGCGAACAGGGTGTACAGCGTCATGGCCAGCGGCAGTACGTGCAGTTCCACTTCCCACATGTAGAAATTGAAAGCCAGCGCCAAAAAGCCCAGCAGCACGGTCATCAACGTCGAAATGACGGGCGACAAAAAGGGCAGCAACAGGCTGGATAGCAGGCCGAAGACGATCACGGCAATCATCTCTGCGGCCGCGGTATAGGCCGGCTCCCAGCGAAAGCTATTGTCGAGGATGCCGGCAATCACGTTGGCGTGCACCTCGACTCCGGGGTAAATCGAGCCGAACGGGGTGGTTCGCAAGTCTTCCATACCCGGCGCAGTGCCGCCTATCAACGCGATTTTTCCATCGAATATCGCCGGGTCTTCGACGGTGCCGCTGATGACGTCACCGATCGAGACATAGGGGAAACTGCCGGCCGGTCCACGGAACGGCACCAGCACCGCGCCCTGGGGATCGATCGGGATGCGGTGGCCGGCCAGTTCCAGGGCCTCGAGCGGCGGGTAATCACCGATCCAGGTCGAGGCGTCGACGAATATCGGCAGGGTGATGTCGTTCAGGAACGTCGAGGCGGTGGCGAGCGACAGGGACTCGTAAACGCCCAGTTGGTACTCGTGCAGCAGCGGCGTGCGGCGCACAACGCCGTCCGGGTCGATCAGCGGGTTGTTGATGAAGCCGGCCGTGAAGGCCGATTCCATCAGCACCGGCAGGGTCGAGGAGTAGCCCTCGCCTCGCGGAAGGAAAATGCTGTCCATCATCGACCGGTCCAGATCAAACGCCGCGTATGGCAGCTGCCCGGTCTGGAACGCCGTTTCCTTGTTGGAATCGAAGTAAAAACCCAGGATGGTCGGCCCATTCTTCATGGAATCGGCAAACAGCCGGTCGCGGTCCAGCAGCGGCTCGAACCGGTCGAGTTTTTCACGAAATGCCTGGTCGCCTTCCTTTTCCGCCAGGCTCCGCAGCAAACGCACATCCGAGCTTTCATCCCGCTCGGCGAACAGCACGTCAAACACTACCACGGAGGCGCCGTGACTCCACAGGTTGTTCATCATGTCGGCAAATTTCTCGCGCGTGAACGGCCAGTGCCCATGGCGTTTCAGGCTGGCCTCGTCGATGGCCACGATCACGATACGGTCGTCGATGCCGCCCTCGGCGGACAACCGCACCCGGGTGTCATACAGCAGATTTTCGATCTGGTTGATGTAAGGGACTTTGTAATACCCGGCAACGTGGCCCAGCACGCCCAGCATCGTGATCAGGCACAGGCCCACACGCATCAGGTAACGCAACCGGACGCCTCTCACCGGGGTTTTTTGACGATCATCGAACCCCGCATGCGGTCCTTCAGGTCTTCCCAGTCCATGTTAGACGATTTGTCGATCCGTTCAGCATCCACGTTGTTCGGCCAGGGGTAGTAGCCGCTCACCAGGGTGTCGTCGATCCAGTGGTGCAGCATCGGCGGCACCGGCAGGGGGTCAAATGACGGCGCGATGTCGATCACCCGGCCGGCGATCAACTGGTGGGCAATGGCGCCGGACATCTGCACCGGTACGGCGCCCAGCATGCCGCTGAGGTCGAAGTGGCCGTGGCCGCAGATCACCTTGATCACCTGCGGATGGTCCTTCAGCAGTTCGCCGATGCCCCGGAACCACTGCGGGCCGGCCATGTCGATGAATTCCACGCCGGTCTTCATCGGCGGGTGGTGGATGGCCACCAGGGTCGACTGGTCCGAGCTCTCCAGTTCGTGCTGCAGCCACTGCAGGCGGCGCGGGCCGAAAAACGGCAGCTCGCTGCAGTCGAGATGGCTGTTCAGCATCAGGGTGCGGAAATCCGGGCCCTCGATGGCATACTGGTAATGCGGCGGCGCGCCCGGGAACATGTTGGTGTCGCTGAAGAATTCGCTCATGATCGCAGGATCGTCGTGATTGCCGGGCAGCAGGTAGACCGGCACCTCCAGCGCTGCAATCAGGTCCCGGAAGTGGCTGTAGGTGCGGGTTCCCGGGTGCTCCACCAGGTCGCCCGTGATCAGCACCAGGTCGGGCTGCGGCCGCATCGAATTGATCTGCGACACGGCCTCGGCCAGGTGCCTCGCCGTGTCGGCCATGTCATACAGAAACGTGCCCCTTTCAACAACGTGCGTGTCGGTAATCTGGACCAGTAAAGTCAATTAATTTTCCCTTTTTGTATCATTTATACTAGCTGAAAATCGAGCAAACTGCTAACTAGCATAAGGTTTTCACAGGGAAATTGTAGCAAAATATAGGTGGCGGCGGTTCATGCTGCAGCTTCACCCAGCGACGGGCAGCATCTTCTTGGGTAGTTGTCAACACCAACCTTTTGATATGATGTGAGGCCTGATTCTCACAGGAATTTATCGATCTATGCCAAACAATGTCACATTTCCAATACTTCCCGAGCTGTCGACAATTGATTTTACCTGCACCTCGGAGGTCCGCGAACTAATAAGGGAACGCTTTCATAACCTTTTTGGCCAACAGGATGATGCATACATCGACGTATACATGGACAGAACCGAAGACCTGTTTGCGGGACGCAATCCTGAATTCCAGGCCATGGATACCGCTTACCATGACATCAGCCATACCTTACAGGCCACCTTGTGCGTGGTGGAATTGCTCCACAACCGGCACTTTACGGATGCGATGCCCAGGATCGGTGCAGGGGATTTCAAACGTGCAGTGGTTGCCGTACTGTTTCACGATATGGGTTACCTGAAACGAGTCGGCGACAATGAAGGCAGTGGTGCCAAGTTCACTCATGTGCACGAACAACGTTCCTGCGATATCGCCAGGGCATACCTGTTACAACAAGGCTGGTCGACTGACCACACCGAATTCGTGGAAAACCTGATCAGCGCCACTGGTCCATCGGCTGACGTGACCAAGGTGGGATTTCGCTCTGACATTGAGCGGTTACTTGGACAGGCCGTCTGCACAGCCGACTACGTTGGACAAATGAGCGACCCGAACTACCCCGACAAACTCCCGGTGCTTTTTGAAGAGTTCAAAGAAAGCTACCGCTACCAGCAGATTCCGAAGAGCGAGTGGCCTTTCGCCAGCTATGAAGAGCTTCTGAAGAGCACCCCCAATTTCTGGGCCATTTTCGTGCAAAAGAAATTGGCGGTCGAATGTGATGGATTATCCAGATACTTCAAGCATCCTGTTAGTGGAAAAAATCCACATTTGGAGTCCATAGAGCGAAACCTGGCCACGATAAAGCAGCGGATCGCGAAATTCGCTGAATAACAACGCAATTTTCAAACTTATGAGAAAACTAGCTGACGGGATCATTTTTTGAATTTACCAGGGTCGCAAGAGCGGCCTCGAACATGCTATTGAAAACGGGCAACAGCTTGGTATCGGGGGAGTAGTAAATATTCTGATTGCCGCGGTCTGTGTCCTCCCAGAATGTTGGACCAGCCATTTCGAGACTTCGCGTGGTTTCACCCATGGCATCACGCAGGGGTTGAGCACCCAGGTATTCAAAATCTTCAAGAATGTCAGATACGATTCTTTGGGCAAATGTCTGCTGATCTTCTCGCAGGTAGAACAGGGCCAATGAAACCTGAAGTATACGGACCCGGTCAAAAATGATTGTGCGAGCCTGGAGTTCATTTTTATCAATTTCAGGTACGCTATCCAGTTGCAATAACAGATTGAGCAGTCGTTCCTGTAATTCACAGGGAGCATCAGCCTCCGCCGTGGCAATGAGTATATCTTTCAACTCCGCTGCCACAACATCTACCAGGAATGCAAAGTCCCGCACAGAGCTGCTGATCCGGTAGATTTCCGAGCCATAGATTTTCAGATACCTACACCCTTGCTCCACGTATTCAGACCTTTCATGGTCAAGGGCGGCGCGGATGAATGCCCCGTATTGCGCAATCGCGTTGTAAAGGTTTCGGGCCTCAGAGTTGCGGGTTCCATGCTTAATGCCGAAGCGCAGCAGGGTGTTGAACCGGACAAAGGTAAGCTCGACCAGTGGCTTGTCATCCTCCTCGAGAGCAACCTTTCCAATATCGGTAACTTGCACGACACACAAGGCCGACATATCAAAGTCCCCTAGCTCGAGGAATCGCTGGTAGGCATTACCAAGTACCCGGAAAGCTTTCTGGCTGTACAGTGTCCTGGCTGCCTCTATCGAGTCGATCTGGTCGACCAGTGTTTTGAACGAGATGTCATCGCGAGCCTCTGCACTGATCTTGAAAAATGAGGCAGGGATGTCTTTTTTGAGCCGCACGAACACCCGTGTTGCCAATCCGATCGCACGAATAATGCGTCCTTTTGGTTCTTTAAAGCTCAGGTACTCCATCAGATCATCGAGCTGATTCAAGGCACCGAATAGTGACACCTGGTGACGCGCCGTAATTCTTGGATTAACCAGTGCCCGTTTCATCATCGGTTGTGCCAGCACTTGAATCTGCCGCAGGTTATCTTTGTGGATTCGCTGGATTACATAATCCGGTCTGGTCAGGCCGAGGATGTAAAAAATGTAAGGGAACGCAAGCAGACCGGACAAGGGCAGGAACACCCCGGTGCTCAATACAACACTCGATGTCTGCCCAATATCCCAACCTCCGACATCGAGTTGCAGTATTAGGTTGTGGATAAAGCTTAAGCTGATGAACCAAACATAGATGAGGCTGACCCAGTCACGCATGTACAGATCGATCAGTTTCGGTGTGCTTTGAGAGGCGATGGAGATGACGATGACCAGGGTTCCAAGTACCAGGGCCAATATGCCTATCCAGACTTCGGGGGCAAAATCCATTAGTGAAATCGCTGCTTGGGCAATCACCCCGGTCGCCAAAGTATCGCCCAGCACACTTTCTAACTGTTGCGCTGCCATATCTGCCAGAGTCAGTGCCGCAACGGTCAGCAAGAATGTGGTTACGATTCGATGCCGATCAATCGTATTAATAAGCGAGATCGTAAAAGCTGCAATTTTGTCTTGAAACATATTCAAATTAATTCTTTTGATGAATTCTACTCCAGCACCTTATATCAAAACACGCTGCTGTCCCGTTAAGAAATTAAAAAAACAGGCCTGAATCCTTCTGTTTTGGTACAATGAAATCAAGACAAGTCATTGTAAAACAAAAAGTAAACAGACCATGGCTCATTATAGCACTGTGCTCTCCCAACTGCTCAAACTGATACCAAGACATGCATCCGTGAAGTTGAACAGGGGGCTTTTTTGCATTTTGCCTACATTATAATTACAATGTAGTTTATGAAAGACATCTGTTTTGAATGGGATGAAGCCAAGAACAAGGCCAATGTTCAAAAACACGGTGTATTTTTTGAAAAAGCAAAGTCAGTCTTTTTTGATGAATTTGCACTCTTAATGGCAGATCCCGATCACTCGGAAAACGAAGATCGGTTTGTGCTTCTAGGACTCAGTGCCAAACTTAGATTATTATTGGTTTGCCACTGTTTCGAGGTCGAAGAAGGCCTAATTCGAGTCATTTCTTGCCGGAAAGCCAGCCGGAATGAAATACCCTTGTACCGACGGTGATTAATATGCGAGACGAATACGATTTTTCAAAAGCGAAGCCCAATCCCTATGCAAAGGCTCTGAAAAGCCAGGTTACAATCAGGCTTGATAAGCCCACAATCGAGTATTTTAAGAAACTTTCAGAAGAAGTAGGTGTGCCCTACCAAAGCCTGATCAATCTTTATCTCAGGGACTGCGCAATTTCAGAAAAGAAGCTGAAGTTAAAATGGGCTTAGTAGTATAAATATCGACCTAAGAACTTAAGCCAATTGGTTAAACAGCAACTCATCATCAGATTCTTTTTCCTCATAACGTTCTTGCTGTTCAGCGTGGCGTCTACAGCGTGTAACGCTTGAGGGGATTGCTGCGTAAGAACAACTGGGGTCACAGTTTTTTTGGCCATTTTCTTAAGGTGTGAAATACACGCAAGATTTCAATTTTATTATCACGGACCCGATAAGGCAGGATATACGGTGTGTGATCGATAATAAGTTCCCTGGTATTGGGCACCCTGCCCAGGCGTCCGATACCCGGCTGTTCCATGAGTAGAGATACTTTATCTTTGATTTTATTGACAGTTTTCCGAGCTGCTTGTGGGTCCTCCTGGGCAATGTAGGACTGAACCAGGCGCAGATCCCAGACTGCTCTTTTAAACCAGACGAGCTTCATTAAAGAGGTGTTTCACCTTCATGGTCAGTTCCCCAGGTCTCCATCCAGGCCATTACACTATCGTTGTCAACAAATTGTTCATGGCCAGCATCGTCGGCTTCTGTTACTGCCTGTTTGATCTGCTGTACTTGCCACTCATTATTATCCAGGAATAATTTTAATGCCTGGGTGGCCAGGTATGCCTTTGAGCGATCGGTTGCCCCCGCTAATCTGGTCAGCCGGTTGCTGGTCTCATTATCCAGTCGAAGGGTCATCGTTGTACTCACTGTCATTCTCCTGCGTTCACATGCATTCAGTCTAGCATATTAACGATGGACTCGGAAATACTCGATTGTTGGCTCCAGGCTCTCATTCAGAGTAATGGCAGGGCGCGCCCCCCACGTCAGACCCCTCCAAATCGTCCCGCATCGTTACCCACGCGCAAACCACCAAATCGCCCCTACGTTACCCGCCCAACAGTGACTGAAAATACTCAATGGTTGGATTCAGGCCTTCATCTAATGAAATACCAGGGTTCCAACCCAGCTTTGCTTTCGCCTGGCCGATGTCTGGCCGCCTCTGTGTTGGATCATCCTGGGGTAAGGATTCATAAATAATACTCGAGGTGGAGTTGGTCATCTTGACCACTTTCTCAGCCAGTTCCTTGATGGTGAACTCATCGGGGTTACCCAGGTTTATTGGGCCGGTTAGCATTTCTTTCGAATTCATCAATTTAATCAGGCCTTCTACCAGGTCATCCACGAAGCAGAAAGAACGGGATTGGCTGCCATCTCCGTAGATGGTGATGTTGTTGCCCTTTAAAGCCTGCACGATAAAGTTTGAAACCACCCGGCCATCATCCGGCAACATTTTCGGACCATAGGTATTGAAGATCCTGGCGACTTTTATTTTTGTTTTGTGTTGCCTGTGGTAATCAAAAAACAGGGTTTCGGCACAGCGTTTCCCTTCGTCATAGCACGAGCGGATACCGATGGGATTGACATTGCCCCAGTAGTGCTCTGTTTGTGGATGTTGATCCGGATCTCCGTAAACCTCGCTGGTGGAGGCCTGCAGTATTCTTGCACCGGTGCGTTTTGCCAGGCCCAGCATGTTGATGGCGCCATGTACGTTGGTTTTTGTTGTTTGCACAGGATCGCGTTGGTAATGGATGGGGGATGCCGGGCAAGCCATGTTGTAGATCTCGTCTATTTCGACGTAAAGAGGGAAGGTCACATCGTGACGCATGAGTTCGAAATTTGGGTTTTTCAGCAGGTGCGTTATGTTCTGACGGGTACTGGTGTAGAAGTTGTCCACGCACAATACATCATTACCTTCATTTAGTAGTCGTTCACACAAATGCGATCCAAGGAAGCCCGCGCCACCGGTTATCAGTATTCTCTTTGGGGTTGTTTTCACTTTTCCATTACCTCTTGATAGCCCGTTGGGGTGGTTAACTTGTTACCTGCCAAATACGGGATTCATTGGCTTTAAGCCCGTGCGTAATAAATTACGCACCCTGCGTCGGACAGCAGGTGCTTACCCGACCGTCCGTCGTCCTATCGCATGGCAGGTGAAACCCAGCTTCCGGGCATTTTCCTGTGGCCAGATATTCCTTCCATCAACCAACACTTTGGTGCGCATACCTGCGGCCAGTTTTTCGTAATCCGGTATCCAGTAAAGCTTCCACTCTGTAACCAGCACCAGGGCATCCGCGCCTGTTGCCGCATCGTATTGGTCATCATGTACCGAGAACCGGTCGTTATCACCATAAATCTTCAGAGCCTCTTCCATGGCTTCCGGATCGTGCGCCCGTACACTGGCACCTGCTTCAAGCAGAGCATCGATCAGCACCCGGCTGGGAGCCTCGCGCATATCATCGGTATTGGGTTTGAAGGATAAGCCCCAAATGGCGATGCATTTTCCATTCAACTGGCCATTAAAACCCTTGTTCAGCATTCCAAACAGGTGGGTTTTCTGACGCATGTTGACATCTTCAACAGCATCCAGAATTTTCGCTTCGAAGCCATGCTCTTTTGCAGTATGGCTCAAAGCTCTTACATCTTTAGGGAAACACGAACCCCCATAACCCGGACCAGCATAAATAAAGGCGTAACCAATACGCGGATCCGAACCTATGCCTTGACGTATGTGCTCTATATCTGCTCCAACCCGCTCTGCGATATTGGCCAGTTCATTCATCAGGCTGATTTTTGTTGCCAGCATGGCGTTGGCACTGTACTTGGTAAGCTCAGATGAGCGTACATCCATGAACAACATTTTTTCGTGGTTTCGATTGAAAGGAGTGTACATTTCCCTCAGCAATTCTTCGCTATGCTTGTTCTCAACGCCACACACGATTCGGTTGGGCTGCATGAAGTCCCTAATAGCTCCGCCTTCGGCCAGGAATTCGGGGTTGGAAGCCACGTTGAATGGTGTTTTTTCATCACGCAGATCGAGTTGCTCCTGGATCGCCAAACTTACACGGTCGCAGGTGCCGACGGGCACCGTGGACTTGACGATCACAAGCAGATGCTTTGTCAGGCATTTACCAATACCGGATGCCACAGCCAATACATGACCCAGGTCGGCAGAACCATCTTCTGAGGGTGGCGTGCCCACTGCAATCAACAGTGCTTCGGCATGATCGACCGCCTCTTCCAGAGAGGTGGTAAATGACAGGTGACCGCGTTCGTTATTGGCTACCAGCATTTCATCCAGGCCAGGTTCGTAGATTGGGGATATTCCCTTGCGTAGATTTTCAACGCGCCTGGCATCGATATCCATACACACGACATTGTGACCGGCTTCGGCAAAACCCGCGCCGCTGACCAGGCCCACATAGCCGGAGCCTATAATTGAGATTTTCACTTTAAAGGTCCCTTATTCTTTTGGATTAGTGGTCGTATTTTATCACTTTCAACTTGTCGGAAATAACATTGATTTGGTTTTTGGTGGGTGGTCCCGCTGTCCGTCAAATATCAAACTCATTCACTTATACCCGTGCGTAATGAATTACGCACCCTACGGTCCACGAGTTATGTTAACTCCGCCGCCACATCCCGCCCCAAAAAACGCCCATGTACCCAGCAGCGTCGCATGATGTACAGGTATACCAGGCCAAATGCTATGTAACCATAAAACATCAGGTATTCGGGCCAACCTTGTACCTGCCCTGCCAGGCCAACGGTGGTGGTGAAAAGCACCAACACGGCTATACCAAATATTGTCTGGTTTACGCTGAAACCGGCTTTCAGGAAAGCATGGTGCAGGTGATACTGATCAGCCTCCATGGAAGACCCGCCTTTTTTCCAGCGTTGTGTCATCAAGCGGATGGTGTCGACCAGTGGTACACCCAGTAACCAGACTGCGGTTATGGGTGCGAAGGCACGGTCGTCACCGTTACCGAGATCGACAAACTGCCATGCCAGTAGCAGACCCAGAAAAACGGAACCTGAGTCACCTAAAAATACCCGTGCTTTTTTGTTCCATGGAAAGCGTGCATTCAACAAGAAAAACCCCGCTACGGCAGCGACCGTCAGTGACAGCATGCCAGCATTGAAACTGTGCCCAGCCCGCAGTGCCAGCCAGGCCATGGCTGAGCCAGCGATCATGAATATCATGGATGAAAGGCCGTCAATGCCGTCCATCATGTTGAAGGCGTTGATAACACCCAGTGCAGCGAAAATGGTGATGGGTATGCTAAGCCAGCCCAGTTGGAAGACGCCATTCCACATTAAAGAGCCAAAATCGGTTAGTACAACACCGCTGGCGAAAATCATGATGCAGCAGGCGAGTATCTGGACGATAAAACGGGTGCGTGGGCTTAGCTCGTGCAGATCATCGAGCATGCCGGTGATTAGCATTAATCCACATGCTGCCAATAGGGGAAGTGCTTCGGAAGTGTATGGCGTGGCCAGGCTTACTGCCACGACCAAAGCGATAAATACTGCCGTGCCACCGACCAATGGTGTGGGTGTGCGATGTACTTTACGGTCGGAAGGATGGTCCAGCAAACCGATACGCTGGGCCAAAGGTCTGAGTAACAGACACAGCAATAATGAGATACCGGATGTAACTAACAATATGGTCAATGGTTCAAATCCCAGTAGGAGGTGCCTCTTGTTGAGGCATATTGGAAAAATGCATCCATGGCCCTTGAGGCTTCTTTTTTACAGGCTTCAATAGTAGCTTAAAAGCATTGTTCTTACTAAATTAGAAGCGGCTTTCAGCAATATATATTTTTAATATTACAAGTTAACCACAAGGGTGGGTAACTTGTTACCCACGGGTTTAATGCTTGGAATAAACACCGGCCTCGATCACCACCGACCGCGTGGGTAATAAATTACCCACCCTACACGCGATTTATCACCACCGTCCGCGTGGGTAATAACACCCACCCAACACACGATTTATTACCACCGTCGCGTGGGTAATAACACCCACCCCAATTGTTTGACCACCACCCGTGGCCAATACACACACCAACATCACGGCCGATAAGCCTTTTTCTTAATCGCCATGGTCGGCCACAAAGCATGTGCCAATGCCTGCCGCATCAGTTCCTCATCAGGTGCGGGATCCGGTCTGAGCTGACCACCCGGCTCATATAAATATGACTGCGTCGGCAGACTTCGCTGCAACACAATCAGCTTTCCGGGTACCAGCCAGCCCTGGGTATCATGGAACTGCATCTGCGCACGGTTCGCACCGTTAAAATATTCAGGCCTGGTCAGGTCATAGCCAATGGCGGGATGTTCACCATCGACACCAATCAATGAAAGCAGGGTCGGCAACAGATCGATCTGACTACTGATACCACTTATCCGCCGGGGCTCTATACCATTACCCAAAATAACCCCGGGAACATGAAACCGCTCAACCGGGATCAGGTTAGCGCCTTTAACACGGGAATTGTGGTCTGAGACCACCAGGAATACCGTATTTTCGTAATAATCAGATGACCGGGCCAGCTCCAGAAACCTGCCCAGTGCGTAATCAGCATAAGCCACCGCCGTCTCCCTGGGGCCATCGGGACCGGTCCTGGTTGCAACCTTGCCAGCAGGTATTTCAAACGGCTTGTGGTTACTGGATGTAAACACCAGGCTAAAAAACGGCTGATCCCCTTTTGTGCTGAAATACTCATGCGCCTTCAGAAAAAGGTCTTCATCCGAAACACCCCAGGTGGCCACAAACCCGGGGTCTTCATAATCTTTCTGATCGATAACCGTCTGAAAACCATTGTTCAAGAAGAAACGCCGCATATTGTCAAAATGCGCTGATCCGCCATAGATAAAACTGGTCTGGAAGTTCTGCTCGCCCAACAAACTGGCAATGGTGAAAAAATCTCTCTGAGTTTCGGCCAGTTTCACCACGCTGCGTTTGGTGGTGGGGGGAAAGCCTGAAATGACTGCCTCAATACCACGTACAGAACGCGTACCGGTGGCATAGAGTTGCTCAAACCAGATACCCTCTTTAGCCAGGCCATCGAGCACCGGTGTCAAATCTTCACCGCCCAGGCTACCGACAAACTCGGCACCGAGGCTTTCCTGCAAGATGATCACCAGGTTCAGTGGCTGGTCCAGCCTCCGCGTCGCAGTTTGCTGATGCCGGGTGGGTGCATCGCTTTGTAGATCGACAACATCCGTCAGGCCGGCTTTTTCAGTCACGATACGCAGCACATCTGCGTCATTCATTTTTCCGTAATTTGCGTTGCCAGTTCTGGAATCACGGTTTTGCTCATAAATTGCGTAGATCAGGGTATAGGGTGAGTTCAGGGCTAGCTGGTTGACCATTGAGTCGGTGGTGAAAGCAACGGTGCTGGGGTTGACCGGGTGATGATCTGTCGTGGAACGAATCATTGCAAAGATCATTACCACCAGTATTGGCATGAGAAACAGGGCACCGAAAAACCGATGGCCGGGTGTGGTTTGTTTTGCGCTTCGGGACAAGCGCCAGGCGAACAGACCGGAAGCCACAGTAATAACAGCTATCAACACCATCAACAGGCCATATGAGGCCATTAACATGGAGAATATTTCACGCGGGTACTTCAGGTATTCAACATAGATGTAGTTCGGCCGCGCGTCGTATTGATCAATATAGGGAATGGTTCCCAGCTCCACCCACATCACGTACAAAGTCACTGCCAACAGGTAAAAGCGCAACGCGGATACCCCGAACTTACGCCCCGATAACCACGGTGCAGCCAGCAAGGCCGGGCCCAGCAGCATGCCCATCAGGACGAGATCAAACCGGATACCCTGCAATAAGATAAACCCGGTGCCCCCGGTGGGTGCCACTCGATCCCAAAACCAGCCGATCAGCACGATGCGGGATAGGGTCAATACCAACAAAAGAAACCCGAGCACCCTCGCTGGCGCTGCCAGGGATTTAATGGCGGTTGTGAAACTTGATATCAGCATTTAGATTTCTTCGGGGGATCTGGTAAAACGAAAATAAGCGAATTTCTGCTGCTTGCCTGCAGGGGTAATATGTTTTTCATGTCCTGTCTCTACCAGCTCAAAGCCCGGCCCCAGCGTTGTTTTCATTTTGTCTGCGTCATATTGAACAATATCAAGCCCGCTGCATTTTACCGGACCGTCGATGGCAAAGGCCATAATAATAAGATGACCACCTGGTTCCAGCGCCTTTTTAAGCACGCCAACGTAGCTGTCCCGGTCTGCTTCGGAAGTTAAAAAATGAAACACCGCCCGATCGTGCCACAGCGCAAACTGCTTTGGTGGTCTAAAACTGGTTACGTCTGCTTCATACCAATTTACCGCGCATGCTTTATCCGCCAGCCTGTCTTTAGCATGAGCAAGCGCACTCGCTGATACATCAAGAACCCCAGTATCGGTATAACCTGCCTCACAAAGCCTATCCACCAGCAAAGATGCACCCCCACCGACATCAATAATCGGCGCATCAAGCGCAATCCGGGTCTTTTCAATCAGCCGCAACGATAAAGCCGGATTCTGTTGAAACCAACTCACCTCAAGCGGTGATTTATCCCGATAAACCTTTTCCCAGTGATTTTTCCGATCCGTCATACGAAAGCCCTTAACGTAACCAGTAATTATACCAATCGTTCGGGGTGTAATTCATTACAGATGGAACGATTGGTACATGACGGGCGGGATATATATATTTGACGCACGGTGCGGTGCCACTACGCACGATCAACCGGGGGTGAAAACATAATTACGCGCAAATGACGTAGGGTGGGTAACTTGTTACCCACGTTTGTCCTATCGTTTGATCGCCAACTCGTGGGTAACAAGTTACCCACCTTACGAACCCAACCGCTTTTCTGCGGTCATATGCATAACCATCAATTTTGGTAAAATCACCATACATGCGGTGCGGTGTCATTACGCACGGTTTTGGTATTTCACCCAATAATAATGCAATAAGATATATACAGGGCGTAATCACGTAGGGTGGGTAACTTGTTACCCACGGTTTTTGGAGCCTTTTGGACCCGAACTCGTGGGTAACAAGTTACCCACCCTACAAAGAATGGTGAAATGTAACCATTCAAACAGAAAATGGATTAACAGGAGCTAAAACTTATGAATTTAAGCAAAATCACAATCGCTATCATCGCATTACTATTAAGCGTGACGGCAACATCCCCAGCATGGGCAAAAAAGAACCGGCCTGCTGTCAACGATGAAGGCATGGAACTGGTTAAAGACTCCGACCTCGCCACTGTTTACGCCGATCCGGATGCCGATCTGAGCATCTATAAAAGCGTGATGCTGATGGATGCAACCGTTGCATTCAAGAAAAACTGGAAACGTGACCAGAACCGCGGTGTTTCCATGAAGGTTAAAGATCGTGACATGGTGAAGATCCAGGAAGAAGTCGCGACAGTATTCCGTGAAGTCATGACCAAGGAGTTGATCGATGGCGGTTACACAATGGCAGAGGCCCCCGGCGAAGATGTGCTGCTGGTCAAACCAGCTATCGTCGACCTTGACGTTTATTCACCGGATATCCAGAGCGCAAACCGCACCATGAGCTATTCTGAATCTGCAGGCGAAATGACGCTCAACCTTGAGCTTTTTGATTCCTTAACGGAAGACAAAATTGCCAAGGCAACAGACCGCAAAAAAGATTACCAGCGTGGTTACATGCAATGGCGAACCAGTGTGAGCAATCGAGCAGACGCCAGAAGAATGATGTCAGGCTGGGCAAAAGCCCTAAGATCAGCCCTGGACGAAGCCAGATCATCAGCCCCCAACGAAACCAAATAAACAAACCCCATCCGGTGGACAAACCGTCCACCGGACCATATTGGTTAGATAACCCATCACCCACAAATTCAGCAATTTCCACACCTATGGTGGGTAACTTGTTACCCACGAGCTCATTAAGGTAATCCGTACACGTATGGGTCGGTCCACGAGCTCATTACGGTAATCCCCAACCACAACGCATAATTCATTACGCACGGGTCAAAGCTCCAATGGTTCACGTTATTCGTGGGTAACAAGTTACCCACCCTACGAGGTTCAGGTTATTCCCAACCACAAGGTGCGTCATTTATTACGCACAGGTCAAGACCCCAATGGTTCACGTTATTCCCAACCACAAGGTGCGGCGTCATTATGAACGGGGTCGGTTCAATGTTTTCTGTAAACGGTGTGCAACATTGAAACAATCGCGCCGCACACAGCCCAGGCTGCCCTCTCGACCGGTTCCCGGTCTCACCTTGTCAATCTGCTCTCGTCTCGGGCGTCCTGCTTCGCCCTATCGAGTCCATCCCTGGACTCGTTTCGCTATATACCGTACATCCTGTACATAACCCACCCCACGAGATGCGGTATCATTGCCCATGCAAACTCCACTACCGCACACTCGGGCACCAAACATGAATACCGAAGCAATCACCTCGTTCAAACAGCTAGGCTTAAAGCCGGCCCTATTAAAAGTGCTCGATGAAATCGGCTACGAAACCCCATCACCCATCCAGGCGCGTACGATCCCGCTGCTACTGGAAGGCAGGGATGTCGTCGGCCAGGCCCAAACCGGCACCGGCAAAACAGCTGCATTCGCACTACCAATACTGTCCCGTCTCGACCTGGAACAAAAGAACCCACAAGTTCTGGTACTCGCGCCCACCCGCGAACTGGCTATCCAGGTAGCGGAGGCCTTCCAAAAATACGCCCATCACATGAAGGGCTTCCACGTGCTGCCTATCTACGGCGGCCAGGA
>RCNC010001569.1_pt1 | contig 15430 bp, 12 predicted proteins | sample 2041301 | NCBI WGS metagenome assembly RCNC01 (sample SAMN09708231, study PRJNA481090) | Marine sediment metagenome, whole genome shotgun sequencing project. | biome: marine sediment; feature: ocean; material: sediment; isolation source: Sewage treatment plant 13A marine sediment (STP13A) ... | reverse complement strand
AGCGTCAATTCGAACTCCTTCAGGAGAGGGCGCAGGCGGCCAGGACATCGGCAACCTTGGCAGTGGCCACACCGACTACGGTGTCGGCGGCGCCGTAGTAGAGCCGCAACTCCCCTTCGGGATCGGCGAATCCTTCGGCGTCGGTCCGGCTGACGGTCATGCCGCTGGGGAAAACCACGTTGGGCACCTGGCCGGTCATTTCCCAGGTTTCACGGGGTTCCAGGAGGTTGTCCCGGGTCCGGCCCAGCACTCGTAGGGGATCTTCGAGATCCAGCAGGACGGAGCCGGCCTGGTAGATGTTGGCCCCCAGGAAATGCGTGGCCACGCCGTGGTAGACGTGCAGCCATCCTTCCCGGGTCTTCACCGGCGGCGGACCCGAGCCGATCAGCTCGTCCCAGAAATGTTTTCTGCCTTGCATGACGGGGCCGATTTCTTCCCATTTTTCCAGGTCCGCGGAAGCTGACAGAATGATGCCCCTGCCGGTTAGCGGTCCTCCGCCCGTCCGGCGGTCGTTGGGACGGTCCAGCATCAGATAGCGGCCATCGACCCTTTCCGGAAAAAGCACTCCGTTGCGGGTGTCCCGCTCGGCGGTGAATCCGACCAGTTCCAGCTTTTCCAGACCCGCATACCCGGTCTGCGGTCTTCCCGCGGCGCGCCAGGCCGCCAGGCGGCAGCCGCGGTCCGTATCGATGGCGGTGACCACGTAGAGGGAGTCCTCCAGGGCGGTGATCCGGGGGTCGTACACGTGATGGACCGTCAGGGATGGTTCGCCTTCGGATTCGCACCATCGGTCGAGTCCGAAAAATTCCACCGGGTATCGGGAAACCTTGAAGGTGGTGCCGTCCCCGGTGGCCGGAACGAGGAATGTCCGCCGACCCCGCGTCTGCACCCGCAGCAGCAGGAAGGTTTTGCCGTTCTTCTCGACGGCACCGGGGTTGAAAACGCTGCTGGGATCGATGATATCGGGCGCCATGTCGGGAATGTCCCGTCGGGTCAGCAGGGGGCCCTTGCCGTGCCTCTTGAAGATCATGGTTTCCTTTCCAGGCGTCCGTCCTGATCGACGGTCGCGGTTCCGTGAGGTGACACGAGGGTGGCGGTGAATCGGCGGCCGCCGCCCTCGAGGGAGAGGGTCCACCCGGCGGGCAAGGGGGCGGGCAGGTATGCTGCCCTTGCCTCATGCCAGACCGGCAGTGTGTCCGGGGGCAGTCCGAGGTCCGTCAGGGAAAAGGCAAATTCTCCCTGATCCTCACGCCACTGCCTCTGCAGGTAGTAAAGTGGCATCAACCTGGCGGCCGCCGCGATGGCGGCGTGTTCGGCCGACGTTTCGAAGGCCAGGTCTTCTTCCCCGCCGAACATCACTTCTCCCCACATTTCGGGGCAGTGCATGGCGATCAATCCCTGGGGCGACCAGACCCAGTTGTCCTCGGGCAACGGGCGGTCCGTTTCCGGGTCGCGCTCCTTTTCGTAGCCGCCGGCCACAGGGCGAATCCGCCACTGGACGCGGGAAAAATTGACGCGCCAGATGTCTCCGGGCTCCGGCGGCACGGGTCGGCCGGCCGCCTGGCCCAGCACTTCCCAGGGAATGGCGATCTCGACCGTCCAGCCCCCATCGACATCGCTCGGATCATTCAGGGTTCCGTCCACCTGGACGCCCGTCTTCAGCCCCTGGATGTCCCAGGCGTTGACCGCCGGCCCGCCGTCCCGGTAGGGGCGGATCAGCATCAGGTCCCATTCGGTGCCCAGGGCGTTGATTTCCAGTTCGTAATACAGATGGTTGTCCCCGTCGGGATCGATGAAGACCTCGAAGTCGTTGTCGTGGTAGATGACCGAATCCCGCTCCTTCAGGGTGGCCCAGACATGGGGTTCTTCCAGCAGGGAGGAAAAGTAGAAGTATTTGTCATCATATAACATACGAACGGTGGTAGGGAATTCTGGAGTCGGCCGGGAGGGTCCCTGGATATCCATGAACTCCGCCGTCGGGGTCGCTAACCGCCAGGCGGGTTCAGAGAGCTTTCCGTCCAGGGTCATCGGTAGATCGGTCTTGGAGCACACGTACTGTCGCGGTTGGAAATCGATCCGGGGTATCTCGAAGCCCGTTGTCCCCGGAACGATGCCGAACCAAAGGCAGACTCCCGCCAGAATCGCTATCCAGGAAGGGCGGCGCCTTGGCGTGCAGGGGGCGAGGAAATGGGACATAAATGAGGACACCCCGTTGAATGAATCAAATCTGCGGCCAGCCGAAGGTGGATTTTACCACATTGGCCGGACAGGTAAAACGGATCAGATCGGCGGCATGGGGGCCCCTAAGCGGGAATCATTCGTGCGAGAACAACCGAAAATGACAACACCCTTGCAGTAATAAGCGGTCTGAGGTACAATATAGATCCCCAATCAAACTAATTCTTCACCTTCTGGCAGACATTTTGACTGGGCGGCCATTTGGGGGATATTGGGGCTTAACAAGGGAAAGGGATTTATTATGAAAATCAAATTAATGATCACGATGTCCGTTTTGATCCTGGCAATCGGTAGTCAGGGGGCTCTGGCGGATTGTTTCATCAACGGGACCATCACCGCCGGCGACAATCCCGATCCCGAGGGACCGGCCTGGATGTACACCCTTGAGCTCACCTGGGATACGGGGTCCGTCCACGGATTGAGCCACGTCAACCTGCTGCTGGATCCGGGCCTGGGAACCTGCCTCTGCCAGGATTTCCACGATGCCTTGATTTGGGAATCTCCCGTGGGATACTCTGACGGCTATCCCGACGGCTGCACCGTGGATTACGAGGGGTACATCGAATGTGAGGGCGACCCCAGCCTTTCCGGTTTCGAAGGCTTCCTGTTGAAATTCGAACCGATCGAAGGCGGATCCTGCGAACCCGGTTCGACCGGTACGGGCACCTTCGTATTCTACTCCGACCTGCCGCCCGCCCCGATCGATGAGGATGTCCTCTCGGTGGTGGACAAGCATTCCCAGGAGCATTGTGCCGGCCATTTGGCGGGAGATTTCCCGGCCATGGTCTGTGATCCGGTGTCGAACGAAGACGCCGCCTGGGGCCAGCTGAAGGGGATGTTCCGGTAGGGATCCCTTCATTGGTCAGGCCAATAAAAAGCGTCCGGGAACAATCCCGGACGCTTCTTTTTATCGGGGAAAACCGCTCAGAATCCGATGCCCGCCGCCTTCACGTTGGCTGCGTCATCGGCGGAACAGGGTGTCACGCCGTAAACCATGCCGCACCTGGGGCAGCTGGCTTCGAAGTGGACCATCTTGAATTCCTGGTCGCATTCCGCGCAGGTGATGTCCAGCGGCGCGGGCATGGGGTGCAGATGGAATCCCATCATTCTGACTTTGTTGACGACTATCTGTCCATCGCTGGCAGGTCCGGTGCATCCGTCGTGCATGATTTCTCCCGGGCTGGGGTGGTCCATGGTGTTTGACCCTGAAACTCGTCAATAATTCCCTGCAGGGCAAGGCGGACCGGGTCCCGCCAACTTACCGGCAAACGATCTCGTCGGCGAATATCCAGCAGGGTTCGCCGCGTCCGGGGTGCCAGGCAGGACAGACACCGGGACTGACACCCGTGATACGCAGGTAGCGAACTTGGCCCGGGGGGAGGTCTACGGAGAATTCACGGATCGTTTTGTCCTGGATTTTGTCCGACACCTCGTGGGTGGCGACATGAACCAGTCGCCAATCTTTTCCGTCCTTCGAAATTTCAAAACGGACTTCCCGGGGCAGGAAGATCCAGGCGTTGACGTCCTGAAGAAACCGCACGGAAATCCGGCGCAGATCCTTGGCCTCGCCCAGATCCAGGGTGGCTTCCAGATCCTGCCCTTCGAATCCGGTCCACTTGTCATCCCGGAAAAACCGGGATCCATGAAGGCCGTTGATCAGACCGCTGGGTCCGCCACCGGGATAACGAGGGCTGGGCGGTTGACCGAAAGAGATTTCAGCACCGAGGGCCTCATGGCCGCTGATCTCGAGCAGTGCTGGAGCACCGTAGGTGCGGCCCCGGGAAAACAGGCTCGCCATCACGAGCCAGGAGGTCCCCCGTCGGCCGGAGGCGGGAATTTCCAGGTACTTTGGAACGATGTCATCGGCCTCGGTGACAGCGGGCAGCCCCTGGTCCTCCGGAGATTTCTCGGGAGAAAATGAAGCGGGCCAGGGCGATTCGAGGATGAGGTACCGGGTGTTCAGGTCGCGGTCGGCCAGGGCGTCGGCGATCCGGTCATCCAGAGAAATTTCCAGTTGATGAGTTCCCCTAACGGCCTCGAAACGGCTGGAAATTTCCAGGGGTCGCGCCGCGGCGCCGGGCTGAACGCCAAGATGGTCGAGAACGGGTTGATGATTTTCCAGCCTTTCGAGGAAATCCACAAAATGCCGGTTTTCGGTTCCAGTCCACAAAGCCTCCGCCATGGCCGTCAGTCGCGGAAAGAGCATGGTGTCGACCCTGTCCTGGGGGATGTACTCGGTCCACAGGTTCATCTGTCCCCCGAGGATCCTTTCGGCAGCGGCAGTGTCCAGATCCGCTGGAACCGGTTGAAATTCATATACTTGCTGCAGATCTAGGACCCCTGGATCGTAGTCGAAATAGGCGTGGCTGGTGGGGGACACGACAACGTCGTGCCCCGCCCGGGCTGCGGTTGCCGCGGCATCCAACCCCCGCCAGGCCTGGACGGTGTAGTTTGCCGGGTCGCCGGGCAGACCGCCGTCCAGGATCTCGTCCCAACCGATGAGGCGCCGCCCGTGGGCGTCGAGAAAGGCCGCGATCCGGGCAATGAACCAGCTTTGCAGATCGTCCTCGTCCGTCAACCCTTCGGCGGCGATGCGGGCCTGGCAGGCCGGGCACTCGCGCCAGCGATCCTTGGGCACCTCGTCCCCGCCGATGTGGATGTACCGGCCAGGGAACAGTTCCATCACCCGGGTCAGCACCGCTTCGAGGAAAACGAAAGTCTCCTCGCGGCCCGCGCAGTAAACGTCTTCGTGGATGCCCCACTGCGTCTGGACTTCGAACGGGCCCCCGGTGCAGGACAACTCCGGGTAGGCGGCCAGGGCGGCCTGGCTGTGACCTGGCATCTCGATCTCCGGTACCACGGTGATGAATCTTTCCGCGGCGAAATTCACCACTTCGGTGACATCATCGGCGGTGTAGAAACCGCCGTGCCGGGTGCCGTCGTGTTCGGTGCGCCAGGCGCCGATTTCGGTCAACCGCGGGTAACCGGGCACCTTCAGCCGCCAGCCCTGGTCTTCGGTCAGGTGCCAGTGCAGGACGTTGAACTTGTGCAGGGTCAATTTGTCGATCAGGCTCTTGATGGCCGCCACGGACATGAAGTGACGCCCGCAATCCAGCAGCATTCCCCGCCAGCCGAAGCGTGGTTCGTCCCGAAGGAGGCCGCCGGGCAGGACCGCAGCCCCGGCGGGGGCCTTCCCGTTGACGGACATTTGTATCAGGGTGGTGATCCCGTGGTGGAAACCGGCCGGCCTGGCCGCGGCAAGCTCCAGGCCGCCCGATCCGATCCGCAGCTCATACTGTTCTGAATCGTCGCCCGGCGCTGTGGTCAGAACGAGAGATCCGGGGGGGAGATCTCCGGTTCCGGCCACCTGCACCGGCAGACGGCGGGCCAGGGCGGGTGTCAGTCGGTTGGCAGCATTCTCCGCAACGGCCAGGAGATCCGGTCCGTCGCCCGCTACCACGATGCGCTCCAGATCCGCCAGGTCAAACACCCCTGGGCCAGACTGCCAAGAAGCGGGCGCGGGAATCAGGGCCGGGAGGGTGTCCAGGTTTTTCATGTCGGTTGATCCCATTCCATCCAGGGGTATCGAAGCAGATCCCACAACCAGAGCCATGGCTGCGGCGAACATCAGGGTGCGGGTGCTGGGCCGAGTGGTCATGGATGAATGATCCGAAGTCTTTGCCCTGCTGTAAACCCTCGGTTATCGTGGCGGGATGAAACTGACACCCCGCAACGCCAATCTGCTGCTCATGCTGGCGGCCGCCATCTGGGGATTCGCCTTCGTGGCCCAGCGGGTCGGGATGCGTTATGTCGGCCCGCTGACCTTCAACGGGGTACGGTTTGCCCTGGGGGCGATAGCCCTGGTGCCCCTGCTGATGTGGAGCCGCCGCTCGGGGTCCGCCGCCCCGGCCGAACCCTGTGACCGGTCCCTTCTGTTCAAAGGCGGCCTCACCGCCGGTGTCGTGCTGTTTTTTGGCGCCACCCTGCAGCAGTACGGCGTGGTCTACACCACAGCGGGCAAGGCTGGTTTCATCACCGGGCTCTACGTGGTTTTCGTGCCTCTGCTCGGCCTGGCGATTGGCCTGAAAACCAGCCGCTTCGTCTGGGCCGGCGCCCTGATCGCGGCGGTGGGGCTTTACCTGCTCAGCGCGCGGGGGCTGGTGGGCATCGATCCGGGCGACGGTCTGGTCCTGCTGAGCGCCCTGTTCTGGGCGGCCCACGTGCTGGTGATCGGGCACCTGTCCCGGCGGGTCGCCCCGGTGCGGCTGGCGGTGGTGCAGTTCACCGTGGTGTCGGTTTTGAGCCTCGCCGGCGCCCTCATTTTCGAAACCATCGAACTGCAGGCCCTCAAGGATGCTGCCTTGCCCATCCTGTATGCGGGTCTGCTGTCGGTGGCGGTGGCCTACACACTGCAGGTGGTGGCACAGCGACGCGCCCGACCCGCCCACGCGGCGGTCATCCTCAGTTTTGAATCGGTCTTTGCCGCTCTTGGCGGATGGCTGGTCCTGGGGGAGGGTTTGTCCACGCGGGGCCTTGTAGGGTGTGCTCTTATGCTGGCGGGAGTGTTGGTGGCCCAGGCCGACGCGGGCCGCGCCGAGAAAGAAACCTGACCCCACCATGCAACCCGCCGGCGGTTTCATGCGTCTTTCCCGGTGAAGGTCCCTTATTCATCCCTTTCAGCGCGGAGGCCCCCCATGAAGTCCCCAGGATACGTATCGTCCGTTTGTCCGGCGGTGATCCTTATCATCGTCACCCTGCTGGCGGGCGCGGCGGCGGCCGCCGAGTTCGACCGGGAATTCTCCTTTGCCGGCAAGGAACTGCTGGTCTCCAACATGATCGGCAAGGTGGAGATCGTTCCCGGGTCTTCCGACCAAATTCGGGTCCTGGTGTCGGTCCGCGGGGAAGACGCCGCCGAGGATCTTCTGGAATTCGTCACCGAAGAGGGCAGTCAGGGCGCCCTGGCCATCAAGTTCCCCCTGGACGACCACACCAAATACGTCTACCCGGAGCTGGGCGGAAATTCGAGTGCCACGATCACCTTTCAGAAGGACAGCGATCACGGGGGATCGTGGCTGAAAAAAGTCTTCTCCAGCTTTGGCGGCAAAAAAGTCACCGTCAAGGGAAAGGGCAACGGCCTGGAGATGTGGGCCGACGTGACTATCGAGGTGCCGGCGCGCCGGATCCTGGAAGTCCGCATCGGTGTGGGCGAGATCCAGGCCGCGGGGCTGGAAGCAGATCTGAGCCTGGACACCCACAGCGGCTCCATCAGTGTGGAAAACCTCATCGGTGACCTGTTGGCCGACACCGGCAGCGGCAGGGTGAAGGCCCTGAACATCGAGGGCGAAGTGAACATCGACACGGGCAGCGGCAGTGTGGCCGTAAAAAATTGCCGGGGAGACGAAGTGAAGGTCGACACCGGCAGCGGCAGTGTGGATGTCGAAGGGGTCGATTGCCGATACATGCTGGTCGACACCGGCAGCGGCGCGGTGGAGGCCAGGGCCATCAAGGCCGACAAGGCCAAGATCGATACCGGCAGCGGGGCGGCCACCCTGCAGCTGGACCGGATGGGCGACGGCAAGTTTGTCATCGACACGGGAAGCGGCTCCATCGAGCTGGTTTTGCCGGCGGATGCCTCGGCGCGGATCACCGCCGACACCGGCAGCGGTTCGGTGCGCAACAAGGTTGTCGGGGCCGACGTGAAGCTGGCCGAGCGCGACGAACTGGAGATGGTAGTGGGCAGCGGCGCTGCGGACGTCACCCTGGATGCCGGCAGCGGGTCCATCACCATCAGGCAGAAATAAACCTACCATTCAGGCGGACGGCCCCCTGCAGGGAACGGCCGGACCGCAGGACCGGGAGACCCTCCGCCGGGATCCCGGTCCTTTTCATATCCCGTTGTTCCGCCTGGGGATTCCGGTTATAGTTTCGATCATCGGGTTGGAAAAATCCCACGGGAGACGGAAATGAAAATCGGACTGGTGCTGGGCGGCGGCGGGGCCAGGGGTTTCGCCCACATCGGGGTTCTGAAGTCCCTGGAAAAAAGAGGTTACGAACCGGTGGCCATCGCCGGCTGCTCCATGGGGGGAGTCGTGGGGGGGCTGATCGCTGCCGGATACGATTCCGGGCAGATCCTCGCCATCGTGGAAAAAATTAAACCCTGGAATCTGCTGGACAGGGGCAATATGGGATCCCTCATCGGCGGTCGCGGCATGGCCCATCAATTGGGCAAGTACCTGCCGGCTACCTTCGAGGAATTGAACATCCCCCTGGCGGTGACGGCGGTTGATCTTCAGGAGGGAAACCTGGTGGTGCTGGCCGATGGTCCTCTCGCTCCCGCCTTGCGGGGGACGAGCAGCATTCCGGGTATCATCAGCACGGAAAAACTTGGGGACAGGTACCTGATCGACGGGGCACTCCTGAACAATCTACCCGTGGATGTGATCCGTTCCATGACCCACGCTCCGATTCTGGCGGTTGATGTGGCATCCCCTCCGGACCGCCGAATTCTGGTGGAGGATTCCCTGATCGACCAGGCCAAGTCCGTCATCAAGGGGCACAAACGGCCCCTGCCCTTCGAAATGTTCATGAAGGCCTTCGACATCCCTGCGGCGATGCTGACGGCAAGTCGCCTGGCCCTGAACCCGCCGGATTTGCTGATCAGGCCTCGGCTGGACCCCGACCTGAAGACCGAAGACATGAAACGGTATTCCGAAGCCGTCGATGCGGGATTCGTAGCTGCCGAGGCGGCCTTGGAGCGGTCTCCCAATATGCTGCAAACCAGGGACTGAAACAGAGGTTGTCATGCGGAAGTTCGTTTTTCCACTCGTTGCCGTCGCTGTCGCCGCGCTCATTTTTTTGGTCACGGCAAAGGATAAGGAGGATTCCGGCATGACCAGCCAGAGGCCCTTGCGTATCCTGACTCCCGAGCAGATCCTGAATCGGATTCAAAGCCGCGATGAGACCCTGCGCCTGCGGACTGCGACCGACGTTTTGCCCGGCGGATACGCAGCTGCCATGCTGCCGGTTCTGATCGACTGGGACGCCAGCCGACCCTATGATGAGGACCCCTTCGCCATCATCCACAACGTGAACCACGGGGGCAACCCGGTGGACGGGACCACGGTGTTCTGTTCCGCCCGCATTCCCCTGCTGGGGATCGAGGCGGTCGAGTTCACTCTGGTGCCGCTGGACAATATCGGCAAGGAGGGCTTGGTCCAGCACGGCCAGCTCCGGTTCATCTTCGCCGAGGACAACCAGGTGGAACTGCTCAACTACGGAAGTGAAGATCTGGGCAGCGACCGCAAGCTGCGTGACCTGGTCTTCAGCTGGGAGGCCTGGCGGCCGCCCAACGAGGGTTATGACGTGTTCACGGGGATGGATCCCGCGGCCTATCTCCTGAGCCCGCGCGCTTTCTCAGGACCGACCCGGTTCCTGGACGACGCCCTCGGCGGCCGGCCCTGGTTCAGCTACCGGCTCCGGTTGCCGAACGGCCATGCCGGTCTCGTGGAGCTGCTCAAGGTCAATCTGGCCCTCTGCGACGGTGTGGCCCGGCACGCCGCCTCAAGTATCCTGAAGCAGACCGAGGAGGAATGGGCGGCTCAGGCCCCGGCCGGTGAGAAGGAAGATGGCATTGCTCAGCCCGAATGGGAGGTGATTCGTGAGGCGGTGGCGCCCAGCGAAGTGACCCGCGAAGCCTTCAGCAAGCTGGATGACGCCGACCTGGCCTACCAGACCCTGCTGCGGTCCTGCGCCACCATGGCCCTGTACACCATCAATGTCGCCGTGGACCGGTTGGTGGCCGCCGGCCACACCGACGGGTTGGATCTGGACAACCGCATGCTGCCCGACCTGGGCACCCAGGAAAAGTGGATGACGGAATTGTCGGACACGAACCTGAGGGGAATCTTCCTACGGGCCCCGGCGGCCCTGAAATATCTGCGCAACAACCCCCAGGCGTTTCCCAAGAAAATCCCCAAACAGCTGGAGAAGGCCGGGCTTCTGGAACGGGAACAGGGCAAGGTGAAGAAGTTCGAGTACCGGATCGACAAGACCACCCCGTACGGCACCCTGCAGGAAAACCTCATCAAGTGAACCGGGGGCCATGAAGTCCGCCCTGAAAAAACTGCTGCGGCCCAGGCTGACGATTCCCGCGGGAGGCGTCTTCCTGGTCATGGTGGTGGTCGGCGCCCTGTTCTGGTTCCAGCCGCGGTTCCTGGTTCGCGAACTGGCCGAGCGCCATCCCGAGGTTTTTTTCTACGCTGAGACGGACCGCATGGTCCTGGCTCTCACCCTCGACGATGCTCCCGACAGCAGTTTGACCCCACGCATCCTCGACGTTTTGGCCGCCCACGAGGTCCGGGTCACCTTCTTCGTATTGGGCCAGAACATCCCGGGGAACGAAGGGCTCATTGACCGGATGCGGGCCGAGGGCCACGAGCTGGGCAACCATCTGGGCCGGGACGAGGCCACCATCATGCTGTCCGACGAAGATTTCTCCGGGCAGCTGCTGGCGGTGGAGCAGCAGATCGGCCCCCTCGGAAAAACAAAGTGGTGCCGGCCGGGGTCCGGCTGGTTCTCCCCGGTCATGGTGAAGGTCGCCCACCGGCTGGGCTACCGCTGTTGTCTGGGGTCCATCTATCCCTACGACAACAAACTGCGCCGACCGGAGCTGATCCACAGCACGATCATGGACCGGGTGTATCCCGGGGCGATCATCGTTCTGCATGAAGGGGGCGCCGAACGGGAATACATCGTGACACTGCTGGATGAACTCATTCCCGACCTGAAGGCCGAGGGATACAGGTTTCTGACCCTCAGCCAGCTTCAGGAGTTCGATCGACCCTGACCTTGTAACGACCTCGCTGAATCCCTACAATGATATCCATGCCAATAGCCATCGCGTTCGCCAAGGGGGGCTGTTCCATGAAACTGCGGCTGTTATTCGTCGCCGCCTTTTCCATCCTTGTTGGTTCCGGCTGTTCCCAGCACAACATCCAGACCATCGACAAGAACATGTATTCCAGCGACGGCAGCCACCTGGCGCAGGTGGTGGGTGATACCGTGACCTATGAACAGGAACTGGCGGGCCACCTGGCCATGCCGGAATCCGTCCAGATGGAAATCCGTGAGCTCGCCGATGCGGAACTCGAGGATTACCGAAGTTTCGAACAGGAAGTGAAGGATAATTACGACCTGATCTACCGGTACTGGTATCAGGGCGGAAATGTCCGCAAGTTCGTCCACCGCGGGGTCGGGTTGGGCAACAGTCTGATTTCCCTGGGTGAGGCGGTCGAGATCGATCCGTCCTTCGTCGAGGCCTGGACGGCCCGGGGCCGATTGGCCTGTGAAGCCGGCGACCTGCAATCGGGATTGGAGTATCTGGACGCGGCCCGGGTGGCCGCGCGGGCCAGAGAGGAAGCGGGGCGCCCGGTCAGCAAGGAAGTGCAGATCGAGCTCTTCCGCGAACGGGCCTGGGTATTGCGCGATCTGGCCCTGTGGGACGAGGGCCTCGCCGCGGTGCAGGAGGGCCTCGAATTCAAAAACGGAGACCATGACCTTGTCCTGATCAAGGGCCTGCTTCTGGCGGGCGCGGGTCGTTACTCGGAGGCCGTCAGCCTGGCGGTGCGCATGCCGCCCTTCAGCTATCCGCGATTCGGCCTCCTGAACAGGGGCCTGGAACACCAGACATCGGCCTACGCCAATCTGTGGATCAAGTCGCAGGCCCTGATGGCCATCGGTGACTACGACATGGCCTTCAAGATCATCGGCAACATGGACATCTATCCCTACCGGGGGGTCATCGTCCATTCGGACCGGTTCTGGAACGACGTCGGCCTGGTGGCGGAACTGTCCGGGGTCGAGGATGCTAACATCTACTACGCCATCGGCTATATCACGCGAAAATACGATCGCTATTACCCCGCCGGGGCTTTCAGCATGGGGCCGATGGTGCTGGACGTGCCCGATAGCCGCATGCCCTGTTACACGAGTTTCGGAAACCGATTCCATGTGGCCGGATCGCCTTTTTCCTACATCGTGGTCCAGATGAACCAGATGGCCCTCGGCGTTTTCGAGAACCAGAAGTTGATGGCGGCAGGCCGCGCGCTTCAGGCTCTGGAAATCGCGGAGCGCCGCAACATCAGGCCCGATGTCTGCCGGGCCATGCGGGGCCGCATTTTTTATGCGGCCGATGACTACCAGGCAGCCCATGCGGAGTTGAAAGCGGCCCGCGAAGAGTTTCGCAGGAAAGGCTCGGTCGATGCGGGCACCAGCCTGCTGCTGGGCATGCTCGAACTTCAGGATTTCCACTACCAAGCGGCAGCGCGATACCTGGAGGAGTCGGTCGAAAAGGATCCGGCTTCGGCCGTCGGGTGGCGCTCCCTGGGAGTTGTCTACGCCAACCTGGGTCTCAGGGAACAGGCCATCGGAGCCATGGACAAGGCCCTGGAAATTCAGCCCCATTCGGTTTCGGGCCTGTACAACCGGGGGCTGTATCACTACCAGAATCAGGACTATCTGGCGGCTGTGGGGGACCTGAACCGGGCCCAGGGTATCGAACCGGAAAATCGCGAGATCCAGCGTCTGTTGCAGATGTCGGGACAAGGGCACGTGGCCTCGGGGGGAAGCCCGGCTGATCTGCCCGGTCTTGCCGGGGACTACGAATACGATATTGCCACGGGGGAAACGGTGTCCGGGGTGGAAGTGGATCCCGCGCAGCTGTTGGCCCAACTGGAATCCGATATTGAGGGATTCTTCACGGTTCCCGATTCGTTGGAAGCTTCAGTTCAGGACAGTGACACAGTGGTGGCCGACCTGGAGGAATTCTACGCTCGGGAGGGCGATCCACGAACGCGCAAGATGTTGGCACTGGCCTATATCGACCAAAAAGAACTGATGAAGGCCCAGGCGCTGCTGGCCCCGGGCTGGGGGGTCGACCTGGAACCCGACGAAGAGGTCATGCTCCTGTACACCGACCGAATGCTGGGCGAGCAGGATCGGGCGCGCCTTTTGGCGGAGCAGCTGGTATCCGGGGAAGCCAGTACCGACAATCCCTATATCTGGGCGATGACGGCCCTGACCATAAGAGACGATCCCCGGGCGTGGGACTTTTCCCGTGTGAACTCCACGTTCTTGGCGAGGATGTCCTACGGGATCGCACGTGAGGCGTCGACGAGCGTATTTGTTTGGTCAACCTGGATGAGGGTGGGATTTTCCAACGTGAGGGCCTCGATCATCACCCCGGAGGGAGACGCCATGCCCATCGAAAACCACTGGTTGCGCAACGTGCAGGAAGTCGGTATGGGCGTGGGGAAGGTCGAGGGCTCGCCGAAATAGGTGAGGTGTCAGACTTTTCGAAGAACTTCCAGCTGGTAGGCCAGGAACCGCCCTTCCAGGGGCTGGGCGAAGGCGTCGAAACTGCCGGCGTGTTCCAGGCGGGATCTCTTGACGAGGTTCCGCCATTGTTTTTTATCGTAGGTTCGCAGCCCGTACGAGTCATCGAAATGCTGGGCCCCGCTGGGACGCTCGACGGTAAGGTGGCTGATAACCGTTTCGATACGTCCGGTTGCGGTTTCGGGCTCGGGCGGAAGATAGTTGACCAATTGGCTGACCTTGCACCGGCCCCGCGCGGTTTGCCAGAGGTCCTCTTCAGGTATCAGGTTGGCGTAGTCGGTCAGGCTCAGACCTACCACGTAGACGGCCCCCGGTTTCAGGAGATCCGCCATCTGGTTGAAATGATTCAAAAAGGCCTGGTCGCTCACGAGATGCCGTATGGTGTTGACGGGATTGAAGGCGAAATCGACCGAACCCGGTTTCAGTCCAGCCTTCGCCGCGGCGGTTGAAAAATCCTCCATGGCGGCCAGAAAAAGGGCCCCCGGGGGCCCTTTGATGCGTCCACGCGCGTATTCCAACTGGCCGCAGTCCCGGTCAAAACCCGCCACCCTGCGCCCCCGGCCCTGAGCAACCCGAAGATATCGTCCAGTCCCGCAAGCCGGCTCGAACCACAGACGATTCGCGCGAAGTTTCCCACCGGCGAACATCATTTCGAGCTTCTCGAATGCCGTTACCTCCCCGGCGGTGCCGGGTGTGTAGAGGATGTCGTAGACCATCGGGTCGGCGTACAGGTCCTGTCGGGTCATCAATGGTACCCGATGGCTACGGCGATGATCAAAAACGCCGCGGACAACGTCATCAGCATCACGAACAGCGGCAGCATGAACCGCAGCCAGGTGCCGTAGGGAATCTTGGCCAGCGCCAGCATGGCCATCAGGATGCCGCTGGTGGGGATGACGGTGTTGCTGAAACCGTCGCCACTGGTGAAGGCCAGAACCGCGGTCTGCCGGGTGATGCCGAGGATGTCGGAGAGGGGAGCCATCAGCGGCATGGTCACCGCAGCCTGGCCGCTGCCCGAGGGGATCAAAAGGTTCAGCGTCGATTCGAAGGTGAGCATGCCGACCGCGGCCACGTAACGCGGCACCTGGCTCAACAGGGTGGCCGCTCCATGGACGATGGTGTCCATGACCTGGGCCTCGGCCAGAACCACGCTGATGCCGCGGGCGAAGCCCACCACCAGGGCCGCCACGACCATGTCGCGCATGCCTTCCACGAAAGCGTCGGTGGCGTCGTCCAAGGGGAGGCGGGCGATCAGCATCGCCACGAGGCCCATCAGGAAGAAGCCGCCGGCCATGTCGGCCATCCACCAACCGTACCGTTGTACGGCGAAGAGGATGAACCCGAAGATCGCGCTACAGACCAGGATGATGGCGGTGTGATGGCTGCCGTAGACTTCGTTGTCGCCGGGACCTTCGTCCAGGATGAAAGGGTCGTCCGGCATGTAGCCATTGGCGGGATCGGCCTTGATGCGCGCCCCGTAGCGCAAAAGGTAGACGATCGACACGGTGATCGCGCAGCAGAAGAGGACCAGGCGCAGGGGAATCCCGCTGTTGAGCGGCAGCTCCGCGATGCCCTGGGCGACGTTCACGGTAAAGGGGTTGGTGGTCGAGGCGGCAAAGCCCGTTTCGGCGGCCACGAAGACCAGCGCCATACCGTAGATGCGGTCGTATCCGAGTTTCTTGGACACGATCAGGAAAACGGGAATCAAGGGGATGAATTCTTCGCCCATGCCCAGGGTGGAGCCCCCAGCGGCCAGGACCACCATCAGGACGGCGGTCAACAGGGGTCCCCGGTCGCCCAG